>Ga0210406_10000353_pt1 | contig 64718 bp, 38 predicted proteins | sample IncBWC30MmetaG_FD_155454 | JGI IMG/M metagenome (GOLD analysis project Ga0210406, IMG submission 155454) | Forest soil microbial communities from Barre Woods Harvard Forest LTER site, Petersham, Massachusetts, United States - Inc-BW-C-30-M | ecosystem: Environmental > Terrestrial > Soil >...
ACAATGTGATACCGGTCGCAATTCCGGCGGCCAGACCAAAGAAGAGACCAAGGCCGAGGCCGTAGCCGATTCCAAAAACAATAGAGTACGTGACGGCGCGGGTAAGCAGTCTCAACGGACCGTGCCGTCCACCCAACAAATCGTAGGCGAGGTAGAGGCTGCCTAACACATCGAGGACTGTACCCATAATGCTGACAGCTGCAACGGTATGGTGGTCCATCGAGCGATAAGGCTAACACGTTGATGGGTCCACCGAGAACTGGCGATGCGCTCCCGATCACCGTCGCAAAATCGCAATGGCCAGCCGTCAACCTGAAATGGCCGGTTCTCGACGGTTACGGAGAACGAACACTCTTCCTGAGGGTTTGAGAGTAAAATCAACCAATTCTTGCTCGAGGAATGAACATGAGAACGACGACGATACTGGCGTTAGTGTTTTTTGCAATGAGAGCCGCTTCTCAAGATTTGGCGCAGTCGCCAACCCGCGCACAATGCACGTTCTCGGACGGAACCAGCATTGCCGTTACGTACTCGCTTGGGCAGCAACGGTATCGCTTGTCAACTAACGGACCTCTCTTAACAACGCTAGGAATAAGCGTGCCTGCGGGCGATTACACTGCTTACCTCGAAAAAGACTCACACCAGCACTGGACTCTGAAGATGGTGAAACCCTTTGATGGAAAGAGGTTGTTTATTCTTTCACCCCCTATGTCCGTGACGACATCCGCCCCGCCAATCGAGGACTCCGAAGTTTCATTTGACCACACAGGCGGAAGCTGCATGATGCATTGGAATCAGAAGAAGGCGGACACAGTGCTCTCTCTGGAGTTCACGGAGAAGAACGCAGACATGCCCGTGCTGCAATAGGTCTCAACTGTTGATCGCATTGAGATTGATAGTCTCGCAAGACTGTTGAAAGTTGCGTCATAGAGTGGGCGACGATAATCCTGATAGCCTGCACCGTTTCTGCAGGGCATGATCTCCAAATCCGCGACCTAAGCGGCGCAAGATACTTGCCGGGTGGCCGTCAGCATATCGACAGCCACTGTGCCTCAGCAACTTCACTGCAAACTCTGACCCTCCTGTCGAGAGTTGCCCCTGGCTGGTTAGGCGGGGGTAACACTCTTTCGTCCTCTCAGATTTTTTTTCGCCGTGATGGGAATAATCTCTGGCCTACGCAGTTTAGATAATTACTGGACTTCTCTCTTCAAGCCGCAGTTCTCGATCGGTCCACGGCTTTGAGGAATTGAGGTCAACAAATCAGCCAGCTTACGTCCTACACCTACGTAAGCGACTGGGCCTTTTGGAGGAAAGCTCATGCTCATGCCCCATTGGAGGAAGGTTCTCCTTTGTTCTTGCCTTTTCGCGGCAGTGGCCGCTTTGGGTACGGGACTCGCCAGAGTCGCAGCGAAGTCAGCAACTGAAGCGCCCGCCGGTTTTAACACTCCCAGCTTCAACAGTGCACAAAGCATCAGCAACGGAATCGTCGAGCCACCCGGAGACACTTTTGCTCGGGACCAACAGGTCTATGAGAAGAACGAGGCAGTCGCGGATGGGCTTGGACCTGTCTACAACGCCACCAGCTGCGTCGTTTGCCATCAGAATCCAAATAGTGGATCCGCCAGCCAGATAACAGAGCTTCGGGTAGGGCACAATGATGCAAATGGCAATTTTGTCAACCCGACAATCTTCATCAACGACGGAAAAGACACGATCACCGGCAGGTCTATTGTCAATGATCGTGCTATCGGTCCGGAGGCACAAGAGCACATACCTGCGACCGAAAACATTCGTACGTTACGCGCTGCCCTCAACACCCTGGGGGATGGATTTGTGGAGGCCATAGACGACGGGACTCTGATTGCAATCGCCGACAAACAACCCGAACTGACCGACGGTAAAGTTCATGGGGAAGTGGTGCAGGCTCCGATTTTCGAAGCTCCTGGACAGACTCGCGTCGGACGCTTCGGCTGGAAGGACCAGCACAGCAGCTTGCTCTCCTTTATTGCCGACGCCTATCTCAATGAAATGGGCATCACTAATCGGCTGCGCCCCAAGGATGTTACGACAGTGCTCAAGACCACGAAGGACCCGGAAGATCAACCGGACAACCTTGGCTTGGCTGACATCGACCACTTTGCCCAGTTCATACGCGGCACAATGGTTCCACCACGGGACACAGTGCTTGCTGCAACGCCTGCAGCATTGAAAGGTGGCGGACTTTTCAACCGGATCGGTTGTAGTGTTTGCCACGTCGACTCTATAACGACGGCCCCCGCAGGAACGGTCATCGATGGTGGCATGTTCACCGTCCCCGAGGCCTTGGGCGATAAGATAATTCATCCCTTTAGTGACTTTTTGCTACACGACATCGGAACCGGAGACGGTATTGTCCAGGTTGGACCGCAAGATACGGCTAACAAACTAAGAACTGTGCCACTCTGGGGTTCGCGTACAAAAGCGCGCTTCATGCATGACCTGAAGTCGTTATCTCTTGAGAATGCTATCTCGCGTCACGATGGGGAAGCACACGAGCCTGCGAGACGCTTTAAGGAGCTGAGCCCTGAGGATAGAGCTGCGTTGATTACTTTTCTGCAGTCGCTGTAAAGGTAGTCACAACTTAGTAGCTAGCTACAGAAGGGCGGAATCCATTTGAGGAAACGCCCGAAGAGTATTTCTCCACCTGACACAGCTACACTGGCCGACGTTCAGCGGTTCAGCGTAGCTGTGCTCTCTTGTGGCCGACATCGACCGTGCAAATTCCGCCGGACGCTAAGAGGATCGACGCGACAGGAACTTTCCTCGGGCCTGGCCTAATCGATGGCTTCGGTGCGCAGCACGCGAGGGTTCGCGAATGCGTACCTCTACGAGGATGTCACCACGGTCTATGTGGCATCGGGGCTTCCCCCCGGCGGCGGAGATCACGAAACGAGGATATTGCGAAACGCCGCACCCGGCCCGCGTCACTTCCTCGGGGGCCGATGACTGGCTATTCGGAAACCGGCGCAGATCCGTCGGACAAACCGATGACGGATCATCGACTGCACGACAGTCCGATTGTCGAACGAGCAGCTTCGCGCTCGAGTCGACCGTTTAGCCGATCGGGGTTTTCGCGGCATCACGATCAGCTACGACGTCTGGCCCGATCAGGTCGACACGATAGTCGCTGAGGCAAACCGCCGCGGACTCGCGACCATTGGCGAGCTAGAGGTTCACGAGCTACCCATACGCCGTGCGACCGCTCTGCACGATCGATCCGACATCAAGCGTGGTTAAGGACTACGGAGATGAACTTGCGCACTCGCATACCGCCTTGATGCCGACGTTATCGATGGAAGCGACGGCCGATCTCCTCGATATTCCAGCCACTATGCCGATGTGTTCGGCTGGCGCGATGTCGGACGCGTCGAACCCGGCCGTTTCGCAGACCTTCTACTCCTCGACGCCGATCCGCGAACGGATGTCTCAGCGGTCGACCAAATCCATACGCTCAGGTTTAAAGGTGCAGTTGTGGACCCCAACGCAATGGGCAGAACGAATTAGCAGAGACTCGAACCATGGGCTGCGAATGAAAGTCAGCTACTGCCTTAGCCGCCGTGCCTGTGCGAATCCTCCTGAGGGCGGAGCTCCACACCGATCAGCCGGTTCTTGGTCTGGGTTGGGCGGCCACGTGGTCGCAGTTCGGACGCAGATCCCTCACATCTTCGAAGTAAACACGTAGAATCTCAGCCACGCTCCAAGCTTGAGCAATACATCCGCATGGGCGATGAGGCGCGTCACCCTCGAAGATCTCCGAGATATGACCTAGCCCGGCTTCCGCGAGGTGAGACTCTAGTGGAGACAGCCAGGTTTGCGCTTGGCGCCTAACCTCCTCGCTTCCTCCATTGACCTTTGTATACGCGGTAATGAACGGTCCCAGCAGCCACGCCCAAACAGTTCCCCGGTGGTAAGCTCCGTCGCGATCTGCAGGGCTACCGGTGTAGGATCCGCGGTATTGTGGGTCGCTTGGTGCGAGACTGCGAAGTCCGAAAGGGGTCAGCAGATGTTCTTCAACTTTCTCCACCACGCTTCTGGCGCGGTCGCGGGGCAACATGCTGTGAGGGAGGCTCACGGCGAAGATCTGGTTGGGGCGGATGGATGGATCGGGCGGACCACCGTTTACCACGTCGTACAAGCAACCGAGCTTTTCGTTCCAAAAGAGCCGGTTGAAACTCCACTGCGCGACCGCGGCCATGTGGCGATATCGCTTACGCGCAGCCTCCTCCCTGAACCTGCTGGCCAAATCTTCCATAATGCACAGCGCGTTGTACCAAAGAGCCTGGATTTCAACAGGCTTGCCCCGGCGCGGTGTTACCACCCAGTCATCGACCTTGGCGTCCATCCAGGTGAGTTGGACGCCCAGTTCGCCGGAAGCCAGCAAGCCGCCGGGATCCACTTTGATTCCGTAGCGCGTGCCCCGAGCGTGCCAAGATATGATGTCAGCAAACACGGGATAGAGTTCATCGCGGACGAATTCCAGATCGCTCGTGTACGCAAGGTAGGCGCGAGCCGCTTCGAAAAACCAGAGAGCGGCGTCGACCGTGTTGTATTCCGGTGTTTCGCCCGCGTCAGGAAAACGGTTCGGCAACATGCCCTGATCCACGTGCTTTGCGAAGGTGCGCAGGATACTACGCGCGACATCATGCTTGCCGGTCGGTAGCGTGAGGCCTGGCAGGGCGATCATGGTGTCGCGACCCCAGTCGCCGAACCAGTGATAGCCGGCGATGACCGTTTTCTCATCGCCACGCGAAACCAGGTATCGGTCTGAAGCATCGGCGAGGCTTTGGGCAAAGTCATCCTCAATAGGGGATGCCACGAGCGCCTTCCGGCGACGTGTGATTTCCGCAAGTCTATATTCGACCGCTTGAGTCACGTCACGCTGCTCGGTGGAGGCGATCATCGATGACAGGCGGCGCAAGCGCAGATCGAAACACAGCGCAAAGGGATTGAAGAGGTCTTCGGAACAATCGAGCCCGCGTTCGCGCTCGGCGTCATATTCAAAGTGGCGATACCAGTCGCCCGTCTTGCGAAGCTCTATGGCGTTGTGCGCCAAGTGCAGGTTCGGCAATCCCTGATAAGGAGAGACACTTGCCAATCGGGAGCGTTCTTGCACCGCTGGATTAATGGCGCCGTTTTCGTGGGTCGTGCCGTGATAGTCGCGGAATGCAATCAACGGACGAATTTCCAGCCGCAGGTTCTTCGGTACACCCGGACGATTGTTCTTCGTCAGTTGATAGTGAATCACGGTGCTGTTTTCGCCGTGAATCATAAATACGGACTTCTCGATCTCGATGCCTTCTACTTCATAAGTAAAAACGGGAAACGGGTCGAGGCGAAACTGTTTGAGATAGTGGAATCCTTGCGGGTGAATGATACCTGGATAGCGGTTCGCCGATAGATCGAAAGCGCTCCCATCGATCCACAGCGTCTCTTCGAACTTGGAGAGGAGGACCAATCGGCCGACAGGTGGTTTGGTGGCAGCCACCAGAAGCCCGTGGTAGCGGCGGGTGTTCAAACCAACGATTGTTGACGAAGCAAAACCGCCGAGCCCATTGGTCTCCAGCCACTCCCGGCGAAGAGCAGTTTCCAGATCACTCCACGTCTCCCGTTCGAACTGAATCATAATTGGTCCTTGCCTTCACCGGTGGTAAGTGCGAAATATGCCGGCGCGGGTGCGCATCTAGGTAGGCACGGTAACGCGGCCCTACAATTCAATTCCGCTTGGCGGTACACTGGCAGCCGCTGGCTCAGTTTTCTTGCGTTTTCGGAATTCGCCGCTCTGTTGCATTAGCTTGGTGACCACGCCGGTCCATCCGGTTTGATGACTGGCGCCCACGCCGGAACCGGAGTCGCCGTGAAAGTACTCGTGAAACAGAACCAAGTCTCGCCAATGAGGGTCGGTCTGGAACTTCTCCAATTTGCCGAATACCGGGCGATGGCCCTTTTCGTCACGCAGAAAGATGTTTGTCATCCGGCGCGACAGCTCCCCTGATACGTCCCACAACGTCCTCATGTTTCCCGATCCAGTCGGGAACTCAACTTTGAAATCGTCACCCAGATAGTGGTGGAACTTTTGCAAGGATTCGACCAGGAGAAAATTCACCGGAAACCAGACCGGGCCGCGCCAGTTCGAATTGCCTCCGAACAGTCCGGTCAACGATTCCCCCGGCTCATAGTCCACTCGGTGCTCGGTTCCGTTGACGTGGAGTACGTAAGGATGTTCCCGGTGGAACTGGGACAGCCCGCGGATGCCGTACGGCGATAGAAACTCACGCTCGTCCAGCATGTAGTGGAGAATGCGGCGAAGCTGATTCTCATTCGCGATGGACAACAACCGGCGTTCACCCATCCCCTCGCGGCGCATGCAGGCGAAATTTTCCGTGAGATCGGGGCGGTTATCGATAAACCATTCCAGACGTCGCTTGAAGTCGGGCAGCCGATCGAGCACTTCCGGCTCCAGAGTCTCCACTGCAAATAGCGGGATCAATCCCACCAAGGAGCGGATCTTCATTGGAAACTGTGAGCCGTCAGGTAGCTTCAGCACATCGTAAAAGAAACCGTCTTCCTCGTTCCAGAGTCCTATGCAGTTGTGGCCGCGATGGCTCATGGCATGCGCAATGTAGACAAAATGCTCCCAGAATTTGCTGGCCACGTCTTCATAGCAGGGCTCTTCTTTGGCCAGTTCCAGTGCGATAGCCAGCAAATTCAGGGTGTACATGGCCATCCAACTGGTTCCGTCGGACTGTTCGAGATAGCCGCCGGTAGGCAGGGGAGCGCTGCGATCGAACACGCCGATGTTGTCTAGTCCGAGAAACCCGCCCTGGAAGATATTCATGCCCTCGGCATCCTTGCGATTTACCCACCAGGTGAAGTTCAGCATCAACTTGTGGAAGATGCGCTTCAGAAATTCGCGGTCGCCTCGGCCTGTGCGCTTCTTGTCGATCTTGTACACGCGCCATGCGGCCCATGCATGCACGGGCGGATTAACGTCCCCCAAAGCCCATTCATAAGCGGGCATCTGCCCGTTGGGGTGCATGTACCACTCGCGGAGCATCAGCGTGAGCTGCTCTTTTGCGAAGTCAGGGTCGACCAGGGCAAGCGGAATGCAGTGGAATGCCAGGTCCCAAGCCGCATACCACGGATACTCCCACTTGTCCGGCATGGAAATCACGTCAGCGTTGTACAAGTGAGTCCATTGATGATTGCGCCCTTTCCTTCGCTCCCCGGGTGGGCGTGGGTTGTCCGGGTCGCCTCGCAGCCAATCCCTGATGACGTAATGATAGAACTGCTTGGACCAGAGCATCCCCGCAAAACCCTGGCGCATGACGTTCTTCGCGTCTACGGAGAGATCCTGAGGAATGACCGTTGTGTAAAATTCTTCCGCCTCACGCCGCCGGAGCGCGAACGTTTTGTCGAAGGCGTCAAACGCGTTCGTTCCCTTGAAGTCCCAGTCGGCAAGTCGCATCCTTATTACAACCGTCTCACCCGAACCGAGTGACAGTTTGTAATGGGCGGCTCCTTTCGAGCCAACATGTTCGGGATTGACCGCTTCCTTGACACCGTGCACGATATAGTCGTTGATTCCGTCTTTGACGAAGCGAGTGAGATTCTCAATTCCAAATAGCCTTCGAGCATTCGTCTCGTTTTCGGTAAAGAGAAGCTTCGGAGAGCCTTCAAAATGGAGCCAGCGGGTATTGGACTGAGTTTGATTTACTGGAGAAAGATTCAGTTCGATGACGGGATTGGGAGCGGGGCGCGCTTGGCGCAGTTTCGGGCGTCGGGCTCGATTTCCCCACGACCACGTATTGCGGAACCAAATTGTGGGCAGAACCCGAAGATTAGCAGCTTCCGGACCACGATTTGTGACCGTGATCTTGATCAGAATGTCCTCGACATCGGCCTTGGCATACTCCACGAACACGTCGAAGTAGCGATCTTCGTCGAATACACCGGTATCGAGCAGTTCGAATTCCGGTTGGCCCTGGTCGCGCTGTCGGTTTTCCTCCACCAGCTTCGCGTAGGGATACTCGGCTTGGGGGTATTTGTAGAGATACTTCATGTACGAATGCGAAGGCGTGCTGTCGAGATAGAAATAGTATTCTTTCGCGTCCTCGCCGTGGTTCCCTTCGTTGCCATTTAAACCGAAGATCCGTTCTTTTAGGATCGGATCACACTCGTTCCACAGCGCTAGGGCAAAGCAAATCATCTGTCGGCGATCACTGATCCCAGCCAAGCCGTCTTCGTTCCAGCGATAGGCGCGCGAACGGGCATGGTCGTGTGGCAAGTATTCCCATGCATTGCCGTGCGGGCTGTAGTCTTCACGCACTGTGCCCCATGCACGTTCGCTGAGGTAGGGCCCCCAGCGTTTCCAATGCTTTTTGCGCGTCCGAGATTCGGCCAGTCGAAATTCCTCTTTTGTCATGAAAGGTCTTCGTTCAAATAAGGCTTAGCGGACGAGCAAACTCGCCCGAAACTTCGAAATCGCCGCACCGCGGGCCGAGTCCGGTATCGTTCACCGGGTCGTCGATGCTTGGATCGTCCTGTGGAGATTGGGATGGCAAATCGTGGACAAGATCAAGCTGCCAGTCGTTTCTGGAGAACGCGGTGTGGACGTTGCTACTCACATTTCCTCCTACCTCTCCTCGATTTCGATTGCGTGGCCATCGGATTAGCAGATCAGAACAGTCTGTAGAATAGAACCTTTCTTCGGAGAAGATTTCTCTCGGTCTAAATATCCCAGTCGGGATCTCACCGAGTGTAACCGGGTCTATGGACCGACAGCACAGGTCACCCAAAAACTAGAAATTGGAAACTAAACTAGAATCTGCCCCCGTCGTCATATGTAAAGCCAAGCTCCCAGCATGCACGGACCCTAGAAGCCACACATCGCCCGGTGATGAGACCACTCCAGCCCACAGCAGATCACAAGGAAATCCGCCCTTCGTTGGGCTGGGACTGGATGCAACTGTCCAACTGGTTCCGTCCCAGTGCAAAAGCAGTGTCATCTGGTGCCCCGATCCGTCTGCTGCGAAGTAGGAGCCAAACGCCCAGATGTCGTTGGCCGAATTCGCCGTCAATCCAAGCAAACGGTTCGACTGATTAACGCTATTCGGTCCAACCTTCGGACTCGGTACTACCGTCCAACTCGCGCCGTCAAAGTGCTCGATCAACGGCAGCGTGGCAGCTTGCTCGGGAGGCGCGACCGGCGTGGAAAAGCCCACCGCCCACACATCGTTCGGCGCCAGCGCCAGCACAGCGTTCAACTTGTTTGTGCCCTCGCCTACGTTGGGAGTTGCCACACTCTTCCAGTTCGCGCCATCCCAGTGCATCGCTAATGTTGTGATGCCGTCTGAACCTTTGAATCCCACTGCCCAGGCATCATTGGTGGCGTCGGCGGACGCACCAAACAAAAACTCATTGCTCGGCTGCCCAGTTGTCGCCGTCCATGCCGTGCCGTTCCAGTGCTCGAAAAGGGGCGAGGCCAACCCCGTACCGAGGTTCACCAAGCTGCCGATCGCCCAAACGTCATTCGCCGAGCTCGAGGTCATGGCGAAGACATTCGCTTGGTCTTTCTTCCCGAACTTGGGGGCCGGAAACAGGCTCCACTTCGTTCCATTCCACCGCTCGATCACCTGCCCCGGGTGTGCCCCGTCAATCACGTTTCCCGCCGCCCAGGCCAAAGTCGGAGAAATATCGACCACTCCCTGCAGAAAGCTGTTGTTGTCGCCTTTGATCATTGGAGCGGAAAACGCCGTCCACGTGGCGCCATCAAAGTGGATCGTCGACTGCCCTACCGCCCAAATATCGTTGGGAGAAGATGCCGAGGCGGCAAACAGTTCGCTGTTGGGGTTCTCGTTCGGGGTTCGGACCACCTCAAAAGTCGAGCTGGCCTGCGTTTGTCCCTGGGCCGGCAAGTCTTGAAACAAGGCAACACTCAACCCGAAAAACGTCACCGCGATAAGCGTAAGTCTCACGATTCCACCTCAATGGTGCTAACTCAAGGATGTGTCGGTTTTGACCTTCACCAGTTGATAACGAAACGCCAGTCGCCCTTATTCCCTGCTCACTGTTATCTTTTCGAACGAACCCTCAGGACCTCTCAGGACCAGTGCAGGTTCAGCTCCAGCGGTCGCCCTGGGGCATTGAAGGTTCAGAAGGTTCAGTAGGACGTTGGGATTTTTCAGCGAAGAACCGGACTAAGCTGACAGGACAACCGTTCCTTCAGCCCGGCTCACACAAGGCAGTACATATCCGGCATTTTTTTGCTCAGCCGTCAGCCCAGCTTCCACGTCCATCTGAACGGTGCCGCTTAGAACTCGCGTAGCACACGTACCACATTGGCCCTGGCGGCAGCCAAACGGAATCTGGACGCCGTTTCGCTCTGCCAGATCCAGCAGCGTGCTTCCGGAGGAAACCTGGCAAACCTTTTCCGAGTGAAGAAACACGACAGTCTCGACTGTACCGGCTTCCAGTGGACGAGACTCAGTGGATGGTTTGCTCGCCCCAAAACTTTCCTGAAGGATCCGCTCCTGGGTTACGCCGAGAGTCAAAAGAACGTGGCGCGCGTTGTCCATGAATCCATTGGGACCACAGAGAAAGAAAGTCGGTGAATCCATATCGGTCACGCTCTGGGAGACAAATTCCTCAGTCAGTCGCCCGCTGCGCCCCTTCCAGGCTGGATCCGGTCTCGACAGGCACAATTCATACTTGAAGTTAGGAAGACATCTACTGAGCCTCGACAGCTCGTTTTCGAAAATAATGTCCGCACCTGTGCGCACACAATATAGAAGCGTCACAGGAGTAGCGAGCTCGAGATCGTCGATATAACACAGCATCGAAATCATGGGTGTGATCCCACTTCCGGCCGCGATAAGAACTATGCTCTTGTGGAGTGTCTCGTCAAAGTAAAACCGTCCGTACGGTCCGCTTGCTTCCACCGTAAGGCCTGGCTTGGCCCGCTCATTAAGAAAAACCGATACACATCCATTTTCCATGCGCTTGGGCGTGATTTCCACATAGTTCTCGTGGACCGGCGATGAGGAAACGGTGTAAGACCGCCGCACTCGCTGGCCATCAATCGCCCATTGGAACGTCAGAAACTGCCCTGGCTTAGCACAAAACCGTCTTTCGTCTAGAATCTGGAAGCGCAGCGTCTTGGTGTCGTGCGTTTCCTGCTCGATCTCTGACAGCAGAAGACGCATTGGGCTCTTCGCGTTTTCGTGGTTGGTTCGTGGGGTCAGTCGTGTGGGAATCTCCGGAACGCCCGATGACTCCACGGAAGTACGCGGCTGCCTTCTCTTCCTAAACACCAAGGCGCACTGAGCCAGGCATACTGCAACAACCAAGCCGGTCGCGAGCCTCAGCCCCAAGCTTCCAGGGTTCGCTGAACGAAGAAGTTCGGAGAGGGTGGGAATGGACACAAGCGCGAATGAAATTACGAAGATTGCTATTCCCAGTGCCTTCAGCGACGAATGGCTATGCTTGTAGCGGCGTGCGATCAACACCTTCAGGAAGAGCAGAGGCACGAGCACGAGCACAAGCACAATATGCAAGACCAGGTGCGTAGGCAGATGACTGGTTATTCCCACACCCACAAGTCTTTGACTCATGCTGTAGGCCATGATGCAGAGCAGAGTCACAAACAAGTACCCACCAGCCCTATGAAGAGCGATCAACCGGGTTCTCGTCGTTCCGTTGCGCGAGGGCTGGGAAGCTTCCAGCATCACCACCACGTTGGTGGCGGCCAGTGTGACAAAGGCAATGCCGGCCACAATAGCGGAAATATTTAACATAGGCGTCCATCCCTCTGAGCCGCACCACAGGGTGCCGATGTTCTCTCTCATCCCCCGTATTCTTCGACGTTGGCGGCCGTTCGCACTCTGTTGGTGTCAACAGCATCCCACCACGATTTATTCCAGGACTGGGTGCGTTTTGGTTTACGAGACACTCCTAAGATCTTGCCAACGCGACGCCTTTCAAGAACAACGATGTACAAAAGGCCGCCCCGATGATTAGGACGGCCTTGAGTTTCTTCCAACTTCTTCTTCTTAGCTTCCCCCGCTGACGGCTCGTAGGGCCGCAACAATCGAGCCCACGATACAAGAACCGATCAGCAAACCCAGAGCGCTCAACAATAGACCGCCCAGCAATTCAACAACACTTTCCAGCATTCTTAGGTCCCCCAGTCTCTAGCAATTGGCGTACGCCCGAAGCTCGCGTATTCAAACAATAGGCGCACAGATTGCCGTAGAGCCTGCGTTCTGAGGAGTTCCCAGCTCTCCGAACGCAGCTCACGGGCTCCTCAAATAACGCAATGAGGCCTCAGTCGTTGATCAACGCCCAAACTGCGCTACGGCAACTACATACCGCCTGGGTTCTGGTCAAAAACTAGCGCCTCTTTTTGGTGGCCGAAATCGATCTCTTTGAGCGTTGACGTACCCGCCACTGTCGCTTCGGTCACGATGGCGTCCTGGGTGACTTGATCGTCATTCGTCTTCAACGTTCCTGGCGCTGTGACCACAGTCTTCCCGTTCTGCTGGAAGCTCACCTGTACCGCAGGGCCGGTCCCTTGCCACTCCACTTTGTAGTTGCCCGGTTTCAGCTTTGTACCGCCGATTTGCACGGCATCAGAAATCTCGACCGAATGAGCGTTGTTGCGTGCGGCGTAGGCACTCCCGCCAAACCCGAGCAGGCAAGTCAGACAAAGTACAGCTGCGAAATACAGTGTTTTCATGATTTGTCCTTATTAAAATGTTTTGAGTGTCACTATTGAGAACGGTGCTCGCGCGGTTTTATTCCCGAGGTGTCTCTTGAACCATTGCAAACTCCGGAAGGATAGTTGGTCGCGCGTCGTATCTATTTTGGATTGTGGAATCCCCACAATCGGTGAGGCAAAAGGTAGGTGAAGCCCGCAAACCCTTCCCACTGCGTCGAGGAAGAGGTGAGGCCATGATCGAATCCGGCATCCCATACAAGATTTTTCCCGGCCCGATACGAGACGGCCCACAAAGACCCGACAGCATTTCGGCTGTTGAGTGGCTGCGTGAAGTGCCAGAGTTCGCCTGCGACTGTCAGCCGTCCCAGCGGGTGTGAGATCGAGAGGGTCTGGCCGAATTGTCCGCGGCTTATTATGCCTTTCGTCTGTTCGGAAAAAATGCCGTTGATGTCGAAGTGGAAACCTGCGAGGTCGTTACTCACTAGGATCAGCGCACTATTCCTGAACGTGCCGATGTCGATTTCCGGTGCGGGACTCGCGTAGAGACGACGAATGAAGCTGAGGCTTACGGTAGGCTTGTGCCCCTCTCCCGGCAACACGACCGCCTGAAATCCGGCGAACACCTCGCCCGGTCGACTGCCGGAGAGAGCATCGCCGGTAGCACCGCTTGCTTGAGCAAGTGGTGCCGATAGGGCGAGCAACTGAAGGCGGGATGCAACGGTGAGCTTGGTGACCTGGTTAATGGCAAATAGCGTTGCGAACTCAGGTGAGGCCTCGGCATAGAGTCCGCCGTTCTCAAATTGCAGGTAGCCCACCGGGGTCAATGTCGCGGGAGTTGAAACCGTGGGACGACCGGGATTCGCCTCCGGTGTTTCCACGGCAGACGACTGCGCACCAATCCGGGCGACAAATAAAAGTGCAGCCGCCCCCACAAAGCCGCTGCGAACCAGTCTTCTCAAAATACTCTCCAGAAAGAAGTGAGATCGCACACGAATCGTTTCTTTTGCCGTTCCGTTCTGGGCTACGCGCGTGGAGGCGGGAGTGGCGCCGAATGAAAAGGCTCCGATAACGGGCGCGCTGCAAAATGGAGGGACTCCTTACTCACTTCACCACGACCTGGCCGGTCATTTTCGGATGGACCGAGCAGTAGTAGGAATACGTTCCTGCCTTGGTAAAGGTGTAAGAGAACTTTTCGTCCGTGTCCATCACCTTGGACTTGAAGACGCCGTCAGTGCTCACAGCCGTATGAGGAATGTCATCACTGTTTGTCCAGGTGACTGTTGTTCCGACGGGTACCGTGATCGCCTGCGGCCCAAAAACAAAATTGTCGATTTTGATCGCCACGTTTGCCGCGGAGGGCTGATCACTTGCTCTTACGCGCGATGATCCCGCGAACAGCAGCAGCATCGCAATCATCACCGGCATTACCGCACTTGCAATCCGCACATTGTTCTTCGTCATTTGTCTGTTTCCTTATATTTGATTTTCCTGCATCAACCCTGAGGTGTATCGCTTTCCAGTTGTTGTGTTAGCCTGATGCTGGAGTTATCGATCCGGCCAGACAAACTCGCGAACGACGTACCCAACGTTGGTTGCAAATGGGATGAAGCGTCCTGATCCACCTCTACTAAGCCGTGGACTCTTTTGGTGAGCTTCGGATGGGATGGTTTTCTCTCACTCCTCCACTACCAGTGTTCCTTTCATATTTCGATGGCCTAAGCCGCACACACTCGAGCAGCGAAATTGGAAAGTGCCAGCCTTGTCAGCGGTGAATTGGACGACAACCGTCGTTCCCTTAGGGATTTTCTGATCGATGTCAAAGTCGTCTAGCTTGAATCCGTGATCGTGGTCCGCAGCGACCATGACTAGCTTGACCTGCTCGCCTTTCCTGACTCGCAGCGAGCCAGGGCTAAATTCGTACTTCCTGAGCGTCACCTGAATTTCATGTACGCTTTGCGCCTCCGTCCCCGCATCTTTCGCCACTTGCGCAACTGTCCTTGCCGATGCTGCAGACAAGATCGTCAGCCCTATTAACATCATCCTCAGCCTGTTCACATGAATTCCTTTGCTTGAAAACCACGTTGCCTCTCACTAGAGATAACCAAAGTGTTGATCTTTTATTCCATACCGCCCGGCGGTGCGTTTCACCAGGTACGCTGCAGTTGTTTGGGAATTCTCATCTTAGGTTCGTTACCGGTGGTTGATTAGGGCTATCTGTCTTGGCCTGCGTGAGTGCTGTCTGAAGAGAGATCGGCTTATTAATTCAGGTTGCCGCCAGTTGAGGCACTCGAGGCCGATCAGGAATCCTCCGGAGGCGGGTTCCCGGAGCAGAAGATGGCATTCGCGATGTACGACGGGGGCCAGCGTCCGCAGCGGCGATCCCGGAACTAGTATGTCGGTTTCGCACCGAGTAACCGCCGAGAGTGCTCTATTTTGCAAGAATTGCGGGTATATCGGGAATATTTCCGTCGGCCGCGCGTTCTCAGTAACAGTGGAAGTACGCAACGTAGAGGTAAGCCCCCATGCTAGACGACTGGGATGAGCGCGATGAGGCGGTGGCGGAAGGGTCGATTTGCCCGTTTCCCGACTGCGGCAAATTGGTAGTTTCCTACAGGCCACCAGAACGCATGGAACGCGACAATGCCAGATCGTGGTGTGAGTTCACGTGTCCGCACTGCGGTATCGATTTTAGCGTTTCTCAAGATGAATTGATTTTTCAGTCAGTGCCCAAGGAATGGCTATTGGCGAGAGTCCAAGCCGCATAGCGAGGGCAGCGCGCTATGACATCGGAGATGTGCTGCGCTACTCGCGCGCATCGAAAGAGACAGGCATTGCGAAGGGTAGTTACGCCCCTGTCAAGAGCATCGATACGGCTACTAACCGGCTCACCGTGGAGATGCAGGATGGGACCGAACGCACCTACGATCCCCGCCGACAACGGGGCGTCTCCGTTTTCCGAGAGGAAATCAGAAGCGTCTCCGTGGGCGACCGCATTCAATTCACCGTGCCTGCCAACGAGTTGAAAATCGCATACCGCGAATTAGGAACGATCGAGGCCATTGACGGAGTGGTACCTAGGGCAGTTGACGGAGGGCGCTTAGCGATACTGATTGGCACGCTCTGTCACTCGGCGCCCGATGGCACACGAGATCAACTCTTTTATTTGGAGCGTTGAGCAGCAACTACCAATGGCGCACACGCCCGACGTCCACGTGCACAAAGTCGGAGGTGCGATAGTACCCCACTCCTCCGCGATGCAGGCGCAGGGCTGCGTCACGCAGCTCCAACGTCGGAATTCCAGGGAGGCGAATGTCGATCGCTTCGGCCTGCATATGTAGGCTGTGCTGCGCCACGCCGGTGTGCGGGCGGCGGGTGCGCAGGAATTCGTTGCTCAAGGGTGTGCGGTAGCCGCAAATCACATCGATTTCACCAACGGAATCGCCGAGCGACGCGGTCAGGTCGTAGAGAAGGTCGAAAAGCCGAGGATCGAAATGGCGGACATCTCCAGTACGGTGGTCGCGCAGAAAATGGTCGAGGTCGTCTAGCGCTTCGGGGATGTATTGACCACCGCGACGATAGACGACATCCAGCCGCTCGCCCGTGTGAGTGTGATACAAGCGGAGCCGGTACTCGTGTGCGGCCCGGGACGCAGATTCCGTGCCGCCGTGCCCGAGCAGCGGCGTCAGTAGAAACAAGAGAATCAGTGACAAATGACGGACGCCGGATTTGCTCATTCTTCTCGGCGATGACACCGATGTTGCTTCACTCCCATTCAAAGTGTATTGCCGCATTAAGTCCATTCTATGTTAAATGCGGTTAGCTGGGCGCCTTGTTTAAGGCGCCTACCAAGCTAACGATAACCGGCGGCCAACGCATTATCGAGTTCGGCGTCATAACCATAGATATCGTCGAAAAACCGAATCTGGTTTTCCTCGTTCACCGCAGCCGTGCCGTAGACAATCAGAACTGGAATTCGCGTGACGAGGTTCACCTGAAGATTGTTTTTCTCGCCGTTCATCGTGGCCTTCACCCGCTCCAAATCCCAGCCAGGATTGTTTCGCAACACCCAGGCAACAAGGTCCTCGGGCTTCTCGACCCGAATGCATCCGTGGCTGAAATCGCGGACGTCCTGCGAGAACAGTTCCGGAGCATCTGTACCATGCAGGTACACGTTATCCGGATTAGGGAAGATGATCTTCACCAAGCCCAGAGAATTCGTTTCGCCGGGCTTTTGCCGCACCATCAGGTGAAGCGATCTTATGCCTTCTAAAACCTCGGAGCTCACTTGATTGTCGGTTACGACCTCGCCTTTGGGCGTGACCACTTCAAAATTATGCTTGGCGATGTAGTTCGGGTCCCTCTGGATGTGGGGCACGATTTCGTTCCGCTGAATGCTGGGAGTCACCTCCCAGTAGGGCCGGAAGACCACGTATTGAATCTCTTTCTCAAAGATCGGAGACTTGTGGCCGTAAGCTTTTCCAATGATCGCGTTCTTATAGAAGGCGACGGTGCCATCCGGGTTCATCGCGCGTACACGATACTCGGGAAGGTTCACCACGACCGGCGGCTGCGAGAAGGAATGTGGAAGCCAGCGCCACCGTTCGAGCGTCAACTTGATCTGGCGAATCCGGACCGCCGGAGGCGTATTGAGTTCATTGATCGTGCGCGCGTCAAGGTTTCCGGTGGGAGTTTCCCCATGTCTGTCCTGGTAATGCTTTACGCCCTCGACGAGCGCGCCGTCATAGATGCTTGCATTCGGATTCAGTTGTGCGCCTGCAGGAATGTCGCCGATGATTTGAAGAAACCGCCCCAAGCGGACCACGCCAGCGTAGGTTTGGCCGGGGTGCACAGTCTTCGTGACCGTTGGCAGCTTCTCTCCCTCAGCTTGGTTTGCGTATCCTTCATAAACCGGCAGGAGTGCAAGCATCTTCCGGTAGCCCAAGAAGGGCGGTTCCAGCTTCTGGATTTCGGCGGCTGGATCGCCTGCATTCACGACCTGGGTCTGAATGAATTCTGCCAAGGGGAGTTGGTTCCCCTCCATATCGATCTGAAACTTGAATTCCTTGGGATTTACCCGGCCACAGTGGATGGCACGGATGTAGCGCATCGCCGAGACCGTAAGCGCGGTATCGAACGAGACCAAGTCTTGTTCAGATGGCTTTTGCCCCAGCTTGCGGAGGCGGCCCTGCCATCGCGAGCCGTCGTAATCTTCGGGGTCGAGTCCTTTAGCGTTCGCATTTTGTAAGAGCTCAATCACGGCGAGTCCTTGGGGACGGACGCGGCCGTTCTGAACCCAAAGCAAAGAATAACCGTTCGTCTCGTAAAGTTTGGCAACCTCTGTTTTGTAGGGAGTAAAGTCGGACCAGCGAAGATCGGCATTACGACCTGAATCCACAATACCGTGAAGCACGGGAACACCCGAGGCAGACAACGTCTGGCCTGCAAGAGCAGGGGGCTGCTCCGCGAAGAAGGCAGGGAAGGCCTCGCCGCCCGCGACAGACATTCCGGCAACGACTACGCTGGTTAGAACCATCATCCACTGAGGCCGATAAACGGGATTTCTCATAACAACCCTCCGCCCGATGTTTTATTTGAGTATAGAAAGCAATTCCAGGTTCCTTCTAACTTGGGAGGGATTTCTTGTGTTGGTCCTGCCGGAGTCGAAATGGCGGGCGCCATAGCAATCCTGATCCGCAACAGCCTGCACACACCGTTCCGCCGTATCGACCCAACATCGGCGCGAGTGATCCTGGTCGGCATGGCTAACAAGGTCCTCCGGACCCTATGCCGACAACTTGTCCGCGGCGGTCACGCAGTGACTCGAGAAGTGGGAGTGGAGGTGCGGCTGGGACATGGGGTTGATCAGATCGACGACAACGGTGTCATTGCCGCCGGCGAGCGGATTGCCAGCCGGACGGTGATCTGGACCGCCGGTGTCGCGCCTTTGCCGGCGGGCAAATGGTTGAACGCTGACACTGACCGTGCCGGGCGCATGCGCATTCAACCCGACCTCACCGTGCCGGGACATCCGGACAATCGTCGTGATCGGCGACACCGCGACGCTCAGTCAGGACAGCAAACCACTGGGCGGCGTCGCACGGTCGCGATGCAACAGGGTCGCTACGCGGGCAGGCTGATTCAGCGGTGCGCGACCGGCAAACCAGAACCGCCTCCATTTCGCTACATCATTTCGCTACATCGACAGGGGCACCATGGCCGTCGTCGGTCAAGGCTATGCCGTCTTACTACCAAAGTCGCGGCCATAGGTATCGGTTGAACGTAAACGTTTGACCAACACACCTGTTCGCGAACTCGTGTCTGTGTTGAAGTAGCTCGATGACAGACAACAAGTTGTCAGCGCCCAAGCGACGCACCTGCGCGGAAGTTCAGAAGTTGGTGGCGGAATTCATGGCAGGGGTATACGCCGCAGCGAGTTTTGTCGGAGTCGGGGTTTGAGTCAGCACGCTGGATCGCCATCTGAAACGGCTGCGCTGGAAGAGAAGTCGTAGGCCCGTTTCTTCGGCCGGCCGGTTGCTAAAGGTGGCGTTGGCGGCCAGCAAATCGCCGATGCAGCGCGAAGCGAGTTGCGGGCTGGCAGTATTGCTGCCGGGCGACTCGGATCGAGATACATCCGGATTTGATACCGATACGTTCGAGCGCTTTGTGGGTGGAGCGGGTGCAGACCGCGTTTGGACTTCGGCAAACGGGAAGCTATGCCATCCGTTCCCGATCTCGTGTCAGGCTTCCCATAGATTTCGCCGCCAATTTACGTTAAGAGGTAAGAGTTAATCAAAACCGGTAACCTACACCGCGTTCTGTCGCGCCCTTCAATCCTCAACGCGAACACGAACGATGCCCCTAGCCATAATCCGCGGCGGAACATCACGCAGAAACGGGATTCGGGTGAAAGCGCGGACAAACCACGGGATGCTCAAACCCGATTGCTCCTGAGCCCTGAGCGCCGGCGCAATTACCCGATTCTGGAGCTGCGCTTGAAAGGCTTGAATAATCCGCACTGGCCATTCGCGCTTGCATTGAATGGCGCGAAGCTGGTCGGTCGTGACGCGGCCATCAAGCAAAGGCTTGGTCAACAGGTTCGCCGCCACCACGGCGTCCTGAACCGCGTAGTTGATTCCTACGCCCCCGACGGGCGACATCGCGTGCGCCGCATCGCCGATGAGCAGCAGGCCGGGCGCGTACCACCGCGGGCACCGGCTTGACTCGACTGAAAGGAGCGAGACTTGGCGCCAGTCTGTGAGCGATTCCGCGTGCTTCGCCAGGCGCGGCTCAACTTCCACAATCCGCCGCCGCAAACCTTCGATTCCTTCCGCGCGCAGTGATTGATATGAACCCTTTGTGATTATGAACACGGCCTGCCAATAATCCCTGCGATCGAAGCCGCCGAGAATATGTCCGCGTGCAATTCCGCCGAACGCGCCGCCGGGAGCGTCGATTTCTTCGGAAAGATGCGGCAACCGGAACCACAACACATCCATCGGCGGGGACATGCGAACCGGCTCGATTCCGGCCAGGTGACGCACGCGCGAGAACCGGCCGTCGGCGCCCACGGTCAGGAGCGCGCGCAACTCATGAACGCCATCGTTCGCTTGATAGCGCACGCCGCGAATAACCCCGTCTTCTTGAATCAGGTCGGTTACGTTTGCGCCCATCAAGAGCCGGAAGCCGGGGTATCTCGTCGCCTCTTGCGTCAGCAGACCAAGCAGGTCCTTCTGGTGGACCATCAGGATGTATGGGTATCTCGTCTTCAGGCGACCCAAATCGAAGGGCGTGAAAGGGCCGCGCGTGGTGAGCAGGGTGGGTGCTGAAACCTTGCTGTTGGGAAGTTCGTGGACGCGCTCTGCGAGCCCAAGCTGATCGAGAATCTCGAGGGTTGAGGGGTGAACCGTGTCGCCCCGGAATTCGCGGTCGAAATCGTGGTGCATTTCGAGCAGTGTGACCTGCACCCCTCGCCGGGCCAGGAGCAGCGCGAGCAGCGCACCGGCGGGTCCGCCTCCGACGATGCAGCAGCCCCTCGCTTCATCCTTCTCAGTCTGAGTCTGGGCGGCAGTCTCGAGAACTTGAACCGTTGCCATCGATGCTTCTTCACCCGTGGCGCTCAAATAATTGTCGTTTCGCGCGCTCTGCCGACAGAACCTTGCCCGTCAGGCTGCGGCCACTGTGGGAATTACCCAACTTGCGTTCCTCATATTAACTTAACTGTTTTCAGAACCCTGAAAAAACGAGTACTGCTTGAAAATGGCACCACGTTGAGAAATGAGTCGGTACCAACGCAAGATCGCAAGAAGGTTGGGGTTAGCCTAATAGAAATCAAGACCTAGTGAGGTAGACTTCGCCCTATCCCAAAACCTTCAGCCCTGATCCTGATTTTGAGGCCAAGTTGCTGGATATTGTTGGGTTGTATTTTGAATGCCCCGGAAAATGCTCTGGTGTTGTGCCTCGACGGCAAACCTAGTATTCAAGCGCTCGACCGAACTCAACCCTTGCTGCGCTTGCGCGCTAAAAAAATCCGCTCCTGCACCAACTAGTATGTCCGGCATGGTACGCAGACGCTCTTGGCAGCCCTGGAAATAGGCACTGGTAAAATAGTCGCGCATGTCTTCGAATTCCGTCATCACGACAGGGCGAACCAGTTCGGTGATCTCGCCCAAGGCCCTTACTCCGATTGGACGGGATATGCCACCGCGGATGCTCCCAGCCCGGTTCCCGCGCGAGCCGCGCCATCCGATCCGAACCGTTTCGTTCATCCGACGATTCATCGATGTTTGTTTACTCTGCGTGCTAAGGAGATGAATTATGAAAGCAGTTGTCGTCCACCAATATGGCGGTCCTGAAGTACTGAAGTTCGAAGACTATCCTGATCCGGCGCCGGGTCCGGGCGAGGTGCTGGTGCGGGTTGCTGCCACGAGTGTGAATCCGATCGACTACAAGCGACGTGCTGGCTTAACCAAAGATTTTTATCCCATCCAGTTCCCGGGGCTGATAGGAGTCGATATCGCGGGGACTGTGGTCAAGATTGGGCCGGGAGTGGAAGGCTTTTCCGCCGGCGACCAGGTGTTCGCCATGGCGGCCAACACTTATGCCGAGCTCTGTGTCGTAAATGCAGCGATCCTGGCGAAGATCCCTGAGGGACTCGATTTGATCCAGGCGGCAGCGCTGCCGCTGGTGACCACGACTGGCAACCAGCTCATTTCCGCTACGGCAATCAAAGCGGGCCAGACGGTTCTCGTGGTAGGTGCTGCAGGAAATGTCGGGCGTTCGGCGGTGTTCACTGCGAAGCAACGGCGAGCAACCGTGATTGCAGGGGTGTTAAAGACCCAGATGGATAAAGCGAATACCATCGGCGCCGATCAGTTGGTCGCAACCGATGACGACAATGCGATTGCAGATCTTCCGATGCTCGATGTCGTTGCGGATACGGTCAACGGCAAGACCGCCGAAAAGCTGATGGCCAAGGTGAAGCCGGGAGGTGTGTTTGCGTCGGTTCTCGGAGCGCCGCAGAATGCGGCGAAATTCACCTCTGTGAAGGTAGTGCCGGTGTTCGTGACACCTGATCCAAAAACGCTCCAATTCATGGCCGAAGCCGTTCGAGACGGTAAACTGGTGATCCCGATCAGCCGCAAACTGCCACTCAGCAAGGCAGCCGAAGCTCAAGCCGCAGCGGAGAAGGGTGGTGTTGGGAAGGTTTTGCTGGTGGCTTGAGACTCTCTTTGCGGACAGACGGCGCGAAAGGAAAATCGGAAATGAAAAAAGATCGGCGCGGAATCAACACCGCTTCGAAACCGAGTGGCAGTGGGTGTGTGGAATGCCTGGCGTCACCGAAAGGTTGGTGGCTTCACCTTCGGCGGTGTGCGGAGTGCGGCCACATCGGATGCTGCGATAGCTCTCCGAGCCAGCACGCGTCCAAGCATGCGGCCGCGACCGGACACCCGATCATTATGAGCTTCGAACCAGGTGAGGATTGGTTCTTCGATTACGAGAAACAGCGTATGGTCAACGGTGTGGAATTACTTCCGCCGCACTCGCATCCGGAGGATCAACCCGCGCCCGGACCGTCAGGAAGGGTCCCAGCCAATTGGGAATCGCTCCTGCACTAGCTGGCGTTAATCATTTCAGTTCCGATCGCTACGAAAGCTGGCGGAGCGAAAATGAGCAAGGGCCGCATGGAGGCTTTCAGCGATGGAATGCTCGCCATCACTGTTACCATCATGGTGCGGAATTGAGACCGCCGCATCGGACAGCCAGGTGGGTATGCCGGACTGGGCTCACCGAAATCTCAACTCAGTAGTTTGGTACCGGGAAGTCGCTAGGCTGAACTGATCTGCCAGGGCTCACAGTGGAGCGACAAGATGGTCTACATCCTCGCGGCCGACAAGGACTTCAGGTATCAGAATGGTCGTTCACGAATCATCTAAATCGGAACCACGAAACGGGTGCAGGTCGGCCAGCAGCTTCGGCAGTGAAACCAGGCAAGTCAGGCATTCGGGAAATTGCACGGGGTAAAGACAATCGAAGTGCACATCGCAACGTGTCGGCCGCGCAGCAATTCGCAAACGTGGAAGCATCTTGATCTTGAGTCTGCTCTGCTCGAGACGTTTTTGAACGGAGATTTCCAGCTTCCGAAATACAACAAGATCAGACCCACGCTGAAAAAAGGACTCTTCTCCGGTACAGCGCCCTTGCCAAACTCATAAACCAGTTTGATCGGGCATGATTCAGCAGTACATCCCAGAACTGGCTCACCACAATCGGGACAACGGCGGTGATTCCTCCCCGAATCGGGGACAGCCTATCCCGCTGCTCCAAGACCTGCACTCACTGCGCCACGTTATTCCGATCCTATACAATATCCCGCGCTGTTAAACACCGAGGGACAACAATGGCAAATCTAACCAGTGCACTTCAGCAGCTGCGTGCGGAGCAGCAAGAAGCGCAGTTGCACGTAGAGAAGTTAGGCCGAGCAATTTCCGTGATCGAGTCTTTGAACGGTACGGGAGGATCCCGCAAATCAACCCGACCTACCCGAATCGTATCGGCAGCTTCGCGGAGGAAAATGGCGCAGGCACAGCGGGCGAGATGGGCAAAGACCCGAAAGGCATCGCAGCCCGTAGCCACAGGTTTAATGGTTGTGAAGCGAACGATCTCGGCAGCAGGAAGGAAGAGGATCGCAGCGGCACAGCGGGCGCGGTGGGCGAGGTTGAAAGCGGGGAAGAAGTCGGCGTAAGACACGACGCGAGAATAAAGCCTGCTGCTTTCCTGGCGGGCCTTTCCTTTTGCGGCCTTTCCTTTTAGTGAGGAATCACTCGGAATTGGATGCCGAATGAATTAAACAATACTAAGACCTGCTCGGCAGCGCTGTTGCACTAGTTGCTTCCATCGGCAGACTCCGAACCCCACACTTCGCATGCGCACCGAAAATCTCCCCCAAGCCCTTGTACCAATCGTGGCGATGCTTCGGACGTGACGACACCGTGCCTCGTTTTCGACCCGGGAAAGGCACCACGTTTTTCCTTGTCTTCATCCAGGATTGGATGCATCGCCAGAGATTGTGGGGGAATCCTCTTTCCGGTGTGTGCAATTGTGAACAGCGAACCTAGCGTTCCGGAGTTACCCTGCCCTTGGCTTGGCGAGTGGGTGCGCCTTGTTCCATTTCAGAGCGGGTCGAATATCTCCCCCTCGGTGTACCCGCTAAGAGTTCGCCAATGCGAGGCGTGCTCCGTGTATTTCCGGCCGACGAAGGTCGCCCTCCCCCCCGCACGCATTGCAAGTCTTGTGACAGGTCGGCATGGTGAAAGGTGAGTGCAGATTGCAAACACCGCATCACGTCAGCGTTGACAATTTCGTGGCGGACAAAGCTCTGTTCCTGATGACCTCCTGCCTTGATTATGGAGACAGGCAACTGCACTGCTCTCAGTGTGGGACGCGCATCAGGTGGGAGGCAGCGTTCATCTCGGCACATCGAATGGCTGAACAGTGTCTCGGCACCGGAACAATCGTTCAGGTTGATATTCCATACTGCCCCCAGTGCGAAGAGAGACCCTATGTGAGGGGTTGCTTCCATGTCCGCGACGGGCAGGATGTGGCAGCGCAACTGGCGGCTTGATTTTTCCGTTGTGAGGTTCGCCATTCAGGCAGCAAGTTCTCGCCGTGCAATTCTGAACCGCCGTTCTTCGTCTCCTGCCACGTTATAAGGCTTCCGGCTGATCTTTCAGGCCACTCGGAATAGCGGCGGTGACCATCGATTCTGTCGTCGGGCGCGGGGTTTCAGTCGAAGAGATCGTCATCAGTCTTCACCTGAGGCAGACAGCAGACGCCGCGACGGTTGCCAACAGGCCCTTGCTTTCGTCTTTGTGCCTCCCTGGCATCAATAACCCGCACGATGTAAGGCCGCCACTACTGCTGCGGCAACGAGGCAGTAGATTCCGAAGAGATACCAGCGTCCGCCCTCAAGCCATCGGCTGAGCCACCTCAACGCAAGAAGGCCAGCAAAAAATGCAAGAACTGCTCCAGCTAAACTCGGAAATACCGCAGAGGCCAAATTGGTGGTTCCACTGATGTGCTGTGAGTGTACAAGGCGCATCGCTTCACGGAAGACAACTGGAGGGGTTAGAACCACAGCCAGAGCAAAACTAAAAGTCTCAGCCCGCGACTTTGTCGCCCCCGCCAGCATTCCCGCAGAGATGGTTGCACCCGAACGGGAAAAGCCGCGAAAGGGCAGGCAGAGTCCCTGCACGGCTCCGATCAAACTAGCCTGTCGTGTGTTCAGATCGTTTGTTTCGGCCAGACTTCTTGTGGTGTTTCGCCTCTCAAGAATGCCAGCGATCAAGATCAGCACCCCGGCCGCGGCGAGTGCTGGTGCAATGAGTTCGAGGTGGCTGAAAAGTTCCTCGATCTCGGCGTGGGGCAGACCTCGAAAAGCCGTCTTTTCGACGATCTTGATCATTGTTTCGCCGATAACTCCCGTGAGCACGGTCGCCAGGATAAGGAGTCCCGCAAACTTCTTGAAAGCAGCGGAACTCTGGAAGTATGTATCGCGCCACGTGTGCCAGAAGTAGGCGATCACGGCGAACATCGTACCCGTGTGGAGCATGACTAAAAGCAGAGTCATGGGCGGCGACGATGGATCAAGGCCCATCAGTTTCTCTGCCACGATCACGTGAGCAGAACTCGACACAGGCAGCAATTCGGCCAACCCTTGCAGGATTGCTAGGATGATGACATCAAGCATTGACATGCGCCGATTCTAAACGGCTCGTGTTTTGGTCCTTGGCCAAAATCGGCAGAGCGGTTTCCCAAATGATGATGCTTTCCACGCCGCTGTAGGGCTCTTCGGCATGTTAGAGGTTCTTACAAACACCCGGGAAACAGGGGAACCGGACGACGAGAAAGTTAGAAAGCTACTTGGGGTCGATTCTGGGTCAAAAAGCGCTATCCTAGATGGCAACACCACGCCCAGATAACCCACGAAGCCGGGTAGCACATTCTCGAGGAAACCACCAGTAGCCGCCTCTTGACTCGCGATCCTGCTTGATTCTTGTGTTGTCCCTCGAACTCCCGCCGCTCTCTGCGCTTAGAAGACTCAAGGCTCATGGTCCGATCTGCGTGGCCTGAGGGTTGGCCAAGGCATTGCTGTGATCGAATCGAGCATGAAACATCAGCATCAGGGACGAAGCGCTCACCCTTCACGAAAAGGGGTCGGACGTCTTGGTGAAGCGCGAAGACATTGTCCGCGTCTCGACCGCTTCTGGTTCCAAGGCGTGGCGAGCATGCCGTGATTGGTCTGGTAGTCGGCGGACTCACTGGCGTGTTACATTGCTGCCGACCGACGCCGTGATCCACCCCCGAGTCACGAAGGTGAAACAACCCGTTTACCTAGAACCCCCAGTAGGGTTTTGAAATCTACTTAGCTGCGCGGCGATTTCGAAGAAAAATGTGCCTGTCGATGTGGTGACAGACCAGAAGAAAGCAAAATATGTACTTAAAGCCGCACCGGTCGAAATCAAGACAATAAAGGAGAGTAAGGCTGTATCTCAAAAATCGCTAGTTATGCCCAAAAAGCAAGCAACTGGCATGGAATTTGTGCTCCTAAGATTCAGAGCGCTTTAGCTTGCGCGGGTGCGAATCGGGTGTACACTCTTCGGCAGGATCAGACGCCCAAAGGGAATCCGGCCTGTGGTCTGGCCCGACTGAGGGATCCGCCTTTCCTCCGCTCGATTGCTGGACGTCTTATGAGGAATTGTTCAGAAGCCACGCGGTTTGTGACATCCGGCGGGGCCGAAGATTCTGCCTTCAACCTCAGATTGCTTAGCTGTTTTCTGTTGTGCACCGTTTGGTTTTTCATTTGCCCGACCTCGGCGCTCGCGCAGGATTCGTCGCAACAGTCGCCAGCTACGACTGCTGCCGCGCAGTCTGAGATTAAACAGAACACGACAGAGGTGAAGCAGAACTCGGCAGAGCTCGCGGCTCACGACGAACCCACCACATTCAAGGTAAATGTAAGGCTTGTGCTGGTGCGCGCCGTCGTCCGCGACTCCCAAGGACAGGCGGTCGGAAATCTTCAGAAACAGGATTTTCTAGTCTTCGACAAAGGCAAGCCGCAAGTGATCAGCCAGTTCGAGGTCGAGCAGCCTGGAACTCTGATTGCGAAGGCTCGACAAACGGCGGAGGAAAATACCGGCGATGTTTCTCCCGGCGACACAGCCTCAAATGCTGGACACATGCCGGATGTGCCCGAGCATTTTATCGCCTACCTGTTCGATGATGTGCATCTGGATTTCGGCGATCTGGCCCGCGTGCGGCAGGCTGCCGAACGCCAGTTCTCCAGGTTGCGCCCCACAGATCGTTCCGCCATCTTCACCACCTCAGGCCGTACCATCCTGGACTATACCGACGATCGAGGTAAGCTGCACGAAACCTTGTTCCGTCTGCAGCCGCAGCCCATCACCGGCGGGTTCAACGGCGATTGCCTGCAAATCAGCTATTACCAGGCGGACCTGATCGTCAACAAGAACGATCCGCAAGCTACGCAGGTTGCGCTTCAGGAGGAAGCCGCATGCACCCCTGCTCCTCCAGGCGTGCCACCGCCAAACCCGATGCCAATGGTGCAGTCGACCAGTGCGCAAGTATTGAGTGCCGGTGACCACGAAAGCCGCATCTCTCTCGGCATTCTGAAAGATGTGGTCCGCAGCCTCTCGAGGATGCCGGGGCAACGGACTGTTGTCCTTATTTCTCCTGGTTTCATTACGCCGCAATTGGAATACGAATATACCGAGATCATCGACCGCGCGGTGCATTCGCAAGTCATCATCAATACGCTGGACGCTCGCGGGTTGTATGTCGTCATTCCGGGCGGGGACGCCAGTCACTACTCTGCACACCCGCCGCCTCCGGCTAAGGCTCTCATCGAGACCGCGGCTGCTTCTGCTCAGGACGACCTGCTCGCCGTTTTGGCCGACAGCACGGGTGGCGTTTTCTTTCACAACAACAACGATATTGACGAAGGCTTGCGGCGGGTTGCCGAGACGCCCGAATATTCCTACATGCTCGCATTTGTTCCGCAAAATCTGAAGCTCGATGGCAGCTATCACAGTCTGAAGGTCTCAGTAAAGAGCGCACAAAGGCTGAGCCTGCAGGCGCGCCGCGGCTATTACGCGCCCAAAAACTTCGCCAATCCGACCGAACAGGCCAAGCAGGAAATCGAGGAGGCAACCTTTTCCCAGGAGGAGTTGCATAATCTTCCCGTCAAATTGCACACGCAGTTTTTCAAGGCGAGTGAAGACGATGCCAAGCTGATCGTCCTGGCCCACGTTGACGTAAGACTTCTGCACTTCAAAAAGATCGAGGGACGAAACGACGACGTTTTGACGTGTGTCTCGGCTTTGTTCAATCGCAATGGCAATTTCATTCAGGGGATGGAGAAGACCGTTACGATGCATTTGAAGGATGACACTCTGGAACATAAACTTGGCTCGGGCATCACGCTCAAGACGAGTTTTGACGTGAAGCCGGGAAGCTATATGGTCCGGCTGGTAGTGAGGGACGCGGAAGGTCAGTTGATGTCTGCCGAAAATGGAACGGTTGAAATTCGTTAGATTGAGATTCGCGAAACAGAGACTTTTGGAGGTGAGGTATGCGCAATCGCCGGCTGGTTGTTCTGATTGGCAGCATTTGTCTGGCTAGTTGCTGGGCAACGCTCGAACGAGGCTCGGACAACTCCGTGGCACACGCCCAGGAGCCTACCGGAGCGTCCGCCGCGGCCTCGACGGTGTACCGTTCTGAGACACGGTTGGTTTTGGTGGACACCGTGGTTACCGATAAAAAGGGTAACTACGTTCGCGATCTTGCGCAGAAAGATTTCAAAGTTTGGGAAGATGGCAAGGAACAGCCCGTCAGCAGTTTTTCCTTTGAGGAGAGCACCGGTGTCTCGGACGCACGACCGCGCTACATGGTTCTGTTCTTTGACAACTCGACGATGAACATGGGCGATCAGGCCCAAGCTCGGGCCGCGGCCGCGAAGTTTATCGACGCTAACGCCGGGCCCGATCGTTTGATTGCCATTGCGGATTTCGGCGGCACCGTTCACATTTCGCAAAACTTTACGGCCGACGCGAACCGGTTGAAGCAAGTAGTGATGGGTTTAAAGGGCTCAACGGTCTCTCCGAACGGCGAGCCACCGGTAATGGTAGCGTCGTTGGCCCCTCCGCCGATGGCTCCGTCCCTTAGTAATGCGGAAGCGGACTTCGGCATTCATACCGTGCTTCTGGCTCTTCGAAGCCTCGCCAAGAGCCTGTCCACCGTGCCGGGGCGTAAGACTCTGGTCATGCTGACCTCGGGTTTTTCTATGAACCCAGAATTCCAGTCGGAGCTGACCGCGGTTATCGACACGTGCAATAAAGCGAACGTTGCCGTTTATCCCATCGACGTTCGCGGGTTGGTGGTTCCGGACTTAGCGCCCGGGTCAGGGCCCCATGGAAGTCTGGCGCTGCCTTCCATCGATTCCGCCTCAGCATCGTTCCTCCCGGCTGCACTTCACTATCCTGTTACGCAGTCTCCTCGCCCAATCCTTCGGCTGACCGCTTTTGCGGAACCGGTTGAGTTTCCGCCGCAACATACCGGCGGCGGAGGTGGCGGAGGAGGAGGTGGTGGTGGTGGGACTGGAGGCGGTGGTGGGACTGGAGGCGGTGGCGGTCACAGCGGTGGTGGGACTACGGGTGGAGGCGGGACGACTGGCGGCGGTCATGGTGGAACCGGTAGTGGTGGAACCGGCAGTGGTGGAACTGGCAGCAGAACTGGAAGCGGAGCTAACACGAACCTTTACAGTCCCTACTCTCAACCCCGGGCGATTGTTCCCCCTTTCCCACCCAGCGCATCCGACAACCAGCAGGTTCTCTATCAACTCGCCGACGGCACCGGCGGGTTTGTGATCGTCAACACCAATGATTTGTTGGGTGGTCTGGACAGGATCGCCAAAGATCAAAATCAATATTACCTTCTCGGCTACAAGCCTGCGCTTTCAGACGAAGGGAGCTGCCACACGGTGAAGGTGAAAGTGGACCGTGGAGGAACCACGGTCCGCGCACGGAGTGGCTATTGCAACGCCAGGCCGTCGGATCTTCTGGCTGGAAACCCGATCGAGAAAGATTTGGAGACGCGGGCGGGCGGCGAGATGAAAGGCAACGTCACCGCTTTGATGCAAGCGCCTTTTTTCTACACCTCTCCCAACACCGCCCAGGTTCATCTTGCCGTCGATATTCCTTCTACGGTGCTGAAGTTTCAAAAGGTGAAAGGGAAACAACATGCAGCCGTCAACATTTTAGGGATCGCCTACAAGCCGGATGGCTCGATTGCTGCGCGCTTCAGCGATACCGCGAATGTGGACCTCGACGGCAAGAAAGAAGTGGAAGAATTCCAGAAAGAGCCGTTTCACTACGAAAATCAGTTTGACATCGCCTCCGGCGAATACAAGCTAAAAGTCGTGTTTAGTTCCGGCAACGAGAGCTTCGGCAAACTCGAAACCCCGCTCTTGATCGACCCTTACGGCGATAAGGGATTGAGCATCAGCGGGTTGGCCCTGAGCAACAACATTCACCGAGCATCCGATATCGCTACGGGTCTCGATAGCCAATTGCTCGAAGATCGGACTCCTTTGCTGGTGCAAGGCATGCAGGTTTCGCCGTCGGCGTCGAACCATTTCAAGAAGACCGATATGGCCGGTCTCTACGTGCAAATCTACGAGCCCCTCTTGAAAGGTCCGAGTCCTCCGAGCGTTGCGTTTGAGCTAAAGGTGGTGGAGCGCAAGAGCGGACAGGAGAAATTCAGCCATCGTGACAGAGTCCCGCAGGGAAAACCGGGAGATCCGGTGATTCCGTTAGGACTCCAATTACCCATCGCGAAGCTTGATCCGGGCTCGTATCGCGTGGAGTTACGCGCCGGTGATTCGGTGGGTAACAACAGCAAGACCCGCACTGCTGATTTTGAGCTGGAATGACACGGGTCTTGCGAGGATTCAAGGCGGAATCGGGGAAAAGCAGATTCCTCCGCCCCTCGCATTGGCTCGGGGGTCGGAATAACAAGAGGAGTCAAGATGGGCCAGGGCCTGGTGTTAACCAAATAACTCCCCGAATGAGGTGCCACCATTCCAACTGTAAGCCCTTTGAAACCGGTGAGGGCGGGGAGAACGATCATTTGCTACCCCCCTCGCAGCTTTGGCCGCATTGGGTGAGCCTCCTGTGGTGTCAGCACACTCCCCGGATCACGCGGCAGATCACTGGTCCCACTTCATCCAGAACATCCCCGGTGGCAGCGCGCGGCCACGATCCGGGAGGTCGAAACCTCCCGCCAGTCAAGGGTAGTTCCCGTGTTCGGGTCGCAGGAATATGGCGAGGACAATCGCCTTCCACTCTTAATTAACCCTGATGACAAAGTACCTTGATCGAACTGCACTTTCGTAGGATACTTTGTGCCCCCGTCCACGCCGCCCGACACTTTGATGATTCCTAACTTGCGGTTTTGCATCTTCAGACCGGCCTTGCTCTTGCTGACGCTCTCGCTGGTTCCGATTGCGTTCTCGCAGCAGTTCCCGATCGCGGGTACGTCTCCGAAACCTTCGAACGGCAAGTATGCTTCCGATCGCATTCTTGTAAAGTTCCGACTAGGGATGAATGCCGAAGCCCGAGCAAACGTGCACTCTAGTCTGGGCGCACGCACCCTCCGGCGGTACACCGCGGTAAGAGACTTGGAAGTAGTGAGTTTGCCCGCGGGCTTAGAGGTGGGCGCAGCATTGCGTGCCTATCGCCTGCGTCCGGAAATCGAATATGCGGAGCCCGACTACATAGTTCATGGTTCCACCTCACCGAACGACCCGTTGTTTCCGCAGATGTGGAACCTGCTCAACTCGGGCCAAGATGGAGGAACCGCCGGTGATGATGTGGGGGCCACGCTGGCATGGAACTTGAGCATCGGCGATCACACCGTTGTGGTTGCGACGATCGACAGTGGCATTGACTATACCCACCCGGACCTTATCCCGAACTTGTTTCATGACACGGCAGTCTGCAACGGCGTTAACGACGGTACAAATGGGTGTTATGGAATATCAACCGTTTATTACACAGCCAGTCCGTTCGACGATAACGGGCACGGAACACATGTATCCGGCATTATTGGAGCATCCGGCAACAATGGCTTGGGCGTTGTTGGAATCAATTGGAATGTACAGCTGCTGACCTGCAAGTTTCTGGATTCTACGGGGAGCGGGCAAACCTCCGATGCAATTTCCTGCCTTGACTATGTCTTGCAGATGAAGAGTAAAGGCTACGACATAGTAGCAACCAACAATAGCTGGGGCGGAGGCGAGTATTCGCAAGCCTTGAGCGATGCGATTCAAGCTCAGGAGCAAGCTGGCATTCTTTTCATTGCTGCCGCAGGGAATGAGTTTAGCGACAACGATGTAGCGCCTACGTATCCGGCAAACACATTTTTGCCAAACGTTATTTCGGTTGCCGCCACAACTCGAACGGACGCATTGGCCGTATTCTCCAACACCGGGCGTCACACTGTGCACTTGGGTGCTCCCGGACAGGAAATCCTTAGTACGCTTCCGGGCAATACCTACGGAGTGCTGTCGGGTACCTCAATGGCGACCCCGCACGTTACCGGCGCCGTCGCCCTCCTGGCCGCCCAGAATCCAAGCCTCGATTGGCGCGCACTTAAGAATTTGATTCTGAGCGGAGGAGACACTCGTTCTTCCCTGGTCCGAACCGTCACCGGAAAGAGATTGAACCTGAATGGTTCCATGACGTGTTCTGGGAAAACGCTGGAGAGCCGCCTTCTACCGGCGAACGACTCCGTCGCCGGAACCGTGGGAGTCGCTTTGACCCTCGAAGCACTCAACGTGAACTGCGCGCAACCCGCGGGCAACGTGCAGGTCACAGTTTCTCCGGGCGGACAGACTGTCACTTTGGTGGACGATGGCAGCGGGGCAGACCAGGCTGCGGGAGACGGAATTTATACAGGACAGTGGACCCCTCCGGCCATGGGCAGTTACTCGCTCAATTTTCCTGCGGGCGACAGGGTGCAGGTCGAGATTCTGAATAACTATGTTGTCGCTCCCACTACTTATAACTATGTGAGTATTGCCGGAACCAACCTGAATCTTGACGACGACAGCGTTGCGCAGATTACGTCACCCTTCGTCGTCAATTTTGGGGGCGGAAGCTTCACGAACTTGCAGGTAGGGAGTAATGGAACGATCAGTTTCACCGATGCGTATTCGCCATTTATCAATCAGGTGATTCCTGGCGTGGCTCCGGTACCGGTCACGCTGGTTGCTCCGTTTTGGCAAGACCTGTACCCAGTGGCAGGTTCGGCGCAAAACGTGTTCTGGGACGTCGTTGGGACAGTGCCGAACAGGCAGCTGGTTGTGGAATGGAGAAACGTGAGAAGTTTCTTGTGCCACAGCGATGCTGCAGCGGTCGTAACCTTCGAAGTTGTGTTCTCGGAGTCGAGCAGCAATATCTTTTTCGAATACGCCGACACCGCCTTCGGCGACTACTGCTACTTCCAGGATGCAGGCGCAGAAGCGACAGTAGGAGTACAAGTCTCACCGTCGATCGGGACAATGTGGACAGTGAATGACCCTGTCGTTCTGAGCGGTACCGCGCTTTTATGGACGCCGGGGAACAGCACTCCACCAAATAATCCAATCCCGACGATCACTTCCGTGTCGCCGACAAGCGCTCCTTTAAACGGTCCAGCCTTCACTCTCACTGTGAATGGTTCTGGGTTCGTTCCGACGTCTGCCGTGGTTTTCGATCTCTACCATCGTCCCACGACGTACCTCAGCAGCACCCAGCTGACGGCTGAGATCCCGGCGAGCGCAATCACTTCGAATTTGGCTGGCAGCACTTACGTTTGGGTCGAGAATCCTGCTCCGGGAGGCGGGCAATCCAATTTGGTGACATTTCCACTTTCCAACCCGGCGCCAACAATCACTTCACTATCCCCGCCTTCGGTTACGGCAGGTTCATTTAGCTTTTCTCTGACCATCAATGGCACAGGATTCGGCACCTGCAGTATCTACTGGAACGGGACATTGTTAGGAGGCGGCCCATCCTTTAATCCGAATCAACTGCTGGTGACGATTCCCTACACTTCGATCGCCAATCCAGGTACGGTTCAGATCACGGTTGTTAACGCATCGCCCGGCGGAGGCACTTCCAATACAGCGACCTTCACGATTTTGTCGCCGAGCCCAGCATCCGGTTACCTGCAACCCCCGTTGTTTCTGAGGGGCCTTGCGAACTCCTCCAGCATGGTTTCCGCTTCTCCCACTCGGTTTCTTGGATGGAAGTACGCGGAGCGGGGCGGTGCGAATTATCGCAAGGCCTTTTCGCGTCCGCGGGCGCAAGCAGCCATGCCAATTCCAAAGCCGGATTTGTCCAATCTCACTGCAACAAGCGCGGGGTCAACGGCCACACCAGCACTCGCTGGGTTGCAGTTACGTTCGCTCTTACCAGCGGATTTTATCCCTACCGCCGTAGCGGCCGGCGACTTCAACGGTGACGGGATACCCGACTGGGTCGTGTCGAACGGTGGGAGCAACAACCTGTGGGTTTACCTGGGCCGCGGCGATGGGACTTTCAGCCAGGCGACGGTAATTCCACTTACCGGACAGTCCCCCGTAGCCGTCGCGACCGCAGACTTGCGCGGGATTGGCAAGCTCGACATTGTCGTAGCAGAGGCGGATAGTGCAAGCATTGGCGTTCTGCTGGGCAACGGAGACGGCACCTTCGGTCTGGAAAAGTCATATTTCATACCGGGTGCCCCGATTTCCCTGGCTGTCACAGATCTCAATCACGATGGCCACCTCGACGTCCTCGCGGGTTTGGTGGTCGACCCATCTGGGCCAATCTCGGGCCCCTTGGCCTCTTTACTGGGAGATGGCACCGGCGGTTTCGGACCGCCAGTGTTTGAACCGTACGATTTCTTTGATGTGCAAACTCCGCAGTCTATGGTGGTCGCGGATTTTGAAAAAAACGGCAAGCCAGATGCGGTGCTCGTCGATCCGGGCTTGGGTGCAGTCGTATACATCAATGACGGCACGGGGAAATTTAAAGAGTCGCAAGCGGTGTTCCTCACGTTCATGGTCAGCCCAGAGTTTGTGGCTGCGGGCGACGTTAACGAAGACGGCTGCCCTGACGTCCTTGTTTTCGACAGCCTGGGTATCATCAGAGTTTTTCCCGGTAACTGTGACGGCACTTTCCAGAATCAATCCAATCAGATTGGGGAAGGAGATCTGACGGGGGCGGCCACCCTGGTCGACGTGAACGGAGATGGTCATCTCGATCTGGTCTACTCGGGGGTCTGGGCCGGCACCATATATGGACAAGTGGCCGGAAATCTGCTCGCCGTACACTTCGGTGATGGCAAGGGAAATTTTGGGCCGGCCCATGTCTATCGCGGCGGGCAAACCTCTTTCGGGCTAGCCGTAGCGGACTTCAATCGAGACGGTCATCCCGACATCATTACGGCCAACCAGGACAGCGATTCGGCCTCAATGTTCCTAAATGACGGCGCGGGCGGCTTCGGCCTGCCGACGGGCGAGTACACCGGATACATCAACGGTAATAACTCCTCCGGACCTGTGAATGCTCCGTTTACCAGCTTCTCGCCTGCCGACGTCAACGGTGATGGGAAGACTGATCTGGTTCTCATCGAATTGGGGCCCGGGTATCCCAACCCGCTCCAGGCAACCGTCATGCTCAACGACGGTGCCGGACACTTCGGTCCCGCGATTCAGTCGCCTGTAGCCGAAGGGACCTTCCTAGTGACCGATTATTTGCTCGCGGATTTCCGCAATACCAGGAGGCCGGATCTGGTCAGCCTTGCATCCTCTTTTGGGGAGGGGAGTAATGTACAGCTGGTCTTCGCTGCCAACGCAGGTGGCGGAAGGTTTGGACCTCCAAAGGTCACCAACATTTCTCTTGGAAACATCCTCGCAACGGGAGACTTCAACCATGATGGCAATCTAGATCTCGCCGTCGCCACCGGCGTCTCGCCGACTGGGACGGCTACGATAACTATTTATCTGGGCCACGGCGACGGGACATTCACTGCACAGGCACCGATCAACTTCAATACCAACAGCGGCGGGCATTGGATTCAGGGCCTTTGGGTAGGAGACTTCAACGGGGACGGGAAATTGGATATTCTGGCATGGCTGTATCTGAACCAGGTACCTTTTCAGAACAACGACGTTTACGAACTTCTCGGCAACGGAGATGGCACGTTTGCACCTGCGAAGCTAGTGATTCAGAATTTGACCAATCCTGCAGTGGCAGACCTCAATCATGATGGACGCCCGGATGTGGTCGACAACCGGGATCCACAATCGAACTATCCTTCTGCCCTCGAGGATCCCCAGTTCCGAATTTTTCTGTGTCAACCGGACGGAAGCTTCCCCTTGACCAACACCTACGCACCTTACGGCGGACAGAAAAGTTTCGAGCGAACGCTGGGCACCGCGAACGGAGGGCGGTTCCCGGTGTTTCTCGGAGATTTCAACGGGGATGGAAACGTGGACCTAGCCGCGATCCAAACAGCCGCGGGGTATTCGTCGCCGATTAGTTATGTGCAATTCCTGCTCGGCAATGGCGATGGAACGTTTACCCCAACTTACCAAACTTACTTTTTGAATTCCTCCCTCCCGACTACGGCTTTTGACTTCACTGGCGACGGACGGGCGGACATGGTTGAGAGCGACGTCTACACGTCGTCTTTTCAGTTGATCCCGAGTGGCCCGGGTCCTGCTCTGCAACTCCAAATGGCTGGGGATCCCGTGATCGGAAGTAAAGGCTCAGTTCAAATCTTGCTTGCGATTGCGGCATCCAGTGCAACGCAGGTGGCACTGTCTGCCAGTGATCCCGCGATTACGATTCCGACTACAGTTATAGTTCCAGCCGGAACACTCACGCAAGACGTTCCGTTTACGATCGGAAATTCGTTCAAGTCCACTCACGTGTTCTGGATTCAGGCAACAACGGGTGGCAGTAGCGCGATCGCTTATGGGACGCAAGTGACTGTTCAGGGACAGTACGGAATGGCCGTCTATACCAGCAATTCCGCCGAAGCCGCTTTCCCCGGGCTAGCAACTGGGGATTATCGACTCGGGATGAACTCGCTGGCTGGGTATTCCACAAGTGCAAACTTGACCTGCCACGGTCTTCCTCCTGATGCATCGTGCCAGTTCGGCACAAACGCTTTGACCGTTCCAGCCGGGGGAAGTGCCTCGACATCGTTGGTCATCAATACAACTCCCAGCATGCCTTTGGGACAGTATCCCTTTACAATTCAAGCATCCGATGGAGCGGTGACTTCCACGGTCAACGCCACGCTTGACGTAGGCGATTATAGCGTTAGTATTACGCCGAGCAGTCAGACAGCGCTCCAGAACACGACTGCCTCATATCCCCTCACTGTAACATCCAGCAATAATTATTCCGCCAACTTCACGGGAACTTGCAGCGGGATTCCGCCACCGGCCGTGTGCAACCTGATTAGCTCTTTTACTGGATGGGCCGTGGCCATACAGACTAACAATCTAGCGGTGGGGAATTATAGTTTTACTGTTGGGTTATCGAACGGCGTGGCGATGCGGTCCGCTTCGGCCCAACTCAATATCGGGGACTTTAACGCGACGCTGTCGAGCAGTTCTCTTTCCGTCGGAGTTGGACAATCGGGAAACATCACGGTTAATGTGACCGGACAGAACGGGTTTGCGGACGCAGTAGCACTCGTGTGCAACGGAGCGCCCACTGGCGCAACCTGCGCGATCAATCCCGGTTCCGTGACCCCATCCTCTGGCGGTACCCCTGCCACGATAACGGTAACTGTGAGCGCGGAACCAGCGATTAAAAATTCGCATCAGTCCAAAACAGCGGGCGTCTCCCGGGCAGGAATTGTGAGTATTTCCGGACTGTTCCTTGGGCTATTCGCGGTGCTGACCGTCAGTCATCGTAAGTCCAGGCGGTTCTGCGCGTCCATCGCACTGCTGCTATTAATTGGAGTCCTTGGCTCCTGTGGCGAAGGCGCAAGTGTGGGTAGCGGCGGCGGAGGTGGGGGCGGAGGAGGTGGTGGTGGGGGAGGTGGCAGCAACCCGTCGTTCAGCCTGACTGTTCAGGCCGTCTCCGATGGTGTAACGAAGAGCGTCGGCACTATTACCGTCACCGTACCGTAGGCATGGCACGGGTGCTAGCCACCAACGCCGAACCCTTGTGCTGGCTCTGGACTAGACAAACGGGCCCGGTCTACAGTGTGTTAGCCTCATGAACCCAGAGACATGAACCCAGAGAACGGACCACCGGGAAACCCAGTCTTATTTTCGCGATCGCAAGATACACTAACCCGCCACGGTTACAAACAGGAACTGAAGCGCGAGATTGGCTGGTTCTCCAGTTTCTCCATAAGTTTCTCGATCATCGCCGTTACCACCGGCTTGTTTGCCACCTACGGCGCGGGACTGCAGACGGCCGGGCCGGCATTTATTTGGACCTGGCCGATCGTAGGCGCGGGGCAACTTCTGCTGGCGGTGGTGTTCGCCAAACTCGCGCGCCGGATTCCACTCTCGGGTATGGCCTACCAGTGGACCAAAGAACTGGGCGGCGACTCGTTGGGCTGGTGGGCGGGCTGGCTAATGATCATCCAGGTGCTCACCGGACTGGCCGCTGTGTGTTACGCGCTAGCGAGTTACACCCTACCCCTATTCGGCATTGCTGCGGGCACGGCTAAGATCGTCCTGGCTACAGCCGTCATCCTGCTATCCATCGCATTCATCAACCATCTGGGAGTGAAGATCGCAAGTTTCGTCAATGACTTCATGGTGCTCTTGCAAATCGTGGTCATTCTTGTGGTGGGCATCTTTCTCTTGTTTCTGGCGGTGCACAACAAAACCAACTCATTTCATTTTCTCTTTACTCATCCTGGACATCCGGGAGGCCTGGCGTTTCTCGGCCCGCTCGCATTTTCCTCGCTCATGGCTGCCTGGACGATCACGGGATTTGAAAGTGCTGCGAACCTGGCAGAAGAAACCAAGCTTCCGGAACGGCGAGTTCCGTTCGCGATAGTGTCTTCGGAGATTTTCAGCGTAGTGATTGGGTTCATTATTCTGCTGGGATTCACACTGGCGATCCCGTCACTCGAGGAAGCGACAAAAAATCCGGCCCCTTTTGCCTACATCATGGATCATCACTTTCCTCATGTTTTCACGAATGTGGTGATGGGAATTATTTTGCTTGAGATTTACGCCTGCGCGCTTGCCAACTTGACGATCTTGGGGCGTGTGGTGTGGGCAATGGCCCGCGATCGTCAGTTACCGGCATCCTCTTGGTTCGGGAAACTCAGTACGCGAAAAGTACCAGCGAACGCGATCTGGTTTACGGCAATTGTGGCGGCGGTCTTCACCTGGTGGGCAAAATTCCAGATCGTCATTGCCGGTGTTTCCGGTTTGGCGGCATATGCCAGCTATGTCATGGTCGTCGGCTCAGCTTTGCGAAACCGGCCGCATAAGTGGCAACTGAGCGGCGATCTGTCGCAAACCCCGATTGTGCCAAAACACCTGGGAATCGTGGCGTTGATCTGGCTTCTCATCTGCCTTGGAGCACTGACGCTTCCCAGTTCCGCATGGATCAACGACAAAGCCATCTTAGTGGGTTTGGCTCTGGGCCTGTGTATCTGGTTAGTAAACCATAAGCGCCGGCGGATTCCAGAAGCGCAGACCAAAGCCAGCGAAGCGATTCCCTAAGTTGGCATTCCGGAGATGAAAATCAGATAAACTGCAAGGTCCCGCGACATCCCGGGGCAGCTTATGGCGAAGTTCGCTGCGACTTCAGGGGAGAGAAATTGCATGCCTCTACCAGTCAAGACCATCTTCCTTTTACTTTTAGTTCCTGGGCTCGCCGTTGTTGCTTCTGCTTCTCCAGCATCTCTGGTGGACGTAGCCCCCCGAATTGAACAGAATTTCGACACACACTGGCTCTTTGTGGCTCACGATGTGCCGAATGGACAAAGTCCCGATCTGAAGGATGATGGATTTGAACATGTTTCCCTGCCGCACGCCAACATCATCACGCCCGCGGAAAGGTTCGATCCTGACCTTTTCCGGTTTGTTTCCTGGTATCGGAAGCACTTCCGGCCTGAGGACTCCTGGAAGGACAAGCGCGTATCGCTGACCTTCCAGGGCGTTATGACCGTCGCCGACATCTACCTAAATGGAAAACATCTCGCCACGCACAAGGGTGGGTACACCTCGTTCGAAGTGGATCTGACTCCTGCTTTACAGTTTGGCGAGGACAACATGTTGGCGGTCCGTGTCGATTCGAGGGTCCAACCGCATATTCCGCCTGAGGGCGCCCCGAAGATATCGCCCTCGGGACTTTATTATTTCGGGAGTCAAGGCCACCTCGCGCGAACGACCCCAAAACTGTATGGCTATTACCTGTTTGGAGGAATTCAGCGGGATGTGGAATTGCGAGTGACAGACAAGCTGCATATCGAACGCGTGTACTACGTCACCCAGCGTATCCAGCCGGACGCGGCGGTCGGCGCCACCATAAGCGTTCGCAATGATCGTTCCTCTGCGGTGGAGACTTCCGTTCAGGTTCGTTTGCGAGATATTGAAGGGCACGAAGCCGTAAAAGCGGTCACCCACGTACAGCTGGACGCTAGGGAGGTTCGCGATATTCACTTGGAGATTGATCCCCTCCCCAAGCCCCGGCTCTGGGCCCCCGATCATCCCAATCGTTACATCGTGGAGGCAGTCCTCGGCGATTCTTCCGCCGTAGTGGACCGGGAAGCCACGTGGATTGGAATTCGCCAGATTGACTGGCAGGGTGGAGTTTTTCATATCAACGGGCAGGCGCTCCAGTTGCGAGGCTTGAACCGGCATCAGACCTATCCTTTTATCGGCGGAGCGGTGCCGAATCGCTTGCAGCGTCGGGATGCGCTCACCTTGAAATATGGACTCGGCATGAATGCAGTGCGCTCTTCGCACTATCCGCCCGATCCGGAATTTCTGGACGAATGCGACCGCCTGGGGATTCTGGTAATGGATGAGTTTCCCGCGTGGCAGTATGTCGGCCGCAACCCGGAATGGCAGGACAACGCCGTGAATGCGGTGCGCGAAATGATCCTTCGTGACCGCAACCATCCTTCCATTTTTGTTTGGGGTGTTCGCGCGAACGAAGCCTCGTTTGCCGAAGGAGACGACCGCGATCTCTATGACCGTACCTACGCGCTGGTAAAGCAACTGGACCCCTCCCGCAGTCCCGGCGGGGCACGTCTGAGTGAGGCTTGGCACGGAAAGATGGTTCCGGAAGAGGTATTAACAGTCAACGACTACGGAGACTTCGACGATCCCACAAAATTTCCTCAACCCGCGACCGATCAACCTTGGGTGATTACAGAATTCGGGCATCCACGACAGGTGCCAGTGTGGGAAGACGAAGACGTGTTGTTGTTGACCGCCGCAATGTGGGTGCGACACTACGATCAACTGTATGCGCACCCGGAAATCTCGGGAGCCATCGGCTGGGCTGCTTTTGATTACAACTCGCCCGAGTTCAACACTCCCGAAGCAGTTACCGCGACCCACTGCGTGGATGATATCTATCGCCTTCCGAAGGGATTTGCAGCTTACGCACTAGCCAGTCAATTGGATCCCGACCTCTACGGCCCGATGGTTCATATTCTGAATTATTGGGAGCAGAAGATGCCGGACCTTTGGGTCGCAAGCAATGCGGAAGAAGTGGAAATCAAGATCAACGGCAAATCCATCGGGCGTCAGAAGGGCACCGAATTCGCACATATGCCGCATCCGTTTTTCAAGTTCAAGCTGGGCGATGCTTATGAACCCGGTCTGGTGGAGGCATTCGCATACCGTCACGGGCAAGTAGTCGCGCGCGAGGAACTGCGCAGCCCGCAAGAAGCGGAGAAGCTACAGATTGTTCCCGACGACGGGTCGATCGTCGCCGACGGAGCCGATGCCACGCGAGTTGTGGTGTATGCCTTGGATCAGAACGGCACCGTGGTTCCCTACGAAGATCGGCGGATCAACATCCGCGTCGAGAATGGAACGTTGCTGGGCATGCCGACCGCTCATCTGGAAGGCGGGAGAATCGCCTTTTATGTGCAGGCTCGGGAAGGCCAGCGACAAGAAATTGCGATTCACGTCAGCGCTGAAGGTCTGCCCGCAGGCGAAGGGAAAGTTGGAATCGAAGCGGAGACAACTCTGATGCCCTTCTCTCCCTTCGATCGCAGGGTTGAATCTCTAACCTTCGTTCCCGCCAAATGGTGAATGGCCAAGGATTCAGGATATACCGAGGTGATGCGAACTCGTATGGGCCTGGCATCACTGTTGGCTTGCCTAAACAGCGTAGCCGCGGCTACTGGCTGGCAACGGTCGCAGCCGCCGACGTCTTCTTAACAGTCGGCGCGATGGGCAACGCCGGAATCTGCATGACATCGCGATCGAGCGTTAAGACCACGACGGTGTCGCTTCCATCTCGTTGAGATGGGTCCACAGAAATTTCAATTCCGCTCTGCGTTTGCTGCGCTTGCAACGTTCCGCCGCTAAGCAACTTCGCACCAACCACCTTGGCGGAAATGTCCGGCAACTTAAGCACTGTATCCGGCCATTTCAGAATGTGCACGTACACGGTTCTGCCCTTGCGAGTGGTGGCGATGCCAGTGGTTGGCTTCCAAGGCCCGCCGCGAGTGCCATAGATACTTTCCCCGTTAAGTTTCATCCACGAGCCGATTTGTTCCAGTATGTCTACCTGACGCGGTTCTATGCGACCGTCGGGCATGGGTCCAACATCGAGAAGAAGATTCCCATCGCCGCCAGTAACACGCGCCAAGATGCCGATGACTTCCGAGGCCGACTTGATCGTGTCCTTGGGCTTCCACGCCCACTGCGTGCCGAGCGTCATGCATGTTTCCCAGGGGCGCTGGTCGTCGTAGGCACCGACGCGCTGCTCGGGCGTGTAGTAGTCAGCGTTGGAATTGAGTATCGCTTCGTTCTCCTGGGTGCTAAGGTCCAGCCGGTTATTAATAACGATTTCCGGCTGCAACTTTTTCACCAAGGCGTAGGTTTGGGCCTGGTCATAGACGGCTTTGCCGCCGTCATAATCGAACCAAAGCAGGTCAATCTTGCCGTAACGACTGAGCACCTCGCGTAGTTCACCCTGCATCCGTGTCAGATAGGCCGCATTCCGTTCCGTACGAAAATCCGGATCACGCCAATCCATCGGCGAAAAGTACCAGCCAAGTCGCAAACCGTCCTTGCGTGCGGCTACTGCCAATTCTCCTGCGAGGTCCCGGCTGAACGGAGTAGCCATGATGTTGTAGCCGTCGACTTTCGAGTCCCAAAGCAAAAACCCATCGCAATGTTTCGTCGTGAGCACGATGTACTTCATACCTGCGGTTTTGGCGACGCTTGTCCAATCACTCGCCTTGAAGTCCGCCGGATTGAATTTTTTGTAAAGGTTGTCATAGACCTCGACCGGAATTGGACCTTTGTTGGGGCATTGCGGATTCGAATTGGCGCGGGACCAGCTGAGTTCCTCACCCGTCAACGTCACAGGACCGTAGTGAATGAACATTCCGAAGCGGGCGTCGGTCCACCAGCGCAGTCGTTCTGGACTGATGCGCGGAGTGTCCGCGGGAGCCGTCGCCACTTCTCTGCACGGGGAAAACAAACAGAAGACAAATAAGCACGAGGTGACGAGAAGGGGAAATCTCAGGTGCTGCATGTTCCTCCGATAGATCATGTGCGGAAGGCATATCACCGGCAATTGCCCCTGTCAATGACTTGAGACAACAGGATTACTTGGAAGCCGAGCTTTGCCCTTCGCTAAAGGTGAGGTAGCGGTTCATCTGAGGTTTGACGATGCGGTCTACTCGCTGACTCGGGCGCGGCCACTTGATTTCGATCCAGTCGATCTGGCCCTTCCCTGCACCCAGGATCAGGCGCGGATCCTGACTCGACAAGAAGCTTCCCCCTGCTGTCTTCAGCTGGGAAAAAATCCTGCCGGCAACGCTCCAGCGGATAAGCGCTCCTGTGGACTCCGGATTGGCCGTCTTGGCCCGTAACATTAGTCCCACCCAGTTATTTCCGCTGGTTGCCGAGTTCATCAAAACATGTACGGGCCCACCGTTCTCGGCGAAAACCACATCAGGAAAGCCATCATTATTCAGATCGCCCACGGCAAGGCCACGAGAGGAATATTTCTTGCTAAACGTCGGTCCGCCCTGCAGGCTCACATTTTCCATTTTTGTGCCGGCCAGGTTGCGCATCAAAAGGATCGGTTGACGATAGCCAATGCCTGCGTTGCGCGTTTCAACTGCGTCATCGGGATGTCCGTTCGCGAGAATCAAATCCGGCCAGCCGTCATTGTCGTAATCAAAGAAGCGTAATCCCCAGCCGCTCATCATGCGGGTTGCCTGGCTGATTCCGGTTTTGAGATTGAGATCGTCAAACATCTCCTGTCCGACATTGCGGTACAGTGAGGTGGTTTGAGTGTCGATGTTGGCGACAATCAAGTCCTGGCGGCCATCCTGATCGAAATCGTCGGAGTCAACGCCCATTCCGGAACGTGGCCCACCATCGCTACTATAGCCAACTCCAGCTTCCACTCCCATTTCTTCAAATTTCTTGCCACCCCGGTTCACCCAAAGATAATTGGGCACAATATCATTGGAGACGAACAGATCCATGAAGCCATCGTTATTGATATCGGTGGCAACCACTCCCCAAGCCTTACCCAGACGGGAACTGATGCCGGTGCTGGCGCTGACATCGGCAAACTTTCCATTACCAAGATTGCGGTAGAGTTCACTCGGCATGGGCTTGAATATTTTCGGCGTGCAATAGTATGCCGATTGCGTGCCGCCCGATTCCCCACCATAAGATTCAGTGGCCGAACATACTCGCAAGCTGGAATAGTCGGCAAACTCGCCGATGAACAGGTCCAGCTTACCGTCATTGTCGTAGTCAAACCACACCGCGCTGCTGCCCCATTGGGTTGGCGCAATTCCGCTGGCCGCCGTCACGTCCGTGAACGTGCCGTTGCCGTTGTTGTGATAAAGCACGCATTTGCCGTATCCGCTAATGAAGACATCTTCGTACCCGTCTCCATCGTAGTCAGCGACCGCCACTCCTTGGCCGTACAGATCGGCTGAGAGTCCCGCTTCCTGCGAGACATCGGTGAACGTCCCGTTACCGTTGTTGCGGTAAAGCACTGGATGCAACCGCACCTCCGGTTTGTAGAAAACGCTTGTCCCCGAATCCACCAGTAAAATGTCCATCAAACCGTCATTGTTGTAATCGAAAATTGCAACTCCGGGACCAGTGGATTCCGGCAGGTAATGCTGCGGGGAAAAACCGTTGTGGTGAACCCAGGTGATACCGCTTTCCGGGGGAGGAACTTCGCGAAAGAGAGGAGAAGGCTCAACCGCAGCCAGTTCGATGCCCACGATCGAAAGCACCAGATAAGCGGCCCAACCTCTTCGCATAGCCTCACATTTTAACGGAAACCGGCGCACCGGCCGCGAGTCTCCTCCGCAGAATGTGGCGATAAGAAGCGATCGGGAATGGTGAATGGTTGTCAGATTCTGAAAAGGTCGGTGGCTTGTAAAATGGCCGTGATGGCAAAATCTGCCGCACCGCTCCTGTGCCTTCTGCTCGCTCTTGCTCTGCCGGTGCTCACTTCCGGGCAGACTCACGGGAACAACGCAGTCGGCAAAGCCTCAGCCCTGGCGCGTGCGGGAAAAGTAAAACAGGCAGAAGCTGTTTTGCGAGCGGCAGTTGCGGCCGACCCAAAATCTGAAGCCGCCCACACCGCTCTGGGCAAGTTGCTGCTCAAACAACAACAATACGAAGACGCCGTTCAGGAACTGGGACTGGCCTTGCAAATCAACCCTGATTCGCTCCAAAACACTTCATTGCTTTCGGAGGCATTGATTGGATGGCAGCATTTCGGAGTCGCGGTGGAGTTTCTGCAGGCAGTCCAGGCTAAGTTCGGAAGCCATGCGGAGTTCCATTATGATCTGGGCCTCGCCTACTACAGCGAAAACAAAATGAAAGAGGCGAAAGCAGAGTTTCAGGAAGCGATTCGTCTGGCACCGATGCTCGATCGCGCCGAGTATCTGCTGGCCGCCTGTATTGCGTCGGAAGGTAATTACACCGCGGCGGTCAAAATTCTTCGCAAGCTTACAAATGAGCATCCCAACAACGCCACGTATTGGGCCACGCTTGGGCAAATGCTGGCGGAGGCAGGAACCGGGGACCTTCCGGAGGCGGTGCGAGCTTGCAGGAGGGCCCAAACTATAAGGCCGCGCGATCCTCACATTCAGTATGTGACGGCCACAGTCCTACTGAAGAGCGGAGATTTTGCCGGAGCAAAACCACTCTTCGAACACCTCGTCAACCTCAACCCAAAAGAACTCTCGGCCCACGTCGCGCTCGCGCGAATTTACCGGCGGCTGGGCCAACCGGAGCAGGCGCGGAAAGAAACGCAAATTGTCAGCCAGCTTGAGAAGGAGAAAGCTGCCGGCAATCTGCCCACGTCGCCGACCGGAGGGGATGGCAATCCGGAACCTCACTAGCGCAACGCAAAGCGTTATCTGCAGCGTAATACTGGCCAGCGCTGCGGTGGCTGCGCAACAGCATCGAATTGCGGAGGAATCTTGCCCCGACACCTCCCCATGGGCTGGGCCGGTTGGAATGACTATTTCTGTAACTATGGTGAGCAAACCATCAAAGACCAGGGTCGACGCCTTGGTGTCCACCGGCATGCGCGACTTGGAATATCGCTATCCGATCATCCCGGAATGTATGGCTCACTCATTTTTGCCAAGATTGCTAGCCCCTCTCTACCAGGTTTCAAGCCGCCGGATCTAGTTCCGGGGTGCCGCTGGTCACAGCGAGGGGTGCCATGCATCACGAAGCTACCCAAGATCGAAGTACATTTCGTACGGCTCGTGAAGGCCTTGCGAGGAGAAGGGCACGAACTCATCTTCACTGCTTGGTCGCAACCCAAATCTCAGTTTCTGGTCCGTTTTTGAGAATTTCGGCAATGCATCGGCGGACATAGGTTTCTTTCGTTTCACCAGCACCGTGGGACCATAGACCAAAGCAACCCGCTTCGGATGTTGCTCGTCAACCGGAGCGTAGACCAACTGCATGGGAAGTTCGATCGAAACTCTGTCGTCGGACTGCCACTTGCGATCGAGAATGGCCCAGGTTCCGGGATTGCAGGCGGTCGCTTGCCGCTCTCCATTCACGGCAAGGCAAGCTCCCTTGCACCATTCCGGGATCCGGATGCGGAGCGGAAATTCCACAGAATTGGCATTGTGGAGGGTGATGATTGACGTCTGCGCCTCCGGATAACTTGTCTCTTGCGTGAACGTGATTCCCTTCCAGGTAACTTCCGAAGGCACGAAGAGATTCACATACAACCCGTCATCGTCGTGGAGATAGATCAGATTGTGGTAGTCGGCTACGGCTTGCGGATACGTTCCGGAACAGCAACTCCACTTCTGATCCTCCTGATAGACCTTGGTACCTCCGCCGATGCGGTAATCAGAATAGTAGAAGGTGTGTCCGTCGGATTCGAGCGGCAGTCCGGCCCCGATGCCGTTGTAAAACATTTTCTCAATCCAGTCGCCATACTTTGCCTGACCTGTGAAGGTCATCAGGTAACGCGACAGCTTGAAAATGGCCCAAGACCCGCAACCGGTTTCGAACGTTGCGGAAACTGTATCCAGGGAATTTCCCAGACTGCCGTCTGGCGGCATCAGTTGTTCATCCGGACCAAATCCGCCGGTGGCGTAAACCTGCGTACGCTGGAACCAGTCGTGTGCCTTCACAATCGTATCGAGATACTTGGGGTCCGAGGTCACGGCATAGGTCATGGCGGCGCTGCTGAGAGTGTTGCAGTGACTGTAGGCGTGGCGGTAGTCAGGCCTGGGATTTGGAGTATTGAAAAGACCCCAGTAATTGTCGTAGTGCCAGACAGCGCCAAAGTTCTTGAATCGCGGATTGCCGGTGAGTTGATAGGCGCGATACAGATTCTCGGATAAGGTATACCACTCTGTTCCATCTGCGCTGAACCCACGCTCTCCATCTCGGGGATTGCGGCGGGTACGATCCAGATTCTTTTCCGCCCACGCGGTAATTCTCTCGAGATAGTTGATGGCGTTCTGGTTGCCGCCATATGCATACATATCGACCAATCCACATACAGTTTTTTCGTAGATATAATGCGGAAACTGGGGTTTGCGGGAGTAGTAGAAGTAGCCGTCGGGGTCCATGGCCTTTGCCCATTCGTCAATCAAGTAGGAGGCCTTTCCGAGGATCGCGCTGTCATGGGTGGCTCTGGACATACGGACCATGCCGCTGATGAACTGGCCAAAGGCATTGAAGATGTCCGGATCGCGGACAGAAGTATGGCTGGGATCGGTCCACCGCCCGCCGTACCATCCGATGAGCGGTGTTCCGGGCGCGGGAAGGCCGGCGCGCTGCCGAAAGCCGAGCAGCAAGTTGTCATTGGGAATATTGAAGAACAGATCGCGGGCGGACTGATGCTGGCTTTTAAAGCGGCTGTCGAGCAGCTTGACACCGGAGTAGTCGAACAGTTGCAATTTCCGCGGAGCATCGGACGCAAGCAGTGCATGACCAGGCAGAAAACCCGCCGCGCAACAAGTGCCAGCAGCCAGCTTCGTAAACTCACGCCGGTTCAGTTCTCTCGACATTGGATGCCTCCCGCCACCGCCGTATGTTAGCCTGAGCCCGGGTGATTTTCCATCACGCGGTTCGGAACCTTCAAAATGATTCCATCTAAGGAACCCAAAATGCCTTCAGTCTTCCAAGCCATCTTGCTGCCTGTCGCAGTAGGGTTACTGTTTGTGGCCACCGGTAGCGGCGCGACCAAGACTCTACAGATTTACTTTATTGACGTTGAAGGCGGCCAGGCAACTCTGCTCGTCGCTCCCTCGGGCGAGTCTGTTCTGGTGGACGCGGGTTGGCCGGGAAACAACGACCGAGACGCGGATCGCATTGCTGAGGCCGTAAAGAGCGCGGGTCTGAAGCAAATCGACTACCTGATCATCACTCACTACCATACCGACCACGTCGGAGGCGTGCCGCAACTTCTTAAGAAGGTCAAGGTAAATGCCTTTGTCGATCACGGACCAAATCTCGAGAATGACGAGTTGGCTCCGGAAGGCTACGACGCTTACCTGAAGAACCTGGGCTCCGCGAAACGAATCACTGCAAAGCCGGGAGACTCTATCCCGGTCGAAGGAATCAAGGTGGAGGTGCTGGCCGCGGCCGGCGCACACATCACTCAACCGGCAGCGGGTGCGGGGCAGCCCAATCCTTATTGCGCCTCAGAGCCGAAGTGGCCCGCAGATCATACAGAGAATGCAGCGTCGGTGGGCATACTGGTCACTTTCGGTGATTTCCGCTTTGTCGATCTGGGCGATCTTACGAAAGACCAGGAACTGCATCTGGTCTGTCCGAACAATCTCATTGGCACTGCGGACCTGTTTCTGGTGAGCCATCACGGGATGGGGCTTTCGAATTCAAAATCTTTGGTGCACGCGCTCCATCCTCGCGCCGCAATCATGGAGAATGGTGCTCAAAAAGGAAACGATCCGAAGGCTTGGCAAACTGTACACGATTCGCCGGGACTGCAGGATCTCTGGCAACTCCACTACAGCTCAGCTTCGGGAGCGGACCATAACGTATCAAACAATGTTATTGCGAATCTCGACGGAGACGCGGATGGCCACTATCTGAAGGTGACGGCGCAGTCCGACGGCACTTTCAGCGTTGTTAATTCTAGAAACAAATACGAACGCATTTACAAAGATTAGCCGACCATCCGTCGAAAAGCGCAGCGCTCAATAACGTTCCGCCGTGACTGCGAACAGAAGCAAGGCCGTTTCACCAGCCGCATAACCGGAGCCGGTTTGGTTCGGCAGACTTATCAGCGGCCGGTCGGAAGGCAGCGGCTTCACCGTGATTACGACGCGATCGATCATTTTGTGCTTCACGGGCACTGTAAAAATGTAGGTGCGATAGTCCTCATAGCTCCGGTTTCTTGTGTATCGGATTGCCGCTGTCCCCAACAATTCCACTGGATTCAGGCGAGTCGAGGAAGACACCACATTGGCACGGGTGACCTCGAGTCCCCACCGCAGCGGGATCTCCTGCTTCGATCGATCCGCGTAGTAGATGGTGTAGGTCCCCATTGCGGCGCCGACTTCGCCGCGCGTGGGATAGCCGTCAGGAACGGTGACATTGCCCAGGAAATGGAGGCGGTCGGCTTCCAGATGAACCGGAACTTCGACACTCTTTCCCGTCATCACCACCAAGGGCCGAGTGTGGCCCTCGAGTTGGGGCGTTTCAAAGGGAACTGGGCCGATTCGCAGCGCTGCCGCGTCCCACGTCCAGAAATCACCGCCCGTTCTCCGCAAGTAATCGCCTGCGTTTTCTTTCCAGAAACTTAGGTTGGCCGAGCGCAACGCCTTCCAATCGTCGGTTTGATTTGTGACTACCGGCTGCAAGCCAATAGCGGTATAGGTGCTGCTTGTGGCGGCGGGAACGTGCGGCGAAGGTAGCGACACAGGATCACGAGGAGTAGCCGCGGGCTCGCCGATGTCATAGCGGTAGAGCTCGGAAAGCCGAGAGAAAACATCATGGCGGACTTTTCGATCTTCCGTGACAACTCCTTCGGCAAGAGTTGGTCCATCCATCGAGATGTCGTCTCGCTGGTACTGCGTCATGTCGGCCCATTCCCAGAAGTACGTACCGGAGAGCCGCCCTTGTTGGATGAGTGTTCCCAGGGCGCCCACCTCGAATTCCAGCAGCCGGGGAAGCTTGCCGACTGGGCCACCCCATTCTGTGAAGACCATCGGCTTGGCGGAGCCAAATCCTGCGATGACTTCGGCAAAGTGAGCTTCAGTGTAGGTGTAAGGATGGGCACTGTAAAAATCGAATTCTGCGTCGTCAAACAGCTTCTTGACCGACTCGATCGTGTGATCGGAAGCGGACGGTCCGGGAGTGGACATGAGGATGCCTGGCTCAAGAGCCTTGATTCTCTGACGCGCTTCCCTCATTACTTCGAGAGTCGGCGTGCTCTCGTTGGCCAGCAAGATGGCGAAAAAAGCTGGATTGTTCCAATCGCGCTGCACCACGCGCTCGAGAATGTTGATGCCGGTTTGCAAAGTCGACGGAGGTGCGTGACGAAAATCGATCCAGGTTAGGCCTGATTCCTGAGTAACCAGGACGCCCAGACGCGCAGCCGCCTCGATTTCGCGGGGAGCATGGGGGTAGTGGACGAGCCTTACCGAGTTCGCCCCCATGGACTTAATCATGCGGAAGTCCTGTTCGATCTGTTCCGTGGTCAACGTGTAGCCCTGATTCGCCCACAATCCGTGGCGAGCGACTCCTTTCAGAACCAGCGGATGACCGTTCAGCAGAAATTCGTTTCCCTGCACGATCAGGCTGCGAAAGCCGGTTTCGGTAGAAAATGTGTCCTGCCCCTTCGGAGAATTGAGCGTCACGGAGAGCTCGTATAGCGCGGGATCGTCCGGTGACCACAAATGAATCGAGTCCAGCGTCCAATGAAGCGTTACCACCGTCGTCCCAGCGGTCAGTTTCGAGTCCTGTTGTACGTGCGCCACAGGAGTCTTCTGTTGCAGCAGATTCGATGTGATCTGGAGATCCTGAGCGTCTGTGGCGCGCACGAAAACGTCGAGAGTGCAATCGGCGCTTTTGAAATCGGGCGAGAGGTGATAGGTCAATCGCGCATTTTCAATGTAGGGATCGGTGCGGATTTCCGCGTACGCATCGTAGATGATGCCGCCAGAATTCTCCCAGGCAGCGGCGGGCCCGAGCCCGAGTGGAGCCTGCCAATCGACGAGTTCCATCTCAAGCTTATTCAGCCCAGACTTCACATTCTCGGTCACGTCGAAAATATGCGGAGTATACGGAGCCAGCACGCCGATCTGGCGGCCATTCACCCGCAGGATTCCGTTTCCCGCAATTCCCTCGAATCGCAACAACAGTCTCTGTCCGGCCGCGAGTTGAGGGAACTCCACAACCCGCACCAGAACTGCAGTGCCGACCGGCCGGTACGATGAAGGGACGACAACCGTGTCGTACAGTTGGCCAGCAATCCAGCGCTCCCAGTACCCTGCCAACGAGATGCGCTGCTGTCCGCTGGCTGCAGCGGAAAAGAACAAAACCGACGCCAACAGGAAGGGAGTTGAGCGGAACACGAGTGGACGAACTTGCAAATTCGAAACACGCATGATCGATGATCTCCTTTGCGCGTGTTCTAGGACTTACAGCGAACTGCAAACTATAGACCTGAGAAAGCTCGCCCGTATAGCGGAATGATTTTCGAAGCTCGGCGTACTATAGGCCGAACACTTAAACCAGCGAAGGGGCTCGCAATGTCTCCGAGGACTCTTAAGTTCTTAGTGCTGCTGATGGCGATGATTCCGCAGCTGTCGGCCACTCAGTTGAAGCCATACCGTGTACTCGTTGTAATTTCCGATCAATGGAAAGATCCGCGCAGCTTTCTGGTGAGCGGGGGCGGGGAATTCCAGACCATTGTGACCATGTTCAAGTCGTGGGGGATTCCGTTCGATATTCTGCGACTCGATCAAAGCTCGATGGATCCCAATCGCTTCAGCGATTTCTCGGGTCACGCGCGCTACGGCGCGATCCTGTGGGATGTTCCTGACGAGAAGATTACGGATGCCGATCAGGCTGTCGTGGCCGATGCCGTGCAGAAGTTGCACACATCCTTGATCGCGATGGGGAATCGCATCCAGCAGCCCGTAATCCAGCGACTGCTGGGAATCCGCTACCAGAACGCACATATGAATAGCGCTCATCCCATCGTCGCCGGGAATTCATTCGTATTGCGCGGACTGCCGGCAGACCTTCGTCAGCAAGGGCCCGACGTGATTTCGATGCAGCGAGTCCAGGTCGAATTGACGGGGGCGAAGGTTCTGGCCCAGGCGGGGGGAGTTGGGCAAATCACCGAAAAAGAAATTGCCGATGACACGCGCGCCATATGGATCGGCGGCGACATTGACCAGATGCTTCTCTACCAACCACTCCGAACCGCATTGCGCCGTGCCGTCACGGAAGCGATTGGATACTCCCTAACCAAGTCCTGGACAAAAACCATCATCCTCACCATGGACGATATGGGGAATGCGCAGAATGCATGGCTCGAGCACTGGCATTATCCGGCGCTTACGGCTGAGCAGATTCGCCATTCCTTGATTGAACCCTTGCAAGCGCATCATGCGGTGCTGTCGCTGAACATAGTGCCTGGGTTTGTCGACGACGCGCAGCGAAGAATCGTGCCCACCTGGAACCAGCAGTTCACCGATAGTTTCGGAACCCAACAGGACTACGTTTCGACGAAGAAAGGGCTCGACCAGGGCATCGCTCAGGGCGTACTCGAAATCGAAAGCCACGGATGGACCCACATGCAACCAGATTTGGTTTCGCCTCCGGGACCATGGTGGGGATCTCCTCTCATGGAGGAGCGTGCCGAAATAGGCTGGTATCGTGAATTTTATGATGTGCGGAGAGGACGCGAGATCGCGGCGGCAGAGCAGAAGTTCCACATGGAGCAGTCCGCCGACTGGATCGAGGCGGAATTCGGGCAGTTCCCCCTTGAATTCTCTACCGGAGGAAATGGCGTATCCCGCAGCCCCGACAACAACACCTGGCGTTTGGCCGCAGAGGCCGGATACGGGTACTACGGAGGTTACTTAGGAAGAGACTTAGCCGTGGAAGGGCGCGCGGACTCGAACGCCGACTTCGGAGGAACGGACGATGTTCCGCTGCTGCTGCCGGCTCCTCCCGATGGACATGATCGCGGCATTGCACATGATCCGGAAGGATTCGCTAAACTGTTTGACCGCTATCCCGGATACTTATTCACGGGACTCGATGAATACATCGGTTACCAACATGCAACGATACGAACTTCCGCAGGCGCCGCGGTGCCAGACCCAACCCTGACGGTGGACTATGACCCGCATTACTGCCGGGCTTTGATCTCCAAGTCCTCGAACTGGAATCTCAACATCGCCGATTGGCTCCGCCCAAGTTTGCGGTCTTCCCAAGTCTGGGTGGACGGCAAGAATCGCGGATTCGTAAAGGATGAAACCACAGTCATCGATTTTTCGGCGGGCAGCGAGAAGCACACTCTGGAGTTGCATACTCAGAAGTGAAGCCCAGAGCGGGTTTCATTTTTTTAGAAACTTGAGATTTCGAAATTCTCTTCAGGAGCCAGCCTATGCGATCGATAAGAGCAACCCTGCCGTCGAAGATTGCCCTGACGAAGATTGCCCTGACGAAGACTGCCCTGCTTCTAATTTGTTCTATCCCAGCGGTGGCCGTTCCCGTTTCCTCAGGCACTACGGAACTAAAAAACGGTTGGCGGCTGGCGTCGGCCTGGAATGTCGTCGAAGACGGAAGCCTCATCTCGCAATCTTCTTACGATGCTTCAACCTGGTACGAAATTCATGCCATGCCGGCCACGGTACTGGAGATCCTCGAAGAGGATGGCGTGTATCCGAACCTCTATTTCGGCAAGAACCTGACGGACACAGTCCCGCACGATCTGTTTCGTCAGGATTGGTGGTACCGCACCGTGCTCCGTGTACCCGCAGACCACAAGTTTCACTGGCTGGTATTCAAGGGCATCAATTACCGGGCCGAGATATGGCTGAATGGTGAACGCATCGCGAACCACCGAGAAGTGGCCGGCATGTACAACGCATTCGAGTTCAATGTGACCGGGAAAGTAAAGCCCGGGGCTGAAAACGTGCTGGCAGTCAAGGTCACTCCTGAACAAGCTTTTGAAGACATCGATGGAGTTGAGTTGGCGGACGCCTGGTTCGACTGGATCAACTCCAAGTACCTCGGTTTTCGGTTGCCAGACCAGCAGATCGGCATCTCCTACGTGCCCGATCGAAACGCCGGTGTTTGGAAGCAGGTATACCTTCGCAACACGGATGAAGTGGAAATTCGCGATCCGTATGTGAAGTCGGATCTTCCGCTCCCGCAAACGACCCCAGCCGCACTGACCGTATATTGCGACCTACAAAATGCCAGCGATTCGAGGATCGAAGGCGTGCTCACTGGAGAGATCTCCCGAGAAGGCAAAAATCCGGTTCGTATCGAACAACCCATTACGCTCGCCCCGGGCCAGGGTCGTGAAATTGCATTCACGCCCGAACAATTCCCGCAGCTCTCGATGGTGAATCCTGACCTGTGGTGGCCGTATCAATGGGGCCCGGCGAACCTGTACCGATTGAAAATGGAGTTCAAAATCGGAAATACAACCTCCGATTCCGCCGAGATTAAGTTTGGAATTCGCAAGATCACCCAGCACCGCGATTCCGACAACCCATTCCCGCAACTCGGAGGAGGAGGCAACTTTTACCTCCAAGTCAACGGGATCGATTTTCTGGTACGCGGGGCGGACTATGAGCCCGACCTGCTTTACAAATACAGCGAGGACCGGGAACAGTCGATTCTTCGCTACGTGAAGGACCTGGGGCTGAACCTGCTCCGATGGGAATCGAAGATTTCCAGCGAACACATCATCGATCTGGCCGATGAAGAAGGAATTCCCGTCATGCTGGGATGGATGTGCTGCAATCAGTGGGAAAAATGGAACCAGTGGGACGCGGAAGATCATCGGGTTGCGCGCGAGAGCCTGCGATCGCAGATTCGGATGTTGCGGCCGCATGCGTCCGTATTTCTCTGGGCCAATGGCAGCGATGGGCTCGCTCCCCTCGACGTCAGAAAAAGCTATCGCCAAATTCTCTCCGACTTGCATTGGCAAAACGCGACCGTCGACACAGTTTCGAATTTCAACAAGGATGCCTCGGGGAAAATCGTGTGGGACGGCATCCGCATGCAAGGACCTTACAGTTGGCGGCCACCTTCCTATTGGTACGACAACCGTTACCCGGGATCGAACGGTTCCTGCGCCGAACAAGGCGATAACGAAAGTATCCCGCCCTACGAGAGCCTGAAGAAGTTCATTCCCGAGGACAAGCTCTGGCCCATCAACGAGTGGTGGCACTACCATGCCGGCTCGACGGAGCGAAACAGCACATTGGCAAATGCCGCGCTAGTCGTTGAGAAGCGTTACGGTGCTGCCAAGAGCGCCGCCGAATTCGCAGAAAAAGCGCAGCTCGCTCACTATGAAAACACTCGAGCGCAGTTTGAGGCGTTTGCGGCAAATGGCTGGGATGACCATAAGATGACGATGTACTGGATGCTGAACAGCCACTGGCCTTCCTTCTTTGGACACATCATCGACTACTACCTGAAACCCGGAGGCGCATACTTCGGGGCGAAGAAAGGGCTGCTGCCCGTCAACATCGTGTACAACTACTATGCCTCTGCTGATCGCACCAAGGCTAAGATCTTTGTCGTAAATCACACCCTCACACCGCTGTCCGACTTGCAGGCGTCAGTCGCTTTGCTGGATCTTGACGGCGTCGTGAAGTTCTCCACCAAGGCAACCAGGGTGAGCGCGCCGCCCAACTCCTCGGTGGTCGCAGTCGAGATTCCGCGAGTGAAAGAGATGGCGTCGATGTTCTTTGTGCGTTGCCAACTGCGGGACCGAACCGAGCATCTTCTGGCCGAGAACGTCTACTGGGATTCCAATACCGAGGACGAGTTAGTGCCGCCCGAAAAAGAAAACGCCTTCGATGCGTCCCTGGTCCATTGGGCCGATCTCACCGCCCTAAACCGCATGAAGCCGGCAAGATTGTCGGTAACCGGGAACGACAAGCAGACGGACGGATGGGTGACCGCAGTCGTGACTCTCAAGAATGAATCGAATGCTCCCGCATTTTTTGTCAGGGCCGAGATCGTCAACAATGCCAATGGGGATGAAATTCTGCCAGTCACATGGAGCGACAACTATGTCACCGTATTCGGCGGCGAATCGATCACACTCGAAGCTCGCTATCAGGCAGCGGACTCGGGAGGAGCTGCGCGGACGGTCCGAGTTCAGGGGCACAATGTTGCCGTGATAACCGCGACCCTGGACAGTTCCCTGTCAGCCACCGGGAGCCGCCACTGAAATGTAGCGCGCGGTCCCGTCGGCCCCAGCGCAGCAAGCCTCACCGCCCAGCGGCTCTACCGGCTTTGTACGCCGGATTCATTTCCCATGGGATTACTCCTTGGAACTTAGCCGGCAAAGGTTAAAATAAGTTCCAAGATTACGAAGCACGCAAATACTATGCCCAAGAAAACAGCCAACAGCCGCAAGAGCCATCACGATAAGAATTTCATTGCCGTCACGCAAAGAGTGTTTTCGGTATTAGAAGCTCTGAGTCAACAACCCAAATCAGGCGTGCCTTTGGAGGAGATCACGCAAATCTGCGGGCTTCCGAAGACCACTGTTTTTCGGCTGCTGTACACGATGAGCAAGCTGGGATTCGTCGAACAGGATCCGGACTCTGGCATTTACGCGCTTTCGGGAAAGTTTTTCGAATTGGGCACAAACGCGCTGCCTTACCAGCGGCTGACGGTGCTGGCCCGCCCTCTGATGCAAAAACTCCTTCTGAGTTTCGGAGAGTCTGTCAATCTGGCGGTCCCCAAACTGGGCGGGGCCATCTACATTGCGGTCGCGGAGAGTCCGAAACCTCATCGCGTCGCGGCTTCTATCGGTGGGTTCTCTCTTCTCCACTCCACTTCGGTGGGGAAATGTTTTGCTGCCTATCTTCCCGCCGAGGAGCGGGAGAGGCAACTTATTCGCCATGGAATGCCTCCATTGACGCCAAACACCATCGTTTCGCGCCAGGGACTCGAACAGGAGTTGGCGCACGTCCGTGCTGAAGGTGTGGCGGTTGATAACGAAGAAAATTCGCAGGGCATTATCTGCACTGGTGGGCCGATCTTTGCCAGCGGCCAACAACCGATTGCCGCGATGAGCGTCTCGGGCCCGGCGGTTCGCATGTCGCAAAACCTTCCTGCCGTCAAAACCGCTGTTCTGGAAGCGGTGCAGACGATCTCGCTTCTCTTGGGTTCACCCGAACGATCGCGCGAGTTCGTCGAGAAGTCGCCCGCTCCTGCTGCAACCGAGTGATGCTTTAGTCTGTGGTTTCAGGTTTGCGAACTGCGCATTCTCGATCGCAAAGTAGCTTATTGCCGCTCGAACTTCTGCTTAGGACTTCTGGTTAGACCCTCCGCCAACTATCAGTGGCCCTCGATTTCGCGGGCTCACTCAAAGTGGATTCCGTTCCGAAAAATGCTTCTCCCAGATTCGAAACGATACGAATTGAGGGGTCGAATAATGGCTCTTTCCCCGTAAATCTATGTAAAGGATGAAGATCTGTAGTGGTTTACTGGGGTTTATGAGCAGTAGCTCTATATGATTAAAATCCTTGACAACGTTTAGAATTCCTTGGTACGCTGCGCTCGCTTTCAGACGCGAGCTTCGCGCAGGTCCCAGGCTGCGGGTAAAAGCATGCGGGCGAAGTGAGAATGGAGATGCACATGCGAATGCTGACGGTGAGTTTGCAGACGGGCAAACCAGATGTGCCGAACAGGAGGCGTTCCACGACGAACGGCTGGCTGATGCACACTTGTGTGGCGAGCTGTGCGCTTTTCATTGTGCTAACCGGCCTGTCGGCCAATGTGTTCGGACAACAAGGACAGGCAAGCATTTCCGGAAACGTAGAAGACAACTCCGGTGCCCTGCTGGCGGGGGTGAGAATCACTCTCGTCAACAAGGATACCGGCGTTGCGACGAAGACTACCTCGTCAGATGCCGGCAGATATACGTTCCTCTATGTCCCAGTCGGAACCTACAATGTGCAGGCTGAGAAGGAGGGTTTCAAGACCGAGGTCACAACAGGTCTAGTCCTGACCGCCGAGCAACAGGCTGCTGTGAACTTCACTCTCCGGGTTGGCCAAGTCAACGAAAAGGTCGAAGTCTCAGCAAATTCTCAAGCGGTTGAGACTGAGTCGGCTTCTCTGGGCGAGGTCATCAACCAGCGTACGATTACCGAGTTGCCGCTGAACGGACGCAACCCGGCCGATCTGGTTCTGTTGACGCCCGGGACCACGGACGTTCTGAAGAGCGACGTAGGGCAGCATCAGAGTTACACGACCTTCCCCATCGAGAGCGGCGCCACCAGCAGCGGCGGGCGCCAAGGCAGCACGGTTTACTTCCTGGATGGCGCTTACAACCTTGACAACTATCACCTGTTGGCCGCGCCTTTTCCCAACCCCGACGCAACCCAGGAATTCAAGGTCATCGGCAACAACTTTGACCCGCGTTACGGCTTCGCTCCCGGCGGCGTGGTCAGCATCGTCACCCGGTCCGGCACCAACCGGTGGCATGGAGATGTGTTTGAATTCATTCGTAACAATGCCGTGAATGCCACAGAATACTTCACCCAGTCCACCGACCTTATCAAGCGCAACCAGTTCGGCGGTTCGATTGGCGGTCCGATCGTAAAGGACAAGTTGTTCATCTTCGGAAACTATCAGGGCACACGGCAGGTAAGATCGGTTCTCGCCGGCAACGGCTACGTCCCCACGACCGCGATGCGTGCTGGCAATTTCGGAGCGTACTGTCAGCTTGGCTTCGACGCCAACGGGCTATGCCAGGACCGAAACGGTAATTTCATCGTAAACCAGCTTTGGAATCCCTCCACCGATGCAATCACGAACGCCGGCGGAAACCTTGTCGGAGGCGAGTATGGAGTAAACAATTCAACTTTCACACTCGCTGATGTCGCCGCTCACCCTGGGATGTATTTCCCCAACAACCAGATGAATCCGGCAACCTTCAATCCGGCTGCGGTGACGCTTTTAAGTGATATGACCTCGAACACCGCAGATCAATATGGCCGTCTGGCGGTAAGTGGCTGGTCCAACATTAACAACTACAACGAAGAGACCATTCGCGCCGACTACAATCTCAACAGTAATAACCGCGTCGATGCCCGGGCTTTCCTGAACTTCTTCAACCAGCCCCCCACATCGCAGGATCTGTTCACCACGGATCGCTCATGGAACGCGCACTGGCAGAGCTATGCCGGCACCTGGACGTGGACGATCAATCCGCACATCGTCAACAATTTTACAGCGTCTTACAGCCGTCTCTACGACACCAGCAACAGCGGCTTAAAGGTGAACGGCAAAGGCATTTGCTATTCCCAATTGATTAGCGTGTCCGACCCCAGTACAACCCCGTGTTCGATCGAAGGCTTCTCGGTCGGTGGCGGGTACGACAGAGGCGGGATCCCGCTGAACGCACAAAACTTCAACGGCATCAACCGCTGGACCTACGGGTTTTCAGACTCGATCAGTATTGAGAAAGGTAAACATCTGATCGTGGCCGGCGTAGATGTCATGCGGCAGTACTGGTATGAAAATACAGACTGGCTGGCGCTGCCGATCATTAATTGGAATGGTGGAACGAACGGTCAATTTACCGGGTCATCGTTCGCTGATTTCATGCTCGGCGACGTAGGCAACTACCTGCAGGGCGGCGGCGAGTCCAACGAGATTCACGCCTGGATGACTGCGCCGTACGTGGCCGATCAGATCAAAGTGAAACCAAACCTCACCATCAGCCTGGGATTGCGCTATGAGCCATGGATTGCCCCCAAAGTAACCGGCGGGCGAATCGGCATGTACATCCCCGGCCAACAAAGTACTCGATACCCCAACGCGCCGGCGGGGCTTGTATTCCCCGGTGATAAAGGAGTTCCGAGCGCCGGCTTACCCAGCGATTACAAGAAATTCTGGGATCCCCGTATCGGTCTTGCCTGGCAGCCGAGAGGAATGGGAGACACCTCGGTTCGGGCAGCCTTCGGTATGTTTGGAGTCCCGATGGATTATGCCAACTTCAACCACGCATCAGATTTGGCGCCATTCAGTCCCACATATCAGTTCCAGGCTGGGTCAATTGTGAATGGCAATCCGATTCAGATCATTCCCTTCAGCAGCCCGTGGTCCGTCTTTACACCACTGAATGGCCAGAACCCGTTTCCGCCGTTTTCCAGTCCAGGCACAGTTCCCCCGTCGAATGCCGCAATCACGACGCCGATCAGTATTCCGGACGGTTTCAGTCCAAACTTTACCGGAGGGCGTACGTACACTTGGAACCTCAGCATCGAACATTCGTTTGCTAGAACCTTGTTGGCTAAGGCTGCCTACGTCGGAGCCGAGACTGACCACCAGGGCATCGCCGCTGATGAGAATTATGGCCAATTCTTCGGAGTGGGAAATCCCAACAATGGTGCCGGGCTGAATCCGAATTTTGGACAGGTGCTGATCGTCAGTTCCCCCGGAACTGCCAACTATCAAGCCGCCGAGTTTACGCTGGACAAGAAGTTCTCCCACGGCCTGCAAGCCACGGCGAACTACACCTGGTCGCACGACATTGACTGGTATAGCACGAGCACGACGGCATTCACAGGCAGCATCTTCAATCCGCGTTGCCTGAAGTGCAATCGAGGCAATTCATCGCTCGACGTACCTCAGGTTCTTACTCTCAACTTCGTGTACGAGACCCCCAGCATGAGGTCAGCTGGTCGTGCCGTCAATACAGTCCTGGGTGGATGGCAACTGAGCGGTATCTGGAGTGCCCACTCCGGAAACGCAACCTATATTGTCTCCGGCCAAAATACGTCGTTCGACAATGCAGGCAACGACCAACCGGATTACGCCGCGGGTAAGCATGCGGTCAGCCGCAACAACTGGCGCAACGCTGCCAAATTCGCTGGAAATACCAACTCCTACCTCGATGCCGGTAATTTCGTTGCCGCCGCCCCCGGCACCAAGGGAGGCATCGGTCGCGATCCAACCGGAATGTTCTATCCCGGCTGGAACAATTGGGATCTCGGCATCGCAAAGTTGTTTACGATCACCGAACGAGACCGCCTGCAGTTCAGGTGGGAGATGTTCAACGCCTTCAACCGGGAGACCTTCGGTTGCATCGACAACAATTGGGGTGGAGGAGCGAACCCAACGTTCGGACAGTTTGGTTGCTCCGCCAGTACTCCCCGAACGATGCAGGCAGCTCTGAAGTTCCTCTTCTAGCCAGTCGGGTCGACGGGCGGCACAAGCCGCCCGTCCTCTCGAATACCTCAAAGTTTCTCATCTTGTTGTCGTGGAATGGAATGAATTCCGATCCGCCTGCGTCTTGGGGCAGAAAGCTTGGGACAGGAATGGTAGTCCCCAGCGTTCCGGAAGATTAAACGTTTCGAAACACGCAGGTTATAACTTCTGGTTTACTACATTCGGTACTCTTGATGATGAATCGGCGTGGTTTTCTTGGTACGCTTGGCGCATCCGCCGTGCTGGGTGCAATTCCCGCCTTTGCTAGGGAAACGAAACCCCCGGTTTCGTCGTCGCGGAAGCAGGTTACCCTGAATGGCCTGTGGGAACTTCATGTTGCCGGCAAGCTTCGGGATGTCATAACCGTTCCCTCCTCCCGCCATCCCAGCGGGTTTTACACCCTGACGCGCAATTTCGTGCTGCCGCGGCTGGCCCTGGGCGAGCGGGCCTTCCTTCACTTCGAGGCGATTACCTACTGCGGGAAATTGGCAGTGAACGGAAAGCCGTTGGGAATACTGGGTCCGTACGTTCCCTACGAATTCGAATTTACCAACACCGCCCGGGAGGGAACGAACGATATTGCGATCGAGATCGCCGACCTCGTCCCCTGGGCGGACGGTACTGGCAAAGATGAGATCGCTCTGGGCGTAAATCCTGGATGGGAATGCTACGGAGGTATCATTCGCGATGTCTGGGCGGAAATACGACCCGCTGCTTTCGTCGAGAATGTGCGATTGGCGTACCAACTCAGCCCGGGCTACCAGGCGGTGGTACTACAGCCCCGGATCATCATCTCCAGCCTTGGCGCCTCCGGCGGAGAAGTTGAGTTCACTTTGTCTCGCGGCGAAGCGAAACTAGCCGGTGCGACACGCAGCATTCAACTCCAGCCCGGCAGCAATGACATCGACTTATCTGTTGATCGGTCAGGACCCGCGTTGTGGTCTCCCGAAACGCCGAATCTCTACACCTTGAAGGCTCGCCTGAAAACTTCAGTCAGCGATGACACTTGGGCCTGCCGGACCGGTTTCCGCGACATTCGTACCCAGGGCCGCGAATTTCTGCTGAACGGCGAGCGCCTCGTTTTGAACGGCGTGTGTCGGCATGACATGTGGAAGGAGCAAGGATTCACCCTGACTCGCGCCCAACAAGAGCAAGACATGCGGATGATCAAAATGATGGGGGCAAACTTTGTGCGCCTGGTGCACTATCCGCACGACCGGCACATCGTGGAGTTATCCGATGAACTGGGCTTGTTGGTAAGTGAAGAGCCCGGCTACTGGAACATGGATTTTCGGCAGATGGACCGCGGAGAAATTGAACTTGGCTACAAGATTCTGGAGACCACCATTCGGCGCGATTGGAACGCCCCGTCCGTCATGGCGTGGCTGCTCTCCAATGAATGCACCCTTACCGAGTCGGTGCTGCGGGAGGGCAAGCAGCGCTGCAACGCCATGGACCCGATCGAGCGCCTGGTCTCCGCCGCAAACTCGATGAACGCGAAGGCCTCGAGGGACATGTTCATCGCCGCGGGCATGGATTTCTTCGATCAGCATCCCTACACTTACGACGTTCTGGAATTCAACACAGAAGCGGAGTTCGACGGCCCCTCGAAGCCGCTGACCTTTACCGAATGGGGCGGTAAAGCCATTGGGCAGTCTCAGATTGTCATGCAGAACGAGGTGGACCGTCTGATCGATCTGGTCGACTCCGGCGAACTGTCGGGACACGTGTTCTGGTCTTGGCAAGACATGCGCCAGTACAGCCGAATCGACGCCGAAATGCGTAACGGAGTGCTTGAATCGGGCGTAGTCACCGAAGCGCGGGAAGCTCGCGATGTGGTTTACCTGGAACTGGCGCGGTTGTTTCAGCTGCGGCGGCACGCTGACGAAACTCCGGATCGTGAACCGGAAATTGTTCCCTTGCGCTGGACGCCCTGGTCGCGCACCTCGGGGTTTACCACGGTGAACCTTCAGCCCCTGGTCGAAGACCCCAAAAGTGACGCTGCATGGAGCAGTCTAAAGACCCGCATGGCGCGCTACTGGGAGCAGACCGCACGCGATCAATGGAAGAAGAGCGGCGAAGATTTCTTGCTTTGGTCCAAAACCCAACTGGAGATCGGGGGAGTTTCTTTCCAGATCCCCGTAATCAAGGATCGCGTCCGGCCGATCGTGGTCACGCCCGAAAGCCCCGAGGTGAGCATCCCCATCAATCGACACTGCAACAAGCTGCATATCCTGGGACAAGTTACGT
>Ga0210406_10000354_pt1 | contig 64682 bp, 54 predicted proteins | sample IncBWC30MmetaG_FD_155454 | JGI IMG/M metagenome (GOLD analysis project Ga0210406, IMG submission 155454) | Forest soil microbial communities from Barre Woods Harvard Forest LTER site, Petersham, Massachusetts, United States - Inc-BW-C-30-M | ecosystem: Environmental > Terrestrial > Soil >...
GCCGTCCCACGCAGCGCCAGCGTCCCGGCGCCGATAAGCGCGAGATGGAAGGTGAGCGCAAGCTCCATCCAACTCGGCAACGTCCCGGTGCAGGCGATCGCCGTTCCGTTATGCCGATCGCTCCGCCTGAACCCCGCGCTCCGCGCGACATTCAGATCACCGAAGGCATTACCATTCGCGAACTCGCCGAAAAACTCGACGTTCGCGCCAAAGAACTTCTGAAAGTCCTGCTCGACAAAGGCATTTTCGCCAGCATCAACCAGGCTCTGGATTCGCCGACTGCCACACAACTTGCGGAATCCTTCAATGGCGTCGTCACCGTCGTCTCGTTCGAAGACGAAATGATGCTCGAGGTCGCCAAGGAAGAGACCAAGGAAAATCTCAAGCCGCGTCCGCCTGTCGTCACCGTCATGGGCCATGTCGACCACGGCAAAACCAGTTTGCTCGATGCCATTCGCTCCGAAGACGTAGCGGCGGGCGAAGCCGGCGGCATCACCCAGCACATCGGCGCGTACAAAATTCAGGTCAACGACCGCGCGGTAGTTTTCGTGGATACCCCGGGCCACGAAGCCTTCACTCGCATGCGCGCGCGCGGTGCGAAAGTTACCGACATAGTCGTTCTCGTGGTAGCCGCCGACGATGGCGTGATGCCGCAAACCAAGGAAGCCATCGACCACGCCAAAGCTGCCAACGTTCCGATCATCGTGGCCATCAACAAGGTCGATAAGCCCGAAGCGCAGCCCGAACGCGTCAAACGCCAGCTCAGCGATCTCGGTCTGATGCCCGCGGAGTGGGGCGGCGACACCGAATTTGTCGAAGTTTCCGCCAAACAGAAAAAAGGCCTGGACCGCTTGCTGGAAATTATCCTGCTCGTCGCCGATTTGCGCGAACTTAAGGCGAATCCCGACGCGCCAGGCAGTGGAACCGTCCTTGAATCCCGCGTGGACAAAGGCCGCGGCCCAGTCGCCACCATCCTCATTCAAAACGGCACGCTCAAGGCCAGCGACTTCTTCATCTGCGGCGCAGTCTTCGGAAAAGTGCGCGCTCTTTTCGACGACCATGGCCGCTCGATAAAAGAAGCCGGCCCATCCACTCCCGTGGAGGTTCTCGGTCTGCAGGGCGTTCCTGAAGCCGGCGACCATTTCCAGGTCACCGACGAAGCCAAAGCTCGCCACATCGTGGATTACCGCCAGGGCAAGCAACGCGACGCACAACTCCGCGCCAGCGCTGGCGGACGCATCACTCTCGATCAACTGCACGAACAGTTGAAGACCGGCGAAGTCAAGGAACTCGGCGTGGTCATCAAGGCCGACGTGCAGGGCTCGGTCGAAGTGCTCAGCGAAATGTTGCCGAAGCTTTCGACCGACCAGGTCAAACTTAAGATTATCGGTTCCGGTGTCGGCGCAGTCAGCGAAAACGACGTGTTGCTCGCGTCCGCTTCCGGCGCCATCATCATCGCTTTCGGAGTTCGACCCGAACGCAAAGCCGCCGACCTCGCCCAACAAGAGGGCGTGGACATTCGCACTCACAAGATTATTTACGAAGTTTCCGACGAAATTAAGAAAGCCATGGAGGGCCTGCTCGAACCTGTCTTCCAGGAGAGCTATCTAGGCCGCGCCGAAGTTCGCAACACCTTCCGCGTCAAAGGCGCCGGCACCATTGCCGGCTGCTATGTAACCGACGGCATTCTCAACCGCACCGCGCAAATCCGTGTAATCCGCGACGGCGTGGTCATCAACACCTCGAAACTCAGCTCTTTGAAGCGCTTCAAGGACGATGCCAGCGAAGTTCGCACCGGTTTCGAGTGCGGCGTGGGCATCTCCAATTTCAACGACGTAAAAATCGGCGACATCCTGGAAGCCTTCAGCATCCAGAAAGTAAGCGGCGCAGAAGCCGCTGCAGCACAATCCGGCGCCTCCGGCCGCCGTTGATTGGCGGAAAAACCTATCATTACCGCGTCTTTCTCGACGAATCGCGAGACGCTACGCTGCGACTGGTTCGCCACTGTTGTACTTTTGCGCTCTTACCCTCTTATACTTCTGCACTTAAATGCCCATCGGCCTGCTCACTCTCGAACTCCGGATCCCGGATGCCCACTCTCTTAAGGATAAGCGCCAAATCCTTCGCAGCCTCAAGGACCGCCTCCGCCGCAAATTCAACATCGCCATCGCCGAGCTGGATTTTCATGATGTCTGGCAATCTTCAACCGTAGGTATCGTCACTCTCTCCAACGCCGAGCAGCACGTGGAAGAATCTCTGCAGCACGTGCTGCGCGAAGCGGAACGCCTCCTAGGCCCCATCCTGGTCGACCACTCCGTAGACTTCCTCTAACTCACAAGAGTATCCGCAATGATTCTATCTTCGCATTCGTAGCGGCCGCCTTCCGAGGCGGGCGTTTTGTTTCCCGGTAGTTGTAGTGGCCGGTCTTCAGACCGGGACCGGTGTTTGTGAATTTGCCTTTCACCGCGAACGCAATCGGAGAGCCTGCTTTTATCCGGGCTGCCGAGAATTTTCTCCGCCGCCTCTTGTACTTGCATTTCCATTACGCTAAAAAACGATTCATAATGTTTATGTCCTCGCCGTCGCGCAGGCCAACATGACCACCGTCAACCACCGTCACGAACGTATCGGCGAAGAAATCGCCCACGAAATCAACGCCATGCTCGCCGGCGAACTGAAAGACCCGCGCCTGGAAATTTCCGTCGTGGTCAATCAAGTCTTAATCGCACAAGACATGCGCCACGCCCGCGTCCTGGTCGGCGCGCGAGGCACTCAAGCCGAACAAAAAGGCGCCATCAAAGCTCTCGAACACGCTGCCAATTTCATCCGCCACGAAATTATCGAACGCCTGCAACTTCGCCGTGTCCCCGAACTCCACTTTTCCCTCGACAATTCCCAGGAATACACCGAACGCATCGACCAAATCCTCAAAGAAATGAAAAAGGGCTCTCCGCCCACATCATGACGCGTTCGTCTCCTCTTTCGTACAGGCAAACTCGCTGTTCCTTTCTTCGGCTTCGATTTTTGGCTTTCGATTTTGAACAATCTTTCGGCCACTCGATGACTGTCGCCGGCGTCTGTTCGCCGCCAGTCACGATTCACCGGTCCCAAGTAACACCGAACTGGTCACTGGACTCTGGTCGCTGATCTCTTCTTCCATGCCCCGCAAGCCACAACCCGCCCCTTACGACGGCGCTCTGGTCGTCGACAAGCCGCAAGGCAAAACCTCGCACGACATCGTCGACGCCGTCCGTCACCTCGCCGGAATGCGCCAGATCGGCCATCTCGGCACGCTCGATCCGCTTGCGACCGGCGTCCTCGTTCTTCTTCTTGGGCGCGCTACGCGGTTCGTCCAGTTTTATACCGGCCGCCGCAAACGCTACACCGCCGGTTTCCGTTTCGGCTTTGCCACCGACACCTACGATTCCGAAGGCCGGCCGCAATCGTCAGATACTCCGCCAGTTCTCGACCGCGCCACTCTAGAAAAACTAGCCAACGAACGCGTCGGTCTGTTCGCGCAGATGCCGCCCATCTACTCCGCAAAAAAAATTCACGGCCGCCCGGCCTATGAACTGGCCAGAAAAAATCTCCCGGTAGAACTGAAACCGGTCGAAGTAGAAGTCTTCGAATATCGTTTGCTCGAAATCGCCGACAACATCGCACGCTTCGTCATCGAATGTTCCTCGGGCACCTACATCCGATCCCTCGCGCACGAAATGGGAGAAAAATTGGGCTGCGGCGCGCACCTGACGGAAATCTCGCGCACCGCCGTCGGCGAATTTTCTCTCGACCAGGCCCTCAAACTGGAAGAACTAGCCGAAGCCGCCCGCAATGCAAGATTCGCATCCTGCGTCATCAAGCTGGAACATCTTCTGCCAAATTTTCCCAGTGTCACCGTTCTCCCGGTAGTGGAAAAACGCGTCCGCCACGGCTCCAAATTCACCATCACCCTTTCGCAACTGCAGCCCGGGCGCAGCGAACCACCTCCCGGCGCTACAACGCAGCTAGACTCGGGCGAACCCAAACCGCCACGTCTCCGCGTCTTCAATCAACAACAAAAACTAATCGCTATCGCTGAAGCGGTAGTCCCCCGCACCTATCAACCCACAGTAGTCTTCGATCCCTTGCCCTGAGGTCGGTCGCGCTACCGTACGGGCGCAACATCTTGCGCCGCTTCTCGGCAAGATTCCGCTCTCTTCCGTTGCGTGCTAAATTCAATGCATTCCGGCCCACATCGTACGAGGACCTCATGCTCGCCAAACTGGCAATCGGTATCGCAACTGTTTCTCTCCTGACTCTCGCCCAATCCGCCGCGCTCCTGGCGCAAAACACACCTCGAGAATCGCTACTCATCCTCTCCAAACAAGATCACACTGTAGCGATCGTCGATCCCACGACTCTCAAAATCCTCGCCAAAATCCCCGTCGGCAACGATCCCCACGAAGTCATCGCTTCGGCCGACGGCAACACCGCCTATGTTTCGAATTACGGCGGCGGCGCTTACAACACGCTCACCTCCGTTGACGTTGCCTTGCAAACGCCGCTCAACACCATCGACCTCGGCCCGCTCCGTGGCCCCCACGGCCTCGATTTCGCGGCTGGCAAGGTGTGGTTCACTGCCGAGGTCGCCCAGGCCATCGGCAGCTACGACCCCTCGACCAGTAAAGTCGATTGGATTCTCGGCACCGGACAAAATCGTACTCACATGATTTATGTTTCGCCCGATACGAAACGCATTGTCACCACCAACGTCAACTCCGGCACCGTCAGCATCCTCGAAAAATCCACGATGCGCACACCGAACGCGCCGTCCCCCGGCCCGCCGCGCGACGACTGGAATCAGACGGTCATCAAGGTAGGCGAAGGCTCCGAAGGCTTCGACGTCTCCCCCGACAACAAGGAAATCTGGACCGCCAATGCCCACGACGGCACCATCTCCATCATCGATTTCGCTCAGAAAAGACTGCTGCAAACTCTTCAAGCCCAGGTCCGCGGCGCCAATCGCCTCAAATTCACTCCGGACGGCAAATTAGTCCTCGTCTCATCACTAGGCGGCCCCGACGTCGTCGTCCTAGATGCCAGCACCCACAAGGAAATCAAGCGCATCCCCGTAGGCCACGGCGCCGCCGGAATTCAGATGCAACCCGACGGCTCCCGCGCTTTCGTAGCGTGCACCCCAGATAGCTACGTCGTCGTCATCGACTTAAAATCCCTTCAAGTCACCGCCCACATTGACGCCGGCCGCGGCCCCGACGGCATGGCCTGGGCCGGCCGCCAGTAGTTAACTTTGCATTTCCAATCGCGTGGCGCAAAACGTCGCGTACTCTTCGAAGGTTACGGGAGAAAAGAATGAGCAACGAAGCCGATAGCGCCATGCGGTCCGCCACTTCCGTTCGCCCGACGATCCCCAGTGCAACCTCGCCGTCCGCCAAGACGGTCCCAACCTGCTGCACATCGGCCTGGTTGGCGACACCTACACCACACTTCTGAGCGGCAAGGACACCGCTGAGCGCTCTTGCCTGATCGACATGCACGTTCCGCTGGGAGGCGGACCCCCTCCTCACCGCCACGACTTTGAAGAATCGTTCGTTGTTCTCGAAGGCGAGATCGAGACTATCTTTCGCGGAGCAAAGTCCGTCATAACCGTGGGCAAGACCGTTCACATCCCCGCCAACGCTCCGCACCAGTTCCGCAACGCCAGCGAAAAACCGGCGCGCCTCCTCTGCATTTGCTCTCCCGCGGGCCAGGAAGAATTCTTCGCGCAAGTGGGCGTCCCGGTCGCCACCCGTACCGCGGCTCCGCCCAAACTCGACGAAAAAGCTCAAGCACAATTCATAGCCAAAGCCGAAGCACTCGTCGCAAAATACAAAACCGTCTTCCTGCAACACCCCTAAAAATCCATTTCGCTGCGAGCGTCAAACACCCACGGATCCTTCATTGGCTCAAACTTCCGGATACCGGATGGTTTTGCGTGAAGGCGACCTTCGAAATTCCTGACGCTACTCTGCGGCGCCAAGTCCCAGCGCGAGTTGAAGGCCAATGATGACGCGGGACGGGGAAGCGAAAGCCGCGCAATGAAGGAGCCGCAAGAAACGCGGCCATACATTCAGATTACCAACTCTACCCTCGTACTCTTATACGCTCGACCCTTTAAACCTTTCAGTTTTCCTAAGGCTTCGCCAGCGTAATCTGCTCCGCCACGCATTGCCACCGCCCATCGCGCAAAATCCAGGTATCGATGAACCGTTCGTAGCGGTGCGTCGGCGCACCGTTGCTGCCCTTGGTCGTGATGTCGTCCAGGCCGCTCGCGATCACCGTGTTGCTCGCCACTGCATGCGCCACCAACACCTGCATCTTCAGACTAATCACCCGCGGCGCCTCTTCCTTGTACCCGGCCACCATGGTCTCTTTATTTCCCAAACTTCCATCCGAATCCACAATCACAAAATCGTCAGAAATCATTTTGGAAAGTTTCACCCAGTCATTCGCCTGCTGAATCGCAAACCATTCCTGCTCGAGCTTCGTGACCGCGCGCTCAGCTTCCGCATAACCGGACGCTCTGCCCGCCTGCCCGGTACCTGCGTTACTGACCCATATTCCCGCGCACATCAGCAAAACCGCCGATCCTGCGGCAAGCTTCCGCACAGCTCCGTGATTCATCTCCGCGCTCTCCTTACAATCCGCAACTTGTGGCGAAAGGAAAAAACTAAAGACACCTAACGATAGTCGCAAAGGCGCGAACGATGGAAGTTGTTTCTCGAATGCCGCTACGCAAGACTCACGGAAGGGAACCAGGCAACCTCACGGCTCTGGCTCTGGAGGCGGTGGTGAAGGCAGGCCCGCACCGCCCGCTCCGCCGGGTCCAGCGAATCTGGTCAACGATGTCCTAACGCGGTCGCTCATCCGCCGCGGCGTCACCACGATAAACAATTCCGTGTCATTCAACGAAGTACTCCGTTGCCCGAACGCGTAGCCTACACCGGGCAAATTCGCCAAACCCGGAATCCCGCTCAGCGATTTTGTCTCTTCGTTGTCCAGTAGCCCCGCCACGATCGATGGTTCGCCCTCCCTCAGCCTGACCGTCTGCGAGACTGTCCGGTTCGTGATAACCGGAATCCCGTTTACGTTGCTCCCGGCCAGCGCTCGAATCTCGAATTCCAGTTGCAGCGTTACCTCATTTTCTTCATGCACCGTCGGCGTAGCTTTCACCTTAATGCCCAGATCTATATATTCCGATCCCGGATAAGGAGTCTGCTGCGTCCCCCCGGTTCCCGATGCGAAACTGGAAGGGTCGAGCAGCACAGTCACAAAATTATTGCTCCCGGAGCTGGCCGTTAGCACCGCGTCGGGCAAGCCGCTTGATGTCAGCACCGCGGTGATTAACGCCAGTGGCCCCTGCGGCGTGCTCAATTCAATCCGCGAGGAAAATTGTCCCGACCCCAGGCCTGCGTAAACGCCCAGCGTGCTGGCTCCGTTATTTGTCACCGCAATGTCGCCGATTCCATCGTTTGTGAAGTCCGCAATCGCCACGCCCGCCGGAGTTGCCGCCGTCGCCAGCGGCGAGCCGGCAGCCGCGGTAAACACGCCGGTTGTATCATTGATTAGTACTGTCACTTCGTTTTGCGATTGGTTCGCAACCGCCAAATCGTCAATGTTATCCGCATTCAAATCGCCCACCGCAAACGCTACTGGATCGACGCCGGTGGCCACCGGCGATCCGCTCAATTCCGCAAACGTTCCGTTGAATGTGCTGTCACCCGTTGCCTGAAAAATTCCGATGTTCTGCGTCGCAGCATTTAGCACGGCAATTTCCGGCTTGCCGGATTGGTCAAACGTGCCGGACTGCACTGCAATCGGCCCCTTCTCCGTGCTTGGCAAAACGAAGGGAGATTTCGGAAACGGGGTGAACCCGCCCTGGCCGTCGCCCTGAAAAACCGAAATGGTGTTGTCTCCCTGGTTGATCACTGCAAAATCCAGCAAACCGTCGCCGTTGAAATCCGCAATCACCACGCCGGTTGGTTTTATTCCCACCGCGAACGGCGATCCGTTTGCCTCCGTAAAGGTGCCGTCGAAATTTTCGCTGCCCAGCAATACGCTTACCGTATTCGATCCGCTGTTCGCAATCACCAGGTCCGCCGGCTGTACCAGGTGCGTCGCGTCCGTCAGGCGAAAAATTTTGGACGCGATCGCCGAAGGCAACAGCTCGTTGGTCCCCAGTTTGATTGGCGATCCCGCGGTCGGGGTGAAATTCCCATTATCCTTGTTGAGCAAAATGGAAATGGAGCTGTCCGCTTGATTCACTACCGCAAGGTCCAGTAGCGCATCGTTGTTGAAGTCCTGAGCCACAACTGCCACCGGGAGGTTTCCGACGGGGAAATCCGTTCGCGCAAACACCGTCGAGGAAACCGCGGCGCCGAGCGTCGTTCCGCCCAGGCTCGTGGACAACAGCGACAACGTCACCGGAAATCGCTGCCCCACAAAAAATGTCGCCGCCTTTCCATCCTGCGTCCGCATCAGGATTTGCCGCCCGCTTTTCACCAACGACAGCGCACTCGAAAATGTCGCTGAAGCGCTAGGCATCGTCAGCAAAAACGTGCTCTTTCCTCCTCCGACCGGCAAAACGTTCGTAGGGCTCGCAGTAATGCCGCGCGCCGTGAACACCTGAGCCACCAATGACAGTAGATTAGTGATGTCGGTGGCTTGCTCCAATTGCGCGACGTCTGCCGTACTTAGCGGGAATGCCTGCACGTTCGCCGGCGGCGTTATGCCCAGCGTCCTCGCCGCGTTTCTATCCACTTCCAACAGCTCGATATCGAGCATCACGTCCCGGCGCGCCTGTTCCAGTTCCTTGATCAACTGCCCGGCCAGCGCCACTTTGTCCGCGCTTTCCCGCACCGTCAGGCTGTGGTTGGCGGTGTCCGTGGTAATGCGCGTTGAGTTCGTGATTTCGCGGATCACCCTGACCATCTCCGTTATGTCTTCCGGCGAAACGGTATTGTCCAGCCGGAATGTCTGCTCCACTTCCTCGGCATATTCTTTGCGCTTGGCAATCGTGTCCTCGGCCACGAACATCAGCGTTGGATTCACCGCTCGGTAAAATGTTTTGCTTTCCGCGCCCAGCAATTGCATCGCGGTATAAAAGTCCACGTCGTTCACCCGCAGCCTGATGTTCTTCGACGCAAGGTCCGGATCGAACGCCACCGTGATTCCGTACATCCCCGCCACCTGCTCGTAAGCGCTTTTCGAGTCTCCCCGCACATTGACGGCTTTCTTTCCTGGCTGCGGTTTCAGCGCCGACGCTCCTTTTATCGCGTAATCTTCTTTGTCTCCGCGCGGCAGATATTCCTTCATCTGCTTCATCTGCGCCAGCCGCTCCGCCACGATGGTGTTTCCCGGATCAATCTTCAGCGCTTCATACATCAAGTCCGTTGCGCTCACGACAAACCCGTCCAGCGTGTCAGTCTCCGCTTGGTCCACCAACTTCTGTACCACTGCCGCACGCAATGCCGCGGCTCTGCGTACAATTCCCGCGTCTCCCGGAGCCCGCTTCACCGCTTGCTCGTATTCCGCCAGCGCCTCGTTCATCCTGCCCGCGGCAAAAGATTTGTCCCCGCGATCGGCCAGCTGCTGCGCCTGCTTAAGATCTTCTTTCGAGTCCGTGGCAACCTTCGCCTGCCCGTGCGACTGCCCCCAACCCGCAGTTCCCGCTAACAATAGCAGCACCCCAGTGAAGGCCACCCGCGCCAGTCGTTGTAGGGGCGTGAAACTGCTTCCGCTTTGCCGAAACATACCAGCCAGACCCGCCATCGCCGCACAACTCCAGCGTTCCCGGCCACCGATCAAGCTCTTTGCACATGAATCCGCAATTCTCATAAGACTCGTGTATTCTATCGCGAAGAAATAGGACTAGTTTAGTCCGATTGACTTGCGAAGCACCTAAGCGCTAAACTCAGAATTGTAGTTGCAAATCATTTACAACTAGATATCGCGACTGCAGGTCGCTTCTTAGAAACTTATCGATTGGATCTCCCGTGCTCTCTGCTTTCCTCATCTCCCTCCGCGAAGGCGTCGAAGCCGCCCTGGTTGTTGGCATCATACTAGTTTATCTTGCCCGCACTGGGCGTTCGAATCTTACGCGCTTTGTCTGGGCCGGCGTCGCGCTGGCTGGCGCTCTCAGCCTGGCCGTGGCCATCGCCCTCGAACGCTGGCAAATCAACGAAGACGGCTTCGAGGGCCTGATGCTGCTGCTGGCCGCGGTCTTCGTAATTTCGATGATCATTTGGATGAACCGCGTTGCGCGCCATCTGCGAAAAGATATCGAGCAAAAAATTGAAAATTACGCTCTTCGCGCCGGTTCGGCCGCGGGCTGGGGAATTTTTCTCTTTGTTTTTCTAATGGTGGTGCGCGAAGGCGCCGAGCTCGCGCTGATTTTGCGCGCCGTCGAACTTTCCAGCGAAGGCATCCAGACCTGGATCGGCACCATTGCCGGCATCGCCGCCGCGGTCGCCGTAGGATTGTTTTTCTTCAAAGGCACCTTGAAAATTCCGCTGCCTCGGTTTTTTGCCGCTACCACGATTATTTTGTGGCTGGTCGCAGCCCAGCTTGCGTTAACCGGATTGCACGAGCTTAGCGAAGCGCAGTGGCTGCCTTCCGGCAAGCAGGAAATGGCGTTGATCGGTCCCATCGTCCGTAACGAGATTTTCTTCTTCGTATTTATTTTTGGCGCGGCGGTGCTGTTGATTCTGCGCGAATCGCTTACGGCTTCGCATGCAAAGATTGCCGCTTCGGCTTCCGCGAACGATGCGGAGAAGCGCCTGCTTGCTGCGCAGCAACGCCGCCAGCGCAATTGGATGATTGCCGCGGCTTCGGCGTGCCTGGCGGTGATCCTGGTGCTCACCGCAGATTTTGTTTACGCGCGCGCCAACTCCACCCCGCCCTCCGCGCGCGCGATCGCGGCTTCCGGTTCCTCGCACGATGAACTCCGCGTGCCCCTCAGCGAAGTGCAGGACGGGAATCTGCATCTTTTTACCGTTAAAACCGGTGCTCAGTCTTTCCGCTTCCTGGTCATCAAGAAGCCGCAAGGCTGGGGCGTCGCCCTCGATGCCTGCCGTATTTGCGGCGCGGAAGGCTACCGCCAGGACGGCCAGAATGTGATTTGCCGCCACTGCGGCTCCGCGATTTATGTCCCGACCATTGGCGAAGCGGGCGGTTGTAATCCCATCGGCGTGCCGTTTGGCGTAGACGGCTCTGAGATCGTCGTGAACGTTAGCGCCATCAGCAAATCCTGGACCGAAGTCCCCCAATGAGCCCGCTCCCAAAATTTTTGGCCTTTCGTGTCTTTCGTAGCCGCCGACCTTCAGGCCGGTCCTTCTCCGTGTTTTTACCTGCAACCTTTCCAGGTGCAACTTGCGACGGTCGGCTCTCCGCTTGTCGCCAATCACCGGTCACCGGTCACTAGTCACTATGTTCCTCCGCCTCATTGCCGATAACTTCACCCGCCGCCCGCGCCGCAAATTTCTCACCGCCGCGGCACTCTCGCTAGGCATGGCCGTAGCCACAGCCGCCCTCAGCGTCTCTCTCGACGTAGGCGACCGCCTCTCGGAAGAATTCAAATCGCTAGGCGCAAATCTCGTCGTAACTCCCGCAGCCGACTCTCTCCCACTAGAAATCGGCGGCGTGGATTTCCGTCCCGCCAACTCCGGCGCTTATCTCCCCGAAGCCGACCTCCCCAAGATCAAATCCGTTTTCTGGCACAACAACATCACCGCCTTCACGCCGGTTTTGGAACTGAGAACGATGCTCCACGCCGGAGCGAACGAGCCAACCAGCGAATACCGAAGACAGATTGATACCGGTCTCGAAGTGCCAGTGATCGGAACTTGGGCCAATCACAGCCTACGCATCTTGGATGGCAGCACTTTTTCTACAGGAGCGGCGAAAACAAATCCCTGGTGGAACATTACCGGGAACTGGTTTAAGGACGACGCGAATGAGTGCGTCGTAGGTCAAAAGCTCGCTCAGCGTCAAGATCTGAAAATTGGCGACAAGCTTGACTTGGAGGGCAGTGAATTGGCGCCGCGCAGTCACGCACGGATTGACGACGAATCGACTCTAGTCACCATTCGAGGGGACACAGGCTTTGTTGTGACAGGCATTCTCGCTTCCGGCGGCCCAGAAGATGACAGCATCATCGTTCCGTTAAGTGTTGCGCAGCAACTCGCGGGCAAACCAGGACAATATCGGAAACTTTACGTCTCCGCGCTCACCAAGCCGGAAGACGATTTCGCGCGGCGCGATCCGCGGACGATGAAGCCGGACGAACTTGAGCGCTGGTCCTGCTCGCCCTACGTTTCCTCTATCGCCTATTCCATCAAGCAGGTTCTGCCCGGCTCCGACGTGCGCGTAATCCGTCGCGTAGCCGACGGCGAAGGCAAAATCCTCACACGCGTCCAAACGCTGCTCTGGCTGGTGACGTTCGCCTCGCTGCTTGCCTCCGCGCTCGCAGTAGGGGCCTCTTCGGCCGCATCGGTCATCGAACGCCGCACCGAAATCGGCCTCATGAAAGCCCTAGGCGCGGGCTCCGGCACCGTCGGCTGGCTACTGGCAGCTGAACAACTCCTCCTGGCTTTCGTAGGCGGCTGCGCCGGCTACGCGCTGGGGTTGCTTCTAGCGCGTTTCCTTGGCACAAAAATTTTCGGAGTACCACCCGAACCATCGCTGCTAGTCCTCGGCGTAATCCTGGTCCTCGCTGCCGCCGTCACACTCCTTGGCAGCGCGCTCCCACTGCGCCGCGCCGCGCATTTCGATCCCGCCCCCATCCTGCGAGGCGAATGATGCGCATGGCTCATAGACCAGGCGAGGAAAGAACCGGTCTAAAGACCGGCCACTACAAAAGCAATCAAGCCGCATTTTGTAGTGGCCGACCTTCAGGTCGGTGTTTTTTAATCTTCTCGGGACGCTCTCGTGCCTGACCGCCGCTCCATCAATCGCAGCATGTTCTGGCGCGTTCTTCGCCGCTCAGTCTTCGCCAACCGTGGCCGCCTCTTGGTCATTCTCCTCGCCCTCGGAGCAGGCGCCGCCATCACCGCCGCGCTCCTCAACCTCCAGGTCGACGCCAGGCGCCGCATCAACACGGAATTTAGCCTTTTCGGGCCAAGCGCCCTCATCGTTCCCGCGGGTAGCTCGGCGACCTTTGCAGAAACGACCTTCGATCAGTTGGTTAAGGGTGGACCGCTTTCGAATTCGCGGGCGACTCTCCTCTTGATTAGCGAGGTGGCCACCCAGACTAGCCCGCAACGATCGATGCGTGCGGTCGTAGCCGGAACCCGCCCCCTCCAGCCGATCGACGAGCCAGGCAGGATTGTTGCGCCGTCAAGTGAATCTGAACCGTTTGATAGCCGCCAGTTTTGCTTCGCCGGCGGGCGTTTTGCTTCCCGGATGCAAATAAAGGTCGGTGACGAGGTCGTCCTAAGGAATAATGGACGCGAAGAACCCTGCAAAATCGCGCGTATCTGGCTTCACGGCGATTCTACGGACGATCAAATTATGCCAAGTCTCGGAGTGGCTCAACGGCTTGCGGGTCTCCCTGGTCGCGTCAGTCTTATCGATCTCAATCTACGAGGGAGCCCTGAAGAGCAAGGTTCTTACGTTTCCAGTCTGCAGCATCGTTTTTCAGGATTGGAGGTGCGTCCGCTACGGGAATTTTCGCAAGCTCAAATCAACATCTTCAACAAGATTTCTGGAATTTTGACGGCGACCGTGGTCGTTGTGCTGATCCTCACCGCCCTCTGCGTAATGGCGGCCATGACCAACGTCGCCATGGAACGCAAGAACGACGTCGGCCTGATGAAAGCCATCGGCGGTTCAGTGCGCCGCGTCCTGCGTCTCTTTCTGGCTGAAGCGGCGCTGCTGGGGCTCGCCGGCGGCCTGATCGGCGCAGCAATCGGCATCGCAATCTCCATCGGCCTCGGCAAAGCCGTCTTCGGTGTAGCCGCACAGCCCCGCCTCATCGTGTATCCTATTTCTGTGGCCCTCACCGTCATCGTAGCCATTCTCGCAGCCTACCCGCTGCGCCGCCTGGTACACATCCGACCGGCATCCGTTTTCCGGGGCGAGGAATGATCATCATCGCCTCCATTTCCCGGTTGTGTAGGCGGGGCCGCTTTCCGAGGCGGGCCGTTCTTCAGATCGCAGCATGACCACCGACACCCAACTCGCAACGCAAGTCGTCATCGACTCCCTAGTCAAACAATACCGCTCCCTCCGCGCGCTCAACGGCGTCTCCTTCAACATCGCGCCAGGCGAATGGGTCGCGCTGATGGGCCCGTCCGGCTCCGGCAAAACCACGCTCATCAACATTCTTGGTGGACTCGACACGCTCACCTCCGGCCGAGTAGTCGTCGATAGCGTCGATCTTGCCAAACTGAACGAAAACGCCCTGGTCCGTTACCGCGCGGAAAAAATCGGTTTCGTCTTCCAACAATTCCACCTAGTTCCTTATCTCAACGCCGTTGAAAACGTAATGCTCGCGCAATACTTCCATTCCGTCACTGACGAAAAGCAAGCAGAAGAAGCGCTGAAACGCGTCGGCCTCGGCGAACGCCTCACTCATCTCCCGTCACAGCTCTCCGGCGGCGAACAGCAACGCGTAGCCATCGCTCGCGCCCTGATCAATCAACCAAAACTAATTCTCGCCGACGAACCCACCGGCAATCTCGACGAAGCCAACGAACAAATCGTCATCGATCTTTTCCGCGACCTGCACAAATCCGGCCACACCATCCTGATGGTCACGCACGATCCGGACATCGCGCGTCAGGCCGACCGCCGCATCGAGCTCGCGCACGGACATCTCTCCTTCGACACCGCGCAGCACGGCCCCAATCACCCCATGGCCTGCCCGCTCGCCAACACCGCCGATTGCTGCACGCCGGTCACAGCCGACGACGACATCCGCGTCGATCATCTCCTCGAACAAATCTGGATATGCGGCGAAGAAGGCAAGCCCGCCCAGCCGGGATTGCTGCGCGTTGAAGGTCCAGCCGGTCAATTGCCAATCGTCGGCGCCGAACCCGCCACCCGATTGCTCGCGCGCATGGCCGATTCGCGCCTCATCGAATTCAACGGAAGCCGAAACGGAAACGCTGCGAGCGAAAAGATCGATTCAGCGAATGGCGCCGAAGTTCATTTGACAGAATCCGGCTCACGCCGCGCCCGCGATGTGGTTCGCCGCCACCGCCTCGCCGAACGCCTCTTCACCGACACCTTTGCCATCGAAGACGCTGAAGCTCAGGCACAAGCCTGCCGCTTCGAACACATCATCACGCCCGAACTAGACCAGCGCATCTGCTCGTTCCTCGGACACCCAAAAACCTGCCCCCACGGCAACCCAATTCCACCGGGAGCGTGTTGCGAGATAAACCCGAAAGACTGATTACTGACCACTAATTACTGAAAACTTCTTCCATGCCCATTCCCATCGACCAACGCCGCAAGCCCGCCAGCGTGAAAATTCACGTAAGCACCGGCGCGGGTGTGGACATTGCCTGGGCCGACGGCCACGCCAGCCATTTCGATTTTGCATATTTGCGCGAGAATTGTCCCTGCGCGACGTGCAACGATGAACGCCTCAAAAAAGAATCGCTCGGGGAAGCTTCCCCCGCCTTCGCTTCTTCCGCCGCGTTGCCCATGTTCAAGCCCAAGGCCCGCGCGCAGTCGGCGACTCCCGTAGGGCAGTACGCGATTCAGCTGTCTTTTTCCGACGGTCACTCCACTGGCATCTACTCCTACGATCATCTCCGCTCCATCTGCCCCTGCCCAGAATGCACCGCACAGCGCACTCAATCCATTCGCGCTTAACCTAAACCGGGCAAGTTGTCACTCTGAGCGAAGCGCCTTGCGAAATCTTAACTTGTCAGACGACACGGTCTGTGGAATTCTCAGGCCACTTCAGGTGACAATTTGTTTCGGAGAGGTGGCCCATGGCTTGCGATCCTCAGGAATTGAGACACGTACCGCTTTTCGCGCTGCTTGACGACGAGGAAGCCTGCGTCCTGGCTTCGCAGGTCGAAAAAAAGACATTCGCGCCGCGCCAGCGCATCTACACGATCGGAGATACCGATGGCAGAGCTTACGTCATGTTCTCCGGCAAAGTCCGCGTGACCACCGTCGATGAGGATCACCAGGAAGTGGTCATCGATGAACCGAGCCACGGCGAGTTTTTCGGCTTCGCTTCGATGCTTGAGCAAACTCCGCACCAGACCAACGCCACTGCGGTCGAGGAAACCGTCTGTATCGAACTAGACCGTAACGACATCGCCGTACTGCTCGAACGCAAGCCGCTCGCCGGAATGGACATGCTCACCGTGCTCGGCAAGCAGTTTCACGCATCGCAGCAACTCGTGCGGCTCCGCGCCACGCGCAATCCCAACGAAGTCATCGAGAAGGACGCAACCTTCGGCGAACGCATCGCCGATCACGTTGCCGGATTCGGCGGTTCGTGGACTTTCATCATCAGCTTTCTCGTTGTGCTGCTCGGCTATGCCGCCACCAGCATCATCATGGGCAATAAATCCTGGGATCCGTATCCCTTTATCCTGCTGAATCTTTTCCTATCGATGCTGGCCGCAATTCAGGCCCCGGTGATCATGATGAGCCAGAATCGCCAGGACACCAAAGATCGCCTGCGCGGCGAACTCGACTACGACGTCAACCGCCGCGCCGAATCGGAAATCCAGGGCCTGGCTCGCAAGCTAAACGCTCTCGACGACAAACTTTCCGACATCCACGGCCATTTTCACGGCGCCATGTCGTCTGGCACTTCCGGCGGTCCTGTTGGTTAACGCTTGTAGTCGGGTATCCCGTTTTTCCTAGTGCCGAGCTTTCGCCCGGATTCTTTCTTCCTTTCTTTTTGTTCTTGTCTTTCCTTTCCTTGCCTTTTTCTTGTTTCCTGCTTTCCTCGTTTCACCGCCGCCGCAGTCTTGTTACAAATTAGCGTCGCCGACTCAAAATGTTTCATTTCCGCGACTTCGTACGCGTTAGCATTTCTTCACCCCGTCCCCCGGAAAGGTTCACCCATGCCCGATGAACGCCGCCGTTCTCCGCGAATTCCATTTGCCGCTAGCGCTGAAATAATCGACGAAGCGGAGAACACCCGCAGCACGTCACAAGTCTGTGACCTGAGTTTGCACGGCTGTTTTGTGCGGTTGCCCAATCCGTTTCCGGAGGGCACGTCGGTCACAATCGAAATTTACAAAGACGAGGACTTCGTTGAAACGCCGGCGACCGTCGCTTATTTCACGCCCAAGCGCGGAATGGGCCTCACCTTCAACGGAATGGAGCCGCAATTCGCCTTAGTCCTGAAAAAATGGCTCGGTCAATCGAAAATAACTGCACGTCAGGCTTGAAGCAACTAGCGCGACCGCTGGGCGCGACGCCGCAAACCAATGGCGATTTGCGTTCCTGCCATTAGTGTCGTTTCTCAAGTCTGCACACGCCTACCTCTCGCGCGTACCATCCCCTGCGCACACCTGATATTCTTTCCGCAGTCGCTGTGGAGCATTTGCTTTGCCGGCCGCCATTTCTATCGAGGCCAATTTGCTGCTCACCGGTTCCCAAGCCCTGTTGGATTTCCTTCCCGCAGCCCTTCTGCTGCTGCCGATTGCTTTGACCCTTTACATTGTGAGGAAAGCGCGGTTTGTTTCCGAAGCCGATCGCGTCGCTTTTTGGTTCTCTTGTGTCCGCTTTCTTCGCTGGCTGGTTATCGGAACGTTCGTTGCCTGGTGGACCGCCACCGACTTGGTCCACTGGCGAGAAAGATGGAATCCTTTCGTGGACGCGAGCGCACTCGCGGTTGTGCCCGGTGCTCATTTTCTGGCATTGCTCGCTTTTTGGCTGCCACCGGTGTTGGTGGTGGTCTTATGCCAAGTGCTTTTCCAGCCGGTTTATTCGAGCGTGCGTGGAATCTCCTGGACTCGCGCCGAACTGGCCCGCCAGATGATCTACAGCCTGGGCGCCGGCGTCCTCCCGATTATTTTAATCGTTACCGGAATCACGGGAATACTTGCCAACTATAGCCTGCGTACCTTCCTGCTTTCGGTCGCGCTCGCAGTCGCCTGCGCTATTTTCTTTGGCCGCCGCCTGCGCAAATTGCTGCAGCTTTCTCCCAACGCGCTTACGACGGGCGAGCTCCGCGACCGCGCGTTTTTCCTGGCCTCTCAGCTGCGCGTTAAACTTCAGCAAATTTATCTTTTGCCTCCCAGCAAGACCCGCATGGCCAACGCTTTCGCTCGCTCGGGCCGCAGCATTCTCCTGACCCACTACCTTCTCAGTCAGCTCACCCGCAGGGAAGTGGACGCAGTTGTCGCACATGAATTGGCGCATCTCAAACACGATCATCCCCGATTGTTGGGCTTCGCGTTAATGGGCGGCTACGCGTCCGTTGCTTTTCCTTATTTTCTTTTTGCCCCGCCGTCGCAATGGAAACCTCTGTTCGATCTGCTCTTCGTGGCCATTCCGCTGCTTACCTATTATTTCGTCGCCCGCCGCTTCGAATTCACTGCCGACGCAACCGCCGTCCGCGTCACCGGCGATCCCGAATCCATGATTACTTGCCTGGCTAAAATCCATCGTCTCAATTGGCTTCCGTTGCAGTGGGACAAATGGAGCGAAAAACTTCTCACCCACCCTTCCACGGTGCGCCGCGCGCAGACCATCGCGCGTCTTGCGAACCTTTCAAACGATCGGGTCGCGCAGCTTCTGCAGGAGTGCGCACATTCCTCCAGCTCACCGCAAACTCCCGTTGATGCCGCGCAGTTCTACGCGATTCCAACTCCCGGCAGTTTCGCGCAAAAAGCGTTTTCCACGGAATTCAAGCAATCGCAAACCTTCCGGGCGTATCTCCTGGTATTCGCGGTGGTGGTGGTGTTGCCGGCGTTGCTTCTTCGCATTTCTGCCTCCCTGAGCGTGTTCAACTCCGAAGTTGTCGCGTTTGCGGTTTCATTTTTGATTTCCGTCGCCCTGTTTCTTTGTCTGCTTAATTTTCTTCCGTTTTTCGGTGCATCCCGCTTGGCGCGCCGCATGCTCGCCCACGCCGACTCGGACGGTGTTGTTCCTCGCGAAATACTTCACGGCGGCCAAGCCACGCTCGTCGGCCTTTCTCCCGGACCGGCGCCGCGCATTTTTGATGGCAACTATTCCTGGGACGCCGGATATCTATTTTTCTCCGGCGAACGTTTGTGTTACGTCGGGGAAGAATCGCGATTCTCGCTGCGCCGCGATCAGATCGTTGCCGTGGAACTCGGCCCCGGCCAGCCGGGTTGGTTTCGTGCCCGCAGTCTTTATATCGTTTGGCGGGACTCGGATTCCGCCCTCAGCGCTATCTTCCATGTGCGGCCGCTCGCCGTTCGTTCTGTGCTAGCAATGAATGCAGCTCTTCAGGCGTTTGCTCAACAGCTAAAATCGTGGCGAGCGGGTTCGCTTCAGGCGCCTTCAATATCTTCGCGCTGCGAAAACCTGCCTGCTCCACAGGTGCGCGCTGTTACCGGGACTTCTCTGGCTGACGCCGTCAAAAGCCGCGCCTATCCCGTTTTTTTAATTTGGACGGCGTTTCTTTCCGGTTTGTTGGCTTCCTTTTTGCATCTGCCGATCCAGGGTCTCGCGCCGATGTTGTTAACCGCCGAAGATTCGGCCCAGTCCCCCGCCGGCATCTCCGGTTGGTACGCCGTACTCACTTCTTGCGTTCTCGTTCTTCTCCTGCTCCTGCCGTTGTTCCGCGCCCGCAACGCTGCGGTCATCTTGTCACCCGCCGCAAGCCAGGCTGCCCCACCTCCACCGGGCCCGGCGTGAATCCAGGCGGTTGGCTCTCCCAATTTCAGTGAAACTATGCAAAATAATCGGTTGCAGCCAAGGAAAATCAGTTCGCGATGCCGACCCGCCACAACTGGACTTAGCACCGCAAATTTGCGAGCATTTTAACCTGCGAGTTCCAACAGCCCTTACATGAGCACCACTTCCAATACCACCGCGGCAGGCGTTCGCCGCGGCAACGGCGTTCCGCGCGTCATCGTCGCCACCACCGCGCTCCTTACCTTCATTTCTTTCTGGCGGGCTGCCGCAATCGTTCTAAATGACCTGGCATCGTCGGCCTACTACGCGGGCGGTGAAGCGGAAGGCTACATCGGGAAAACTGCGCCCTGGTTCATCCTGGCCATCATGCTCTTTTCCTACGCCGTGCGCGCGGTGTACGTGGAAAGCTGCAGCATGTTCGTGCGCGGTGGAGTCTACCGCGCGGTGAAACAATCACTGGGTGGAACGCTGGCCAAATTCAGCGTTTCGGCGCTGATGTTTGACTACATTTTGACCGGGCCCATCAGCGGCGTATCCGCGGGGCAATATCTGGGCGGATTGCTCAGCGAACTTCTGCCTTACGCGCACATGACCAGCGGGCCGCTCTCGCCTCGCTCCATTGACATCATTGCCTCGTGTTTTGCCATCATCGTCACCATTTATTTCTGGTGGGAAAACACCAAGGGCATTCCCGAATCCAGCGAAAAAGCCCTGCACATCATGAAGCTGGTAACGGTGATGGTGGTCATTCTCATCGGCTGGTGCGTTTACACCGTCACCCTGCGGCACTCGGCCCTTCCGCCTTTTCCTTATCCCCGCAATCTTCATCTCACCGCGGGCTCCCTCGGTTGGTTGGCGCATAGTTCGTTGCCGCACATGTTTGGCATCATCGCCATCTTCATCGCCCTCGGGCACTCCGTGCTCGCGATGAGCGGAGAAGAATCCCTCGCGCAGGTCTATCGCGAAATCGAAAGTCCCAAACTGGTCAACCTCAAAAAGGCTGGACTGGTGATTTTCGTTTACAGCATGGTTTTCACTTCGCTGGTTTCCTTCTTCGCCGTGATGATCATTCCCGACGACGTGCGGCAAAGTTTCCTGGAAAATCTTATCGGCGGTCTGGCCATGAATCTCGCCGGACCCTTCCTGGTCCGGCTGATCTTTCACGCCTTCGTGGTGGTCGTGGGCGCCGTGATTCTTGCTGGCGCGGTCAATACCGCGATCGTCGGTTCGAATGGCGTGCTCAACCGTGTTTCCGAGGATGGCGTGCTGAGCGACTGGTTTCGCCAGCCGCATCCGCGCTTTGGTACCAGCTACCGCATCATCAACATCATCGTGGTTTTGCAGATCATCACCATTTTTATCAGCCGCGGCGATGTGACCTTCCTCGCGAACCTGTACGCCTTCGGGGTCATCTGGAGTTTTGCCATGAACGGCCTGGCCGTATTTGTCTTGCGCTACACCAATCCGGGCCAGCGCGAATTCCAGGTTCCTCTCAACTTTACGATTCGTGGAAAACAGGTTCCGCTCGGACTGGGAATAATCACACTGACGCTGTTTCTGATCGCGTTCATCAACTTGTTTACCAAACCGGTGGCCACCATGGCCGGCGGCGTGTTTTCCGTGCTGCTCTACATTGTGTTCACCATTTCTGAAAAGCGTGCGCGACACACTGGAGTGGCGCACGTCGAAATGGACCAGTTCAACCTGGAACTGGAAGGCGAGTTGACTCCGGAAGCGGTTGGCGCAAAGCCCGGCAACATCCTGGTTCCCATCAGCAACCATTTCAATATGTACCATTTAGGTAATGTTCTGGACCGTGTGAAGCCAGGCCGGCGCGACGTAGTTGTCTTGCACGTGCGCATGTTGCGCCGCTCCGCTTCGGGCGAGCAGGAATTGGACGCGGATCAACTCTTCGGCAGCATCGAACAGCATCTTTTTTCCCAGGCGCTCAGCATGGCGGAAAAACGCGGCAAATCCATCCGCCTCGCCGTGGTCGCCGCCAACGACCTCTGGGACGGTATTTTACGCGCTGGAAACAGCTTGCAATCTTCCACCATTGTGGTGGGTACTTCCAGCCACTGGCAGAGCGAAGAGCAGGCGCGGCAAATCGGCGAGGCGTGGGAGAGGCTTCCCGATCCGAAGCCGCAATTCAATCTCGAAGTGCATTTGCCGAACGGCGACAAGGTGTACAAGGTTCTGGGCCCGCACGCGCCGAACCTCACCGCCAACGAAGTGAATCTGCTGCACCGGCTATGGCTGCGTTTCAGCGATCAGGTCGCTCCGGAAGAGTTGCACCACCACGACGTGGTGCACTTCAGCCTGGAAGAGTTGCAGCGAGAAATCGATGACGGCCGCGAAGAGCAGGTCGTCGAGCGCCTGCGCGCCCACCTGGTCGCCAATCGCAAGAAGAAAAATCCAGGCAGCTAAAAACCGATTCTATCTTCAGTGACACAGACTTCAGTCTGTTTTCTTTTCGCACCCGGATGCCCCGGATGTCGGATTTACGCCTGGGGCTCGCGTTTTTCTTTGCTGTTGTCATTTCGTTTTCTGCAGCGAATGCCACGAAAAGACAAAACGCTGAACAGAAAGTCTAAACAGCCGACGTGCAATGCCCGCATTTTTTTGCCGCGGCGGGAATCGGCATCGCGCATTGCGGGCAGTCCTTGGTCGTGGGCGCGGGTGCGGCCGCGGGCGCCGGCTTGACCAGCCAGCGATTGACGGCGCGCAGCAAAAGAAAAATGGCGAATGCAACGATCAGAAAATTCACGACCGTGTTCAAAAACAAGCCGTAGTTAAGCGTTGCCGCCCCATGCGATTTGGCTTCCGCGATCGTTGCGTAATGCGTTTCTCCTAGATTTATAAACAGGTTCGAAAAATCCACGCGGCCCAGGGCACGGCCGACGGGCGGCATAATCATGTCGTCCACCAGCGACGATACGATCTTTCCGAATGCCGCGCCGATAATGATTCCGACCGCCATATCGAGAACATTGCCGCGCATTGCAAATTCTTTGAATTCCTTGAGCATCGCAGGTCTCCTTGCAGATGTAGAGTTAGAGGTAGCACGCCTGGTGGCGCGTCGGGGTCTAGTTTCGCCGAAACACTAACACGGAACCGGCCAGCCCGCGCAACAGAAGAAGCAGGCCGGCGGCGGAGAGCAGCCGGCCCACCCAGGGAAAGGGAACGCGTGAGATGGCCAGCATCACCACCCCGAGCAAAAGCAAGGAAACTCCGCGCGTGATGTTTTCTGTGCGCGACCAGTATTTCCCCGGTTGATAGAGAGCGCGCGCTCCCCAAACAATCAGCGCGATGCTCAGCAGCAGCCAGCCGATGCGGCGCCGGTCAAAGAAAATGTGATGTGTCGCCCCAAGCCAGATCACAAGCCCGCCAAGCAAGACAAAAATAATCTCAATCGAGAGGCGCAAGGATTTGTCGGGCGTCAGCAGCATCAGAGAAATCCAAACTCAAAAAGCTAGAAGCAGTTTCAAAGAAGAAGGCATTCGTGATTCCTCGCTCCGCTGCGCTCCGTTCGGAATGACGGCCTACGGCAAGAATTGTTGAGACATCTTGCAAGCTTCTAAGACACGCGCTCGATTTTTATGTGATTGATCGTGACCGGGGTGTTGGGGCGGTCGTTGCGATCGCGCGGCACGCCCGAGATTTTGTCGGCCACGTTCTGGCCCTCCACCACTTCGCCGAAAATGGTGTGGCGATTATCGAGGTGCGGCGTCGGAGCAACAGTGATAAAAAACTGGCTGCCATTGGTGTTGGCGCCGGAATTGGCCATGGACAATTTTCCCGGCTTGGAATGTTTCAGCGAAGGATGAAACTCGTCGGCAAATTTGTAACCCGGGCCGCCCATGCCGGAACCGTGCGGGCATCCGCCCTGAATCATGAAATTGGGAATGACGCGGTGGAAAATCAAACCGTCGTAGAAGGGACGCTTTTCTTTCTTGCCGGTTTTCTCGTTGGTGAATTCCTTGGTGCCTTCGGCCAAGCCGACGAAATTGTCGACGGTCTTGGGCGCTTCCTTGTCGAAGAGTTTGATTACGATGTTGCCTTGCGAGGTTTCAAAAATGGCGTAAGTGCCAGCCGGACGAGTCATGCGATCTCCTTGGAATGGGTGGAGAAAATATCGTACACGAGGCCGTGGTCGATGGCCAGCGACCGCGCCTGGAACATAGCGCGGAAAACACAGAGTTGACGGAGTTAACAGACTTCGACACAGAGCACACCGAGAACTTTTTGCATTGAGCTATCACTCTGCATCCACGATTTGGAATCGGGTGATAGTGCCTCTGGGCCCGGCGGCGTAGACGTGCTGGGGGTCAAGCGCGAACAAGGCATTCAGCGGCAGCGGCGAGAAAGGTTTCCAGTGCAGGCCGGCGTCGATGGAAATATCGGAACCGCTGGGGCCGACCGCGAGAAGCGTTGGACCGTCCTGGGAAACGACCGCGGAACGATAGCCGGCGGGTTGGTGCGCGGGGGATTGCCAGGTTTTCGCCTGGTCTTCGGAGAAAGCGGCGATGCGCGAAGCGACGGTCGGATTCTCGTAGTCGCCGCCGACAGCGGCAAGGCTGCCAACGCTCGATCGTGCGATGGAAAAAATTCCGGATGAAGCATTGTCTGCGGCGATGGGAACCGCGGACACGGCCCAGTCTTTCCCGGCGTCGGTGGTGTGAAGAACGCGAGCAGCGAAGGCCCCAGTGACGACAAAAAGTTCGCTGTCGGACAGCACCAGCAGATTGGAATTACTGGCGGCGAATGCACCTTCCCTCGGCAACGCCGGAGGCAGATTTTGCGGGGGCAGGGGATTCCAGCGGTGGCCGTCAGTGGTTTGCAGCAGCAAGAATCTTCCGTTGATGGGATCGCCGAGTGCAAAACAATTTGTCGGCGAAGAGCAGGCAATGGAATCCAGGAAAAAAGAGTTGTTTACGTCGGTGTACTGAAGTTCCCAGTGAATGCCGCCGTCGATGGTCTTGTGAATTTTCGATTTGTCGCCATTTCCGCTGGACATGAGATAGGCGGTTTTATCGTCGAAAGCGACGATACCGCGAAAATCCAGATCGGGCTGGCCGGGGATAGAAAGATGGGTCCAGGTGGCGCCGTCGTCGAGAGAACGAAGAATTACGTCGTGCGAACCGGAAGCCCAGATGGCGATGTGGCCGGTGGCCGTGATCCTTGTTGCGCTGATGGCGCGCAAATTCGTGTCGCCACCGGAATTCAGAGTGGTCCACGATTGCGCGCGAGCCACACCGGATAAGGCAAAAGCATAAATCAACAGGGCCAATAACAGGGATGAGGCTCGGCTACGCATAGAAAGATTGTAACAATGCCGCTTGCAAACGTCAGGGGAGAGCAAAAGCCAGCACCGAGTCTCCTTGTTTGGTTCCGAGTTTGCCGTGGCCGCCTGCGGCGATGACTACGTATTGCTTGCCTTTGAAGGTATAGGTCATGGGCGTGGCTTGGCCGCCCGCAGGCAGTTCAAATTGCCAAAGTTCTTTTCCGGTTTCAGAGTCGAAAGCGCGAATGACGTTGTCCATCGCGGCGCTGGTGAAGACGAGCCCGCCGGCAGTGACTATCGGGCCGCCAAGATTGATGGTTCCGGTGTGCTGGCCGGGCGCGAAGGAACCGAGAGGAACGTTCCAGATAATTTTCCCGGTAAAAAGATCGACGGCAGCCGTGGTCCCCCAGGGCTGAGCGTTGCACGGTGTTCCACCGGGTGAAAAAAGAAAAGTGCGGTATAGGCCGAAGGCCGCGCCGCGCTGTTCGCCAAATTCGCCATAGACGCGATTGTCCTGATCAGTTTTGGCTTGCGCGTCGTATTCGGCGCGTGGAATCAATTTATTCCAGGCAATCAGGCGATTGGTATTGGCGAACATGAGATGGCTTTGCGGGTCGTATGCGGCGCTGCCCCAATTCACTCCGCCTACATTGCCGGGATACACGACGCTGCCTTTCAGGCTGGGCGGAGTGAAAATTCCTTCAGAGCGGGATGCCTTCAGTTTTTCCTGGCACCATTTCACATCTTCGGGGGATTTCCCCCATAAATCCTCGAGCGCGATTTTTTCCGGGACGAGCGAGATTGCGGAGAAGGGCTGCGTCGGCGAAGTTTTTTCGCCGGGGATATCGGTTTGCGGAACGGGCCGTTCTTCGATGGGAAGCAGCGCAGCACCAGTCAAACGATTGAGCAGGAAAACATGGCCCATTTTCGTGTTGATCACGACCGCCGGAGTGCCGTCCTTCCACGTGAAGAGCGTAGGCTGCGAAGCGACGTCGTAATCCCACAGATCGTGATGGACAACCTGAAAGCCCCAAACGAATTCGCCGGTGGAGGCGCGCAGAGCCACCACTGAGTTGGCCCATTTGTTGTCGCCGAGGCGAAGTCCGCCGAAATAGTCGGGGCTAGCACTGCCGGTGGGAATGAAAACCAGATCGTGTTCGGCGTCAACGCTCAGAGTTGACCAGGCATTGCCTGCTCCGGTGTGAGGATTGGAGGAGATGGCCCAGGGGATGGGATCCCAGGTCCAACGCAGTTTGCCTGTGCGCGCGTCGAAGGCGCGCACGACGCCGCGGCCGACGTCCACTTTCCAGTTGTCGGCGATCGAAGAACCGGTGATGACCAGATCGCCGGCGATGGCCGGCGCGGACGTGACTTGATACCCGCCACGCCATTCGGGAGTGGTGGAAGCGTCAGCGGAGAGATCAAGAGTGCCGCGGTCCGCGAAATCGCCGCAAGGCTTTCCGGTTTCCGCCTCGAGAGCGATCAGCCGCGCGTCGAGGGTGCCGAAGAAAATGCGCAGAGCGCAAGGTGCGCCGGACTGAGCTTTGGAGTCGCGCCAGGCGGAGACGCCGCGCGAGGTTACTTCCGAATAGTTGCGGGTGAGGTCCACGTGTGGATCGAATTCCCAGATTTTTTCACCGGTGGCGGGATCGAGCGCGAAAACCACGCCGTAGGGCGAAGTTAGGAAGAGTTTATTGTCGAAGAGGATGGGAGTGGACTCGAAAGCGGCTTTGCAGACCAGCTTGGTATCGAGTTGCGAGGCGCCGGTGTGGAAATTCCAGGCGACTTTGAGATGCGCGACATTTTCGCGGGTGATTCGCGAGGCGCTCGAATAGCGCGAGCCGCCGGGGTCGCCGCCGTAGTTGCTCCAGCCATCGGCGGTTTGAGCTGGTGCAGCAGCGGTTGCCAGGGGTTGATCAGGTTGCTGTGCCGCCGGGAGCACGGCGCAGAAAAAAAGCAAAAAGAATACTGCCAAGATGCGAGTCGCGTGAAGGCTTTTTTGCGAGGGGTGCATGGTAAGTAGATAGCATTTTCTGACCGAGGCGACAATCAGGCACGCGACGAAGTAGGAGAAGAGAGAAACAACGCGGTGACGAGCCGATGATGAAAAGACAAGGATGTGCGGGAGGAGACTGCATGAGAGTGTGAAAGGCGGAGGTTAGCAGGTTAAGAGGGGGCCGGGCAGCGGTGAGGATTGAGAAGGCGGGTTTTGCTGCGATTTCAAACGACTGGGCGCTGTGCCGCACCTCGGGCTCTTAGATGTTTTGTTTTCATTACCCAGCCCTACCCCGCTAACTTGTGCCGCGACTTCAGCGCCGGTCGTGAACGAAGGAAAAGCAGGTTCGTCGTCGCTACGCTCCTCGCAATGACAGATTGGAAGGATCAACCGACTCTTCGTCGCTAACTGCCTGCCCTCCTACGGCGGACAAGCGGCAGACAGGCTCCTCGAAAACGGTCAAGTGAGAAAGGGCACGGGTTCGAGCCGTGCCCCTTGTGGTTCAGTTTGCCGACAGATTGGTAGTAGCGGTGATGCCGCTGTGGTTGACGCCGATGGTTGTGGTGCCGGTCGCGAAGGTGGTTGCTAGGCCGGCGTGGATTGGGGCGTTGGCGATGGTGGCGACGGTCGGAACCGTGGAGCTCCAGTGAGAGTTGATGGTGACGTCTTGAGTGCCGCCGTCACTGAAGGTACCGGTCGCGGTGAGTTGCTGCGTGGACCCAGCGGTGACAGAAGAGTTCGCCGGAGTGATGGCGACCGATACGAGCGTGCCGGTACCAATGGTAACGGTGGTTGAGCCGGTTACGCCGGACGAAGTGGCCGAGAGAGTCAGCGTGCCAGCCTTCTTGGCGTGCAAGATGCCGGTGCTGCGCATATTGGCAAATTGCGGCTTCGAGGTGTGCCAGGAAACGGTGGCCAGAGTGGAAGTGCTGCCGTCGCTATACACACCAGTCGCGGTGAACAAGAGAGAAGTATGAGCTTCAACCCGTGAGTTGGCTGGCGAGATCGTGATCGATACCAGCTTGACTGTGGAAACGGTGAGCGTAGTAGAACGCGAGACGGCGCCAGAAGTTGCGGTGATGGTTGTGCTGCCGGTGATGAGGCTGTTGACTGTGCCAAGGTTGCTGACTGTGGCGACGGCGGGGTTAGAGGTGGTCCACAGAACGGACCGGGTCAAGTCCTGAGTGGAGTTATCGCTGAAAGTGCCAATGGCGCTGAATTGTTTCACCGCTCCGGCGGGCATGGAAGAGTTATTGGGGGCAATCTCGAGGGAAACCAGAGTCACGTTGGTTACGGTGACGGAAGCAGTTGCGGCGATGCTGCCGGAGGTGGCGGTGACGGTTGAAGTGCCGGGTGCAACGCCGCGGCCCAGGCCGTTGGCGTCCACCGTGAGTATGCTGGTGGCGCTTGAGGACCATTGCAAAGAGGTGAGCACTTGAGTGCTGCCGTCATCAAAATTACCGGTCGCGGTGAATTGTTGTTGTGTCCCGGCCGCGATGGATACGGTAGCCGGAGAAATGGTGATGGAAGTGAGCTGCGCCGGAACGACGGTGATAGTCGTTGAATCGGTGAAAGAGCCGGCGGTGGCGGTAATGGTGGTCGTGCCGGCGGCCAGAATAACGGCTAGACCGTTGTTGTCGATGGTTGCGACGGAGGTGGTAGAAGAGGTCCAAGTTACTCCGCCGACCAGGTCCTGGACGGTGCCGTCACTATAGTTTGCCGACGCGGTGAATTGTTGGTCGATCCCGATCGCAAGAGTCAAGTCGTCTGGCGTAACCGAGATGGACGTGATGGTGGGAGCGGTGACGGTCACCGAGGTGGCCTTGGAAGCGCTGCCCAGGGTTGCGGTAATGGTTGCACTGCCGGCAGCGACGCCGCTGGCCAGACCGGTGGCATCTACGGTGGCGTTGGCAATGGTTGAGGAGGACCAGGTAACAATGTTAGTCAGATCGCGGCTGCTGCCGTCGCTGTAACTGCCCGTGGCGGCAAGCTGTTGCGTGGTATTGATGGGAATAGAAGGGCTAGCGGGCGAGATAACGATCGAGCTCAGACTGGGGCTGGCTCCGCCAGTGACCGTGATGGAGGCTGAACCGGTGAAGGCTCCGGACTTGGCGGAAATCGTGGCGGTACCGTTGGCAACTCCGGTGACGACACCGGCCGCGCTAACGGTAGCGATCTTCGAATCCGAGGAAGTCCAGGTGGCGGAGGAGCTGAGATCTTTAGTCGTGCCGTCGGAGTAGGACCCCGTCGCGTGGAGCGTGACAGTAGACGTCGCGGCGATGGACGCTGCGTTGGGAGTGACCGAAAGGCCGCTGAGGGAGGCCGAAACTGGTTGTCCGCCTGAGCTGGGCTGTCCGCTACCTGAGCTTAGACTCTTGGTGCCGACACCGCTGCAGCCGGCCAGCAGCAGGCAGGATAAGGCAATCCAAATCTTGTGTCGCACGTCTTTCCTCCGAAAATTTAGTGGCGCGTGAAACGGGTATATGGTCGACCGATGCGGACCAGTATGTGGTGACCTGACTGGAACGCGAGTGACGAGTGAGTTGCGCTGGAGATAAGTGTGAGGGTTTGCTAAGAAGGTGCCAACGTCGGACCCATAAAACTGTTCCAATGCGATACAACTCATTGATTCGACACAGTCCTACCAGATCGGTACTTTCGTTTAGGCGATAGCGATCAGATGGTTGGAGGGAAATTGCAGGGAATTGAAGCTACTGGGGAAGGCGGATGGTTTTGCCCGAGGAGGCGGAGCGGCGGGCGGCGTCGAGGATTTCGGTGACCATGAGGTTGGTTTCTAGGGACGAGAGGGCATCGGGTTTGGCGCCATCGAGGAGGACGGCGCGGAGATAGGTTAGCGAGTCGTCGTAGGGTGTCGGGATTGGAGCCGCAGCGCGGTCGCTGGCTTGCGCTTGGTGCGGGAGACGGACGCTGACGTCATTCCGCGCGATGGTGAAGACCGATCCGATGCTGCCGTAAACTTCCATATCCTTGCGATCGAAGGGCCAATTCCAGGAGGCTTGCAGGATGGCCTGGGCTTTGGGGTAGGTGAGGATGATGGTGGCTTCGTCGTCTACGTACCGATAAATGTCAGGCTTGATTTGTTGAGTGACGGCGCTGACGGTGAGCGGGCGTTGCCCGTCCATCAGCCAGGTCATAAGGTCGGCGCCGTAGCAGCCGAAATCGAAGAGGGCACCTGCGCCGTTGAGTTCTGGATCGGTGAGCCACTTAAGAAATTCCGGGGCGACATTGATTTCTTTGGGGCCCTGATGACCGTCGTGGACGACGACTTTGCGGATATCGCCGATCGCGCCCGAGCGTACGAGATCGTAGGCGGCGTGGTTGCTGGGATACCAGGAAGTTTCGTAGTTGACCAGGACCTGAATTTTGGCGGCGCGCGCGGCGCGGGCGATGGCTTGTGCGTCTTTGTAGGAAACCGCGAGAGGCTTTTCCATCATTACGGGAACGGAGTAGTGGGCGCAAAGTTCGACCACTCTGCGGTGATCGTAAGTGGAAGTGTAGACCAGGACGGCTTGCGGCTTGGTGGAGCGGAGCGTTTCTTCAAGATCGGCGTGATAGAGAGAGGGATCGAGATGGAATTTGGCGGCGTATCGATCGAAGAGGGCGCGGTCGGGTTCGGCGATGGCGACGATCTGGATTTCCGGGCGATTGAAGGAATGGGAGAAGAAGCCGTCGGCGTGGCCGTGAACCAGGCCGGCGATGGCCACGCGGAGAGGTGGTTTGGTGTCGGCGGCGGATAGCGCGACGGCCAAGCAGAAGGTAATTGCGATTTGTGCGACGAAGCGAAGCAAAAGAGCTGGCCCCCGGGGAAGAATAACACTGCGCGAGAGTTTAGAGGATGTTGCGGAGTGGTTGCGCCTGTCATTTACGACCACGCCCCCTAGGAAAGTTGTCGGAGTTGAGTCTTGATGGCTCGACCCAATGATCTGAGATGGTGGATCGCCGCGGATCCATTGCGGGTATTTCTACGACCTCGCCCATCATCGCCGCGAGATTCAGTTGAAGCCGATCCCTTTCTTTGCAGGAAGAGAAACATGCTCTGCCTGAAGCCTCGCGCAACCGAGCGGCGTGATAGAGACTTTGTGCTTGCTGAGGAGGCAGGCCAGAAAGGCGGCGTCGCATGCCAATCGAAATTAGAGGGTTGTCAGACGCAACGGAAGGGTCGCGGAAAAGCTTAGCTTCTATTGACAGGTGACTTATAGTGAAGGGCAATTCAGCGGGGATGCAGCTTCCGCTGTGGAAGGAAACGGATGTTTGGATTGAGCCACTTGTTTTATCCGTGGGGACTCTTGTTGCAGCTGCTGGCGCTGGTGCACTTTGTAAAGCGGCGGCCGGAGTCGTATTGGCTGTGGGTTATTCTGATCGGCGGGCCGATTGGTGCGGGGGCGTATTTGCTGGTGGAGGTAGCTCCGGATGCGCGGCTGTTGGGCGGAGTTTTCCAGGGGTTTGGGAGGCGGTCGAGGATTCAGAAGCTGGAGATCGAGATACTGGATAATCCGTCGGCGGGGAATTATGAGGAGTTGGGCGAGCTGAACCTGGAAGAGAAGAAATACCCCAAGGCACGGGAAGCGTTTGCCAAGGCGATTGAGGCGTACGGGGCGCGCAGGGGGAATGCGTCGGCAAACGATACTCTGCACACCTATTACGGGCGAGCGAAGAGTGCTCTGGGTTTGGGCGACTATGCTGGAGCGATTCCGGACCTCGAGCGGGTCGCGTGCTCCGACGTGAAATTCGATTATTATCGCGCGGCGGGATTGCTGGGCGACGCTTATGCGCGAACCGGCGAAGTCGAAAAGGCGGCGCGGTGGTTCGCACCGGCCACGCAATATTCGACGACGCCGGAAACGCTCTATAACTATGCGTGGTTTTTGAAAACGCAAGGGCGGACGGACGAAGCGCGTGAGTGGGCGACTAAATTAATGGCCAAGAAACGGACGCTGCCGGGGTATATGCAGCGGGTGGAGCGGCCGTGGTTTCGGAAGGGGAAGACGCTGAAGAAAGAGCTTGAGGCGAAGAAGTGAAAGAGTGTAGCCGAGTGTACGGGCAGGATCGAAAACACCCCAGTTGTAGACCCGACACCTGGGCACACAAGTTGAAGTTGCCCGCACTGAGGAAAATCGTTGAAGTAAAGACTTAAGAAACGTTGAAGTGTGAAGACCGGAAAAATAACGTCGCGCGTTTAGCTCTAGGAAAAGCGGCGGCTGGCTGCCGCAGGCCAAGGGTTACCAGGATTTTTGTTTGCGTAGTTCGGTGATGTGGGCTGTGTGATGGCGGCCGTGCCAGGCGTAGAGGAAGAGCAGCCAGTCTACTGTGTGGGGGCCGTGTTCAGGATGGACAAAGACGCGGCCAAACTGATCGGCAGTGAGAGAACGCCAGAGTCGAACCCAACGGTCATGTAGCGAATCGAGAAGAGCAAGAGAAATTTCGACCGGGGAAGTTTTTGCGTCGGGTAGTTGCGCCCAGAGATTTTCCTCATACGGTTTAATGGTGGGCTGCTCTTCGGTCAGAGCAAGCCGGTGACGCATGTACGCGTTCATATGGCTGTCCGCGACGTGGTGAACGACCTGGCGAACGGTCCAACCGCCTTCACGATAGGGTGTGTCGAGTTGCGTCGGAGAAAGATCGCTGGCAGCGGCGCGAAGTCCTGCGGGAGTTCCGGCGACGATCTGAATCGCCTGCTGGCGCAGCGCCGGGTTAACGTCGAGAGGCTGCTGAAACTTTCCAACCGGATAACGCGGATCCATGGGGGCAGAGGTCTCCCGAAGAATTTTAGTCGAATAGCGAATGAAGCTTCACGTTATTTGACGGCGGAACACGACAATTGGTGACATTCATCCGCCAGACTCTGATGGTAAGCAAAATCGCGAGGCAAAGTGGACCATTTGGGTTGTCAGTAGCTTGCCGGTTAAAATTAACCGCGGTGATACAATGCCGGTTCGCGTTCGTACCCGGCGTTTGTAACCTGGAGCCACTCCGCGAATCCAATGTAGGGAGAAATTAGCGAATGGAGAATGTGGTAATTATCGGAAGCGGATGCGCGGGGTTGACGGCTGCGATCTATGCGGCGCGAGCAAACCTGAAGCCCATGGTGCTCGAAGGGCACGAGCCGGGTGGGCAGCTTTCCTTGACGACGCACGTGGAGAATTTTCCTGGCTTTCCCGAAGGGATTCTTGGGCCAGAGTTGATCGAAAACATGAAAAGGCAGGCGGCGCGGTTTGGGACCGAGTTCAAAGCCGGCGCGGTAACGGAAGTGGACTTGAGCGAGCGGCCATTCAAGATCACAGCGGGCGGGCACACTTATCATACCAAGACGCTGATCGTGGCGGCGGGAGCGTCGGCGCGCCTGCTGGGATTGAAAGGCGAAAAGGAATTGATTGGACGCGGCGTTTCGACTTGCGCGACCTGCGACGGCTACTTTTTTCGTGGCAAGCCGATCGCGGTGGTGGGCGGAGGGGATTCGGCGATGGAAGAAGCGAATTTTCTTTCACGTTATGCCAGCAGAGTGTTTCTGATTCACCGGCGCAACGATTTTCGCGCTTCGAAAATCATGATTGACCGGGCGCGAGCGAACGAGAAGGTGGAGTTTGTCACTCCGTATGTGGTGGAAGAAATTCTTTCGCCGCAGGGATTGGTATGCGGAGTGAAGGTTCGCAACACGGAATTGAGCGACACGCGGGAAATTGGGGTGGACGGCGTGTTCGTGGCCATCGGACACGATCCGAACAGCACCGCATTCAAGGGCAAGCTGGACATGGATTCTAACGGCTACCTGATCGCAAAACACGGCAGCGTATCGAATATTCCAGGCGTGTTTATCGCGGGCGACGTGCAAGACCATCGCTACCGGCAGGCGGTGACGGCAGCGGGATCGGGCTGCATGGCGGCCATTGATGCGGAAAAGTTCCTGGAAGCACACCATCACGCGTAAGCGCTCGTAAAGAACAGTGCGGGACGGGCATAATACGGTTTCAGGGTTTCAGGGTCTGCATTGCAAACCCTGAGCTAAACGAGGCCATGGTCCGCGCGACGCTTCTCAAATTGTCCGAAAACAAATCGTTTGCTCGCTGGGTGACTTCGAACCAGACGACCCGGAAAATGTCGCACCGCTTCGTGGCCGGGGAAGCGCTGGACCAGGCCATCGCGGCGGCGCGGGTGTGCAACCAGCAAGGCATGCTGGTCAGCCTGGATTACCTTGGCGAGAATGTTGCGACAGCCGCGGATGCGCAGCGCGCGCGCGACGCCTACCTGCAAGTATTCGACAAAATTTCGACGGAAAAGCTGAATGCGAACGTGTCCTGCAAGCTCACGCAGCTGGGGCTGGACATCAGCGCGGAGTTTTGCGAGGGGCAGTTGCTGTCGATTGTGGAGCGGGCGGCGGCGTACGGCAACTTTTTGCGCGTGGATATGGAAGGGTCGTTGTACACGGCGCGGACGATTGAAGTGGTAAAACGCGTGCGAACGCAAAGTCCGGCGGTGGGTACGGTGATTCAGTCGTATCTCTACCGCAGCGAACAGGACGTAAACGATTTGCTGGCGTACGGATGCCGGATTCGCTTGTGCAAGGGCGCGTACAAAGAACCGCCGGAAGTGGCATTTCCGCGCAAGCTGGACGTGGATGCGAATTACGTGAAGCTGATGCAGTCCCTGTTGTCGAGCGGGTTTTATCACGCTATTGCGACGCACGATCCGAAAATGATTGCGGCGACGATTCGTCACGCGGCGAAAGAGAAAATTTCCAAGGAAGATTTTGAGTTTCAGATGCTGTACGGAGTGCGTACGGATTTGCAGCGGCAATTGGTGCGCGACGGCTTCCGGTTGAGGATTTATATCCCTTACGGGCAGGACTGGTTTCCCTATTTTATGCGGCGCTTGGCGGAGCGGCCGGCGAATCTGGCGTTTTTCGTGCGGAACTTTTTCCGGTGAGGGTCTGGGAAGCGAGCAGAGAACAGAAGATTCTGTTTGGCGTGAAATTGTACGCCTGCGCCAGCAGGGGCGCAGCATTCCTTCGACTGCGCTCAGGACACGGCTGCGCCCCTGCAAACGACAGTGATGCGGGTTCAGATGGAGGCGCCGGGTTGCAGCGGGTGAATGGTTAGTCCGGAAATGTCCTTGGTCTCTTTTTGCAGGGCGTCTGGGGTGCCGGTCAGGGCGGGGAACGTTGCGTAGTGCATGGGGACAACGTTCTTTACGCCGAGAAGACCAATGGCCATGGCGGCTTCGCGCGGCCCCATGGTGAAAAGATCGCCGATGGGCAGCAGGGCGATTTGCGGTTGATAGAGTTCGGCGATGAGTTTCATGTCGCCGAACACGGCGGTGTCTCCCGCGTGATAAAGCGTGATGTTCCCGGGAAGTCGCACGATGTATCCGGCCGGTTCTCCCGCGTAAATAACTTTGCCATCGTCTTCGACGGAATTGGAATGCATGGCGTGGGTCATGATCACGGTGAAGTCGCCCACTTGTTGCGAGCCGCCCTTGTTCATGGGAGAGATGAGTTTTTCAAAGCCTTTGCTGGCGAGCCACAGACAGGTTTCGAAAGTTGCAATCAGCTTGGGATGGAACTCTTTTGCGATGGCCAGCAGGTCGCCGAGGTGATCGGAGTGCGCGTGAGTCAGAAAAATAGCATCCACGCGAGCCAGTTTCTTGAGAGTCTCGGGGCAACGAGGATTGGTCTTTACCCAGGGGTCGATGAGCGCAACCTGGCCCGAAGGAGTGGTCACGGAAAAAGTGCTGTGGCCGAAATAGGTGATGCGATTGCCTTTCAAGTCGAGCATCAGAATGCCCTTTCGAATTGGAGCTACCTGAAAAGGCTAAAACGAATGCGTACTTCGAACAATACCCATAAGCGATTAACATCGAACGGTGCACATTTTGCGGAGAGTTGAGAAACGATAGGCCGACGGGTACACTTAGTTGGAGAGCTTTTGGGCCACCCTGAAAGCACAAAGAAATTGAGCCGCACCGTGGGACAAACTGGCGGCGACGGGATTCAATCAAAGGAGAACCTGAATGGCTTATGTGATAGCCGAGCCGTGTATCGGCACAAAGGACACCGCCTGCGTGGATGTGTGCCCGGTGGACTGCATCCACCCACGTAAAGACGAACCGGAACACGAGGGCGTGACACAACTGTACATCAATCCAGTGGAGTGCATTGATTGCGGCGCGTGTGTGCCGGTATGTCCGGTGACCGCAATTTTTGCCCTGGAAGATTTGCCGGAGAAGTGGCAATCGTTCACGGCGTTGAACTCGGATTGGTACGCCAAGAAATAAGCCGGCCCGATCGAATGGAAGAAACAAAAGCGGCGCGCGAGAGCGTGCCGCTTTTGTTTTGGTTTAGGTCGAACCTGTGCCGCCAGGCGGGCGCCCGCCAACCCTCCTTCGTATTTTGACATCTATGGGATTGCCGAACCGGCCAGAGAGTTCTGGGGAATGCTCGGGAGGAACAGCGCGTGAGAAGAGTTACTTTGATGATTGCCGGCGTGGCGTTGTTAACAGGCGCGGGGCTCTTGAGTACGGCGGCGCAGCAGCAGGCAGTAACAGGCGGTGCGGCGAAAGGCGGCAAGACCGCGGGGGGCGTGCACCACGCTTCGGTGGAAGGAGATTGGAATGGCGCGCTGCAAGTCGGCGAAGCGCAACTGCACCTGGTGCTGCATTTGAAAAAGAATGCGCAAGGCGAGTGGCAAGCGACGCTGGATAGTTTGGATCAAGCGGTATACGGAATGGAAGCTTCGAACGTGAAGCGCGGCGAAGATACGCTGGCATTTGAGTTGCCGTCGGTCGGAGCGCACTTTCAGGGCAAAATTTTGCCGGACTCCAAGACCATTCGCGGGTTGTGGGAACAGGGCGGGACCGGGCTGCCGCTGTCATTCGAAAAGCGCGCGCCGGGCGCTGAAGAGTCCGCGGCCAAAACGATCTCAAAATTGGAAGGTACGTGGCAGGGCGCGATCGAAACCGGCAATATGCGGATGCGGCTGCAACTGCATGTCACGCATGACGACAAAAGCGAACTGCTCGCGTCCGTCGACAGTCTGGACCAGGAAATTCAGGGGATTCCCGCGTCGAAAGTAACCGAGCAAGCTGGCGAAGTGCGATTTGAGCTTACGGCGTTCGGAGCGGAGTATCTTGGAACGCTAAGCGCAACAAAGAACGAGATCGCCGGACACTGGAGCCAGAACGGAAATGACGAAAAGCTGGACTTCCGGCGCTCCGATAAAGTTTTGGAGCTGAAGCGGCCGCAAAATCCAGCGAAGCCGTACCCGTACAAGGAAGAAGAAATATCGTTTGCCACAGGGGATGGAAAAGCGAGGCTTGCAGGGACGCTGACTCTTCCGCAGGGGGCGGGGCCATTTCCAGCGGCAATTTTGATCGGTGGTTCGGGGCCGGTCGATCGAGATGAGACACTCGCCGGGCATAAACCATTCCTGGTGCTTGCGGACGCGCTGACGAAAAAGGGAATCGCGATCCTGCGCTACGACAAACGCGGCATCGGGCAATCCAAGGGTGACTACACGGAAGCGACGATGCAGGATTTCGCGCAAGACGCGCAAGCGGCTCTGGCGTACATGAAATCGCGCGGCGAAGTAGACGCAAAGCGATTGGGGATCATTGGCCACAGCGAAGGAGGAATTCTGGCTTCCCAACTGGCGACGCGCTCGCAGGATATGCACTGGCTGGTGCTGCTGGCAACGCCGGCTACGACCGGAGAAAACACCTTACTGCGGCAGTCGGAGCTCATCGCGCGCGCCGGCGGATTGCCCGAAGAACAAATCACGCGCAGCCTGGAGTTTGACCGCAAAGCTTATGCTGCGGTTCGCGAAGAAAAAAACATCGCGGCACTTGAGAAAAGGCTGGATCTGCTGGTACAACAAAGCGGATTGGGTGAAGCGATGCCGCCTGCGGCGCTGCAAGCCCAGATCCGGTTCATGACTTCACCGTGGTTCCGGCAGTTCCTGGACTACGATCCGGAACCGGCGCTGGAAAAATTGCAGTGCCCGGTATTGGCGATGAGCGGCGACCGCGACTTGCAAGTGGACTCAACCGAAAACGTGCCGCTCCTGCGCAAGGCGTCCGAGACCAGCGAGAACAAAGATTTCACCGTGGTCGAGGTCGCAGGCGTCAATCATTTATTTCAGACGGCGCCGTCCGGCTCGCCGGCGCTTTATGGCGCGATCGAGGAAACGATGGCGCCACAGGTGTTGACCGCCGTGACCAGTTGGGTGACGCGACACACCTCGCCCTCGCAATGACCGCAGTGAATCGTTGCGAAGTGGTCGCACCGAGCAGTGACCGCGATTTGCTATTGCGAAGCTCGCGGTATGATGAAGGATGGAGCCCAGGACCGTCCCCGTGCCGCCAAAATTCCATCTGTCTCTGTTGATTCACGCACATCAACCAGCCGGAAATTTTGAAGATGTTTTTGAGCGTTGCTACCAGCACGCGTATCTTCCTTTCGTCCAACACCTCGAAAAACACCAGCGAATTCGCGCAGCGCTGCATTATTCCGGGCCGCTGCTTTCGTGGATTGAAAAAAACCACCCGGAATACTTTGAACTGCTGCGATCTCTTGTCAAACGCCGGCAGGTGGAAATGGTGGGCGGCGGATTTTACGAGCCGATTCTGGCCGTGATTCCTCCGGAGGATCAACGCGAACAGATCGAGCGGCTCACCGCGTACCTTGAAGAACATTTTGGCGAAAAACCGTCGGGCGCGTGGCTTGCCGAGCGGGTGTGGGAACCACAACTGCCATCGGTACTGGCCGCGGCGCAGATAAAGTACACGTTGCTGGATGATTTCCATTTTCTCGCGGCTGGATTCGAACCGTCCGAATTGTTCGGCGCGTACCAGGCGGAGGATCGCGGCAAAGTGGTACGGCTATTCGCCGGGCAAAAAGCACTGCGCTACCTGGTACCCTTCGGCACGGTCGAAGAGGTGATTCAGTACCTTCGCGAAGCGGCCGTAATGCATCCTGGCGGCGTCGCCGTGTTCGGCGACGACATGGAGAAATTCGGCGTGTGGCCCGGGACGTTCGAGCACTGCTACGAGGATCACTGGCTCGAAGAATTTTTCGTGGCACTTGAGACAAATTCCGATTGGCTGAGCATCACGCCGCCCGGCGAGTTCGCCGAATCTCATGCACCGCTCGGTCGCGCGGACCTGCCCACCGCGTCTTACCCGGAAATGACGGAGTGGGCCTTGCCGACCGGGGTGCGGCAAAGATTTCACGCCGTGCAGCAGGAGTTCAGCAAGCGCCCGGAAGTGGCGGCATTTTTGCGGGGCGGTTCGTGGCGCGGATTTTTTCGTAAATATCCTGAGTCGAACCTTCTGCACAAGAAAATGCTGCGCGCCGGAACGCGGTTGGCGGCGGTGCCACAGCGCCGAACGGAAGCCAAACCTGCGCAGGAAATTGCCGCGGCTCGCGATCAACTTCTCCGCGCGCAATGCAACGATGCCTATTGGCATGGTGTTTTTGGCGGACTGTACGCGCCGCATCTCCGCACTGAGCTTTGGCGAAACCTGATTCGCGCCGAGGCCGCGGCGGATAAACTTATTTCCGGAGGACAAATCGGACGCGTCGAAATGCTCGACTATGACACCGATGGCAAAAACGAGTTGTTGTTCACCGGGCCGGAATATCAGGCGCTTCTGAAACCCTCCGACGGCGGGACTCTGGCGGCGCTGGATTTTCGTTCGAACGCGGCGACGCTCATAAATTCCATGCAGCGGCGGCCGGAAGCTTACCATGCGCGTCTGCGCGAAGCGACACAAGCGGCGACAGGAGTGGTTACCTCGATTCACGAACAGACGCGCGTCAAAGAGCCGAACCTCGAACGCTTTCTGAAATATGATCGTTGGGCGCGTCACGCGTTTCGCATTCTGGTTTTCGATCCCAAGAAGACTCACGCTGATTACGAATCCTTGCGATTGATGGAGGATGCGAGTTTCGCGGGCGGAGATTTTTCCGTACGCTCATCGGAGCCGCATCAGGCCGAGCTGTATCGGCAAACAGTGATTGGCGGCAATCAAGGAGACGAACCGGTTCCCGTCGACGTCACCAAACGCTTTTCGTTTGGGCCGGCGCCCAACGGTTGCGAAATTTCTTGTGAAGTGGGCCTCAAGCTCAAACAGCCTTTGGATCGCGCGGTAACAGTAGGCGTCGAAACCATCGTAAATCTACTGGCGCCAACGGAGAGTGACCGATTTATCGAAACCGCCGGAGGCCCGCAAGGACTGCGTTTCAGCGGGGAATTGCCCGGACCGATTCTTCACATGCAGGATGGATGGCAAAGGGTGCGGATTACTTTGCATGCGCCGGGAGCAGAAAATTTCTGGATCGCGCCGATCGAAACAGTTTCGGAATCGGAAGAAGGATTCGAACGGGTGTACCAAGGTTCGCAGATTCTGGCGCGCTGGCGGTTGAGTACGCAGAAAGTGCTGTCGGCGCGGATTGTGTGGAGGATTGAAGCCATCTGAGCGGGAGGAGACTCCTCGCTTCGCTCGTGATGACGGTTCCGCGTTTAATCGACAATCCAGAGGTTTTGCGCAAATGGCCACTCTTCGTCAACCCACTGCGCAATCTGGCGGAATCCTGCGCGCTCCGCCATTTCCTCAGGTTCAGTGGGACGATATTTGTGCGAACTTTCCGTCCAGATGGTTTCGCCCTCTTCCATCCGAACCAGCAACGCCGCGCCGGGAATGTTCACACGTTGGCGCCGCAGCGATTGCAGGTGCATCTCAATGCGGCGATCGGCGGAATTCCACAATGCCAGGTGGCGGAAATCGCGCAGCGGAAAATCCGCGCCGAGTTCGCGATTGATGCGCGCCAGCAGGTTTAAATTGAACGCGGCGGTTACTCCGACCGGATCGTCATACGCCACAAGCTGCGCGTTCACATCTTTCTCAAAGTCGGTGCCAAGCAGCAGTGAATCGCCTGGCTCCAGAACTTCGCGAACCTGGCGCAGGAAATCATCGGCGGCTGGCCGGTCAAAATTTCCGATAGTGCTGCCCAGAAAAAGGACGCACAAATGTTCGTTTGCCTCGCGCCGGGCCGCTACCGCGCGCAAGCCTTCCAGGTAAGGCTTTTCGTAGCCCACCATGCTCACACAATCCAAGCGGCCGAGTTCTTTTTCGCACGCCGCGAGGGCTGCAGGAGAAATTTCGATCGGGTAATAGAATGTCTGCCGATGGCAGGCCAACGCTTCGAGGAGATAACGCGTCTTTTTGCCGCTGCCGCTTCCCAACTCCGCGACGTGCGCCGGCAGAGGCATTCGCGCGATGATTTCGTTTGCGTGTTTCCGCAGCAAACGGGTGTCAGCGCGCGTCAAGCCATATTCCGGAAGCAAGCAGATGGCTTCGAACAGCTCCGAGCCAACTTCGTCATACAAATATTTGCTGGGAAGTTCGCGCTGGCCGGGTTTCGTTAACCCGGCGCGGACGTCAATCGCAAAATCCGACAACACCAGTTGTTGCACGGTTTGGCTCGACATTTTTTCTCCTGAATCGGGAGTTAGAATCTACTCTTCCACGCAACGAAACGTTGCGTAGACATACGGGTAATGGGGCTGGAACCAATTGCGGAAGGAACGCCGCAACATGCAGGCGGCAGTGCGCGGCGAACCTCCTTTCATCACGTAGTGCTTTCCGTCGAAGAAATTTGCGGAGTAGCCCGGATAGAACGGCATCGGCGCGAATCCGGGCAGCGGCGCAAATACCGTGCGCGTCCATTCCCAGCCATTTCCAACCAGGTCATGAATTCCAAATGCGCTGGAGCCTTCCGGATGTGCGCCGCCTGGCGCTGGATCAAAATGCGCGAAATCGAAATTGCCATGTTGCGGCCCTGGCTTTTCTTCGCCCCAAGGATAACTGCGCTGTTCATCGGAGTGTGGAACTCCATAGGCGGCGCGATGGAACTGCTCTTCGGTAGGCAGCTTGCGATCCAACCATTTCGCGTATGCGGATGCTTCGGCATGGCTTACGTACACCGGCAGGTCCATGGGCAGCGGAATCTCGTTAAACATTCCGCGATAACCCCAGATATTGCCGCGGCGTTCCCAAAAAACAGGATGCTGGATGCCGCTTTCTTCGCGCCATGCCCAATCGGCGCCGTTCCACAACGACCGGTCACGGTATCCGCCGTTCTGTACGAAGTGCATGAACTGACGATTGGTGACGTTTTGATTTTCGATGCTGAATGCGGGTACGCGGACCGTTAAGGCTCCACGCTCATTATCCCACCCAAAAGTTTTTGCGTCGGTAGGCAATCCGAGCGTTGCCAACCCTTCTGGAATCTCGACTAGATGATGTCGGATGCGTGGCGCGCTCCAGTGGTGCCTGGGCACGATTCGTTTTTTCATTTCGAGCGGCAAGCGATGGAACATGTACGCCAAAGTTTCCGCGTGCATCAAACGATGCTCGATGGCCGTGTCCAGCATGGCCAGAAGCTGCGGATGGCCTTCGTCGGGATGGCCGAGCGCTCGATCGATGGCGGAATCGAGTTCTGCGCGCAGCCGTTCGTTGTACGCCGAGATTTGCTGGCGCGAAGGCCAATCTTGCGGCTGGTCCGCAGGCAGTCCGCCGCCTACCGGATCGATTCCAAACGCAAAAAGCTGGTCCAAGGTACGATTGAAGCGGCGCAGCCCAAATGCGCGCTCCCCGAGAAGATTCCAGTCAAACGCTTCCACATGGCCAAGATAAAAAATAACGCGATGACGTTCGGCAATGGGACGTTCGTAGAACGCATCGTCGCGCAGGATTTCAAACAATTGATCCGTTGTAGCCCTGGCATGGATAAGCCGAAGGTGATGACTGTGACGGGTGCGGACCGCAGTGGCGAGAGCTCCCATGATTTTTTCCCTCCCGTTTGATGCGGCGGCCAATCGAAGGATGCACCGATTCCTGGGCGCCGGGAGGCTGGCTACGTTAGGATGTTGACTCCGGTTCCGAAGGATGTCAACCCGAACGAACGCGAAAGCTGAAATTTTGAGCGGCGAAACTACCATCGAGTTCACGAATGTGGAATACCGTGTTCCTGGGAGAGACGATCGCAGCGTGCTCTCCGGTATTTCACTCAAGATTCATCAGGACGAAACTATCGCATTGCTTGGCCGAAGCGGCAGTGGAAAAACTACCATGCTGAAGCTGATCAACCGGCTTCGCACTTGCTCTTCCGGGAATCTGTGCGTCGAAAATCAGCCGGTTCGCAATTGGGATGTGATTCAGCTTCGTCGGCGAATCGGCTACGTCATCCAGGAAGTAGGATTATTTCCACATTTTACAATCGAACAGAACGTTTGCCTTGTGCCCGGCTTGGAAAATTGGCCTGCCGAACGAATCAAGTTACGTTTTGCCGAGGTTATGCAGTTGGTCGGGCTGAACCCCGCCGAATATGCCGACAAACATCCGCGCGAACTTTCTGGCGGTCAAAGGCAGCGAATCGGCGTGGCGCGTGCCCTGGCTGCCGATCCCGCCATCCTGCTGATGGACGAACCTTTTGGCGCGCTCGATCCGGTAACACGAGCCGAACTGCAGCGCGAATTTCTCGCCCTCTCCCGTAAAGTTTCGAAAACTACGGTACTTGTGACGCATGATCTGCGCGAAGCGTTACTTTTGGCAACGCGCGTGGTGCTGCTGGACGCAGGGCGAATTGTTGCTGAGGCCAGTCCCGAGGATTTTCTGAAGCTCGATCAAAAGGTCGCGCGCGATTTTATGGCCGCTTCGGAACTGGTGACGGGAGCCGCGCAATGAATGTCTGGCAATTTTTTGCAAGGCATCGCGCCGAAATTCTTTCTGCGACCCACGAACATCTCAGCCTGGTGCTGATTTCAATGGCCATAGCGGTGGCAATCGGCGTGCCGCTCGGACTTGCGCTGGTTACGCATCCTCGCTGGCGTGCCGCCGCGTTGGCCGTTGCCAGCATTTTCCAAACTATTCCCAGCCTCGCGCTGTTCGGCTTCCTGATCCCGCTGCCTTTTCTTGGCGGCATTGGCCCACGGACTGCGATCATTGCGCTGGTGTTGTACGCTCTGCTGCCCATCCTGCGCAACACCTACGTCGGCCTTACCGGCATTGATCCCGCAATCGTCGAAGCCGCCGAAGCCATGGGCATGACCGAGCGGCAAATTCTCTTTCGCGTGCGCCTTCCGCTCGCCACAAGCTTTATTCTCGCCGGCATTCGCACCGCCACCGTCATTACCATTGGCGTCGCCACCATTGCCGCGGCCATCGGAGCGGGAGGTCTCGGTACATTTATTTTTCGCGGAGTGGCGATGGTCAGCGACGCGGTGATTCTCGCCGGAGCCATACCGGCTGCGCTATTGGCGCTGCTCGCCGACTTTCTGCTGGGTTGGCTGGAACGCCGGTTGCGAGTCGCAGGATGAAACGCTTCGCTTCTCTCGGTTTGCTGCTCGCAATATTTGTTTCGAACGCGTGCCGCGATCCCGCGGCGCGGCAACTCGTCGTCAGTTCCAAATTCTTCACAGAACAGGTTGTGCTTGCCGAATTACTCGCGCAACATATCGAAGCGCGCACCGGCATTCACGTGCAGCGCAAGGCAAACCTTGGCGGAACATTGCTGGTGCAAAAAGCCATGCTCGGCGGCGATGTGGATTTGTACGTCGAATACACCGGCACGGCGCTGACCGCCGTTCTCGGAGAAAATCCACAAGGCGATTCGAACGCGGTGTACCAGCGAGTGAAGGAAGAATACGCTCGGCGTTTTTCGTTCGAAGTAACCGATCCGTTGGGATTCGCAAACTCGTTCGCCATGGTGGTGCGCGGCGAAGATGCACGCAACCGGCATCTTGCCGCCATGTCTGATCTTGTTCCGGTCGCGCCGCGGTGGCGCGTTGGAGTAGGCTACGAATTTCTCGAACGCCCGGATGGCTACCGCGGCTGGATCGAGCGCTATGGGCTGAAATTCGGGAAGGAACCGAGCGTCCTCGACCTTGGCTTGCTCTATCGCGCTCTTGCCGAGAAGAAAGTGGACATCGTCGCCGGCAATTCGACCGATGGCCTGATTGACGCGCTGGGATTCGTTCCGTTGAAAGATGACCGGCATTATTTCCCGCCGTACGATGCGGTGCCAGTGGTCAGGCGTGCGGCGCTCGAAAAGTTTCCGCAATTGCGCGCCGCTCTTGCCGATTTGGCCGGAAAAGTCTCCGAAGATGAAATGCGGCGCTTGAATCGCGAAGTGGATGCGGATCAGCGAGACATCGTGACCGTGGTGCGCGAATTTAGAGTCAGCAAAGGGCTCTAGACTTGCCGCTCCAGAGTACTCACTCTAAATTAACCGTTGGGCGTGCTAGCGCACCGGGTCGCTGAACGCCTGCAGCAGGTCGGCGCGTTAGTTGCACCTTGCATTCGAACCTGCGGCGATTCGAATTGTACGGCGCCGAACAGTTGTGTTGGTTGGCCCGCGTCAGTTTTCTTCTGACACAATCTCGTTGAGTTGCTCTTCGAACATGGGCAATGTTAGAGTCCCAGCAGAGCGCAATACCGAGGAAAATCATGGCAATTTCTCAAGATTTGTTGGAAATGCTGGTCTGTCCGTTATGCAAAGTGCCAGTGAAGCTGCTCGATGACCAGAGCGGATTGAAGTGTCCCGCATGCCGCAGAGTGTATCCGGTGCGCGATGACATTCCCGTAATGCTGCTCGAAGAAGCCTCCATCGCGAACGAATAAACACGCATAGAAAGAATTGTTGCTGATGCCGAATCCATTCGCGGAGTCATTGCCTCGCCTGAAGCGCTTGCTGCCGCGGCTGAAGGGGCGTCGCATCGGCGTGCTTGGCGATTTAATGCTCGACCGCTACTTGTCCGGCGACGCCTCGAAGCTTTCTCCGGAAGTTCCGGTGCCCGTAGTGAATTTCGCGGAGCAAAAAGAGTTTCTCGGCGGTGCGGCAAATGTCGCAGCAAACCTTGCCGCGCTCGATGCGCAGGTGGAAGCTTTCGGAGTCACGGGCGAGGACGAAGCCGCGCTTTCCCTGCGTGCCTGTCTGCGCCGGGCAGGGATTGCTGCCAAAGGGGTTGCCGCCGACAAGTCGCGCGTTACGACCGTCAAAATGCGAGTGATTGCAAGACAGCATCAGATCGTGCGGATCGATTACGAACGGCACGATGCCATTTCCTCTGAGCTCGAAGGAAAGCTCTTTCGTGCTCTGCTGAAGTCACTCCCCAATCTAGACGGTTTGATTCTCTCTGACTACGACAAAGGCGTACTGAGATCGGATACTTTCGCCGATCGCGTGCTTAGCGCCGCCCATCGCGCGAAAGTCCCGGTTTTCGTAAAGCCGAAAACGACACGGCTGTACGCGTACCGCGGAGCCAGCGTCATCGCTTGCAATAAGACGGAAGCGGAGTTTTTTGTCACTCGCCAACTGCACGACGAAAAATCCATCGGGGAAGCGGGCCGCGCGCTGCTGGCGCATTTTGGCTGCAGCGCGGTGGTCATCACGCGCGGCGGAAAAGGCATGAGCATTTTTGAAGAATCGTCGCCGCGCCACACCACAATCCCAGCCACAAGCTTTGAAGTGACCTATGCGCGCGTCGGGCAGCACGGCGTCGAACCGGGTTCCATGGGACGCCAAGTGTTCGACGTTACGGGCGCGGGCGACACAGTGCTCGGCGTTCTTTCGCTGGCTGTAGCCGCCGGCGCCTCAGTCCTCGATGCTGCAATGCTTGCCAATATCGCTGCGGGCGAAGTCGTCGGCAAACTTGGTACCGCAACCATCTCTATCTCTGATCTTGCCGCCGGGTTGGGTAATCTTCGTCGCTGAGGCGTGACTTCAAAACGATGGCGGGAAGCTGAACGACTTGTCGGAGGAATTTACCCATAGGTTCATTTGCTTGGTGCGGCGGCTCTTCTCGATGTCGCCTTTGTCGGGCATCGGTGAAAAGGGGCTCACCTGCACCGTTAAAATCACTCCATTTGCACCTTTACCCGAAGCAGCTTTCACAATTGAATAGCTCTTGACCGGTCCGTAGTAGCCTTCGGGTCCCCAGTCGGCCATGAAGTCGCCGAGCTTGTAGCTTTCTGAGGGTTTCCACAGTTCATACGCTTGCTTTTCGTGGCCAGATACGAGCGCGCCGAGGAAGTGTTCGGCGGCGCGCTTCTCCGGGTAATAGCGAAACGCGAAGTACAGTACGATGGCCAACGCGATGAACAACGCCACGCCGGTGTATGTAAGCGCTTTGTATTTGTTGGAAGGTTCAGGCGGCGGTGAGAGGAGTGACATTTTTTCCTGAACTGCGATTTTTGCAGCTTCTTTATCCTAACAAACTCCGGCAGCGCAGAACAAAGGTTGCATGTTTGGCAGACCCGGACAGGGACAGCGCAGAGAGATTCCTCACTGCGCTTCGCCCCGTTCAGGATGACGGGCTGGGAACAGCCGGCCGCTCCGTTGACGATGCACTGTGAACGTGCGGCTCTGACTTAGACACCGATATCAGGCTTCCAGTGCCCCACCGGCGCCTTCTGGCAAGTCGATTTCGTATTTGGTGCGAGCTTTTTCTTGATGAACTTCCAGGGCCAGGCTGATGAGCCGGTCAACCAATTCGCGGAAGGGAATTCCCGTCGCTTCCCATAATTTCGGATACATGCTGATGGAAGTGAAGCCGGGAATGGTGTTCACCTCGTTCAAATAGAGCTTGCCGCCTTTTTTCTCCAGGAAAAAATCCACGCGCGCCATGCCCAGCAGTTCCAGGGTGCGAAACGCGGACACGGCCAGTGCCTGAATCTTCTTGATTTGCGCAGGTTTCAATTTGGCTGGAATGATCAGCGCCGTTCCTTCTTCCAGATATTTCGCGGTGTAGTCGTAGAATTCGCGATGCGGCACGATTTCGCCGGGCACTGAAGCTTTGGGATCGTGATTGCCCAGCACGGAAACTTCGATTTCGCGCGCGCTCACAGCCCGTTCGACCAATATTTTCGTCGCGAATTCCGAAGCCAGATCGAGCGCCGGTTTAAGTTCCTTGCGCGAATGCACTTTGGACATTCCAACCGACGAGCCAAGCGCGGCCGGCTTTACAAATAATGGGTAACGAAATTTCTTTTCAATTTGTTTTTGGACCGACGCCGGATCGCATTCCCAGTCCGCGCGATACACGGTCACCCACGGGACAACGGGAATCTTTGCCTGCAGCAGCAATCGCTTCGCTACATCTTTGTCCATACCGATAGCCGAGCCTAGTACTCCGGCGCCCACAAAAGGCAGCCCGGCCAAATCGAGCAATCCCTGAATCGTTCCGTCCTCGCCGTAGGTTCCGTGCATCACCGGGAAAACCACATCCAGCCGTTGGCCCATTTCAGTGCGATCCAACGGAATTAACGCCGCATCCGTCGGATCGGCAGCCATCATCACTCGCCGCCCGCCCTTCAAGACGTCCGGCAGCAACTTCTGCGCCGCCGATCCAATCAGCCAGTGGCCTTCTTTTGAAATGCCAATCGGCACAGCCTCATATTTATCCGGGTCGAGCCCGCGAATCACCGAAGTCGCCGATGCCAGCGACACTTCATGCTCGCCGCTCCGCCCGCCAAACAAGACTCCTACCCGCAATCTCTTTTTGTCGTTTGTCATGAGAACCCGTTGGGTGAACCGCGTGGATCGTGGTTCGCAGTCAACCGTTCACAGTTTACCGTTGAAAGGCGGGATGCTCGGAAGTTGTGCGGGGCGATGCGTACAAGTAGGAAAGTGTCTCACGACCGCAGCGCAGAACAAGAAGGGCAAACCGCTAGAGAGCCGGGGCGACAATGGGCCGGGCCCTTTTATTTTTTGGATGCGCGGCAAGCAAAAGACTTAGCTGAGAACAGGTAGGCAGGCAGGTGTTGCTAATGATTTTCACGCGGCGACGAACGGCTCTTTGCACAAGGAGCTGGCCGCGAAGGCCGCTATAGGATTTTCTGCCCCAACCCGGAGAGCACCAGTTCCACGCCCAGTAGCGCGGTGCGATTGTGTTCATCCAGGATGGGGTTGATCTCGACGACTTCGAGGGACGTCATGGCCTCGGAATCTGCGATCATTTCCATTGCTAGATGGGCTTCGCGGTAGGTGACTCCGCCGCGCACCGGCGTGCCCACTCCGGGAGCGTCGGTCGGGTCCACAAAGTCCATGTCCAACGAGACCGCGATGCCATCGGTGTCATCCATCGCGTACTTTAAGGCGTCGGCCATTACTTCGCGCATCCCGCGCTCGTCAATATCGCGCATGGTAAAAACCCGGATGCCGGACTTTTTTACAATTTTGCGTTCCTGGGCGTCAAGATCGCGCGCGCCCACAATTACAATGTTTCCCGGCTCGGCTTTTGGTTTGAATCCACCGAGCATTACCAGTTCGTCCGCGCCGTAACCCATAATCGCGGCCAGCGGCATACCATGCACGTTTCCTGAAGGCGAACTCTCCGGCGTGTTCATATCGCCGTGCGCATCCAGCCACAAATAGCCAATCTGCTTTTTTTCGTTGCGAAAATGGCCTGCCACCCCGGCGGCTACGCCTGCCGCGATCGAGTGGTCTCCACCCAGCACCAGGGGCAGGAATCCTTCGCTGAGCGATTTGTCCACGCTCTTGGCAATGTCCTGGCAAGTCTCGGCAATTTCTTGCAGGTACTTTGCGCGTTTTTCGCCGACTGGCATTTCTTCCGGTTGCTTCACTTCTAGGTTGCCGATGTCTTCGACGGTGTGGCCCAGTTTCTTGATCGCGGCTTGCAGTCCGGCGCCGCGCAGCGCCGACGGCCCCATATCCACGCCGCGGCGGCTTTGGCCCAGGTCCATGGGCACACCAATGATCCTTACTTTTTGTGGCATCGCGTTATCCAGATTCGGCGGTAAACCGGGCCGACGGTTATCGAGCGCTTACCCAGACGCCCGGCCGTTCAGCGGTCAGCCGCTCCTAATCTCCGAGGAGCCTTAAGGATACACCCGGTAAATCATGCGCGGGAAGGGGATGACCTCTCGAATGTGCTCGGTCCCGCAAATCCAGGCTACTGTGCGTTCCAGCCCCAGCCCAAATCCGGAGTGTGGCACGCTGCCAAAGCGCCGCAAATCCAGGTACCACTGGAACGCCTCTTGCGGTAAGTTGTGCTCTTTCAGTCGTTTAACCAATAAATCGTAGTCGTGGATGCGCTGGCTGCCGCCGATGATTTCCCCGTAGCCCTCGGGCGCAATCATGTCAAAGGCCAGCGCCAGCTCTGGCCGCTGGCTGTCCGGCTGCATGTAAAACGCCTTGATTGCGGTCGGATAATGGTGAATCAAGACTGGCCGGTTGAACGAGCCTGATACGATGGTCTCTTCGTCCCCGCCAAAATCATCGCCAAATTTCGCTGGATTGCCTTTCCGGTTCAGCACTGCCACCGCCTCTTCATAACTGATGCGCGGAAAAGGAGGCTTCACGTTTTCCAGCTTCGCGATGTCGCGCTTCAGCGTTTCCAGTTCGCGCGTTTTATTTTTCACTACGCCTTCTACGATGGCGCTAACTAATCCTTCCGCCAGCGACATCGCCTCTTCGAACTCCACAAACGCGGCTTCTGGCTCCAGCATCCAGAATTCCGTCAGGTGGCGGCGCGTTTTCGATTTTTCCGCGCGAAATGTGGGCCCGAATGTGTACACCTTGCCCAGCGCCATGGCAATCGCTTCCGCGTACAGCTGGCCACTCTGCGTCAGATAAGCTTTTTGGTCATCAATATAATTCACTTCGAAGAGCGTTGAAGTCCCTTCGCACGCCGCAGGCGTAAACATCGGCGCATCCGTCAACGTGTAGCCTTGCCCGTCCATGAATTCACGCGCCGCGCGAATGGCTTCGGCGCGAATCCGCAGAATCGCCGCCTGCCGCGGCGTGCGGATCCACAAATGCCGCTGGTCCAGCAGAAAATCCACGCCATGATCTTTCAACTGGATCGGATACGGCGTTTCTTCCGAAACTTTTTGCAATACTCTTACCGCTGTAACGCCCAGTTCGAAGCCGCCGGGGGCGCGCTGCTCCGCGCGAATTTTCCCGGTAACAATGACGCTCGATTCCTGCGTCAGCCCCTTCAGCGCCGCAAACGCCTCCGGGTTTTCCTTCAGTGAAACCACGCCTTGAATCACACCGGTGCCATCGCGAAAAATCGGAAACAATAATTTTCCGGACTCGCGCAAGTTATACAGCCAGCCCTGGATTGTCACTTCCCGGGTATCGTATTTTCCTGCCTGTTCGATGGTGATCGTAGTCATAGTCCGTTTCGTCGTCCTGTCGGCAAACCAGCAGTTTATCAGATTCGATAACGCCATTCTTTGTGCAGGAATCTCCTTGTACCCCGTACGGGCTCTTGAAACGTCCGACAGGTATACCCGGTGGTGTACCGTCGCTGGACTGACCTTGCGTCGACACCTATTCATTCGAAGACTTGGGAGGAATTACGACGATGAAGATTCGCTTCGCAGTTCCGTTGGCGCTGGCACTCTTCGTGACGCTGCCCGCGCTTGCGCAACGTGGGGAAGAACATCACGACGTTCACGCCAATCAAGGCCACATTCCGCAGGCAGGCCCGCCCCACCGCGACGTCCATGCAAAACCTGAAGTGGAACGTCACGAAGGAGGCCGCATCAACAGCGTTCCGCACGTGAACAACGATCATTGGTATGGGCACGACGCGCCGAACGACAAGCGATACGTCATCGCTCATCCTTTTGAACATGGACACTTCGAACACTTCGGCCCGTCATACCGCTACCACGTGGAGCGGTTTGATCGCGACCATCACCGCTTCTGGTTCCCGGGCGGTTTTTCCTTTGAAATCGCCTCATTCGATTGGTCTCTCGCCGCCGACTGGTGCTGGGATTGCCCGGGCGATAATTTTGTCGTGTACGACGATCCCGACCATCCCGGATGGTATATGGTGTACAACTCTCAAACCGGCGTCTACGTGCACGCCCAATACATGGGCCAGTAGGCCGAATCGCAGATCGTGCATTTGAGGAACGCCGCTGAGCGTAACAGCTTCGCGGCGTTTGCAATTAATTACGTAACTCTCCGCGCATACTCCGTACGATTTCTTCCGCTTTCTTTTTCCGCAGTTTTTTGAAGCAAAAAGTGCCGGTCCTTATTTCTCCCGACCCGGCACAATCGCATAACTCACAAACGCCAGACTCTTGCTATCGGGCGACCACGAAGGCACATTGTTCGTACCTTGCCCGCCAAACAATTTCGCCAAAATTCTGATCTTTCCATCCGAGAGCGACATCAGGCGCAGCATCACGTCTTTATTTTCCGGGTGCCCGACGACCGATTTGTCGAAACTCAAAAACACCATCCACTTTCCGTCAGGTGAAATATGCGGAAACCAGTTGTTGTTGTCGTCGGAAAAGACTTGCGTCTGCTCACTGCCATCAGGTTTCATCCGCCAAATCTGCATGTGCCCGGTGCGCTCGGAATTAAAATAGATATATTTCCCGTCAGGCGAATATTCCGGCCCATCGTCGAGACCTTTGGCGGTGGTCAGGCGAGTTTCTTCGCCGCCCTCGACGGGTATGGTGTAAATGTCGAAATCGCCGTTGCGTTGGCCCACGAAAGCCAGAGTCTTGCCGTCGGGCGACCAGCCGTGCCAGTAGGAAGGCGAATACTTGGTGATGCGTTTCGGCGTGCCGCCGGCAAACGGCACGACATACACGAGCGACTGGTGGTCCTCTTGCGACTGATCGCTGACCGCCAGCAATGAACTGTCTGGCGAAATTCCATGGTCGTTGTTACACCTGTTTGCAAATCCCGTATCAATCGTCTCTGGCTTTCCGCCACTTACTGCGAGCCGCAGAAGTTTTCCTTCGCGATTGAACAAGAACGCTTTGCCATCGCGCGTCCAGTTCGGGGCTTCGAACCGTCCCGCGGAAATATAAACGGCAGTGCGATCTCCTGAATCGATTGGCACTGTTTCCAGGAAGCTATAGAGTGTTGCCGGCGTCAGTTTCGCAGCCTGGTTGATTGGCGCCGCAGCGATCTCGACGTTAGAAAAAACAGCTTTTTCCACGACGTCCTTGTCATGGCTGCACACGCCAATGCCCACGTAAAATGGCTCTTTCAATTCAATTTTCGGCGAACCGCCGGCCATCTCCGGTTCGCCGTTCGCGCCGCCCAGCCACATCGTGAAGTACGCGCCACGTTTTTCGATGCGCGCACGGGCCGGCGCGGAGATCTGTGATTGCACTTCCTGCGTTACGCCGCCTTTTTCATCACGAAACTGCAGCGCGGTCAATCCGTTGCCATGCAGAGCTACATCCGCATAAACCGAATCAGTGTCCAGGTTCTGCCGAATCATCAAAACAGCCTTGCGGTGCGCGTTTCCGCCGCCGCCCAAAAAAGAAATATCCGCGGTGAGCGTTACTGTGTCACCTGACATTTTCTTCCACGCGAAGTGAAACGCATCATTACCGAGCCACATATTCTCACCGCTGCCGGCTATCGTGTAGCTGTTCTTCGCCGCGTCGTAGTCCACCGATCCCGCATGCGACACTTTGCCCACATCGCCGTGCGATTCAAAGGTTCCCACCCCTGCAGCCTTCTCCTGCGCCGGATACATAGTTCCCGAGAAAATCATCAAGGAAGCGGCGATTTCGGCTGCCACATGCAGCTTCGAGGGTTTCTTCATTTCAGGCTCCTAGGGATTGCTCTATATTGTCGCCGCATTCGCGACATTCTTCATCCGGGCGGAACTCTACCAGCACTCGAATCGTTGTAGCGGACTTCAGAAAGGAATCAACTCATGAATATCACTTTCAGAAACCGGCAGTGATCACCATGCATTCGCGATTTTTTCAAGAGCCGCGCGCGCCGCAGCGAGTTGCTCCGCGGCTGATGACGCCTCGGGGCCGAATTTCTCTTTGAGTTCCAACACCACCGGCAGATTTTCTACCGGCGCGGTTTTCAGTAACGGGATGGCCACGCTCCAATCAATCGATCCGTCGTATGGAGGCAGGTGCTCGTCCTTTTCCCCATGATTGTCGTGCAAGTGCAGCGACGCGACCAGATCGCGCAACGGCGCAAAACTTTTTTCGAGACGTTCCTCGGCGGGACCATCCGCAAGATTTGCGTGCCCGATGTCGAAATTAAATCGCAGACCCGTGAGCCGCGTCTCATCCACAAACGCGCGCAGGTACGCTGGACTGCCCATTTCACTGATGGTATTTTCTAGGGCCAGCGTGACGCCGGCATGGTGCGCGTGCAGCACCAGATGCTCCAGCGAACTAAACGCCGCGTCGCGCTTGCGAGGGTCGGCAGTTTCGCGCGATCCGCCCATGTGCAGCACCATGCGAGAGAACGGCAAGTCTTCCGAAACATCGATCGCGCGTTTGAATTCGTCCATGGCCTCAATGCGGCGAACTCGTTCCACTTCGCATATTGACAAAGGGATTCCACTCTCTCGCGTTGCGCTGGTGTCCCTGCTGGTCGGCGCATGCAAGGAAATGAGCGCCATGCGGTGCGCTTCCAGGGCCGTTTTCAGGGCCTGAATTTCCTGCTTCGAACCGTAGTCAAAATGAGCGCGCGAGCAGAAGATTTCGAGTGCCGAGAATCCGTGCTCTTTGATTTGTGCCAGCAAATCGGCGTTCAATTTACGCGAAACAAACAGGTATGTGGACAGAATTTTCTGCATGGTGGCTTGAGCTCGCCGTTCGAGTCTAATTTCGGGGGCTGGAATGCGCCGTTAGTATCCCACGGCAGAGCCTTCATCGCGAGGGTCTGCAGCGCCCAATCTTTCGCCGGTTTGCGAATCAATACCTATGGCATTGACCAGGCCGATGTGCCCGCGGCGCTTGGTGGTATGGCCCATGGCGTTTAATCCCTGCTCGATCGAAGCAGGGAATTGCTGTTCCATCAAAATTCGATCCGGAATCCACTGATGATGAAACCGCGGCGCGTTGATGGCCGCCTGCGCGTCCATCCCAAGCCGCATCCAATTGATTACCGTCAACAACACGGCAGAAATGATGGTTGGTCCGCCTGGCGACCCGGTCACAAAACTCAATTTTCCGTCACGCAACAATATCGTCGGGGTCATCGAACTCAGCGGACGATGGCCTGGTGCAATCGCATTTGCATCGGATTGGATGAGCCCAAAAAGCGCGTTCGGCACGCCCGGTTGCGTCGTAAAGTCATCCATTTCGTCATTCAGCAGAAATCCCGCGCTGGACGTAACATGCGAACCATAGCCGTCGTTCAACGTAGTGGTGCTCGCGACGGCATTTCCTGTGGAATCCACAACCGAAAGGTGTGTCGTATGCGGCCCGTCATTCAAACTGATTTCTCTTGGCGCAACACTCCGCGCTTCTTCGCCGCATACATGAGGTTCTCCCGCTTGTATCGTTTTGCTCGATGAAGCGTGCTTCGGATCGATCATCGCCGCCAGCTCTTTTGCATAACATCCGCTGATCAATCCATCCACCGGCACTTTCGCGAAATCGGGATCGGCCAGGTACGCAGCGCGATCGGCAAATACCCTGCGCATGGTTTCCGCGACCATGTGCACGCTGTCCAAATCGTCCCAGCTTTTCAGTGGAACGTTTTTCAGCATATTCAACGCTTCGATCATGGCGATTCCGCCGGAACTGGGTGGCGGCGACGACAAAACCTCCCAGCCGTGCCCATCAATCGCATATTTCGCGCGTAACGCTTCGCGCACTTTCGGCTGGTATTGCGCCAGATCGTCCATGGTGATCAGGCCACCCTGTGCGGCCATATCGCCCACCAGCATGTGCGCGGTTTCACCACGATAAAATTCCGCCGCGCCGTTTTTGGCTATGCGCCGCAACGTCGCGGCAAGTTCCGGCTGGCGCAAGGTCTCGCCCGCTTTGAACATTTGTCCATTCTTCAAGAAAATCCTGCTGCTCACAGAAAATTGCTGCAGATATTTTTTCTCTTCCGCGAATTCATGCGCGAGTTTCGCGCTGACGGGATAGCCGTTCTCGGCAAGCCGGATCGCTGGAGCCATCACGTCCGCCAATTTCATGGTTCCGTATTTTTTTAGCGCTAGTTCCAGGCCCGCCACCGTTCCCGGCACTGCCACCGATTTATATCCGATAACCGAAGCGACCTCGTCCAGTTTTCCGTCCGGCTTGATATACATTTCGCGGGTCGCCTTGCCCGGAGCAACTTCGCGGTAATCGAGAAAACTGGTGCGGCCATCCGCCATGCGCACGAGCATGAATCCGCCGCCACCGATATTTCCTGCCGCCGGTTCAACTACGGCAAGCGCAAACGCCGTTGCAACAGCGGCGTCAACCGCGTTGCCGCCGCGTTGGAGAATTTCCACTCCGGCGCGCGATGCAAGCTCTTCATCCGTTGCGACCATACCGTGAGCGCCGCGCACCGCGTCCTTGGGCCAGGCTTTTTCGGAGTCGGCGCGGGCCTTGTATTCCGCGGCATCCTGAGCGCGTACTGTCGGAAGAAAAGTGAATGTTAGTAGCAAGAAACCGGCTGAAAGTGAGACCGCAGATCGACGATTCATGGTTTCGAAGGATTCCTGTTTGCGGATTCGGCTAGCTCTCGGCAAGGAATTCCACAGTGTCGGGGGCTGGGAGGATTCCTGCCTGGGTTCCGCGGGTGATGAGTTCCTGCACGGCTTGTTTTCCTTTTTCCCCGTAGCCGAGGGTCCATTTGTTTACGTACATGCCGACGAATTGGTCGGCCAGTTCGATTTCCATGTCGCGCGCGAATTGCATGGCGTATTTCAGCGCGTCTTCGCGATGGTCCAGGCCGTAAGAAACGCTGTCGCGGATGGTTTTTGAAATCAGGCGGCCAAGCTCCGGACCGAGCGCTTTGCGGACCGCGTTCCCGCCAAGCGGAAGCGGCATTCCGGTTTGTTCCTGCCACCAGATTCCCAGATCGAGAACTTTGTGCAAACCCATTTTCCCGTACATCAGCTGGCCTTCGTGGATCAGCAGGCCAGCGTCCACGAGTTCGTCCTGGACCGCATCGAGAATTTTATCGAAGGGCATGACCACGGCTTCGAAATTCGGCTCGTAAAGCTTCAGAGAAAGATAAGCCGTGGTTTTCAGGCCGGGAACAGCGATGCGCTTGCCCTTGATGTCTTCCTTCTTCATGGATTTGGAGGCGACGACCATGGGGCCGTAGCCTTCGCCAAAGCTGGCTCCACAATCGGCCAGCACATATTTATCGCGAATCGAAGGATAAGCGGCGAAGCTGACCGCCGTGACGTCGTAGGTCTCGGTAAGCGCGGCTTCGTTCAAAGTCTGAATGTCGGAGAGTACGTGCGTGTACTTGTAGCCGGGAGTAGGGAGCTTGTGGGTGGCCAGAGCGTAAAACATGAAAGCGTCGTCGGAATCCGGTGAGTGAGCCAGTTTGATTTCGATGGTTTGTTCGCCAGACTTGAGCGGTGCGGTACGTGCTGACATGTAGGTCGTGCTTCCTTTTGCCACAGCGGCCACTTGTAAAGACGCCTCTCCCAAAAAAGCGATGGCAGAAACGGGAAGAGAGGACCGAGGCTACGTCGGGAACTTGCGTGGCGCTGTGCCGGGTCTTTGCTGTTTGCGGAAAGAAGGTTAGCACAGGAGCGTCGCGGCGGGCCAGTGCGGCGGTGCTGAGCGGTGTACGGTGGCGAGCAGAGGCGAAGTCGACTTTGCATTGGGCGACCGATTGCCGTAGTGGTTTTGTACTATTCCGAACCAGCGCGGAACGGAATAAGGTTACGCCACTTTTCTAGCGCGATTTCGTGGAGGGGGCCGTGTCTGCGCAAAATCCTGCATTAGCTTTGGGCATAACGAGTGCGAGCGCCGGGGCTTGGCGCAGCCGGACTCTGGCGATTCTGCTGATGGCGGTGATTGCGACGATTTTTTGGGTGGATTCGCGGTATCCGGCGCTGATGAAGAGGTATCACGCGGGAACGCAAGTGAAGGCTGCCGGGGCGTTGACGTTTGGGGCGGTGTATCAGTTGGACCGAACCATGCCGCTGCGGGTGCGGGTCTGGCGGACGACGGTGAATTGGCTGGACGCGAATCGGATTGGCATGACGTTTTCGTTTTTGTTCGGGCCGGCGGCGCTGGTGTTTCTGGCGATGCTACCGCGGCAGCGGACGGGCTCGAAATATTTGAATACGCTGTTTGGAGCAGTGGCGGGAATGCCGATGGCGGTGTGCACAAATTGCGTGGCGCCGATTGCGCGAGGATTTTATGCCGCGGGGATGAGCAGGGAATCGGTGCTGGCGGCGATGTTCGCTTCTCCGGCTTTGAACGTGGTGGTGCTGGCGATGACGTTTGCGCTGTTTCCGGCGCGGGTGGCGTTATTAAAATTGGCCACGGTGCTGTTTTTGATTTTTGTGTTTGCGCCGGCGGCGGCTTCACGGGAAGAGGAGATGTCCTATACATGCCCGATCGACATTCCGGTGGCGGAGAGTTGGGGGCGGGCCATCGCAAATGTGACGCGGTCGTACGCGAAAAGCTTCTGGTATGTGTTCCGCGTGGCGTTCCCGCTGATGATTCTGGGAGCGGTGCTTGGTGCCCTGGTAATCGAGTGGCTGCCGCCGCAGGCCATCATCGCACAAGCGAGCATTGGCGGAATCGTGCTGGTGGCGTTGGTGGGAGCGTTCCTGCCAGTTCCGATGGCGTTCGATGTGGCGATTGCATATATCGCGATGACACATGGAGCGCCGATGCCGTACGTAGTGGCAATTCTGTGCACGCTGGGAATTATCAGCGTATTTTCGTTGTCGGTACTGGGGAAAACGATTTCGTGGAGATTAGCTGGCGCAGCGTACGCCACGGTGACCGCGCTCGGAATCGTTGCTGGAGTGATTGCCCGCGGCTGGTAAGGGCCACTCCGGCAAAATGACAAAACTGCCAGACACTTGATGCAGGCCGCAGTACAAGCATGATTAAATTTAGGTAGCCGCTATCAGCCCGCCGCGTAAATCCATTGCGATTCTCAGAATGAGAAGGAGATGCGATGAAGATTGCCGTGATCATTGCGCGCGTTTTGATGGGCTTGATCTTTGTGTTTTTTGGATTGAACGGATTCTTGCAATTCCTTAAGGCGCCAATGCCGACCGGACTCGCGGGAGAGTTCCTGACGGTGCTTTTCCAGTCGCACTATGTTTTGTTTATTTGCGTGGTGCAGCTTGTGGGCGGGCTGCTTCTGCTGGTGAATCGGTATGTGCCGCTGGCATTGACGTTGCTGGGGCCCGTGGTTGTGAATATCATTTTGTACCACCTGCTTTTGAATCCTACCGCGGCGTATTTGGCGGTGGTGGTGACCGTTTGTTGGTTCTTTTTGTTCTATCGTTATCGGCAGAACTTTTCCGGATTATTGGTGCAAAAGGCGTAAGTGCCAGCGATCCGCGGCGCAAGTAAGCGGCAATATCGTTCCGGCACTTTAGCCGACTGCGGTTGCCGGCGAAACACTGCTTGCTGATGGCGACTCGCCCATCGCGGGTGCGGAGGGTGATTGCTTGCCGCGCAATTTCCGCCGCGAGGGTTCTTCAATAAACCGGTACACCAATCCTGAAAGCCCCAGAACGAGTACGAAGAAAAGGATGTACCAGCCTGGGCCACGGTGCCTGGGCACTCCGGTCGGCGTGTAGAAGAAAGGCCCCATAAAGAATGAGTGCAGAAGGTACAGGCTGTAACTGGCGTCACCTAAAAATACCAGCGGCTTCCAGGCGAGCGGCGCTCCCCAAGCGGGCCGCAACGCAAAACCGTAAATGATGGCTGCAAAGGCCGGCGCCAGCAACGAAGTGTGTAGCACCGGATAGGCGATCCGCGCGGAATAGTGCGCGACCGTCGCTACAATCAGCAGGCCAGCCAGCACCAGCGACAAAGCCAATTTTGCATCGCTTTCGGGTTTGGCCTGGTTCCTGGACTTCAAAAAGACGGCACCGCATGCCATTCCCAGCAGGAATTCCGGCAATCGCGCCAAGGGATGAAACTTCACGACATTCAGCCAGAAGGCATTTAATGCATCCGCGTCCATAACCTGCAAATGGTCTGGATTGCGGAGGACGTAAGTCCAGCTGATCGCGAGGCTCACGGCCCAACATGCGAACCCGAGCACCAGCAGACCCGGAACACCCATCTTCAGGACTCTCTTTTTCAGAACAGGAAAAAGCAAGTAGAAGAACGACTCATCCGAAAGACTCCACGCCACCGGATTCCAGGCGAGGGCTGCGAACGGCACCCATGCCTGCAGCAGGAACAATACCAGGAACGTAACCAATTTTAAGTGTGCCGCAGACCAGGCAAAAAATGGCACGTTTAACTTCAAGGCAGCGTAGAAAAAGAACGGGCCGGTGAGCAGCAAAGAGAAGGCCAAGGCAGGATAAATACGGGCAAACCTGGCGCGCCAGAAAGCTCGAGCCGAGATGCCGCGGCCCTCGTAGGTATAAACCAGGATGAACCCGGAAAGCACGAAGAAAAAACTCACCCCAACGTAACCGATGGAGGAAATCCGACCGAACCAGCCCTGGCTTGTGAGAATCTTAAACGCCAAAAAATGGAAGAATACGACATGCAGTGCCGCGAAGAATCGCAACGAGGTGAGCGCTGGCAGGCGGGGACGCGCGTTATCGAGGTTTATCATGCTTGAGGATACGTCGCGGGCGCGGAGAATGTTTCGGTGGACACGGCCCTTGGACTACTTCTGGGCCGAGACCGTTGCTCCTGATACGGTTCCTACCTGTTTTTCTGCCTGGGCGCGAAGTTCCTTTGCGCGCAGGCCTGCCGGGCTGTCTGGATCCAGCTGGAGGTAAGCATCGAGGTCGGTAAGCAGTGCGGCGAAATTTTTCTGGCGCAGGTGGATCACGGCGAGCAGGCGGTATACAACGGGTTGGTTTGGCGCAAGGGCTGCGGCGTGCTGTGCAGCCGCCAAGGCAGGCTCCTCGTGGCCGCGAGTCAATTCCATTTCTCCGAGTGCATATTGCCCCTGCCAGGAACGGGGATTCAACACCAGCCCCTCGCGCAGAAGCGTTTCCCCTTTCTGAGCCTCGCCACGTTCCAGCAAGACTGTGCCGAGGGCGATGTCCGCGTCCGAGTACTGTTTTTGGCTAAGGTCCACCGATTTGCGGAACTCTTTTTCGGCTTCAGCGGGGTTTTTCAGACTGAGATAGGCCATCCCGGCCTGGTAGTGCGCTTCATAGAATTGCGGTGCTTTTTGCAGCGAGGATTGAAAATCCCTCAATGCGGCTTCGGCGTTTTTTTCCGTGTACAACTTTTTCTTTCCGGAAGCCAGCAGATCGCGCGAGAACTCCGGCATGGCTAATTCGTGGGCGGAGATTGTTTGCCCCTGGGAAGCTTGCGGTTGCGAAATTCGCGTCGGCTTGAGCATCACGGGAAGCCCGCGCTGCGAAGTCGAGGTCAAATCGATGTGCAGTTCCACGGAGTCAAAACCTGTAGCCTGCACTTTGAGGACGTAACGCGCGGGCTGAAGACCCTGGAAAGAAAATTCGCCGTCATCTGCCGGTGACTCCTGCACGACGATGCCGCCGTTATCGCACAAGGCGATGCTTGCGCGGGCAATGCGTTGGTTGGTTCCGTCGGAGAAAATCGTGCCGGTTAAGGCCACAGCAGGCTTTTGCGGAGACCGCGGTAATGCCGCAGTTGCGGCAGCAAGAAAGGGAACAAGAGAAAGTACAACTCGGACGACGCGAATCCGAGGCATAGAGTACCTCCGTCAGATTGTGACGATCACCACGGGCGAATGGGCGGATTGTACTCTTGCGTACAGATAAAGATACAAAAATCGTAAGATGGCGCGCTGAGACGTTGGCGATGAAGAGAATCGAGGCGCGGGAGGCTAAAGAGCAGAGACCATATGAGCAATGGCGTCGTCGAAGGTGACGCGGCCGTCGAGGTAAGGTTGCCAGTATTCGGTCAGGAGGCGCAAATAATTTTCCCAGCCGCGTTTGTACAGGCCTTCGCGAACCGCATAGGGAACGTATCCCGAAGACGAACTGGCGGCAGACGAAGCGGCAGGCGAGCTGTTGCCGTCAAGCGTGAGCGGACGAATCAGCTCGCCGGTAGTGTAGAAAAGCAATGCATGCCAGAGATCGCGCGGGATCGGTTTTTCGCGCTGCCGGCATTCGCGAAAGATGGCATCCTGCACCGAATCGGCGATGCCATGCGAAGCCTCGTGGAAGAGAACTTCGAGTGCTTCCGGCCCTTGATTGCGCCCGTCGGCGCTGGACACGGTGACCCGGAGTGGATCGAGCGTCGTGTAAGCGCCAGTGGAGCCGGCGTAGGTCGTGACGTCCACGCGGATGCGGTCCTTGGGCCAGTTGGTCTGATAAATTTCAGCCAGGCGGTGGGCGAGATCGAGTCCATTACGGCGAACCAGCGGAGCCACCGCGGAAATCCAGCGGCGATTGGCGCGGTCGTGCTCCGCCCAAAGGTGCGCGCGGTAGACAGAAGCTGCGGAGTCGAGCGCTTCCGTGAGTTTGGCCGGGAGTCCGGCATCGCAGGATTTTTTCTTGTTGCCGGCAAGATCCGCGCAGGTTTCAAAGTCTTCCAACTGGTTCTTGATGAGAATCATCTCGAGACTGACCGTGATGTCGTTGTCAGCGTAGGTTTTCGAATAATAGGAAATTGCCGAGGACCAGACGTGCTGTTCGCCAGGCGAGAGGTTGGCGATTGCTGTGTTTGATCCCGCCGGATTCGCCGTCGAACTTCCGGCGCGCTGCGACCGGGCAATCCTGTAAAGCGTGTGGTGTAGATTAAGCCAGAAGCCGCTGTGAAATTCAAAAACGGGAAGCGGAGGAGATGGAGGCTCATCCTGCGCACGAGCCAGGGGCGCGGAAAAAAAAGTGACGAGGCATGCGAAAGAGCACAGAGCGCGGCGAATGGAAGTACCCAATGAGCGCATGAGAAGAACAAAGATGGTATCGCCAAAAGCGCAACCCGGCAAACCTCCCGCGATACACACAGAGAACTTCGGAGCCCTAAACCGATTGCATATAGACTCTTCGACGAATAGAATCCGTCTCACGGTGGTCTGCCCCCCCGCCTAGACCGAAAGTAATCCTGGAGAGAAGAATGAAGCGAAGCGAGGAGTATGTCTTTAGGGTCGCGCTTTGTGGCGCGGCTTTTTTGCTTTTGCTGGTAAATGGGCCGGGAACGCGAGCGCAGAGCGGTTCGTATCCCATGGAAGTAATCAACGCGAACCATCAGGACATCTCAATACCGCTCAAAGACGTATCTCCGTTAGCGCCCGATTCGAAAACGCATCGCGAGCATCCATTGCATCCCATTCATCCGTTGCTGGCCAATGCCACGACACCCCCGGACGGAGCCGTGCAAGGCAATACCAACAAGGCGATCTCGGCCTCCGCAGGATTGAATTTCGAAGGACTTGGCCAGGGTGAGTATGGATTCAGTCCCGATGCCGCCCCGCCGGACACCAACGCGTCAGTCGGTTCGACGCAGGTGGTGGAGTGGGTCAACGAGTCTTTCGCGGTTTTCGACAAGGCCACCGGCGCACTGACCTACGGACCCGCCGCAGGGAATACCATGTGGTCCGGATTTGGCGGAGGTTGCGCGACGAATAATGATGGCGACCCGATCGTGCATTTCGATCGCATAGCGCAGCGCTGGATCTTTACGCAATTTTCCGTGGGCACAACGCCATATCTGCAATGCGTGGCGGTTTCAACGACCGCCGATGCCACAGGAAGCTACCATCGTTACTCTTTCCAGATGCCCAACTTTCCTGACTATCCGAAGCTGGCCGTCTGGCCGGATGCATACTACATGACGTTCAACATGTTTAGCGGGAATTCGTTCGCCGGCGGCCGCGCCTGCGCCTTGAACAGCGCCGCTATGCAGGCCGGGGCTGCCGCGGTGGCAGTTTGCTTTCAACTTAGTTCGAGCTTCGGTGGATTGCTGCCGGCGGATCTGGATGGCGCGACTCCGCCGCCAACAGGCTCCAACGAATTTTTCCTCAACTTTGGCAAGAATTCGCTGAACTTGTGGAAGTTCCACGCCGACTTCACGACCACGAGCAATTCCACGTTCACCGGCCCGGCCAACCTGTCCGTGGCGTCGTTCAGCGAAGCGTGCGGCGGAGGAACCTGCGTCCAGCAGTCCGGCACCAAAGAGCAGCTCGATTCCTTGGGCGATCGACTGATGTACCGGCTGGCATACCGGAATTTCGGAACGTATCAAACGATGGTGGCGACGCATTCCGTCGCTGTCGGCACCAGCCGCAAGAATCCCTACACGGGCGTAAGGTGGTACGAGATTCGCAATCCGGGCGGCACACCGCTGATCTTCCAGCAATCAACGTTCTCGCCTGACACCACATTTCGCTGGATGCCAAGCATCGCGATGGACAAAGTCGGGAACGTAGCGTTGGGCTACAGCGCGTCCAGCAGCGCCATGCACCCCGCGATTCGTTATACCGGACGACTGTCAACAGATGCGCTCAACACCATGGGAATTGAAAATAGCATCATCGCGGGAACTGGATCACAGACATCCGGCTTAAACCGTTGGGGCGATTACAGCAGCATGGCCGTCGATCCATCGGACGATTGCACGTTCTGGTACGCGAACGAATACATCGCTTCGAACGGAACTTTCAATTGGCAC
>Ga0210406_10000355_pt1 | contig 64677 bp, 68 predicted proteins | sample IncBWC30MmetaG_FD_155454 | JGI IMG/M metagenome (GOLD analysis project Ga0210406, IMG submission 155454) | Forest soil microbial communities from Barre Woods Harvard Forest LTER site, Petersham, Massachusetts, United States - Inc-BW-C-30-M | ecosystem: Environmental > Terrestrial > Soil >...
CTACCCCATCAATCGATTGGACCTTCTCCGGGGTCGCCCATCCATTCTTCGCCCTCGGCTTCTCGCTCTTTGCTGCGTCTGATCCTGCACATCGAATGCATGGCTGTTGGGAGCAACTCAGGGATGCATACAGCAAGCCCTGGCGTCAGTATGCACAAACAAGGAAGTTGGTCGCTGGAATCGATGCCGCTTCGCGGCTCTTCTGGATCGAAACCGCGCAGGCACTCGGCAGGTTGATTCTCGAGATCCAGCAGGAGTTCCCGGGAACCCCTGCTCACTTGCCTGTAGTATTGCGACGGTCGCTCGTGGCGCTCGGCTGTGCATGAGGGCGCAAGTATAGATCGAACCATGCCAGCATGCGATGCGCCAGATCGACCTGATCCGCGTACCGCCAGGCAGCAAGACGGTGACCCGCGCCGCGGTATTCGGCATATTCCGCAGTCTTCCCCAGCCTCCGCAGACCCACGAACATTTCTCGGTCTTCGTATGCGGGATGCCAGTCGCTATCTCCATGGGCGATCAAAATAGGGGTCTGCACGCGATCAAGGTAGAAGAAGGGTGAATTCTCAATGTACTTGTCGCGGACGTGCCAAGGTGTATCGCCCATCCTCCCCTGGGAGTTCTCCGCCCATGCTATTCCTGTGGGGAATCCGGTGTCGTCCATCTCCCCATAATCACTCAGCAAATTACCGCTGGCAGAAAGGGCTACGCCGGCCTTGAATCGATTCGTCTGAACCAGAAGACCGTAAACGCTGTAGCCGCCGTAGCTGTGGCCCATGATTCCGATCGCGTTTTCATCCGCTATGCCCATGTTGACCACCTTGTCGACACCGGGCATAAGGCTCTTCAAGAGATCAAGCATCGGCGATTCAGTCCCCATTTTCGTGTCCGCGACAAGTACAGCGTAGCCGCTCGTTGCGAACAGTTGCATGTTTTCGACGCCACGCGATGAAGTGGCCGCAAACTGCTTGCCCCAGCGTGATTCGCTCTCCCCTCCGTAGACGTACACAATCAAAGGATAAGCGTGCCCTTCGACGTATCCGGAGGGAAGCACGAGCGTCCCGCAAAGATCATGCCCATCGCCGTCTACCCAGCGAACCACGCGCCGCTCGGGAAACTTGTATCTCTCCAGTCCTGGGTTGATGTGCGTCAACTGGCGCACTTGGCTGAGGCCGCGGTTAGCCACCCATAAATCTTGAGGGGCCGTGGGCGACTCCATCGGGAACACCAGCGTGTTTCCGTCGGGAGTGGCATCAACGACATCCCTGGACAAAAGCGCCAAAGAACCGTCTAGTTTGGCGACCGTCTCCTGTGCGACGCCGGAGACTCGAACCCGATGAATCTCAGAGGCCAGGTTGTCTAGGTTTCGTTCCGCAACATAAATGATGTCTCCGTCGGTCGAGTCAGACCAGACTGTTCTGCTCCGCTGCGAACCAACCAGCGTTACGATGCCGAAACCGGCCGAAGGGTGAATCGTCAGCGGCGGCGTATGGCCCTTCATGCTGAAGACGTAGACGGCTTCATTGGAGAACGCGTAGAGTTTGTCGCCCTGGGTATTCCACAACGGAAATTCGGGGTATGCAAGCGTGGGCGCGTCGCCGATTGCCCTTGTGCTTTCGCGTTCACCCGCCCATATCCAATAACGTGTCCCTTTTCCGACCGTCAATGTCCCATACGCCAACTGCGATCCGTCCGGCGACCAGCTAACTGCGGATCCTGAGTTGTCCAGCTCGGCTTCATGAGCCGCGACGACTTCGTGGCTAGAGGGTAGGTCCCTAACGATGACGTCGAATAAGGTCCAATCCGAGTCTCTCTCTTTGTAGCCCAAACCAACCGTAAACGCGAGACGAGTGCCGTCGGGAGAAGGCCAGTATCCATAAATCTGCCGGTTCTTAGTCAGGGTTGTGGCGGCGCCAGTCTCAACTTGCACTTGAACGAGATCGCCCGCAAACGTATTGGCCATTCCAAGGGCGGTGACACTCTGGGATGCCGGAGTATCGATTAAGTGACGATCGTCCTCGGGCGAATGCAAAATTAAAGGCGGCGGCGAATCAAGGGGATCCCGGCTGGTTGACCGGAGTTTAGCGATCGCGGCAGTCCGTTCGGAAGCGGCCCGAAAGAAAATGCTCTTGCCATCAGCCGCCCATTTGGGTGCGTCTCCACCATCGACGATCTGCGGCCGGACGTCTGCAACTGCGTTGGCCTGCTTGCTATTCTCGCGCCACAGCCATGGACGCGCCCGGCCGCCACTGTCGGAAAAGAAGGCCAGCATTTCTCCATGCGGGGACCACACCGGCGCCCAACTGCTGCTTGCAGGGTCGCTGACGCGAATGGGCGCGCCGCCTTGCGTGCTGGCGATCCAGACCTCGCATCCACGCGTGATACGACCACTTCCTGGACGTTCATCAAACGCACCCGGATCGGTGACTTGCCCTACGCGTACTCCGTCCTGAATCGTGTATGCGACTCGTTTGCCATCAGGCGATATGCTGATAGCCACCGACAGAGGGAACGACTTCATCCTGAGGAAATCCTCGACTCCCGGTCCGTCGGCTGCTACGGCACCTTCCAGTCTGCCGGCCAGCGGAGCCGTACTTACAAACAGGAGGATCAAGCCCAATATCGTCCATTTCATCGGTTAGAACTCCAACTTTAGAGCCAGCTGTAACGAACGGGAGCCGCCTACTTGGTAAAGAGGATTGAACCCCGAGGCCAGGCCTCCCGAACTGACGCCAGTGCCAAACATGCCCTGCGATTCACCAAAGCTCGTGCCAAGAGGGATGATATTTCCGCCCAAGACAATGCCAAGCAGGCTGTTGGGGGAGGCGAAATTTGGATGATTGAAGACATTGAAGGCTTCAAATCGAGCCTGGAGGCGAAATTTCTCGCTGAGCCGGAAGGTCCTTCGCAGGCTAAAGTCCTCTTGGAAGAGCGGAAAGCCCCGAAGAGAATTTCTCCGCATGTCTCCCTGTGTTCCAGAACCTGGTACAGCGAACGCGTTCGCATTGATGCGCTTGCCACCGCCAACAGAGGAATCGTTGATGTACAGAGGAGCGCTAGGGACAACGTCTGGACGATAAAAATTGAAGCCAAATCCGGTGTCTTGCAGTAGCTGCACATTCACAGGGGGAGAGCTGCGTGCGATCACAAGCGTGTTCACACCCCAACCACCAAGAATTTTCTTGACCCATTCTGGCCCGTGATGAAACGGTGGTTCGTAGTCGATCGCGACAGAGCCAGTGTGTCGAATGTCAAAATCAGAATTGCCATAGTCCAATACAGGATTTATCTGGATTGACGGAACATTCTGCGTGGAATCCTTTGAAACATTGTCGAGTGAGTGCGCGTAAGTGTAAGCCGCGAGGACCTCAAGACCCATTGATTGGCGGCGCCGGAACTGCAACTGAAAGGCGTTGTAGTTGGAATAGCCCAGATTGTTGACGAAGAGGACCTGGCCGAAGTTGGAGTTCAGCTGCGGCCCCTGGATAATGTCCGTTCGCAAGAGACTGTGAGCAGCAGCTCCAAGGTAGCCAGCTGTGATCGTCTGATTCGATCCCATCGACTGCTCGTAGGACAGGTTCCACTGGTACGTGTAGGGTTGGCGAAGCGTCGTGGGAAACGCTACGACGAACGAATAGGGCGGGGCCGAAGTGGGCTGTGGTCGGGCAGCGTCGGATGGCGTCAAAGGAAATGTTTGCGGAGACCGAAACTGAAGATTCGAAAATGGCGCTTGATTGAAAAGATTTCCGGTTGGACCATTTCCTAAGTCGTAGAACATCCCGAAGCCAGTGCGAAGGACCGCGGGAAACTGTGTCGAACCGAACACGCTGTATGCAACGCCCAACCGAGGCGCAAAGTTGTCTCGCGTAGCGTGGTAAAGGCTCGTTGGCTGAGTATCGACGGAGAGAGTCGCAAGATTGTCAATTCCCGCAACCTTCAAAGGCTTCAATCCACTGGCGCCGTGTCCGAAAGGAGCAGGGTTGTAATCCCAGCGCATCCCATAAGTAAGGGTGAACGCCTTGCGTGCTCTCCAGGTGTCCTGCGCATACACCGAGTAGTTGTCATAGGTGATGCTGACAGGGCCATCGAAGGCCCCCACAATCGCCAATGCCGGTGAGGCATTCAGCATATCGGCGGTAGTGTTGAATACTGAGAATTGGTGGTAGTAGGAAGAATTCTCCTGTGGCGTAAGCCGGCGATAGTCAACGCCTGCTTTGAGCAAATGCGTGCCTTTCTGCCAAGAGAGGTTGTCGACGAGGTTGAACTGTCTTTGCAGGTTCCAGGCATTCTTTCCATATTGGATTTCGGCGAGGTTGCCACTCTGAATGGTGTAACCAAACGTGCTCGTGGTCGCACTCTGGCCGACCGGCAGCAAGTTGGAGACTGACAAAGGTACGGCTCCACCTAAATTGTCGCCCGTGAACAAGCTTGATGCTGAGGACCAACTCCAATTGACCCGCAGGTCGTTAAGGATCGTTGGCGTGGCACTCATCGTTATTCCGGCCGTCCCCGTATGAAGCCGAACAGGCACATCCTCAATGACAGAAAGTGCTGCGGCACCGCCGCTCCTCTGTTTGTAGAAGGACGAAGAAAAGTTGTAACGAACGAAGGCCACCAGCTTCTGGTTAACACGATGATCAAGACGAAGGCTGGCTGCATCCAGGCGCGATGGGTTTGAGAACGCATAGTCCCCTGGAGCCAATCCGTTGCCTTCATCCGGACCGGTGGGCAGGGGGAACGCATTCAAGAATGGCTGAATCGTTGGCGAAGCGGATTGGCGGGCGGCCACGGTGGGAACATCGCTGATGCCCGTGGTTGGCTGGCGCAAGCGAAGACCTTCATAAGACAGGAAGAAGAATGTCCTGTTCTTCACAATCGGACCGCCGAGTACGCCGCCGAAGTCGTTCTGCCTCAGGGCCGCTCGCTTGAGCCCGAGATGGTTCGCAAACCAATCATTGGCATCGAACAAGTCATTGCGAACATACTCGAAGAGGTCGCCATGAAAGTCATTCGTTCCAGAGCGGGTGGTCATCGCAATCTGAGCGCCCGGCGTGCGGCCATATTCCGGAGCGTATCCCGAAGTCTGGATCACAAATTCCTGCAGTGCGTCCACCGAGACCAGACCATTCGTTCCCCCGGCTGCAGTGAGCGCCGGAAGCGAGCCGCCGACCGACTGACCCGGCGAATTCCCAGCCGCCGCTCCGACGTTGGCGCTCACGCCATCAACCTGAAAATAATTGGCGTTCGTGCGCTGTCCGTTAACGCTGAACTGGCCTTGCTCGGCATAGCTAGTGCTGGCAATCACCGTGCCGGGAGTCAGTTGAAAGAGCGTCTGAAACGACCTTCCATTTAGGGGAAGCTCTTTCACGAATTGATGATCGACCACGGTGCTCACCGACGTGGAAACGTCGACGTTGGCGCCTTTCGCTTCGACCGTCACAGACTCGGAGATTGAGCCGACCGCCAACTTGAAGTTCTCTTCAAGATTGTCCTGAATATTAACGGTCAGACTAGTGAGATTTACTGTCCGGAAGCCCGATGCCGTCACTTGCATTCGATAGTGCCCCGGTCTGACATTCGAGAAAATATAGAACCCCGCATTGTCAGTCCTCGTCACCACCGTACTCGATCGGTCGATGTCTACGAGTTCAACCTGAGCCTTTTCGATGTTCAGTCCGAGAGAATCAAGGACACGGCCAAAAAGTATTGCGCTATCGGACTGACTTTGGGCAGAAGGGGCAATCAGAAAAGACATCGCTGCACAGAACAGCAACAGGCTCGAGATACGTGAGAATCTTCTTGGCATTGGCGTTCCTCATCAGCTAATGCAGCGCCCACGAGGTCATTTTCCCGCGTTACCGGAATTTTCTTGCAGAAATGAGTTATGCCAGGCGGAAGGGGAACACTCAGGGATGATTCGGCTTGTCCCCGAGAAACGCATAGAGGATCTTCTTACCGCTGGGCTGGGTCACGGCTCTTTTGTTGGACTCGACCGTGACAAACACCGAGTTGATTCTGGCCAGGACGCGGGCATCGTCGAAAGTCAGCACCCACCGGCCATCATTGACATCATCACTCCGGAAGACTCCCAAGTTCTTGACCGGCCGATTGTCCCCAAGTTTTTCACCCCACACGTAGAAAGAGATCTTGGCACTTACCTGTTTTCGGTCGGCCAAATCGTAGGCGTAGAAAACCAGTGAGGTGCCCTCTGTGTAGAAGATGCGCCCAAACGCCCGCTGTCCTTTGCCATTCTCATCGGTATCGTGGACATCCACGATGTGAAGATTTCGGGCGACGATCAGGTCGCGCGCCTGGTTCGCTGTGTCGTTCAATTGGTGACGTTCCGCTAGTTCGTTGCCCTGTTTGGCTACCTTGTCGCGCAATTCCTTCAGCTCGCTTTCACTGAGGAAAGAGGCAACGCGGGCAGCGTCTCGTTCCGAGCGAATCTTGGTTATGTCATCCCTAAACTGAGAAACTTGCGCATCTCGCTCCGCCTCCGTCTTACGCAATTCAGCATCTGCACTTTCAAGCTGCGCTACCCGTGAGTTCAGGCCAGCCTTTTCCTGCTGCACCGATTCCAACAATTCTTCAACCGATCCAAGTTTCTTTTCGAGCGCGACTCGCGCTGTCTTCTCGCTTTCCAGTTGCCGCACGACCTCTATGTCGCCGTCATGGTTTCGACCAGGGCTCGTCGCGCTGATCTGAGCTGACGGGCCGGGGGGGGCTTGAGGCTTAGCATTGCGACGAACCGCGGCGAACTTCAGCGAGACTGCGATTAGGACCACTGAAACGGTCACTACACTCCAACGCGCGAGCGCTGGGGCGTTAAACCAAGCCCGCCGACTTGCCTGATCTTTGTTCAAAAACAGGCCCTCGGAGTAGGCGCGAGCAAGAAACCTTGCCTTCATTCCAGGGGGCACTCTCACTGGGGAATGCTTGTCGGCAATTTCGGCGACCACGTGCGCATTAATCCGAGCGAAGTCTCCAAGCAGTTCCCGGCATCCGGGGCACGTTGGCAGGTGCTCGTTCAACCGTTCGAGTTCGCTCTGGGAAGCTTGACCATTGGCGGCCAGGCCGGCGCAAAGCTCTTCAAAGTACTCATGGGGATACAATGCAGGCTCCCTGTTTGGGCATGGCTGTCTCGGCCGTTGCCGTCTTTCGCCCCTGCTCCGCATCGAGCAACGCCATGCGTAATTTATTCAAGCTCCTATAAAGAGTATGCCGAACAGCTGAAGCTGTTTCGCCGCTGGATTTGGCGATTTCTTCAGCTGTCAACCCCTCGAAGAGGGTGAGTTCGATCACCTTCCGTGGCCACGGCTCCAGCGAACCCAATAATTCCTCGGCCAGTCGGGCGATCTCTTGGGAGGAAAGCTGAAACGGACGGCTCGCTCCATCGGAGAGTTCGGCTGGCAGCATCTCATCAAGCTGTCTCCAATCGTAAAACCGCCGGGCTTGGAGATGCTCCCTTCGATTAATAGCCCGGTGGTATGCATATTGCAGCAGCCAGGATCTGAACGTTCCCTTCTTCGGATCGAATTGCGCGATGGATCGGAAAACGTCGAGAAAGACCTGTTGCACTGTCTCTTCGGCTTCTCCGTCGTCCCTCAAAATTCGACGGGCTATGCGAAACACCAGGGCACTGTGTCTCTCGAACAAGATCGTCAAGGCGTCCTGACATCCAGACACCAGGCGAGTTGCCAAACCGGCATCATCGAGCGAACCAAATGCCGGGTTGCTTGAAGCGAGAGACTGCGCCTGATCTTCTTCGCTCCCATTGGCAGCCACTCGTATGCAGTGGGTCTTGTCATCATCTGCAAAGGGTGACCGTGGGAACATGTGTAAAATCCTGGACCTCGAAACTCAAGCTTTCCGAAAACCTTTCAGTGCTGCCAGCGGGTACTTTCCATAACTTCCTGCGGTTCTATGCCCGACTCGACGCGCAATCCTTAAAAAAATTCTACACTCACTTGATGTGAAACAACGTCTTGCCAATCACACGCCCAGCCAAGTCGACCCGAGATAACGGGTACCTCCGCGCTGCACCTTCTGAATCTTCCGCTTTTGACAGCACGAGCGAGCGACCCTCCCGGAATGCAATTCCCACGTCCAGTTTCCCGTTTGGTAGATAGACAAACCAGACCTGCTTATCAATCGATTCAGCTCCTTGTGAGAAGGACCGGTGAGGATCTAACGGGACGAGTGAGCGAGGGTTGCGCACGAGAGGATGGGCAGACCTGTCAGGTATCCATCCAAACAACTGGTACTTCAGTCGGCCGAAGTGTCGCATGAGGGGAGCCGGCCAGGGTCGGAACATTTCTTCCCAATGCTGGTAAATCGCGGGGCTGCCGAGATCAATGTCACTTCGGATAGTGAGTCCGTATTCGAAGAAACGCTCATTCCCGTGAACCTGAACGACAACGGGCTTCAGAATTTCATCAGCATCAATCTGATCAAAGGTGTCACCGTCGCAACCGCGATTCATTTCTTCGAGAGAAACATGGAAAATCATCGCCAGCAGCCGCCTGTGATCAGGGCGCGGGTTCCTTGTTCCACCGAGCCACGCGGACAGAGCCTGGTGTTTGAAGGCCAATTGCGGCTGACCCACCGCATCAGCAAGTTCGCGACTGCGGCGCGCGAGTTCTCGCAGTGTGAACCCGTGGCGTTGCTGAAGAGTCCGCAGATACTGAGCCTGTAATCTGCGTTCGCCGATTGTGCACCCCTCACATGGCCCATTATGAAGTACTCAGCCATCGCGGCCAGTTTGCGACAAGAACGGTGGGACACTTCGCGGTCAGAATACGACGACACGTTTCTAGTCCTCACTATTGGTCTGCCGCTGCGAGAGTCATATTTTCCCTCATGCCATGAAAAAAACAGCGTGAGCTTTCTTGCAACTTGAGACTGCCATTCGGGTTCCCATCGATGCGCCAACCTGTGAGCCAGCGGCTTGAAGGGAGCCCTGACCCACTCCGTCTGATTTCTGAATTATTTCTCCGGCAAAGCTCTGCGGCTTGTCGGACCAAACGCATTTCTTTCCGGGGGCGCTGGCTTCCCCAAATTGGAAGCCCGACTTCCCGCTAAACGCCCATTGCGGGAGGACTCCCTGGCCAACTGTTCTCCCAACCTGTCTCGAAGACTCGAGTACCAGGTCTCGTTGTATGGTTACGCCTTCCGGAAATGGTCCCCCTTGGTGGGATCGTGAAGTAGACCAGGCAGGTCGACGCATTCGAAATGACGTTCGAGTCGCGGCCCTGGACATCTGGCAGAAGGTCTGCGCACAGACGCGCAACGCGCTGGGCGACGCTGCAGATGCGAGCGGCTTGTTGGAGTCTTCAGTCGAGCAGATCTCGCGCTACCTCGACCGTTTGGGCGCATCGCCATTTTCCGAAAATACACCTGGTCTCCTTACCGTCGCCTTCTGCCGGATGCTCGCCCGTCGCGCGGCAAAACTCCGGCGCATCAAGACGGTGGGGGATTCATCGGAAATCGCCGGCATGCTGGTCGCTCCAAATTGGGTACGGATCGCCAATCTTCGGCTGGATGCGGAAAAGATTGAGCGGCAATTGAGTGAACGTGCGCGGGCCATAGTGGCGCTCAAGTCTGCTGGGTATGGTTGGAAGTACATCGCGGAGGTTTTTGGGACTAGCATATCCAATGCCAAGAGCAGGTTTTGGCGCGAGGTGAAGCGCGCGAAGCGACAAGTCCTCAGCGGGACACTGAGCCACCACAGGTGACCGCATCTTCTGTCACGCACTTTGCTCGCATTCGCCGCCACTGCTTCCTTCCGAGGTGCTTATGGGCTCGGTGAGTGAATTAGTCTTATTGCGCTTGGTATAGGTCTCCCGTAAAGAGAACAGGCCGGCGTGGCTTGGTGGAAATACGTAATTGCGCACAAACTGCAGGGCTTCATAGGTCAAACGGCGTCCTGCGACTTGTCGTCCATACTGCTTGAAGAAATCGCAAAAATCATCGGGCTCGATGATTTTCCTTTTGAGACCTTGGGTTTCAAGCGCCCGACATTTCAGCCATCCGCGATCAATCCAGCGCTGCACCTCATCGGGGCGGATGTGCAGCACCGCAGCTAATGATGACTTTGTAAACCACTCCCTCCCTTTCCGGTCTCCAGGATCAAGACGGTGGAGCATCGAGCGCACCGAAGCGGGCGTACGCCGTAGGTTTGTTGCAGCCTCCTTTATCGGTACCGAACTCACGAGATCAAGAAGCCGCTGCTGTTCAGCCTTCGTCCATTCCTGATAACGGCGTTCTCGGCGAATCCCACAGTGCCGCAGGAAGCGCAAGCACGCGTCCCGTGGATTTCCTGAGACATCGATCAGTTTTGTGACGAGAGTCCTTAGAACCGCTTCGTCGTTCTGTGAGGTTGTGGTGGGCCGTTGCTGGTACTCTCGTACCAACTCTCTTGCGTCTTTCGGCCAGCGGAACACACGTCGCTTCCGTCTGCCATCCATGCACGATTTCCAGAAGCGAAAGGTCGATTCTTGGCTGGTCCGCTCACGTTCCACAATGGACTGAGCTGCGCTTCCAGAATTTCCTCCTATACCTATACATGTCCGCGAAACCGAAAAGTGTGACAAGAAATCGTGAGTCCCGGAGCGGTTGCAAACTTTTGCACTTGCCGCGCTGGACGCCGCATTTGAGCCATTCAGTGGATAAACTCTTGATTTCTCAGGCACCAGGCTTTTGAGTCTGCGTTACTCACGAAGTCCAGACTGACGCACAGATTCATTGGGCAAATGCCTTGTCGAATGGGGACAAGTTTTGACAAAACAATGACATTTTGTTCCACAACCCAAGCCCCTGCCAGCGATTCCAATGCCTAAATCTGGGCTACCACTAGCCAGAACCCCCAACGATCGCACATTGCTCTTAGGAGTTCTTCTAATGCCGATGACCGCTACTCGCAGTAAACAACCTCTTTGGTGGGACCGTGAAATAGACAGCGCGGGCAACCCCTTACGCGCGGACGTGCGTTCCTCGGCGCACCAGCTCTGGGACCAAGCATGCAAGCGCGTTCACACGGTCCTCGGTGATCCCGGCGAAGCCGCGGGTTTGATGGAGAAGTCAGTAGCACAAGTCTCACGCTATCTGGATCGCATCGATTGCACCTCGTGTGAAAGGGACGCTACGGGCCTTCTCATGTCGGCGTTCAGCCGCGCGCTCCGACGATATGCCATTAAGCTGCGGCGTCTCGAATTTGTCGACAACGTTAGTGAAGTGATGAAAGCGCTTCCTGCCCGCAAGTGCGCAAGTAAAGAAGACTGCCGCCTGGACGCCGAGAAGGCTGCTCGGAACCTCAGTCCGAGAGGTCGCAGGATGCACGAACTCCGCCTCGTTGGATTCGAGTGGAAGGAGATCGCTGAAGTTCTCAAGACGACTCCTGACGCGGCACGAGCAGAATTCTCACGAGAAGTAAAACGGGCGAAACTAAAGATGGAGCGGGCAAGAAGGCTCGGCACGCCGCCGAGTTCAGGGTGTCACTGAACGACTCGAGCATTACCCAGTCGGGCAATATCATGGGCAAGCGACAGTCGTAAAGATCGCGGCTGCGAAGCTTATGAAGCGCTTCCGCGTTCATTAGTGGTCTTTAATGTTCATTGGTCTATGATCTTGTTAAGTCACTAATGTCGGCCATTTGCCCTCAAAATGGCCGACAATTTCCTTAGTAAGACAATTCAATTTAAACAAGTTAAAGGAGCCTCACAATGAAGAAGTTAGTCGCAACTCTAATCCTGTCCGCAGCGGTTATCCTCGCCCCAATGGCAGCCGGCGCATCTCGGATCCGACGGGATGGGCCCAATCCGTTCCCGTGTTGGCCGCGGGCATGTTCAATAAGATAACCGACGTACCATTTACAACTCAGCCATTTCTGGAGAATACTTATTCCCCAAGTGTTCTCCAGAAACTGAGGCGACGTGTACGAAGGTTTAATTCGCAATTTGTGGTCCGCTGGCTTGCTTCTTCTGTCAATATTGGTTGGCATATTGGTATGTAAGAAGACATGGCGGACGTTCCCCCTGTTCACGACGTACTGCATCAGTACACTAGTTACTAATCTTGGCATGTTTATGTTACGAGACTCCCCCAAGGCTTACTTCTACACCTACTGGCCGTCTGAAGCCCTTAGCATCGGTCTCAATCTCGCGGTGATGTACGAAGTGTTCCGCCAGTTATTTTCTCCTTATCCGGCTCTGACGCGCATGGCCTGGCGAACTCTTCGGGCGAGCCTGTTCGTTCTTTTGGCCCTTGCCTTGATCATCCTGTTGACGACAGCGTCCTCTGAACGCTGGAAGGTGATCGGCGCCGCCCTCTTCACGACCGAGGAGGCGATGAGGGTGGTTGAGCTGGGAATTGTCGGGTTTCTATTTATTTTTTCGCGGACGTTCCAACTGCACTGGCGCCAGCCAGTGTTCGGGATCGTGCTGGGATTTGGAGTCTTCGCTTCGGCGGAAGTAATCGCCACAGCCGGCTGGGTGCACGTCCAGGACTCCCAAATCGGCTTGCTCAGTGTCGTTCGAATGTGTGCTTTTGATGTTGCCGTGATTATATGGGGGACCTACATGCTGGTTCGTGAGACTGTTCGGATGTCTACGGCCCCGGTGCCGACCCGGCCTGAGCTGGAACGCATGGAGCGGGCCCTGAGAAGGATTATTTATCAATGATTTCCATTCTCGTTCCTATTGCCCTGATTGTTGTGGTTGCGATTTCTACGATCAGTGTTCTCCTGTACGCCCGCAACCTCAGAGACGGCAGAGTTCATAAGCGTGGGCCGAAAGCGTTCGACGTAGATGCGTTCGCTGCGCTCCTTAATCGCGAGGACGAATTGTTCCTGCGAGCGAGACTCCCGTATGCCGAGTTTAACCGGCTCAAGCGGCGCCGCATTCGCGTGGCCTTTCTCTACTTAGACCGGCTCTCCGCCACTCTCGCGGCAATTCTGGACATGAGGAGTAAAGAATGGCTCCTTGCCGGCAATGATGATCAGGTGGATTCACTAGCGAGCCTGGCTTCTGATCTGGCCAGCCACATACGCGTGCAATGCCTTATCGCCTATGCCAAACTCTCGATTGAGTTTGTGTTTCCTGAGATTCGATTCAGCCCGGCCGTGCTCATTACGGAATGCAAATCCCTAAAAGCAACGGTTGTCGAGTTGCACAGGATCGCGTCAGCCAGTGGTCTGGCGTCGGTGCCAGCGTTATAGGCCAAACGGTGAGGGTCGCATGGAGCGGACGGGGCGTTCCCCGTGAGTAATACCGCCGGTGGGATAAATTTACTAGCCAATATTCCGGGTTATTTGCCGCCAAAAAAACCCTTCGGGCACAACCCGGTGTTCCTCCTTGTAGGAGAGCTTGACGGCAAGTTGGTAGAGCACATTTCGTAGATAGATGTCGGTCCGGAGCAAACGACCACCAAAGCCGGAGACATCGAGATCCACAAGTCGGCGATGAAGGTGCAGCACCCTCAATTCCAGAATTGCATAGCCGATCAGTTGCCGTTCGTCCAATGCGTTGCTCAGTTCCTCCACATTGCCAATTAGGGCCGCAGATTCATTCCACAAGGTGTGAACCATCGCGATCTTCCGTGCCAGGCCAGCAACAAGACCGTCAATCAGTTCACGGGACCGATATCGTTCCAGTGCTTCAAATGAGGCCGAAGACCCGGCGATCTTTTTTTGGAAGTGGAACATTGCATCACTTTGAGCCTCCGTCAATACTCGACGCTGTAGTTCAAAGACACAAAACCGGTACTCGCCCAAACGGGCAAGCATATCTAGCAACTCATCCGGGTGAACCTCATTGTCACTAAACCCGAGAACAACGTGATGTGCTTGGGGGGGAAGCTCCACTGCAAGAGTCTCCAGCCTGGAGAACAAATACGCAATTTCGGGATCGTCGGAGACGGCTATCGCTTCTGCAGCAACCTCAAACCCGTCGACTATGCCAGGATCGTCCCAAGCGCCGGTCTTTATTTTGCGCAGGACATAGTCGATGTCTTTCGGGCGAAAAAATGTCTTGATCGTGCCAGCGTCTGATCTGGCAATTCCCAAATCGCCGGACTCTAGGTCGTATTTGACGACTGCTAGGTCTTCGGCTTGGCACAGCTCAATCACTCGTTCTGCATCCAGGGAATTCAAGTGTTCCGTGGCCCGGCTGCGATAGGCAGTCAACGAAAGTTCTTGTTCCCACTCGTGGCCGACCACAGCGTGCTTGCGATAATGTTGTTCCTCGTTTTGTCGACTGTTCAGGCCCTCACTATCGCCAAATTCGCCATTGCAGCCGGACCAGCGCGGCGCAAATCGGCTGTCCGCGTCTTCAGGATCTTGCGTTCGGCCAGCGTTAGGTTCCGGGATATCTGACATGCTCACACATCTCGATCTGGTGAATGTTGTACTTCTCTGCAATCGTTGCCCAATCGGATTGACTGGGAAGCGCCGTGTCCAACTCCTTTATGTTTACTTCTGTAGCGGGGCGAGCGTCCCGCTCTGATGCAGTCAAATATGCGAGTTCATGTCTCGTGTTGTTGTGTTCTTCCAGGTAGTCACGGACGAGATCTCGATTTGTATGCTCCACTGCTTTTCTAAAGTCTCCACTAAACTCGCGATTGGTTACGAAATAAAATTCATCAAAGTGGTGGCCAAACCCGTTGCGAATCCCCTTTAACTGCTCCCAAGGCACATCCGTGTAGTGGCTTCTCTGAGTGTACTTTGCATCGATTCCAATCGTCTTTTCAGGCTCAAGGAGGCCTCGGGAACGATGGACTAAAACATCCGCCTCAAACGTTCCACCCTTGGTCGGCTGCGTGAATCCCCTGGCGAACTTCAAACCAAAATCCACACGATCGGTCGCGTAAATTCGCAGGCTTTTGTTGGAGCGAGCTACAGCGTCACTAAGCTTCAGGGCTCCCGTAGACAAGATCTCATAGTGTTGTTGTAGGGCTGACATGCCAGGTGCGCGGAAAGCGGACGCCTTCTGAAAGAGTCCCATGGCCCCCGAATGATCTTTCAACACAGAGCGAAGCGCGCTCGGCAAAGCCGCGAATTCGCGCTCGGTCATATTTGCCCTGCCGCCGGTTACGTGCGCCAGCATATCCCTGACGGCACGAAAGTCAGAGCCGTCGGCTTTGCTCAGCACTTCGAGTAATGTTCCGTTTTTGGCTCCTTCGTGCAGCCTCGCTCGAAAGTCAACACGCTGGAGCTTCGCATTTCGTCTGATTAACTTATCAAACTCTGCTCTTCGCTCTTGCCGCGTGAGCTTCAACCTCTCGCGCTCTCTAGCGACTTCCGCCTTGTTGCCAAGCAGCAGACGGCCCAGATTGTTGATGCGCTCCCTTTTCATTGCGTCCAATTCGCTGTCGCGTGAGATCCGGAGCCGCTCGTCGGGAGATTTGCTGCGACAGCTGATGCACTCTCGCGGGATTTCCCAACGAGGTTCAGTCTTGAGCGTCATGATCATCACGCCATACGTAACGCGGAAAGGGCTCTTGCACAATGCGCAGATGGGATGTACCTCCTGCCGCTTTTCGAACTCTTTCTTTGCCTTGCGGCAAATGCTGCAATTATTTGGAGGGAAGGTGAACTCTTTCTCCGCGTAAAAGAGTTGGTCACGAAGCGTGGCGGAGACCATGCCGCTACCCCCTATGCTTGCACAACCCGCGTTACGGCACGGTCCGCTTGCGACGATCTCATCCAGGCAGTTGTCGCAGTATTTCTTTCTCGGCTCGTACGACGCCCCCATGCGCTTCCTGTACATCGCGCCGCCGGGAGTCAGATAGATTGCGCCTCCACACTTTTGACAGGCATCGTGGTAGTCGGTTAATTCACGTCTTGCGGTACACCCGCAACCGTCATTCTTCAAACCCCAGCCCCAGAAAATCGGCGGACTTCCGTCGAAATCGCCGCTGTCAGGAATTGTCTTGTCGCGACCACAACCTTCACAGAAGTAGGTGTAGTAGCTGACCCCAGTCCGTTCATTGGTATCGACGTACTCGGGCTCGCGCCACACGCAATCCATCCTAGGCAAAGGCGAGCGCTTCTTAGCCATGAGAGCACGTCCTTTGGGTGTGGTAGCGAAGACACGTCTGCGCGATTCCACATAATGCGTTCAGCGCAATCATGGATGGGCTTTTACGTAACCAACGTGATGTGTGACAGCCGAAAACCCTTCTCCTCCTGCTTCGTGAATCCGCTTGCGCATGATTCATCGCGCACGACCCGCGAGACCATGGCGGGAGATACCTTTGCCAGAACCGCCACCTCCTCTTTTCCTGTGAGCCCCGGGGCCAACGGCGTATTGTCAATTGGCAGGGCCACGCTTATGGTCGCGCCCTTCTCATCAACAATCTCGGTCACGAAGCCAAAATCCCCTTTTCGGAACCTGAGCTTTGTGTGCAGCGAAGACTCCCTTACAAAGCGCAGCAGTTCCTTCTCGATACCCTTGGAGATTGGAGGCAGCACATCGCGACGTCTCACGGACCCGAACTTGTTCAGTTCGTCCTCGTATCGCCTTCGCGCATCACGCACTATCAGAAACCAGAGCTCCTTCACTTCTGACTCCGTGGTAGTAAAACCAAATGCTTCCAGTTCCTGGACCGCGTTGGAATAGTCGCGCGGCTTGAGGGTCTTTCGCGTACCCAACATGTCAACGAGGCGGATACAAAGGTTGAATCTTTCGTCCGTTCCCTCGCGCTCGAACAGGAATTCCCGCACACAGGATTGGAGCAGGAGGTCGCGATCATCTTCCGTTAACGGCTGGTCCGAGGATCGTGTAAATTCATCTTGCTGGAGTTCTATTCCTACGTGGCGCCTGAGTTGATCAAAGCGACCGTTGAGGCCGTGCAGGGCTCGCGACGACACCTGGAGCTTTGCCGCTTCTGCATCTAGGCTCCGCCTTAATTCACTTGATTCCAGAGAACTTAGAGTGCCCGTTTTCAAGGCTGCGAAAAAGTTATTGAAGAAGTGCCGGTAAATCCGGTAGATGTTTATCAATTCACTCTGTTCACTGAAGCTGACGGCGGCCCGCTCGAATCCAAGGGTATGATTGGCAGAGTAGTGGTCCAACTCATTCAGCAGGCGTCCGGATAGTTCGTCGTCTTCCTCTTCGACTTCATCGGGCAGTACGCCTCTTTCGGTTTCTATCTCCGATTCGGGCCCCTGCGGTGGCTGTTGGCCACCTTCCTCGTCGTTTCCTGGTGGGTCGTTGGTCGGCCCGAAATTTTCGGCGGACGTCTCGCGAGTTTCAAATCCAGCCTCGTCACAGGCGACCAGTGAATACCCGTCTCGCACAAGCGAGCAAATGTCGCCAGCGACCCGTTCATCGACTCCGATGGCACGTAATGCGTCGTATAAGGGTTGTTGATCGGCATCGTTTTCATACCGTAGAACCAGTCGATGTACGTCCGCTACTGGCGCTGAAAGCGAGTCTTGGTGGAAAAGCTCCATTGCGGAGAGTTGTTTGGGATTAGTAAGGAATGACCGGGGGGCCATCAAGTCCTTGAAGCCAAATTCCGCCGAGGCCGCTAGAACGGTGAATATGACTGCGGGGTCACTATTGGCGCCGTGCCGTTGAATCACTTCAGCCAGAAGCTTGGCGAAGTCCATGTCATCGAGCCCCACGAAGGTCAGCGCCCGTTCGCCTGCCGGCGTTAAGCGGTCGTTGCTCGCAATGCCGATCCGCGTGAGCCTTGCTCTTTCTGCTAAAAACCGCTGCCAGAGTTCGCGATCGTTCTCTATGTGCGACGGCAGACACAATTCCTTTATGGCCTGCAACAGCTGAGGCTCCGGGATTCCTTCACGGAACGAATAGAGCGCTAGTTTGAGAAAGCTCCCCTTTGCCAGTGGATAACTGATGGGAGCCTCCGGCAATCCGGCGGCGAGGGTCGCGTCGTCCAGGTTGCAGTAAGACGCTCCGAAGTCGCGAGCGATAAAAGCCATGCCGGGGCGAATTCTTCCAGCACGGCCTATGCGTTGGTATAGGGCGTTGACCCCGAGTTCGACCTTTCTGACCATTTCGCCGCCATCAACGAACACGGTGTCGAACTCTGAATCCATCGTCACTACGTAATCGAGAGAAGAAAACGTCAGCCCCATTTCGACGACATTGGTTGCGACAATCACATATCGTCCATTCTGGTCCTCAATATTCTTGATCAGGCGATCAAATGCCAGCTTTTGGGAGGGATCACGCACTACCGGGCTGGCAAGCCTCAGGGTATGCACTCTGGTCTTGCCCCGATTAAAGTCGGCGCGTGCAATCAGATCAGCAATGCGATGCGTATCGGAATTTTCGCTCTGGTGTGAATTCACAATGACCAGCATGCCCTGAGGACGATTCTTAAGACCCTTGTAGGGCTTGCCGTTCTCTTCAAAATCGGCCTGGGACAGTAAATGGGTCCGGACTCGTTCGATCTTGGCGCGGACCGTTGGATCTCTGAAATCGTCTGGATTGGGGAATCGGGAGGGTTCCGGGTCGACCAGAAAGTGCTGTACAAGATCAAGGATGCTCTCCTCGACTGTGGCTTTCAGGTTCGTGAGATGAATTGGAAACCGTTGTGCCTCCGCATAGACGATCTTGACACCGAGATCTGTCTCTAAGTTCCCCGGCGCAACCGTGGCAGACATGTAGTCGATATTGATGTGCTGTTTGCGAGCTAGCGCAATGCCGAGCTCAATCGCGGGGTTCGCTTCAATGGTTACGTGGGCCTCGTCAATGATGATTCTGTGATACTTAGGGTCAAGTTTGTTTCCCTCAAAAGTAAGACTCTCCATGATGCCCGTTGTGATGAACAATATCGGCGCATCGCCGTTTACCTTTCCGGCCGAAGTGATGCATCCGTACAGGTTGAAGTGACGGGGATCATATGGTGCTCGGTGTGCGGCGGCAAACTTGTAGGCGAGTTCTACGATTTTCTGAACCGTGCGGCGGTCTTTCTCGTCGATGTCAACAATGCCAGAATCTTGCAGGAACCTCCGGAAACCCGCGTCGTCTTTCATGCGGTATGCCAAGTACTGTTGATAGCCCTCATTCATTTCCGCCATCATCATCGTGCATATCGGAATGCGCGGCTCGACGACGTACACTTGTGGAGAGCGCTGTGACAAACCTTGCCCTTCCCGCTGAAGAGCGTCGCAAAGGCCAAGGAGCACTTTTGTGGGGACGGTGACTGTTTTTCCAACACCCGTCTTGGCGATAATGAAGACTGGCTTCTCACCGATTTCTTCTATGATGTCGCGAATCGGCAGGCTCCAATCGTTCATTCGGTCATAAAGGAATTCACGGATGAGCCTGATAGGATGATGTTCTTCCCTGCCGGTTTTGTTGTTGATGAACGTGATCTCCGCATGAGTGCCGGATTGTTGCTTCCGTCGCTCCTGACGACGGATGTGCTCGCGGACTCTGCGAAGTCCCTCTTTACCACGCTCGTTGTTGGCGGCGCGAGAACTGAAAGCCTGGTATTCCCGTTCTGCCGCGGACCACTCTTCGAGTTCCTCAAGTACTTGGCCAAAAATCAACCGATAGAAGTACGCGTCTGGTTTGAGCGTCAGGGCGTGATCAAGATGCTTTTGGGCGGCCCGGAAATCAGACTGCGATGCAAGGCACCTGCCAATGATCCCCCAGGCGTCGTGGTTCCGGGAATACAACTCCCGCGCGCGTTCGGCGTTTATGCGTGTAGATTCGGCGGTAACGTCCGCGTGCGATCGAACAAGGCGTTGCGTGATCTCAATCGATTCCTTACGGTCCCGCTGGAAGAGCGCAGATAACTCCTTCTGTTGTTGCCGGTTTTGAGGCGAATCGTTCTTGGCAACGAGTGCATCCGCCAGTGCCACGCCTTCCTCGTGGCGCCGACGTTCCTTACAGAGTTTCATCAAGGAAGCGATCGCAAACGTGTAGTCAGGACGAATCGCCAGGGCACGTCGCAGATCTGTCTCCGCAAGATCGAATTGTTTTGCCAGTCGGTACGCATCGGCCCGGTTCGCAAGCTTGCCGTATTGTTGGTCACCCGATGTATCTGCCTTCAGCGCCTTGTCGAACCACGCTACCGCCTCTGCATACTCACCCAGTTCGCGGTGAGCTTTCGCCATTTCACTCATGTAGTAGGCATTGTTAGGTTGGCGTTCAAGAGCCTTAATGAGCCATTCAATCGATTTCTTGGGCTTCTCTTCGAGCCGTCGAGTCGCGCTCTCACGTGATCCGAGCATCCCATAGGCATCTGCCATTTGGGGCCGCAGAGCGATCGCGGCCAGGGCGTGTTGGCGCGCTTCCTCCTTTCTGCCTTGCAGACGCCTTAGATTGGTTAGTGCCGTGAGCGCTAAATAGCTGTTCGGATCTATATCGCGCGCCGTCGTTAGGCACTTCTCGGCCTCATTTCGATGGCCTTCTCCCATGGTGAGATAGGTAACCGCGAGGGCTGACCATGCCCCCGCGTTGGTGGAGTCAATTTCAAGTGCGCGCCTGAGCGCCGCGACGGACTCGTTCGTCATCTCCGTCGCCTTCTCCGCGAGATTTAGGCTTCGGAGTCGACCAGCAAGCTTTCGGTAGGTAAGGCCCAAGTTGACAAACACAGAGTCGATTGCGTCATTGATCTCCGCGGCGATTTCGAATTCCGTTAGAGCGTATTCCATGTTTTGACGCATGGAATAAATCTGACCTTGTGCTAAGTGGTAGTACGCACCGTGCGTGCTGGTAGCCGCCATCGCCTCGCGATACATTTTCTCGGCGCCGGCCTCATCCTGGGTTTCATACCTGATCTTGTCGGCGGCATAGAAGAGTTGGGAGCTTCGTTCGAACGCTTCCGCAGTCTCGTGCCCGAGTTGTACTTCATCGTCCGCTGCGGAATGAATGGACATCTTGGATCTCGGAGGGGGCCCTGCGGAACGTCTGCCAGAGTGCGTCTTACTGAGAGTGGTGTACGTATCCGGCGCGGATTATATCACCGTCACAAGTAGTTTGCGGTAGAGAGATCTATCCCCAGGTCTACTTACGGATCGACCGGCGTCGCATAACTGCCAAGGAAAGGTCCGCTGGCAAGCAGGTGGCTACTTACTCCGTTCGAATTTCAAGGTAACCGCACCCTCCACACCCGCTTTGGAGACAAGCATAAAGCCAAACTCGGCTGACAGTTTTGCTTCAAGGGAAATCTCTTTGAGCTCGAACTCGCCGGCGAGACGCTTGCATTTGTCGAGCGCGCGAGAAATCGCATCGCCGAACTTTTGCAGTTGCTCTCCCAGTTTGTCTGCATCAATTTCCTTAGGGCCGCCAAACTTCTGCACGTCTTCGGCATCCTCCATCAACACGAAGACGGTACGGCTCTCGGCTGATCCAGCTGATTTATTTGATCTCTTCGAAGTCTTTGCCATGGGATAACCTCACTCGAATATTATGCCGCGATACCACGAATTGGGGGATGATAGCACGTAACGTATCGTATCAGCGCACCCACGCTTCGACCCCCACTTCGTTAAGCACCTGAAGCATTGGAATGAAGTACGCTTGTGGTCGCACATTTGGGTCAGCGCCGGGTGGTGGTCCAGCTTTGAGCACACCGAGCAAAGCGCAGGTCAAGCTATCGAGATACTCCGGCGACATGTGTTTTGTCTGCCACGAAGGAACGGCGGGTTCTGTTCCTCTCCCTGTCACCAGGAGAGCGCCAGAATCCCCGTGAACGCATTTAATCGTGACCGTAAACATCGGGAATATCCCGGCCGCACTGGCGTTCGCCGGTATTTGAACCGCTTGATCCAGATACCCGAGCTGGTGTCTGGACTTTGCTCCGTACATTTGAACGGGCATATCTCCCGTTGCAATAACAGGAGCTGCCGGAACCATATCAGGTCCTTTACAACGATAGTCGCAGAGGTAAGGCGAGGATAGTTCGGCAAGTGCTACGTCAGTGGCTTTCCAAAGCTTCTTGACCTTTCCGACGCGCTTCGGAATGACCTGGCCGTTGAGAACATCATAGCCCGCTTCACGGAAAACATGCCCGGATCCAAGCAGCAAGGGAACGGTCGAACCAGGTGTACTAACCAAACATGTGAGCGTCCCGAACTCACGAATTCCGATGGGACTTTCCGACCCAATCTTGTCACCACTCTGCAATACGGGTGCATCGTGCGGTGTCGGATCAGGTTCACCGAATAGGAACTCACCAGTCGGCACCTTCCCCAACAATGTAGGTGTTGGTCGTACTTCAACGACGGAAGGAACCTCTCTCGCCTCCTTGTATTCCGCGGCACGCGATTCCACGAACGCGCGTTTCGCCCATCTCTTGCGAACCTCGCCACACTCTCGATCGCTCAATCCCTGTTCTACGCTAAACACAGCCGTCAGTTGGGGTTCGCGAACACCGCGAATCCCCACCCCAACCGAAGAGAGTCCGGGGACCATCTCGCGCCATTCGGGCAGGGTCTGAACCAGTGCGCCAGCAATTTCGCGTTCCCTCAAGGCTTGAGACCGCATCTCCCGTGGAAGACGAATCCAAGCATGGTGAAATGAAACGACGGCTGCTTCGATATTTGGCGATACTATCTCAGCCTGCCGGAACGCCCGCAGGAGCGGGTCAATCTCAAGCCATCCGTATGGATCGCGCGGTTCCCAGGGATGCCGATCCTTTTCGAACAACTGGTCAAAATACTCGCCGTTCACTCATCCTCCATCAATCTCACACATAAGTCGACAATCGCTCGTACAGAGATCGAATCGTCGCGGGATCGCCACGGAGCACGATTCCGCCGCTCACGCCAGCCAAACGTGATAGTCCGCTAACGTCGGCATCCGCACCATAGGCGACTCCAAAAAACCGTAAGGTGCTATTTCGTTTCAACCGTTGTTCCAGTGCTGCGACGCCGATGCTCGAGGCGTTCTCCCTGCCATCGGTAAAAGCTACCATTGCCCAGATGTGCGCCGGATCCCCGGTCGTTTCAAGCGTTTCGAGGCCCAGCGCAACTGCGTCGTACAACGCAGTGTCTCCGGCAGGGTCCAGTGATCCCGGCTGATAAAAGGGGCTGACAGGCGGACGCAAAGGGGTAAGAGTAGTCGCTTGCGTTTGAAAGCGAATGAGGCAGGCCCTCGATCCCGGACCCTGCAAGAGGCTAATGAACTCGTCGATAGCTGCTTTCGCCTCGGGAAATTTGCCGGATTCTTTCATGCTGCTGGAGGAATCGAAGAGCAAGCAAACGTCCACCGCACGCTTCGTACTGCTAGCAAGAGATTTGATCCCTCGGATGGCCCGGCGCCCGGGAAGAACTAACGGGGCGGCTCCAGAATGAGCAGCCCACTGTAGTGTCTGGCCAACCTTTGGTCCCAACGCCGACGCAAAGCCCTCAAGCGCATCACGCGAGGTAAGTGCGTTCGCGTCTTTGTGTAGCAATGCATTTCGTGCCAGTCTGTCACCGCTCAAACCTAGCAACGGCTTCGTAAACCGCTCGAACCCCTCATCAAGTTGCGGGCTTTGCCAACCTGCCATCGACGCAACGCTAGTTCCAATAGCCAAGGTTCCATCATGCGGATATACGATCACACCCGTGTTTGTCGGCGCGCGCCGGGCGGCAGTTATGATGGATTTCTCTTGGGCGATGACGATGTCTGTTGTCCAGTCTCCCTCAATGGTTGCCCGTTGCAGAACAGCGTCGTCATCCGGCCCGTATTCATCTACAACCTGCTCAAGTAACTTGATCTCTTCAACTTGCGTTTCTTGGCCCTTGCCGTGCGATTGAAACGACAGATGCTGCGCAACCGCGACAGCCACGCCGTCACTCGCGCGTAACGCGGCATGGCGAATTCGAATCTGTCGGTCTTGGGCAAGCCGAACCAAAGAATTCCAACCAAAGGGCTCCTCGAATACTTTGAGCCTCTTCGCAGTTCGCGGGGACATGAAAAATACGACCGGCGTTACGCCGAAGGCCGCCTGCCGGGCGAAAATAGAACCTTCAATCGCGCCCCTGTGCTCCTCCCATTGTTCCTCCAGTTCTCGCAAAGAGAGATCCGACTTCGGACAAAGGAGTCCGAAGTCTCGTCCGACGACGTACCGGATTACGTCTTCGTCTGGATAGTAATGAGCTTCGAACCGCAACGGGCCGCTCTCATTAAGGTGTTTGATTAGTGGATCGACAAGGTCCCGCTTGTCGGAACTGCAGGCAATGTGTTGTACATCCATTCGCTTCTCGGTGTCTCAGGAGTATGGCTCACCTTGGGAAGCTTGAGTTTACCCTTAATATTGACGTACGGCCAGTAGCTATATTCAGAAATCCGCCGTGGTAAGTAAGTTGTCCATAGCGGAAAAGCCTCGCCAGCATTGCTAGAGCGTGGTATGCGAGCATCTGGTTGAGGAATGGTTCTTGACGCTCCAAGGCCTCTACTGCGCTGCATGCGGGCAACTTGTCCTTTTTATCGATCCTTGCGTCGATAATTTCTGGAAATAATTCCGCGACCGTCGACAGCCGTGGACCAGTCTTCTTGTTCTTTGTGTTCTCTGGTTGGCCGAGGACGAACTGTCCGGAGTCAGCATTGTTGCCTAGATCCAGCCAATAGCAGCAATTCTGGTATGCGGCCGTGGACATGATCAGGCGGCGTGACCTGCGGGAATCCACGCACCCGATCAGGATATCGGTTTCCTGGCGCCAGCCTTCATCCAGAAACTCAGGGAGACCGTCCCAGCCCAGTCCCCAAAACAAATTGATGCGCGTCGCGAGGACGGTTGCCTTATAGAGGCCAATCTCGCTTTCGCTGAAAGGCTGCCGCACGCAGTTTGTGCGGGAGATCCGGTCTCCATCTACTAACGTTACGTGAAGGCCGTAGGGATGCCCCCAGGCAAGGATCGCTTGATGCAGATGAGGCAGGCCCGCAGCAATCGCGCTGCCTGTACCACCGCAGCCGACGACCGTGACTCGCACTTTCTCGTTAAGCAAAGACGAGGGAATGTGATGCTCAGTCGTCCGGGTTTGCGTTTTGGCGTTGGCGGTCATGGTTGTTCACAAATTCTTTAAGCGTTTCATCGAGTTTGACCAGGTAGGAAAACGGGAAACGGTCCTTGCCTGCAAGCGACTGCCACATGGCCAGAAGTCCGCCTGGATGCGTCGTATGTTTTCGCGCGCCGTTGGCATGAGTGAATTCGCTGTGAAAGAAAGAGTCTTCCCAACTCTCGATGGCTTGAACAGATTTTTCGCGTGGGATCTTCATCGTGCCTGTGCAGACGAGGCCGTCGTCACCACAGTTCCAGTACGGAGCTGTGTGCAGCACGCTGATCGCCGAAGGCCGCTCCTGAACCGCCAGCGCGCGAACCCACAAGCTTGAACCGGATGCCTTGAAGAGAAGTGCCGGTTGAGGATATTTCCTACCATTCAACTTCTTCAGCGTTCCGTCGCCACCGCGATCGCTATAGAACATTGTTCGCGCTTGCGCCGGAGACCACCAGACGATAGTGTCCGTCGTGCGAACGAGAACACGCTCCGGCAGAATTTCCAAGGGAAGGCGCTGCCCAAGGCCCGCCATCAGTTGGGTGAGCATCTCAGGCGTCACGAGTTGGCCCGCGCCCAGTCGTGCCTCTTCCTGCTCGTGGACGACTTCGTGCAACGTAACGAACGGGTGCCGGTGCGGGAAACCATCATAGCTGCTGGTCCCGTACACCAGCAGCACCCGGCTCAATCTGAAGTCCTGGCTGGAGCCGATGCTGACGGATGTTTTCATCGTCGATCTCCCTAATGATCTGAACAATTCCGGCGGCGGTCGCCAGAGACCGTAGCATGGCACTGGCGTGATCCATTGCCTTCTTGACCACCGCATCTCCTTCTTTAATGGACCGCCCGAGTTTCATCGCCAGAACAATGGGCGGTTCAAATGGTCCTTCCTGGCCAATACAGCGCATCTCTTCATCGAAGCAGCCATTGATTTCATCATCTTCATGCCAGCTGATGAGGCATCCAGGACCACAACCATCGCAGCCAGCAAGCCAGTCCTCGATCTCAGGAATGTCCTTCACGAGTTTCCCAGCCCACGCGTGGTCGTAGCCCTTGCCTAACTCATCCAATTCCAAGACCAGGTGTACGAGCTGTCGTGAGATCGACCTTTGCGGCGATCGTGCGATGTCATGGAGGATCTTCCGGGCTTTGCTCTTGCTGAGCCTGACATGTCTGGCGAGACAGCTGGGGATGTTTTCTTTGACTCTCCGGTAGATCGAGCTTCCTTCGTCTTCCTCGTCCAATTCGGATAGCCAGAGTTCGCTCTGCTCGACCGCATCTGAATAGTCGTAAACCCGCATCCATTTTCCCAAGTTATGAACGAGGACATGGTAAAAGGCCGCCGGAAGCCGCGGGTCTATCTTCTCCAGGTGCAGGAGGGTCGCACTTATAGGAATTGAGGCGGCAGCGTGGTACTCGCCCACCAGATAGAGCGTCGTCGCCGGGCCCTCCGCGTCAGCGTTCTGCTGATTGCGTTCCACTTCCGAGAGTTGGAGCAGGTCGTCGGCAATCCGCAGCTCACCAGACCAGACTTTCAACGCTTGTTCTGCGCCGTTGGCTCTTGCGAAACGGCGAAAGCCGCGCTCAACAAAATCCACTGCGCTACCAGACCAATCGTCAGCCCGGCAGATTCCGAGCCGCAGAAGGCTCTTCGCTAGGTGAGCCGCCGGTTGCTCATCCCAGCGAGAACAGAATCGCCAGCGAATCCCCTTGATGTTTGGTAGCGAGGTAGCGAGAGGTAGGCCGATCACACGAGCGGCGGCATGACTGCTCCGGCCGGCGGCAAGCATCGGTCGCCTGACGCCCCGTCGCTTTCGTACTTCTGCCGGTCGAAGAGTTTGCCCAACAACTCGCCGGCCTGGAATGCTTCTGGACATTGTCGTAGGTGCTCCTGAACCGGGTCTACACGGGCAGCAGATTCAGCCGTCAGTGCATCCAGTTCCCGAATGACTCTTTCCGTCCGATTGGAATCAAACCGGCATCGAGACACCCGATTAGCCACAAAACAGTTTTTGCGCTTCTTCCTTAGCTTTGCTGTCATGCAGTTCCATCCCTTGGGAGCCGTCGACCCAATGTTGCTGATGGCGCTGGCTTCTAACCTTTCACTCCTATGGCCCGAGTGAACTTGTATTGCATGGCTCCGTCGACCGGGCTCGGCCCTTCTACAGAGGCTGTAGCCAGTTCGGGGTAAGTATTCACGTACATATCGCGTACTTGCTCGACCGTAAAATCGGGATTCGGGTCTGGAAGTTTGACGCAATTGAACAGGAAAACGCGTTCGAGTCGTGCGATTGCGATGGCCATTGTTCACTCACCTCCTTCTTGTTCGGTTGACTGCGGCAAGACGGAAGTCGAAGCCAGCGGAAGGCTCGCTTGCTCATTTTCGCTGAGGGGAGCAGAATCGCCAGGCTGTTTGCACCAGATCAGGGGAAGTTCATCGCGCGCGGACTTGTTCTCCTGTTCCTTTTGGGCGTTGGCGGAAGACGTTTTGGTCCGGGGCTTCTTGTCCCGCTCGGTAACGGCCTTCACTGCTTCTGCGATCTCATCCTTGGCGCCATCAATCGCGCTTTGCAACTGAACATGAGCCTGCGTGAATTCTGTTAAAGACTGGAAGAGTGCTGCATCAATTTCCTCCGGCGTTCCGGTCAGCGAGAGGGGCGTGGTTAACGCGTTGATACATGAATCCGGCACGCTGGCGATCTTGTCCTTGTTGGAATATCCGATCTTGTCGTTGACCTTTCGGTCTTGATCCAACCGTTGCGGCACCACATTGACCCTGATTCGGCCTCCGCTAATTGCTGCAACGGTGATCGACAGCGGTCGATTCTCGATCAAAGGCATCAGTTCTTGAAACATAACTCTCCTTATTATTAGGTCGGGGCGTTCGACCGGTTCTCATTCGTGGAAAGGCTTGCAAACCCTCGCCGGAACCCATGGATCGTTCCCGGCTAGATCAAGTTCGACGGCAGCAGCGGTCGTCGCTTCCTGAACCTCGACGGCGTCTGAATTGAATGGGGTCTTCGAGACCACGGTAGACAGGTTATTTCTGACTACTGTAGCCAAAGAATGATGTGACTACAGTAGTCAGGTTGTGAATTCCATGATGATTAGTTCGCTGGAAGCCCGCTCGCGGAGGCTGTCCTCCACGACCGGGGAGTCAACGATCAGGCGGGCAACCCGTTGAGAAATTCTCCTAGCCTCGCTGTGGCTTTGAACTGCGGAACGGGGTCAAGTTTCTTGAACGCGCTCGTAAACGCGTTCGACAAGCTCCACATCGTTCGGGCCGAGAATTCGGGATATTCCGGCTCGAAGTAGAGACGGTGGACATCGGACAGGAGGCTCTTAGGCGCGTCGAGCTTGCCGTCGACGAACGCTGAGTAGAAGATTAGCTTTGCTTGGGCATCGGTGATCTGGGTCTGCCGCCAGCTTTCAACTTGCCGCTGCATCGGCTCGAAGTTGCGCTGGATGCGGTCCACGCCCACGGACAGAGTATCGATCAGGTTGAAATTCTGACTGTGTTTGGCCAACACCGGAGTAAAGTCGCCGCTGAAAGCCATGTTGGAGCAGACAAACACTCGGATGCCGGCCGTGAGGCCCAGGCGCAGAGATTTGTCATGCGAGTTGCGGATGCCTATCGAGAACCTGCATCCCTCCATTTGCGTTTCGAGATCAAGAACGCCGAACATCTTCATGCCATCGGAAGAGGCGGCATATTCTTCGTTCACCACGCCGATGTGGCGAAAGCTAAGGGTTTCAACAAGGGCCTCAACAATTTCGTGGTGAGGGACTGGCCGGTGGGTTCGAGTTGCCTCCGGTACGGGGATTTGCGCCAGCTCTGTGCGCCCAATTTTGGGCAGAGGGCCGGCAACAAGCGTGCCTGTGCTCATGGTTATTTCCTTTCTTTTGTTTGTGTGGATTGAGAACCGGCCGCAGAGCGCGGCCGACGAAGCGACAACGTTGAACTCCGCTAGTTCCAACTGAACAGCGATTGCTGTTCCGAAGGAACCGATCGAGCGCGCCGGCGGATCGGCTTTAGTGACCCGATCGACTGCCCGAACACCAGCACCGGATCGGCATTGATTGCCTCTTCGAGTAGACGGCTAGGCTCGGCGATTTCGTCGCACAAATGTCCGTCGCTGGAATCGATGTCTCTTCCTGCAACATAGTGGTCGCTGGGGAACAGCTTCTGATGCTCTTGATGCAGCGCTTTCCAAATGGCGTCGGCCGATTCGCCAATACCATTCTTCTCCACCAACTCCCGCGCCATCGCCGAAAGCATGTCGTCGTCTTCGTCCACGCTTTGCAGTCCCTCGCCTGCAAACTTGCCCTCCATGGTGAGCGCGACCAGCAATTTCTTGCCCATTAGCCGCAGACAAGAGGTTTGCATCGTTCCCTCGTAACACATGAAAAGGACTCGCACCGGCCACTCTTGCCCGATGCGCCACGAACGGCGGCTCGCTTGGCGCAGTGTGTGCAACGAATATCCGGACTCATAGAAGATGACCGTCGGGAAATCGAGCAGGTCCAAGCCGGTTTCCACGAGCTTGGGATGGCAGATGACGACCTGCACTCCTTGTTTGACTTGCTTCGCGTACCAGGCTTCGCGCTTTTCAGTACCCACGTTAGAACGGAGGACCGCTGTGCGGATGCCTTCGCGCGCGAGAATTGTCTGGAGCCGCGCCGTGACATCGTGCTTCTGCGTGTACACGCCGAACACCTGGCAGCGTCGGCCTTCCGCAAGTTCTCTCTTGATTTCCTCAATGAGCCTTCGTTCCTTGGCGTAGAGAGAATCCTCAGGCAGGTCCTGGGTTTCGGCAATCACAAACCTGACCTTGCGACCGAGCTCTGGATCGAACTCCGACCCGTACAGTGTTCCGAGTCCAAAGGGATGGTCGGGATAGAGCAACAAAGCGTGCAGCATTTGGCTCAAGACGGATCGGTTGCCCTTGTGCTTCTTTAGGGCCTCACGGATGTCTTCCTCGAGCGCGCGGTAGGCGGCTTCCATGGAGCCGTCCATGGAAACGCCCACCAGCCGTTCCTCATACGGCGGTAACTCGCTGGATATGTCCTCCAGAAAGACAAACGCGCACAACTGCATCAAATGCTCGCCGAATAACAACGGCGACGCCCCTGGCTTCCGCCGGACCATCGTGGTCGTTCTGGCGTTGGAGCAGGCATTCTCGGCAGGTTCAATCTTGGTGATCGTTTCGAGAACGCCGTAGTCCTGGGTAAAACAAGTGCGCCCCGCGGCGCCCCAGTCGTAGCCTCTCGCCTTCATCTTTTTGGGCTCAAGGCGATAGAGGGTGTTGAAGATATCGTCCGCATATCCGCCGAGGAGCGTGCCAGTGAGACCGACAATCCGGTCGGCGCACGATGCCAAGGTGCCCAGAGCGTTGCCTTGAGCTGTGTCGCCGGCGAGCTGGTGGATCTCGTCGCAGATCGCGTAGTCGAACCAACCACGCATGTACCGGCCGATGAACTCAATCGGCGCCATGCGGTGGATCTTCGACCGGTCGGCTTGCCACAACGCGCTGTGGAAGCTGTGGGCATGTTTGTCGCCACGTGTGTCGACGCTTTCTGATCGCTTGACCAGGCGGAAGTCGGAAGCGGTTATTCGCTGATCCTCGATGAGGACTGGCTTGCCGGTTTCGGGATTAACCAGCCATCCGATGTACGGCCCGGAACGCGCAATCGTGTAGGCATGGCGCCAGAAGTAACCTAACTTAGCCCGCTCTCGACCTACGATGAACAGTGACGGCCGGCCGCACTGAGCAATCCAGCGCGCGCGCGCATCTGAGTACTGTTTTTTCAGCCGAATATCACTGAGCGTGGTATGTAGTCCTTCGCGTATGATCGCGCCGCGCTTGAGACGGACCTCGTTAACACCATGGGGAATCTTCTCGTCACCTCCGTTCCTCATGTCGTCAATCACGAAAACCCGTATGCCCGGAATCGTGCGAAAAGCCTCTCGCGCCCACTTCTGAACCAAGTGAGGCGGGACCATGGCCAGGGACGTGTACGGACGCCCTTCGCAGTGAACGTGGACCGCGCCGAGCGAGATAAGCGTCTTGCCGGTCCCGCATTCCGCCACGACGTTCGCGGTCCTGGCTACTTGCCAGCGTTTCGCCACGCCCATGATGGCGATGGACTGCGCAGGAAACGGGCGTCGCAAAAGTGTTTCGATTCGCGGCGAAACGGGATCTTCAAAACGGTGAAGGGCCGGATATTCCTGCAAGATGCGTTGGCCGAGCTGAGCGGAAAACGCGCGCATGTACGAATAAATGGTGTCGAGTTCTGGCATGGTGGGGCTCGGAAGAGATTGAGAAGCGTGGGAAGAAACCACTCATTTCGGCGTGCGACCAATCTGGAGGGGCTATGCGGGGAGAGCGGGTGGATTTGTCGATTCAGGCAGAAACATCTCAGCTAGAGATCGGCTACCCCAATGAATCGTTCCGACGGTGATCGGAAACTCGAGGTTCCGTGCGCGAACACCCAGTCCAAGCCACGCCAGGAAGTGCTCCTTAGTGCCCGTGACTAATAAGGGGTCGCATCCGATACCGAGTAGCGTCCTTGCAGCCTTGTGCACTTCAAGTTGGTGATAGAACCAACTGGCCCATTCGGGCACGCCAGGTAGACCGTGGATCTGCGCTAATGACGACCAGACAAAATGGGGATCGGAATGCGCCAGCAGGGCTCGCCCCGTCTCGCCTGATGGGGCGGAAAGCTCTTCAGAAACCCCGATCAAATGACGGAGTGGCTTCTTGCGGTCCGCGAGTTGCAACGCGCCTTTGATCGTTTGCGAGTTTCGCCCGAGACAAGCAGAGATCCGCTCAATGCTCGGTCCTTCAATTTCAAACCTCTCGCCGAGGGAAATCGCGGCATTCAAGGCCGCAACCTGAGTGTCTCCGCCAATGACGGAAATGAAGTGGGCACGGGCCTGGCGTGGAGGATCAGGCGCGACCTCGCCAATGAATCGATCCAGGCGCACTTTGAATGTTGTCGTGGTCTTCTCCGTCCGTTTGTAATAGGTCAGCCAGCCAAAGCGCCGGTGTGCGTTGTTCATGACGGGTCAGCCTTTTCGTGGGTCAGAATCTGTGTCCTGCCGTCAGCGAAGATGAGAGTCAATTCGTGAGAAAAGCGCTCGCGATCATGGAGAATTCTCGTCTCGCCTTCCTCTTCTTCCCAGTGGTCGACGAATTTGACCGACCGCCAGTGTGCAATATGAAGGTCGTCTCCTTCGCCAAACACTCCATTCAGTAGCCCTGCAGTGCAGAGCAATCCCACATGCCCGCCGTGCAACGGCGTCAATGGCCTTCCCCGAATGTCGCTGCGCTCATGAAGGAGGAAGCGAGCAGCTTGGCGGTAAGCAGAGGACTGGAGGAGCAAGTCTTCCACTTCGTCCAAGGGAATGCCCGTATTGGTGAGAACCGCCGGCTCCGACTCGGGAACGGCATAGCAAACTTCTGGTATGTCGCTGAGAGGTGTGATCTCCTGCTGGATTGCCAGCCGTTCAAGGTATTGCGTAGACTCCGCCAACATGGAATCGGACAGCCGTTCATGTCGCTTGCGGCGTGTGGCCAAGATCGCTACCTGCTTGTACCGCAAGCACTCTGGCTCGGTCAGCCGGTACGCGCGAATGCCCTTGAAGTGATCGGCCAGCAATCTCGCACAAGGCTTCAATCGTGGCTGCGGAATGACAAATATGAGCACACCTTCCGGTTTCAGCCACCGATATGTATGCTCCAGGAAAACCAATTCCAGACGCTGATTGTCTGTGTGTCCGGACTCCCAATCATAGGGAGGGTTCAGATAGAGCAGCGACAAAGACTCGACAGGGCAACGCACATCCATCGTGTTTGCCTGCGTTACGTCAAGCCCGAGATTCCTCGCCTGTGCGGCACGATGAGCATCGATTTCGATTCCGTAACGTTGCGCCGGCGCACCTTCGAGCAAGGCTCGAAAAGCCACGCCATCTCCCGCGCAAGGATCAACGGCGGAAAATCGGGAGCCCGGCGTAAGGTTAAGATACTGTTTCAGTCTTTTCGCTTCTCTTGTGGGGAGCGGAAAGAAACCGAGCTTCGTCTTCCCGTGGACATGCACAGCAACACCTCAAAGTCAGGGTGGAAAAGTAAAAGTAAGGGAGATCGTTCTTGAGGAACCGATGAAAAAGAATAGCGAGATGACGTTAGATCCGGCCCTTGCGCAAGAAGCCCAATCCCTCGTGGCGCTGGCCTTTCGAAATGGCCCAATCGAGGACGTCCATGCCGGAAAGGAATGCCCGGCCTGTTCTGGAAAGATGGAGTACTCACACATCACTCAGGCCGAGATGAAAAAGATCATGAAGAGGGCGGTCGATAAGTTATATGCCCTGCTTTGGATCCGCATGTACTGTCCTGACGTATACGAGCACGTCGTGCGAGCTGGAAGTCACTACACTCAGACGTGGAATTTGCCGGAACACGCAAGAGCGGAAATCGAAAGCATGACGCGATTTGCGGAGCTTTTGGGAAACTCGAAACCTTCCAAATTTGGTGCAAGGCAGCGCAAAACCAAGACGCGGCGCAATTCCCCTTAGTCCGAGCTGGAAACCGAGACTGGGCCGCCCGGCAGTTCACACTGCTCCGGTGGCTCGAGCTCGATTTCTTCTTCTCGCTTCCTGCCATGCCGCATGAGTAGGCCATCTCCTGTCTCGGCCTTCCTCAACGCGATCGCGCTATACAGAAAGATGACGTACAAGGACTCGCAGCCTTCGCACTTCCTGTGTTGAGGCCGGCCGTCAGTCTTGGGGTTGTAACGTGGATGGATGCTGCACCGGCCATCGAATTGGAATCTGATCTTGAGCGACATGGACACCCTTGAATTGGCAGAGGACGATCTGCGTTTAGCTGTTTCAGGAAGCACTGTTATCGTTTCGTTTTGGACTTGTCTTTCGCTTCCACTCGAACCAGTGATCGAAAGGGTTCGAAGGCGGGTCTTCTTTTACGGCCACGAACGAGCACAGCCCATTTACAGGAAAGGGCTGCTCGTCTTCGATCCGATACCCAACTCGCGCGTGCTGCTTTTTGCGTTCCTCGAAACAACTAGCTTTGGTGGTCACACGAATTCTCGAAGACATGTTGCCGTGTCCTCCTGTGAAGTGAAGATTCAGGCCGAGGGTGTTGGTGCGGGAAAGTAGTTCACACTGTCCGCTGATCAGTTGACGAAGAAACGCAATAAGTGGAGAGGATCATAGGAGGGCCGCCGGTCGCCACAACCGAGCCTGGCAGCTCGGGATTATCAAAGATCATGCATTCGCCTCCTGCGTTACAGCTTGTGCTGACGGGCCTGCGGTCCAATTGGGAAAGGGATTGCGACTCGACAGACGGAATGTAGCGATCAAGTCCCGAATGAGGGAGCGGCGTTGGTAGAGTGCTTCCGTGAGGCGACTTAAGCCAGGTCCATCGAACTCATACCACTCTTCCGGAATCTCGGCAGCCATGCGCCAGATGTCGTGGATGTCCATTTCTTCTGCCCGGGTAAGCGCGGGCTCGAGGGCATCCCAACCAGTGACGTTTTTGTAGACGCAGTTTTTGGCATACACTCCCCTTAAAGGCGAGTCGGGGAAGGTCCATTCGCCAGCATTGAAACAGTATCCCTGGTCGATAAACGTCGCCCAATATTTCCGTTGCCTCTCCGTACGACTGAACACGGCCTGCCGGCCATCGCTATTGCATGTCCAACGATCCAACACCAGAATGCGGGCAAAGTCGGAGACATTGCGAACGCTTTCAAGGAGAGCATCCGGCAAGTAGTCGAATACCGGGCCGTCGCTCGGGTCTTGGACATATAGAGACGCGAGATGCTTACCCGCCTGACAGGGAACGGTCGATCCGCCTAGGTCAATACGGAGATCAGGAGTGTGTTCTATAAGCCATTGGGACACCTCAATGGTTTCGACCCTGGGCATGGGAAGGCCAAGCGCCTGCCCCAGTCGCGTCGCTAACATCTCGTTCGCAAGTACTTTCACGTGCTGGGGATTATTTGAGAATTTTGTAACCCAATATGCTCCGTCGGATGCCCGCATTAGATGGGCTTGCGAACCGCCGCGAAGTTTACGGATGTGCTGGACTGCATAGAGAGAAGGGCTCATGGTATTTGCTGGCTACGCCAGAGAGGCGCAGATGGAAAGGGCGGAACTGGCCGGTTTACTCTTGCGAATTCGGCCCTCGCACGCGGAGGGGTTCTCATGTTTCGTTTCGTGTGGCCGGCGTTCAGGCGCTCTGAGCAACGACAGCATTCAGCAGGGGCACGCAGCGTTCGGGAGGATCAAGGCCGGCAAGGAGTCGCAGCGCAGAGGTCAGTATTCGCTGGGGAGAAGAATGACATTGTCAGTGAAGTAGAGCTTGATCTCTGCCAACGGAAAATCCGTGAACGGGATTCTCTTGGTAAGGACGATGTTTCCGTTGCCGTCGTCGCAAGTCAAAGTGCCTTTGCGGTCGCTGACGGTCAGCTTCCAGACCTGGAACGGCTCCCGCTTGACGGCTGGATTGAACTTCTGCGCTAGGGCGATCTCATCGAGCAGCCAGTACGCGCCGCCCTCATCGGCGACGTGTCTTGCTCCATCGGTGAAAGTGACACCGCGAACAAGGCCGTGGCGATACCAATTCTCCGAACCAGTGAAGTTGTCGAGATCGTCCGCTTTCAATGTTTTGAGTGCCATCGCTCTTGTTGCCTCCAACCAACTCGGGGCCTCACGAAACTCTCTTACCCCGCCGTTTACAGCCGGGCATGGACCCGGGGAGGGATGCGCAGACCGTCCGAGCGGCACTCTGCCACGCATCCCTGCATCCCCACGCCAGCCGGTCGTAAGGAAATAAGATCGCGAGACTGAAACCGTCCACAAGGGCTCTTCGTTCAATCTCCGGATCACGTCTGTTTGCGGGTTAATAGCTCGGGTTGATAAATCAGCGGGCTGTCGTCGTACTAGCGAGGGTGTTTGAGACTGCACGCTCGAAGGCAAGCTTCAATTCTTCTCGGCCCCATCCAGTCTTCGCCGAAAGCTCTCGATGGAATGTCTGGCGAAGCGTTTCGATGAATTCGCTGAGTTTCATGGTTTGTACTCTTTCCACAATCGCCGCTCCTCTGACTGAGAGGAAATCAGCGTTTGATTTTGCTTGCCGCCTCTTCAACCGCCAACACGATCAATTTCAACGCATCGAGATCGTCCACACGGTCCAACGAAGTCAACCGCAATGAGCGCAGGGGCGGGTCCATCGCCTCCGGTCCGGTGACCTCCAGTGCAGCATCCAGCCTCCGAAGACCGCGTTCAGCTCCCTGCATGTGCTCCAATACTTTTCGCAGGAGCGCCATGTCCCGAATTTCGCTTGGTTTCCAGACGCGAGCAACGGACTTCAACAGTCCGCGATACAGGCGTTTGCCTAAAGGCCCTTCTAGAGCTTCGATCTGGCCAACCAGGGCGGTTGCATCGCCCTCAGAGGTTCCCCGGCTCCGGTTCCTCACCGCACTGTTGGTTGCCAAAACCGGCGAGGTGACTGTCTTCTGTCCCGGTCGAAGACCTTGCCGCCACCCCTCCGGCGTTGCCCATTTCGGGAGTTTAGGTGTGTACCGCGGACGCTTGTGCTCGTCCAAGTCCACCCATTCTCCGGAGAAGTAATAGAGATAGCGCCCGAGACCAAAACACGAAGCTGCCCGCTTAAACGCTTGTGCCTCCGAAACCGTGGCTGCATTCTCGTCGTCCGCCCACGCCTCTCCGGTCGCAGAATGTGTATTCAAACCGAAGATCGTCAACTCACAGGTGACAAGAACCTTGGCCACGATCTTCTTGTCTTTGCCTCGCTCGAAATTCGCGCTGGTATGGAATGCGTACTTGCGCGTCCATCCCGCCGGAGTGACAAGAGTATTGAGGCGATCAGTGTAGGCCCGCTGGTCGGCATACGGAATAACTTGGCCGCGCAGCTTTCCGCCCTTCGCAGTATTGGTGACCCGCCATTCAATCACTTGGGGCGCGAAGGGCGTTTCAAGCTCCGAAACGATCTGCTTGACCTGCTCTGAAGTAAATTGCGCCTGTGGCAGACTCGCGACCAGGGGTAACGCTTCCACTCCGCTGCCATTCGCGCCTGCGGCGGGTGACACGTTCGCATGGCCATTGACTCCGCTCATCGTGAATCCTCCTTTCGCACCCTATCCGTCACAACGATGCATCTCGGCGCTCAGAATGGGATGTCTTCGTCCGTAATCTCGCCACCTCCGGCATGGACCGGCTCGTGTTCCTCCCCTTCATGATGGGCAGGCGTGTGGTCATCGTTCCCGTTTTCACGTGGGCCGAGTAGCACCAGTTCTCGCGCAACGATCTCTGTGCGGTACTTCTTCTGGCCGCTCTCACGGTCTTCCCAACTCGAAGTCTGAAGTTTGCCTTCGATATACAGCTTGGAACCCTTCTTTGCGTACTCACCGACGATCTCTGCCAGTCGTTGCCAGGCAACGATGTTGTGCCACTCCGCTCGCTCTTGCCACTCACCGCTTCGGGACTTGAATTTCTCGTTGGTCGCAAGACTGAACTTGGCGACCGGCGTACCGTTGGGCGTGTACTTGACCTCCGGGTCCTTGCCGAGATTTCCTACGAGAATTACCTTGTTTACGCTTTTCGACATACTTTGCTCCGTGATTTGAAACGAGTGTTCCCCGCGCTTGCGTAGAGTTATTCCTGCAATGAATGAAAGGGATTCCGCAAACGACGGCGATACAAGTCGCTAAGGACAGGGTGCGCTTAAAAGGTTCGCACGCTCACGCTGCGGGTTCCGTTGCCAACTCGGCCTCGATCCGTTCCCGGCTTCTTGGGTCGCCGAAATAGCAGAGGCCGACGAGTTCTTCGCCAATGTTTGAGGCCAGTTGCAACAACTGCTGATTGCTGAAGGAATAATGGTGACACCTTGGGCCGGTACGTAGTTTGAAGCAAGCGGAAGAGTCCGTTGGATCGCCCGGGAACTCGACGTCAATGTGTCCCTTGCGGCGACCGAGTTCCAGTAGCAAACAAGGCGTGACTATGTTCGTGAGGTATACGATGTCGTCAACACTGACAACGTGATTCTTGGACATGTCACCTTGCAAAGCCGGCACAAGATCGGACATCAGCCGGGCACGCAGACGATCTCCCTGGGGGTCTGGCTGGGTGGCAAGCTGCAACATGTCCTCGGTCATGGATCTCAAGAATGCCGTAAATCCAAGCCGAGGCAAGTTCGCCAGCAAATCAGTGTTATGAAGCAGCATAGCGTCGCAGTCGGTCATGACCTTTGCTGCTTGTCTCCCGACGATGCGACGGATCTTTTTCTCGCTTGACTTGCGGGCTCGATTTTGACCATCAGGCATTGTGGATTCCAATCATGCACCGCCGGCCCGTACGGTTCGGTTTGCTTCAAGAGATGTCCGAGTTACAGGCGGGAATTATAACGGAGAGGCGAATTTGAAGAGGGGGGCCATGCGCATCAGCGGCACGGCCCCCGACGCGACTGGGGGAAAGTTGCAACAAACGTGCTGGCGACTATGATACTCGCAAAATGGCCAATGGAAAGGGCGCAATCGTTCCTGCTAGTCCCAGTGGCATTGATGTCTCTGTGACGTGCATCGAGTTAGAACGGGCAACGTCAGGCGCCCAGGGCGGCGCGACAGCGGCGCTCCAGGAGTCGCGCAAGAATTTCCGAATCATTAGCGGCGTCGACAGGATCACGGGAAAGCGCCGAGCGTAGCGCTGCCTGAAACCAGAATGACGCAGCCGGGTCCGCGAGGACTTCGTCGATCTGCGGCAGATCACTTGTTTCAAGCGGTTTGTTCATCGCGCCTCGTCAGGCACCAGCGATGTCAAATGGCTCTCGGCTTGTTCGGCGGATGTGGGAACATCATTTGCGGCGTCCATCCCGACAGGCTTCGGCTCAAGGAGATGACAGTGTCGACAACCTGTGCATGCGACGGCAAATGTCAGCCGTGCCGCCGCGACTTGAAACTGGAACGGCGGTTTGATTGTCTCTCCGCCGCGGCTGTAGAACACGGGAAACACCGCGCCCCTGAAGGCTGCATCTTTTCCCCAAAGCTCCATTTCGAGGGTTCCTCGCCTGCCATGAAAAAGGATTGAACTCGCTAGCCTCGGCCTTTGACCGTTGCCCGAGGGCGTGAGAACGTGCCGCGTAATTAGCAAATCGTAGGTGCGTTCGATCCGCAGCATTTCGAGCCGTACCAAAGAATCAGCGATTACAACTGCGTGAACGCCGTTCACACCAATGCTGTCTACCCGCTGCAGCCACGACAGTGCGCTGCCTTGTTCATCTACAAAGCTGCAGTAGGCTCCCAGTTCCGCCACAGCCCCGCCGGATTCAACTCCGCGAAGAACATACTTCTTTGCCAAGGACTGGTGTTCAATAGAGACCGAGGGCTGGCAGTAAATCCCAGCACTCCGGAGATGCCTCAACGTAACTGCAGGCATCCGCAAACCCTGGCGGGCCAAGACCTCTCGTTGGTCCAAGTGGTTCGTGTGAGTTCCTTCCTGATTTCTCATGCGCAACCGGCCCTCCTCGCTCGAATTGGATGTCCCAGCGCGGCCCGTATCATCTCCTTGGTACAACCTGCCCAGCACTTGTACTTGCGTGGATCAGAAATGGAAATCGCCAGATTGTCGCCGCTTCGGTCCCGACCTTGTTCCGCACAGGACGGGCAGCGCGCCCAATAGTTCCCTGACCGTTTGCAGACCGTCCGAACGTGATCGAGAATCCGGAATTCCCGTCGCGCGGAATCGAAAGGAGGTAGCACAACCTGGGGCCTGGGCCGGAATTCCTCCGGCATTTCTTTCCCTTCTACAAAACGCCGTATCTCAGCTTCGGTGATCTTCTTCATACGTTCCAGATAGTCAAGTTGGGCGTCGAGCGTGTAGTCTGCCCCGTAAAACCAGTATTGCCGTTTGACGGCCCGGTGTATCCCAAGAGGCCCCCGGATAGCGTTCCCAAATTCATCCGGCCCCAACTCGTCCTGGCGCGGGAATACCTCAATGCCCTCCGCCAGTCCTGCGCCTCCTTTCACCGGGACCCTCAGACGTCGAGCGAGATTGTAGATGTAGATTCGGCAGTGCCGGGCAAGCAGCGGTTTGTCGGCGAGAATCCATAGATGGCCCCCACGCCGCGACTTCTCCAGCGCCGCCTCAACTCCGTCCTGACGCAGTTCCCATTGCAGCTTTAGCAGGTCTTCCAGCGCGTTCTCGTAGTCAGCGTCAATTGCGACCCACTTGGAACTTTGTGTGGTCGGATTGAGTGCATAGACCCCAATTGTCAGCCGACCATCAAGGTGCTCCCGAATCGTCTCCAGCGACAGGCGCCGGTTGTCCCTCGGTCGGTAGTAGTAATGTTTGCCGTTCTCGCCCGGTCTTGGAGATTGGACCGTGTAGGCCAAGCGGTTCACGAACAACTTGAAATATCGAGCCGCGGATTTGAGACTTGCTTGGCCTGTCATGTGCATAATTCACCTCGCCTAGCAGGCCATCGCAGGGTTCACAATGCCTCGCATCACTGCGGGATTTGAGGTCCAAACTAGCAAGCTGTATTCGTCCACAAGCTGCTCAAACTGGGCTGTGGTCAGGCTATCGTCACGCCCTTCCTCGAAAAACACGAAGTAGAAAACCTGCTGTTGACGGTCGTACAAATAGATGGCTCCCGACTCAGGTCTGCCGGGAATCGTTTGCAGCAACAAAACACCCTTCGGCATTTCGATCCAGCGGGATGCGATCGCCTCCCCCACGTAGAGAAAGACTTTGATGGCATGTTCCACGCTGGCCTCTTTGCGAAGGCCAATGTCCTCGGCTGTAAAAAGCGGCTCAAAACTTACTGCTCCTCTGCTTTGCGGCATGATGTGCTCCTTGTCTACTGATCTCTGCTGCTCCACTTGCTGAACAATTTGCGCTGGCTGTTGATGCACTACTGACGATTTGTTCCGGCCCGAGTCCGCCAGTTGCAGGTTGAACGGTGAACTCCAGTGAGTGACAATCTCCCTCCATTGCCACGCCCCAGACGGTGCTGCCGAACAACACATGCAAATCCTCTTGGGCAGCAACGTCAAACACCAGGTCAACCTGAATAGGCGAGGTGCGCGCGGGAGCCAACACAAAAGTGGATGTGCCTGGTGATGGACGGCGCTCAGGCGGGCGCTCTTGCGTGGCCGTGTGCGTACAATGTCTGAGCTGAAAGCAATGGCAAGTCGCGTTGTGTCGAGAAGATGACTCGGGCTCAACGAGAGGCCGTGAGCCTGGGAGTCTGGGATCATGGGAACCCTAGCTATGTACGAGCCGGTAGCCCCAAAAGCGTGTTTCAAAGCACCAACACGCAGACATCCGAACAAGGTCAAAAACAGAGGGTAGTCAGAGCGCAAGTCGCTGAACCTCGGCATCTTACAAGACCTCCAAAAGCGGCATCTGTATGGCATACGCGCGGCAAAGAATCCGCGCAGAACGGCCAATGAGCAGGCAAAGAGGAGTCATTGAGAAGACAATTGTCATTGCAAGAGGTCCCTGAATCTCGTGCCGGACGTATCTCGGCCGGTAATGACCCTGGTATCAAGAAGCAATTGCGCGAAGTCGCTGGTAGTGGCGAATGCCAGGTTCGTATGCACGGACTCGAACTCGTGCATGAGATGTACCAGAATCTCGATGCCTGAGGTCAGATACAAAATGCATCCCACCCGCCGCTCAGCCGCGAGCGCTGCCTTGATGCGGTCATAGTGCTTGAAACTCTTCAATTTGCGCTCATATTCAAGGGCAAAACACGCTTTTCTGTCGCCAATCCAAACTTCGACAAGAGCGTCGTAATCCTTCTGATACGGTGTTCGCGAGATGGTGTTGAAAGACGCAATTTCAATTTCCGATTGCCACCTAGCGAGCAGGTTCTTGTGCGCCAAGGCCAGTTGAATTGCATTCAACTGGAGCGAATGAAACACCTGGGAATCGTGCGGAAGGTGTTCGGTATTTGAGTGAAGAACGGTTGTGAACTGACCGTGATGTTCCAGGAGGGCCAGGCCCTCTCGCGTGATCCGATAGACAGCCGAGCCGGCGCCAAACACGCCTTTGCAAACCGACAGATGGCCGGAGCTGACGAGCCGACGGGCGCGCCAGTTGAAGCTGCTCCGACAATGGTCAAGGCCGCCGAACTTCATGAAGTCGAACAACTGCTGGTGGCTCACGAAGCGTGAATTGCGCACCTGCCGCAGCAAGGGAATGTCGCGCTCGGAATTGATGACCAGGCTGTCTTTGGCGTAGCGCATAGACGATAACCGTTAACTCACAACCAGATCTTCGAGAAGCTTGAGTGATGCTCCGTGGCGTAGATTGGCAGAGGCACTCAGTTGCCAAATACCCAGGGAGCTTCTCACCCAATCAAGCGGCTTCATGAGTAACAATGCTTCCTGCCTGTCCCGAACGTGGCTCACGGCAAGCGGTATCACAAACTCTGACTTCCAAGAAGGATCTTCGAAGTTAAACGCACCGTACCTGTCGCCCGACACGACAGTGAGGTGGTAATCAGGAACTGTGGATGGCGAAACTTTCCTGATGAACAGCAACCGGTTACCGCCCCAGGCGACAGCTACATTGGCACACTCAAATGTGACTCCCAAGCTCCGGTTCGGGAATTGCGGATTGAAGTCTCCAACGCCGTTGAACCGGACCAAGCCTGGGACGATCCAATACCGCCTCATCTTCCTTCCGCACTGCACCCCCGTGGAATTGAAGTAGGCAGCATGCCGGGTGTAACGGTGGCGGTCCAGGGGATCGCGGCCGTACCGCGCCCACCAGTTACTGCCGAATCCCAGGATCTTGACCAACAGCATTGAGGTACTCCATTAGTTCGCGATTGATGTCTTTCAGTGCGCTTGTGCGCCCCACGACTGAGAGCGTTGACAGCCGTCCAACTTGCTCTAGGACGTGAGGTGGAACGTCCATCTTTTGTTGGGCGAAGTAGTGGCAGAGATCCGCAAATCGAGCGCTATCCAGGGCCAGTTCCTTTTCGTCCGCAGGTAAGGAATTGAGTCGCTGTTCGTACTGGTTGCGGTCTTCGATAGGCCCCGACTCGCCGCCCGGCTCGAACTTGTCGAGCGCCCCAGAGGTCGCATTCAACTGCTTCGGCGTTTGATCTTTCGACATCGTTGTTGAAACTCCTTGTTTGTTTGTTTGTGCCCTATTCGCCCTTTAGTGATCGGTTCTTCTGCTGCTCTGCCTGGACTCGCTGCTCGGCGTCATTGAGCTGTCGGCGCAGCAGCTTGACTTCATCCCGTGACCGGACGTTCTGTTGCTCGAGCGAATTCACCTTCATGACCAAGTCCACATCGGGTTTGAACAACCCTATTTGATTGGCTGGTTGCGTCGGCGCCGCTGCGCTCCGAGTGGTTTCGATCGCCGGTTTGGTGGTGGTGTTTTTTGGCAGCGCCGTTAGCGTCGCAGGCGCGCTTGCAACACGGCTTCGCGGCACCGGGGATCGAGGATGATCGGGCACGTCCGCAGGGAGCTCGTGCGTCCGGAGCGCTGACTCCCTTACCTTCGCCAATGCCTCCATCAAACGGTGATTTCGCTCGGTGGCGTCCTCAACCTGGGCATTCGCGCGGGCCAGGGCACTTTCGAATTCGCCCAGGATTTCCGCCGCGCTCCACTCCCGTCTTGTTTGGACGTTGTGCTGATAAATGACGATGAGGGACAGGCAGCCCAGCAGTACCAAGGCGACGACGTTCGACCAGAAGTAGCCGTTCTCGATGGACTCTTGAAGCAACATTCTGCGGCCTTCATCGACGCACTTGCCGAAGTCCTTGTCCGATGAATTGATGTGCTTTAGCGTGAAATCAAGGAACCCGTCTTTCGGTTTTGAGGTGTGGTTTTCGTTAGCTGGATCGTACTTGGAGCGCTGCTCCTGCGCGGTTGCAAGCAGTACCGGCATCGCCAGAAACAGCACGACAACGGCAATCGGAAGTGTGCGATTCACATCCATGTCAATCGTCCAGTTCGCGCCGCCAGCCTGCCGTTGCGCCGAACAACATCGGGGTCCTTAAAGCGCAAGTTTGCGCCCTCGGTGTGCGACGCGGAGTAAAGCCTTGGGTAGATTCTCGGCTCAAGTCCCGGGAATCTGTAGTTTCGGGGCACTCGAACATGCAGATGGGAATACAGGGTGCCTTGTCGGTTGTCGGTCATCAGGATCTCCATCTGGCCAACAGGCAAATTCTTGATGTGTTCGTCCTGCGCGCGCGTGTCCTTAATGTCGGTTTCGCTGCCAAATCCAATAGGCTTGTAGTTGTCTTCGAACACGCCCGTCCGTTGGACGGTTAAGGTCCGGCGCTTCTGCGGCACACGCGCTGAGGCTTTAAGGAAATACTGCGCCGTCTCCTCGTCTTTCGTCCGTAAGAGCATGTTGGTGTTCGGCGCTGACGCGACGTCATCTCTGAAGCCGCGGCCCACAGTTAGAAGCTGCGGTAGCGCCTGCAAGGCGAACAGGAAGGCGGTGTTGGTGCCGCGCGCCGTCTGAAGGATCTGGGCGAAGTTGGAATAAGCGAACGGCGCAAACTCGTCAAGGATGACGCTCACCATTGGCCGGTTCTCCCGGCGGCGCTCCTGTTCGTTCTCGTAGCGCTTACCGATCATCAACTGCATGTTCTGTAACAGCATCCGACCGAGGGCTGTGACTGCCTTTGAATTCTTGTTGGTGTTCAGGGACACGAACAGAATCAGCTCCTTATCGATGACTTCGTCAAGTGAAAGGAGGTCGTGGTAAGCGCCGGTCACGACTGAGAGGTCATCCTCCAAGAAAGTCATCAGCTCGTTCAGCAGTCCCTGAATTTTTGGGATTCGGTCGCGGTCTTCGAAGGACTGCTGCAAGTTTCGGACGGACATCTCGAAGTTCAAGCGGCGCTGGTTGCTGGCGGCCGCTTGCGCCTGAAGACAGCCACGCGCAAGTGCGATTTGGTCTCGCAGGACGTGCTGATCGAGCGCCAGTACTAAGACATCGTGAATGTTGAAACGCTTGCCAGTGTGGGCAAGGACACGAACCAGGTCGCTCAGGTAAGTTGCCTGGTGACCATGGAAAAAGTCCTCTTTCAGGTCGAATGACTCAAAGACAAAGTTAGCATGTTCCTGGTACAGGCCGTGCTCACTGAAAAATGGGTTGTAGCGGACGGAAATGTCAGGCTGGGACGGGTTGAGAATGCGCAATTGATGCGTCCTTCCCGCAGCTTCGATTGCGGGGAGAAGGTCGGAAAGAAATTCCTGGTCGCCCTTGCCATCGAAGATCAACATGGGTATTCGATGTCGGTCTTCGGGCGGCCCAACCACCCGAAATACGTCCTGGGTGATGATGTTCTTTAGCAATGTCGTCTTGCCCGAACCAGTTGCGCCGAACACCACCGACTGCATCACTCGTGTCGCGTCAGGCCACAACCAAGGCTTGCCGTGTACGTCGTAGCCGAGCACGATCGAGTTTTGTTTGTAGGCGGCTTCTACGGCCTTACGGTCTCTGGCCTGACTCACAAATAGAGGAGGATGGGGCCAGTTTGCCTCCCGTCGATGGCGGAACGTGAGCACATACCAGGTAAGCGAGATGACCGCGACCAAGGCATAGAGCAAATACAGGCTGCCCTCGACCAGTTGTACAGTACGCAGGTGAAAGCGGTTTACCAGGATGTAGGCACCGGCGGCAAGCGACAAAATGCCGACAACCGCGAGGACAAAACCCAGGCTCTCTTCCTGGTTGTGATGATAGGCGCGGCGCCCCAGGCGATATTCGTTATCCGGAGTCATCACCCACCAAGACTGAAGATCAGAAATGTGCCGGCTGAGAGCGCAAGGATTGCCGTCAGCAGGACCAGAATTGGATTCGGGCGGAAGTGTCCAGTCTCACCACGGGGCTTGAGCGGATCTTCGACACGGCGCAGCAGTGTTCTGAGGACACTCTCCTCTGGCGCTTGCGCGTGAAACTCCCTAACACGTCCGTGCAATTGAGCGATTATTGTGTTCTCTTTCATTTCAAAGCACGATTGTGACTCTCACGCCGCCGGCGAAGACCAGTTGCACGATGGAGGGTGACTTTAGGTCCTGACGTATCGCGATGACTCCCTGTGTCGCCTCCTCCGGCCGGATATCCTGCACTTGCAATTCTGCGTGGGCAATCGGAAGAAATACCTCCTTGGTGTCGCCCAGCCTTCGTAACGCTTGGTCATCGAGTTGCCTGTGCATGAGGCCCGGCAAGGAAACGGATGGGCTGTCCGCCTGTAACAGATACGCGGCTGGATGAGTCACGTGATACGAACCTTTTCCGTTGTTCTCTATCGTGTAATGGATGTAGACGCTGCTTCTGGTTCGGAACACTTGCGCGATGCGTACGTTAACTTGGTTCTTTGTCGGGCGCGATGCGGCCTGTGTGATCTCGATTGCCCCCAGGAAGGCGCGAGTCAGCATCATGTCTGCGAATTCGTCCGTGGCCGCACTCACGACCGGCGGCGGCGCCGGGGCCGGGTTATCAATGGCAAAATTCATGTTCTTTACCTCCTGAATGGTTTCGAGTTCATAAGAGAATCGCCGCGACGCCGTCCAAACAAATAAATCGGTGGAAACTCCGGACTTCATCGGCTTGATAAAGACCTTGTTCTCCTGGCGCTCGATCTGGAAATCCGAACTGCCAGCGGCCGCCATGGTCACCGGTTCGTGAAACTCGAGCACCGTCAGATGGTTCAGGGCGGTGGCGACGTGCACAATCCTTTGGCTGGTTGGGTCGGGCTGCTGCTGTGCCGACACGGCCACGGCTGAGAGACCATATATAAGGATGAAAAATACAAACCGTTTCATAAGTCCCCTTTCGGCCCTGAGAGGAACCCTTGCGGGTTCCACTCAAAGCGGTTGTTTCCCCTCACATGACCCAGGGCACATCATCCACGTCCCCGTCGGGGAGAATGATCGGGAACTCCACGGCATCATCGGCGACTGCAGCTTGCGCGGCGGTATCCGGTTGGTCGTGGCATTCCGGTGTAGGTGCTTGGGCTTGGTCGGGTGTGTCGTCGTCGAGGAGGATCTTCCCGTCCGAATACTTGAACAGGAAGGTGTGTTTTTGTCCTCCCTTGATTGGATCAACGAGAAAGGTACGGCCGAAGGAATCGATGCGAATAAACCCTTCGTAGAGCTTCGGCGTGTGCACACGGACCGGCTTGCCTCCCGTGCGCTCCGCCAGCTTCACGATCATCTCCTGCGGAAAGGCAAGAAAGAGAATCGAGCCGCTCGAGCGCTGCCCGTTACACACAATCCGGTTCAGCGCTTGCAGCCAGCCCATGCGGTTCTCCACCTTGTTTTGCGCCCAGATACGGATAAAGGCCAGGACGGCTTTCATTTCGTATTTGCTCTGCTCCTCGTCGGAGTGACAAGCAGCGTAAGCCTGGGATTTCAACAGCAGCTTTTGCCTCCGCAGTTCCTTGTCGGGACTCTGCCGTACCGTGTCCCAATCGGCCTTGGCCTTTTCCAGTCGTTTCTTGAGTTGTTCGCTTCTTTCGACAATCTCGCCAACCTTCGCGGCATAGACGCGGTTGACGAAACGGCAGTCTTCTAGCATCTCGCGAGTGACCTTTTCGCCCATCACGAGCGCCTTGAACGCCTCAATCGGACTTTTGTTGATCAGCAAGTCCTCAATCTGCTTGCGAACATGGTTATAGAGATGACCGATGCGGTCGGTCTTCTCTGTGTCAAGATGCAGCGGGAGATCAGAGATCCGGCGTTGGTTCTTGCACCGGAGCCATGCCGCCTGACCGACCTGCTGGCGTATTTCGCCGACCAATTTCAAATCCGGCTGGACCTGCCACTTGAGACTGTCGAGTGCATTTTGAAGCTCGTGAGCCAACTGCGCAGCAAGCTTTTCTTCGCCTGCGGCACGGCAGGAGGTCATCAGGTCGGTGATCGAGCCGATGTGATTTCCTCTGGCCTTCATGGCCACGTGTTCCAAGTTGAACCAGGGATCTTTGGCCTTATTGGCCTTGTTCTTCCCTTGTTGCTGCCCGACACCTCTTGCAAACCGGTCTTCGACAAACCTCGGAAACCGGCCCTCTTCGACCACGCAAATCCAATCGAAATCAAAATCGCCGCCGTTTTTCTTCGCCGTTTCGGAGTGCAGGACGTAAGTGCCATCGAGACACAGTTGGTTCTTGGTGATTCGCGCCGAGACCCTGACTGCATTGGCACAGCCTTGTTTCTCCAGGTTTTCTGTTAGCCGCACACTCAGCCCTGCCGGGGACACGTGGTAGATCGGCAGGAGATCTTCAAACATGCGGATTGGATATCGCACGCAAAGGCCCCGCGGAGAATTCAAACTGCCAGCGATGGCCTGGTGCTGCGGAATCCAGTCGGACCCCGCATACACACGCCCCTCGTCGGCGATCAGGTATCCGTCGTCGGCCAAAGCAAAAGCCGGCAGGCGGAAGCCTCCACTGGTTGCTGTCTTGAACGCCCAACGTGCGAGCAGTCTATTGAGCGCATTGTTGACGTAGGGATGACGCACGATTTCGCCACTCGCGTCGGCCAGGAGCAGTCCCTCAACGACCCTGAATTCTTCGTTTAGGTCCAGGTCCAAAGCATCCGAGGATTTATCCGGATGCCGGCCCAAGATCTCCAGCAGATCTTCGTAGCGGCCCTCGCCTACCGATTCACTCAGCTTGGCCACTTGCTTCATAGCCTGTGGTAATATTTCCAACTGAATTGAGTCCTCGGGTGCATGTTCTACGAGCGTGTAACTGGACTCAAACTCGAGCTGGCGGGAGACTTCGCGGATACCAACTGCAACGTTGCCCGCGAATCTTCTGCCCGGCCCGAAGATCGAGTACATCACCGCCGGTATCTTCAGTCCCGGTTTGACCGCGCTTTCCGGCAGAACGAAATCCGCTTCCAGCGCGTCGGCAACATCATCCTCCATGACCTTGAATGACCCTTTGGCCTGAGTATTAGAAAAGGCCATTCGAAACTGGTAGAAGCGGCCCGAAGGGAGTGACTTCCGGGAAATCTCCTGTTTCGCCTCATCAACGAGAGCTTGTTTTTCTTGATCGGTGAGATCTTCGTCGTGAACATTGCCGTACCGTTCGCGGCGTAGCCGGCTGGCCTGGGCCGACAAGAGTTCATCGTCATGTTTGTTCTTGAGCCGCTGGAACATCGATTGCCTGATCCATCCTCGGCAGTCATTGGTTCCCAGCTGGCAGTCTCGTACGACGAGCACCCGCGCTTCCGGCTCCTCGATCATCACCTTGCAGGATGAGACGAGGATGCCGAAGTAAACGATCGCGGCCTGCGGCCAGTGCTGGAACCGCTCGGCGATTGCCCGCGAATACTCCTGGTCCACGAAATAGAACTTGCCTTTCTTCGCGGACCCACTCGCGCCGACTAGTTTGTAGTGAATGCCATTCCAGACGAGCTTTGCCATCGCGTTCTCGACCTGCGATTCCTCGAAGTCATCGAGAGGCTCGGTCGGAACGTTGACGCTGGCCACTTTGATTCCCGGGTAGAGCACGCTGAGTAGCGTGTTTTCCAAGGGTTCAAGATCGTGCAGCCTCGGCGCTATTCTGCCGTTGCGGTCGATCTCAAGGTTCTGGATCTGATCGGCTGAGATTCTGTACTTGTTCGTCGTTGTATTCTTCGTCGTCATTTTTCTTATTCTCCTTAGCTTGTTGTTTTCGGGAGACCCGAAGAGAGCTAAGGAATTCGCGTGACCGCAAGCCCTCTCGCACTCTCACCTGGTCGCCGTTTAGGGTTCGCTCGACCAAGTCCTCAAATGCGAGAAGCCGGGTCAGCACATGTCCCCGCGTAAGCTGCGAGGCGCTCAAAAGGACCAAATCATTTCATTTGGTCATCTGAGAACTCTTGTGCTGCTGCTACCAATCGAATCTAATTTCGGACGACAGCCTGTTTCACGATCACCGGGCTGCCGCTTCCGTTCACCTCCGGTACCGCCTTCCAAGAGGTCAGCGTGTAGAAAGCTTGGCCGCTCTTGAAGGCTTGAATCAGCGCTTCGCCCTCGCTGGCCATTTCCTGACCCAGCTCTGGCGCTGCTGACGAAGACCCGGGTTTTGGCAAGAAATAACGGACGCTGCCATCGTCCGCACTCTGCCTCTTGCGTCGCGTCTTCACTGCTCCGCCGTTAACCGACGCAGACGGCTGCGATGTTCCCGTTGCTGACTTATTGTCCATCTCGAACTCCTCCTGTTCTTAAGAAGCAGGTCAGTGCGATTACTTCGAACTGCCGAGACTTGTCTGCTGCAAGATCCAGTCGCGTTTCTCTCCCTCGATCGCCCGCTCCCAATACTCGCCAATCAACAAGCCGCTGGGGTTCTGTTCTGTTCTTTTCTCCACTACTAGACGGACGTGAAACTCGCTCACTACCTTGTCGATGGTTTCGTTGTGTTCATGAATGTGATGAATCTCCTTCACTCCAAACGCCGCGTATGTTAGGGGATCGTCTTTTGCGGCCTCCAACGACCGCAACTGAAACTCGGAGGCGGTCTGGTCGTCCAGAATCTTGCCAATCATGTTTTCCTTTTGCATTCCCGTGAAGGCCGCGCGGCGCAGATTGGCACTCATCATGTTGAGGCTCTCGGCCCAGTTGCGGCTGACATTCGAGGCCGCGAAGTTCAGATAGTGGTCGAGAAACGCTCGCACGAATGCTCGTTTCTCAAATTCCGTCGGTTCCGAGCCCGGACCCCTGGTTACCGAGATCGCGGGCCTCGCCTGCCCGACCACCACTGCCTGCCCGTCCTCGCTCACGCGAATGACGGTCGGAGGCTGTAAGCGCACGTAAACGGCAAAACCTAGAGCCAGCATGGCCACGGGTATGCAGAGAAATGCCAGCACCATCGCGCGATTGGCGTAGGCCCGCAACACCCCGTCGTGCTCGTAATAGTGGCTGTAACGGAGTTTGTCTGGCGCTTTCGTCTCTTTTCCGTCCGTACTCTTCTTCAACCACATAGTTACTCCAGTCAGCGCCGCCCTCTGAAAAGACGGCCAAAGAACTTTCCGATGTAAAAGAAAATCAGTGTCGTAATGCTGTAAGGCCTGAACCGGCTTCCTTCCGGTTCCCAAATCGGTGGTCGTCGCCACATTGAAACCTCCTTACCCGCGCTAGTTGTCGTCAGCATTGTTCCTCCCTACTGCCCTCCCCAAGGCCTTGGCAGCGTTGAACGTGATGACCTGCGTCACTGAATGAGGACGATAAGCTGTGCCGGAACGGGCGCGGCTCGTTGCACTAGCTGCGGAGCCATCTCCGCTGCCAGAGCTCCCGCCGCCACTCCCACTTCTTTGTGTAGGCGAGACCGGACTGGTGTTGCTCTGCATGACGCCCGACATTCCCGAGCGAACAAAATCGGCCATGGACATCGCCGGCGTAGGAGGCGGCGTGGAGGAGGCGAGCGTGAGCGTCGTTGATGAACTCCCGGCCCCGCCTCCTCCTGCCGCTCCGGCTCCAGCTGCGGAAGCTGAGCCGGCGCCCGAGGCAAATCCACTGACTGCGGCCAGGCCTGCGCCAGCGGCAGCAGCACCCGCACGCACGAGCGCAAATGCCGACGATCCCACGTCGCCCGAAATGATTTTTCGAGCGATAAATGGGATCATCGCGACCGACAGCGCATAAAAAATGCTCACTAGGCCCAGGATGAGCGAGTCCGGAGCGCCTTCGAGGAACCCCAGAAAACCGTGGCCCAAAATGTCATTCACCCGATTGACCTGGATCGCTGTGATCAGGGCGCCGAAAATGGCGTAGAGAATGCCCCAGGCGTTCCAGATCATCAGGTTGACGGCATAGGTTTTTCCCAACTGACCAATCCCTGATATGGGGATGAGCGCCAGCACGAGCGGCCCGAGAACGTACAGCACTGAGCCGAACAACGTGTAGAAAAAACAGAAGACAATCATCGCCAGCGCGTAGACGAGATATGCGAGTAAGAGCAGCAGGACGGGGATTGCACCTGGGATGTCACCGTTGATCACGCCAAAAAAAGTCAGTCCTGGGTTGTTGTTGGCCTGCTGTTGCAGGTCGGTCATCCAAGCGAGAAACATGTCGCCTGAGCCCGAGCTGTTTCCGATGAAGTTGGCAACCGTGTCGAAGGATCCGTTCACGCTGCGAAAGACCGAAGGCCAATTGGCGATTATCATGGCGACTACCAAGTACTTGATAGCCGTGACAGCCAGAGCCTGCAGGTCTCCCCCGCGCAGCGCCGCCTGGTAAAGACCAACGAGAAAGCCAACCAGTAAGATGGCAAAACCAATGGTGGTCACAGTGGAAATGACGCTGGTGCGATCGATCCCGGCCATCGCCATGTTCAGCAGTTTCTGAAAATAAAACACGGCTAGTGCGCTCCCTGCTGAAGCATCTGGCTGCCGGTCGAGTGGAGCGTGGTCGTGTGAGCGCTGCTGAATTTCATCTGCGCCCCCTGATTGGCAAGCTCAATGGAGCGCACGCGCACCAACTCGGCCATCGCCGCCTGCGTGTAGGCATGGGCGCGGACCAACCACGCTGATGTCTGGGCCTCCAGAATCGCCGCATTGCCTGGCGCGGAAGTCTGCAGCTGCTGGTTGATCTGCTCGGCAGCCTGGAGTTCGAGGTCGGCCAGAGCATCGATCTCGACCGCCTTCTTCATCGCTGCCTGGGCTTCGGCATCGGTCATGTCCACAAGGTCCCGAACAGCTTGCGGAGCATCAGTCTGGGGCATGACCGTTCCATACAACGAGCCATAGTTGGTCGTCACTTGGGGTACTGCGCCGGGATTGCGTGAAAGTAGCACTTGCTCCAGCCGCTGTGGCGTTGGCAGAGTGGCACTTGCAACAGGGAGATGAAAGATCTGACGCATCTGAACAAATTGCCCCTGTGATTGCATGGCCATGGCCCTGGCCTGATTGATTGCACTGACTGGAAACACTACCTGTTGCTCGTAGTTGGCCGATTGCTGTTCAATTTGCTGAATCTGGCCTAATGGCTTTGCAACAACACTACTTAAAAGGTTCGAAATCGTGCTAAGCCCCGCCGAAATAATGGCGCAGCAGGGGTCAAGCCCCAACTGGCTGCGGGCTTTCGAAGGGAGCATGACTATGACGACCGCAACCGTCATTGCAAATGCCAACGTCTTGAGCAGCAACTTCCAAGCGCCAACTAATGACCATCGTTTCATTTCATTACTCCGTTACTGGTGCGAAAGCACCTGTTGCATCCGGTTCTGCAAATTGCGTGTGGCTGCTGCGCTCTGCTTCAACAGCGTGTTCTGATGGGCCAGCTTTGCCGCGTCCTGACGCAACTCAGCAGCCAGCATCTTGGCCATGTATGCCTGGGTCTCAAGGTCCGCCACTTGCGCTTGGGCCGAGAGCATTGGCCCCGACCCCGGCGCGGCGGCGGCGCTCTGTTGTTCAAGTTGATCGGCCAACGCCAGCATTCCCTGGGTTGTCTGGTCGGACAAAACGGTCGTCTTGAGGGAACCCATGGCCAGTGCATCGTCCATGTCCATCATGTCGCGTTGCACTGGCCGGGCGCCGGTTGGGGGAGGGACTGCTGCATAGACTTTGGTGTAGACTTGGGGCAACTGACCAATAGATCCCGACTGTCCGTTCCTGAAGACTGATTCCAGCTGAGTCGGGCTGGCCAGTGTCGCGCTGTTGTTCTTGATGCCCTGGACCTGAGACATCAGATTCCCATATTGCGCGCGAGTTGAGTTGACGAAGCCTTTTGCCTGGTTGATCGCCGCCAGGGGCCAGATGGTCTGCTGGCGAAAGTTATTCATGTTTGAATTGAGCATTTGAATCCCGCTCAGCGCTCCTCCTATCGCGCCTTGGATTGTGCTGGTAATGCTCTTGAGCAGCGAAACTATGTCTCCAATCCCCGCCGCCCTCGCTTGCGAAGGGACGAGGAAAAACACGACGAGGGCCATCGCCAGCAAACGAGCTGGGTTCCTGAAACTGACAAGCCGGAACATCCCTAGCGTTCGTTTAATTCGTTGCTTCATACATTTGCACCTCTCGATACTTCTCCTGAAACTTCTTCTGGCAGCGGGTCCACGTCGGCCAGGCCCATGGGAAATCTTTCGGCCAGTTCGAGATACGCTTCGATCAAGGACAGGCTCTTGTGCTGCCTCACCCACCAGGACCGATACAGGCGCTCCCTTGGATAGGTCGTTACGATCCAATAGTCCACGGGAGTTGGAGAAAGCCTGATGGTGTGCGTTGTGTCGGCCTTTTCTCCTATCACGATTAGCGCATCCGCGCATTTCCCCTTGATCGGTGCGCTGAAATGCTTGATCTGGTTCAATGCCGTCTCATTCAAATGCAAGTGGTCGCGTAGCGCTGTCATGTCGCCGGGCTGTTGGCCGATGATCTTGGTGCTGGAGTTCTTGACGATTCCTGCGCCGTGGACTCGCGGGTTGGATTCCGTGCCTACAAAGTCTTCCGCCGTTTGGCTAATGCCCCAGACACTAGCGTTTCGCTTCCGGGCAGTGCGAAATAACTGGACCACTTCGGGCGCCAGGACGGGTGAGTCCAGCAGAAACCAGCATTCATCCAGCACCGTTACACTTCTTCTGCCGGCTTTGCCTGAAGCGCGTAGTGCAGTCGCGCGGGCAATCAGCAGGCTCATCGCGGTCTCGAGGCGCGGGTCATCTGCCAATTGCTCCACGTTGAAAAACAGCCACGCGTTGTCGAGGGAAATGGTTGTCGGACGGTCAAACAGCTTTGCATAAACGCCCTTTTCGCCCGTCCAACTGCGCAACTTGATCGCCGCCAAGTGCGCCTCGTCCATCACCCTCTGGTTTTTTTCCTCATCGCGCCACTGCGCCAGTTCATCGCGCAGATCGGCGAAGGTTGGAATCGGGTTCGACGGACGCATTGCCGCACGTTTGTAAGTCCTGAGAATTGCTTCGCTGATCAGGTTGTCGAGCAGTTCCGAGTCTTCGGCTTGTCCTCCGCCCAACATGTGCCGCGTCAGGTTTTTCAAGAAGGCAACCTGGTCCTTGCCCGGTTCTTTCTCGCCTTCCGGTAGGTCAAACGGGTTGATGGTCTGGTCGGTGTCGAGGGACATGGTGATCATTCGTCCACCCATGAGTTCCACCAGCGGGTGATAGGAATCTCCGCGCTCGATGATTGAAATGAGTGGATTTTCCCGAGCGGCCATCAACAGGAATTGTTGGACCATGAACGTCTTGCCCCCGCCGCTCTTGGCCATCACCAGCATGTTCGCGTCGCTCAAGGCGGGGTCAAACAGCGAGAAAGGGATGAGCTGACGATAAGGGGTCTCGAGCAGAAAGAACGGTGACCGCGGCGTACCCTGCCACGGCGCCTCCACTGGAATCAAGTCAGCCGCGTTCGAAGTGAGTAGGTCCTGGTCGCGCTTGTCCCCGTCGGCCATCGCTGGCAGAGCACTAAAGAACAGCCTTCTTTTCGCTAGTGTCTCGGTCACGGCCTTGGCTCCGTTCATTCGCGCAATGGCATACAAGAGCTGCTGCCGCCGATTGTCGATCATGCGCTCGGCCTGTTCGAGGTCCGCAGTTGTGACCGCTGGCCGCGAAGTTCGGGTTCCGATGACCAAACTCAGCTTGGCGGTCTTGACCGAACTCGAAATGATGTCCTGCTGCACTCGGACCAACTGAGTCTCGGCAACCTGTGCGGCGATATTGATTCGGAAACCTCCGTTAGAGTCTCGCTGCGCCGCCTGCATCTTGCGCAGCCGGCTCTTATAACTCTTGAGTACCTTTGCCTGGTCGGGAATGGTGATCTGCGCGTTAACGATGATCGGGAAATCGAGCGCCGTCAGGTCTCTCAAAATTCCGGGGAACGTTGCGTCGGGAAGCTCTTTCAGACTGACAAATGAATGCAAAACGCCGCCGACATTCAGATAAGAGTCGGTCTCGTCGAGGATGCTCAGATCGACGATCTGTTCCCGAGCACTTGAGTATTCCAGTTGCTCCTCACCACGCCGGTAGGGGCGCCGGTCGGGGCACAGAGGGTTGAGAGCGCGCTTGGCCTCAAGGAATAGCTCCTCGTCGCTCAGCCGCTGTGCTTTGAGGTCCGCTGCTTCAAGCCCCGTCTCGACTCCGCGAAGCAGGCTCTCAAACTCGGCCAGCAATTGCCGATGCTCCTGGCGGCTGCGCTCTATCGACCTGCGGGCGGATAAGCTGAAGGCTCCGCCTTTCGCCTTGAGTGGCTTGCCTGCCAGCCGGTAATGCAGGAACGGATCCCAGATCAAATAGACATGCAGAAGAATGCGAGAGTAGGCGCCATTGGTCTCCCTCGTTCTCCACCTCGCAACCCGCAAGTCATCGAGCACGATGACCTCGGCACGCCCGGACCGTTGGCCGGAGACGTACTGATCGAGCAGGTCTCCAACATCCTCGACCACTTCATAGCGGAACTGCACTCTCATGCTCTGTTCCGGCACCGACCTCAACAGCGCTTCGATCATGAGCTTGCCGCGGTCTCGTCCTTCGTCACTCGAAAAGTAGGAAGTGAGCCCTTTCAGTTCGTAGCCTGCAACGAAAGCGCCATTCGTGCGTACAACGATGTTGTCCAGATAGTCGCGGACCGGTAGTTGCTCACACAACGCGGGATCGTGGAGTTTGCGTTCGTGTTTTTCCAGGGCCAGGGGCACCGCTATACCTCCCTCAGGTACCCCGACCTAATCTCACGGTCGCGGGCTACGGCGCAGTAAGCGCGGGGCTTTGTGTACCAGGTGGCAAGATCCCGCACGTATCCGCGCGGCTTGCCGTACTTGAAGGCCATTAGCAGCGGCACCATCAACAGCGGTACTCCATACTGCAAGACCAGGTTCATGGGCATCCCACCAACCTCACCTCCAACAAAATGACCGATGATATTCATCACCGCCGCTGCGCCCAGGACTAGAAATAGGTCTTCAAATTCCAGATACATGAACGTCACTCGTGTCTGCAGATTCCGATTCACCGGTGTGACCTGTAACGGCATCGCTTAACTCCTTCCTACGGCACACCTGCTGTGCCATGTTGAATCCAAAATTCTCCTAGGCGTAGCAATCCCGAGAGTCCGAAGCTGCACATCGCGGCGATGAGGTTCCGTACCCAGGCCTCGCCCACCGTCATCCGTTCCAGCAGTCCGGCGTAATGAGCGACTGCCAGCACCACTTGGAGCACTCCGTACAGTGGAAGCAAAACATTTCCGACCCAATTCACCAAAGTCAGGATCGAAATCCAGTAGCGGTCTGGGTTGTTCCAAGCTGCCTGATTGCTGAATGATTCAAGCGCCCGCAACAGCCCGGAGCACATGAGCGATGCAAGCGCTGCGTAAATCAGGTGTTGATACTGCCGGCCTTTCGTAAAGTGGTAAATGGCCGCGGCGGCGAACAAGCCAGCGAGGGTCGGCATGATGACGTTACCCAGCCAGTTCGTCAGGTGGAGCAATCCGTTCGCGAGGTTCATCGTAGCGCCTCAATCCTCATCAGCTCGCCATCACCTGTACTAGTTTCCAGATGGCCGAAACGCTCAAAAACGCCAGGCCCGATCCGACCAACGGCATGAATGGCCGGTGGCGTGCGTAATTTAGGATCGCTCCCACCACGGCCAAGCCTGCGGCCTCGGGTAGGATCGTGCCTGCAAGAAAGTTCCATGCTGAAGTCAGCATGTCAGTCGTGGCGAACTCCGAGCCGCTGTTCCAGCTCTGCATTAGCTGGACCATGCCCGATGCCGACAGCAGAAAAATGGCGGCGATGATGGACCCTAACGGGCTATGTCCTTCAGCCCCATCAAGCGCCGCCTTCAGCACGCAAAAGGCCGCAAGTATCGGAGTCAGCCTGGCGATTACCACGTTCGTGACAAAACCATTGAAGCTCGTTTCCACGCTCGCAACCCACGGGCTGCCGATGCTTCCCCCTTGGGGTGGAAGAACAATGCCCTGTGCGGCAAACCACGACAAGAACTGGGGGAGGGTTAGCAAGACGACCGACCATAGCGCCCATCTCTGAAAGCGTCCGCCTGCTTGGAAATTCACGCCGCCTTCCTGCCGCAGCGCGATCCCTGCCAAGACCATCGTGCAGATAGCGGCTGGGACCGCCAAGTCGAGCAGTAGCTTAATCAAATCGACAATGATTTGTGGCAATGTCATCGCTGTAGGCCTTACTGCACTCCTGCAGTGCCGTTCTGGATCCAGAACTCAATCAGACGCGTGAGCCCCGAAATCACTAGCAGTCCCGCCGCGGTGACTGCCCAGCGGGCTACGTTGCGGCCTTGCGAATACGAGATCACCGCCATGACCACGGCTAGTGCGGCGCCTACAGGCGCAATCACGTTTCCGACCCAATTCACAAGATTGAGAACCGTCCCTTCCGGCTGGGCGGCGGTTTGTCCTTGTACGGCTTGTCCGGTTGCCGGTTGTTGCCCCAGGTTCTGGGCGTGAGTCACGAGTGGAAAAAGCTGAAGCGAAACGATAGCTAGGAGATACGCAACTGCAAGCCGGTGCCGCGCTTCTCCCCACCGCAAGAATTTCATAGTGATCCTCTTCTGCGAACTGCGTTTAATTCAATTCCCGCGTCCGCAGGCGAGAACATAAGTCCCTTTAGACTTTCGGGCAAATCGCAAAACCAATCGGTGCTTCCGTTAGCAGGAATTTCTTAGGGAGGATTTTGGCGGAGGGTTGCATTCAGTCCGTGGAGACCGTCGAAATCGAGACAAATCTGAATTAATTCCGCGCCGAATCATCTGGCGGTCGACGATTTATTCCATGAAAAAGTGTTTGTCTTTGTCGCATCTCACAAGCGTTTTGTTAGAAAGTCGCGGCTACGTAGTTTTCGGAGGGAGGAAAGAAATGGACGTGCCTAGTGAGATGAAAAACTGTTTTTATTTAGTGCATCTCACAAGGCCCATTGCAAACAATCGCTCGCGAATAGGTCGAAGCTGATGCACGGGGAACGCAAACGGCTACGTGGTTGGTACAGGTCGAGAGTGAGGTGACAACCACAAACGCCCTGTTTCTTTTTTCCCTTACTCGACCTAGACGGTTTTCTCCCAGATCTGTCAACGAGACTAGCCGTTCACTGGTCTCTTTTGGCGAACTGATTCGTGCCGCCCTGTAGCTGCAACGTCTGGCGAAGCTCCTCAGCATTTAGGAGGTGGCCCGGTTGGGCGTTGTTAGCCTCGCCTGAAACTGCGTTGGCTTTCGGCGGCTGCTCGAACACAACATAAATCGGCGTATCCGCGGATATCGTCACCACGATGTTTTGAGTCCGCGCCATTCTTGAAACCTGTTCGTCCCCGGCCTCGCCGATGTTGTTGCCAACTCGCTCTCGCAGAAGGTCCGATTCGCTGAATGGCTGGTTTACGCTGCTGCGTCCAACGAGCATGGCGCCGATCTCTCCGAATCCCGACAACGATCTGACGAGTACATTCTTTCCGGTGTTCTTTCCTTCCACTTTTCCCTTGAGCGGACGCATTTCGAGGTCCGTGGCGACGGCTTGAATTGGCACTGCGGCTCCATCCGGCATCATCAGCGAGTCGAACTGTACGCGCACGTAACCAGAGCGGTCTGCATCCTGCAGATGTCCAACTGCCTTTGCCCCAGCGGGAACGATGATTTCCCCATCGCGCTCGTAGTTGTATTCCACCACCGCCAGCACCGGCATTCTTACGGCCGTGCTGGCAGCAGTTTCCAGGCGTGCCCGTAACCTCGTTCCGGTTTTTAGACCCAGGCCAATCTCGCGGCTGAAATCGACCGAGGAAGTGCGGCCGCGCACGCTGTCTTTCGCCTCGGATACGCTTCGCACAAATACCAGCGATGATTTCTCCATGCCCTCCCTTTCCGCCTTGCCCAAGTCAGGAGGTTCAGCGCTGATATTCGCGTTTGTGGCCGGCTGAAACGGTGGTGCCTGCCAGTTCTGGTCGCCAAAGGGTGGAATGGATGCCAGCGTTCCCGGCGCACTCCCCTGGCCGTTATCAAGTGTGCCAGCGATTCGCTGGCGCTGCATTGCGGTCCGCTGCATGTCCTGCTCACTCAGAAATCCTTCGTGCGTCTCCTTTGCCACTGGCCGCCCGGAATCGGTGATGGGAAATAGGCTGTTGTCACTTGGTGTGGATCCCTCGCCGAATGTTGTGGCGCCGCCATTCCCGGCGGCAGCAATCTTGGGCTTTTGAATCGTGTTCCTTCGTGGGGCGGACGTGAAGGCGAAGACCAACAATGCAACGACAATCGAACCTGCTGCAATGAGTACGAACCGATTCTGCTTAATTTGTTCCTTGGCCCGCTGCTTTGCCCTGGTGGCAACATCTTTGTTGTTTCCCGCCGGGAGATCAAACACACGCTCCCTCTCGACTGTTTCGTCGACTGCACGATCCTGAACGATGTCAGTTGGCCCGTTGCCGTTTCCAGTTGGATGACTCATTTACTGCCTCCCGTGCTCGCGACAAACGCGATCGGCGCAAGTACCGGCTTGTCCACTTCATCGGCCCGGGCGATTCGGAGCGTCAACCTTTCCCGCGATTCCTTGAACGCTGGACGCTCGAACACTACCGCTCCCTCCACTCGCGCGCCAGGAGGCAGGCGTCGCGCGGTCAACCGATATTCCTTAATCGCCAACGGCTCAGCTTTGATCGCCTTCTTGTGCTTATCCTGAGATGCCCCAGCCAGTTGTATTTGCGGAGGCAGCAATTCGATCGTTCTGGCAGACGAATTGAGAATGGAGAATTCAACCGTCATGTCTTCGCCGTTTTCTAGAGTTCTGCCCACCGCTACCTGCAGTTCCTTGCCCTCCCAATGGAACGAAGAGATACTCGTTTCGGTGGATGGATCCAGTTGCTTCAGGGCTTCCTTGGTCGGCGCCTTCTCAATCGAGGGCTCCACCATTCTCGTATCACCGATCACAACGCTCGGACGAGCGGCCGTGATCACAAAGCTTCGCGGACGTTCGAATTCAAGAACGTAGTCAACGATGCTGTCGCGGCTTGAGGTCCCTTCGCTCACCAAGGTCAACGAGATTTGATGTCCAGTACTAGTTGTGATTAGCGCGTTTGTGTGCCCGGGTTTTGTGCCAATCGGTTTAAAAAACACAAGCTGGGGCTCAGCCTCGGAGTGTTCGGCTTTGAACGCGTGAATATCTCCCAGTACAACCGAGCTTACTTCTTCGCCGGGCAAGCGTACCGAGCTGACATAGCCGGCCCTCAGGTGAAGAATGGCAACCTCGTGCCGGTCGAGCGTCAGCGTGACGACCCTGGCCTGTGGAACGTCATTTTGGGCAGAAGCCACAAGGCAGAGAACGACAATCAGCGTTAACACATGCATCAAATTCAAACAGATTTTCATCGCATATCTCTTTTCATTGCCATCTTTCCGAATTGTGTTTCAGCTGCGGCTTCCCGCAGGTAACTGGTCCTGATTCTCGACACATACGCGACAACATCAGGGTTGTGGTACGCCAGACCGCGTCGGGCCACGATATCCTGACCCGCGTAGTAGGCGGCTGCAACGAGTCTCAAATCGTTGTGAAATAGGCGCATCAGCCAGGCGAGATAACGGATCCCACCGGAAACATTCTGATCGACATTGCACCGGTCCTTCACTCCAAGGCGTTTCGCAGTTTCGGGCATGAGTTGCATCAAGCCAACGGCGCCTTTTGGCGATACGGCGCAGACGCGCCAATTCGACTCCCGCTCCACTATGGCCCGCACCAGGGACACGGGGACGTGATAGTGGCCTGCGTAGACGCTGACATAAAATTCGGCCTCGCGACGGGATGGTGGGTTGGGCGGCTGTGCCCAACAACTGGTGGCTGCGAGCATCAAGAGAGCCAAAACAACATAGGACTTCATGCCGCGTTTCCTCGCAAAGTTTGAGCGCTGTACTGCTGCGCGTCATAGATCAGACTTGCGAAGCCGTCACGCAAGAGCAGCTTGCGTCTGTCAGCCTCTGTCTTGGCCAGCAGGGGCAGTAGAGTATCCCGCATTTCCGACGTAATCTGCTCAGTGCCGAGAACTTTGAGCGCCTGTGCCAGGTCGAGAATCTCTGATACGGACGGTGGCTTTTCAAGGCTCCAACCCCGCAAGGCCTTGGCAAGCCCCGCCATTCCTGCATGAAAGTCGGGGCTCGAATCCGATGTTCGCAACGCGACAATCTCCGCCTCGCGCTCGGCCGTAGGATGTTCGACGCGCAGATAAAAACTGCGCCGGCGAAGAGGATCGCCAATGCGGCGCTCTTCGTTCGAGGTCAACACCACGAAGGGAATGCTCCTGGCCTGCACCGTGCCAAGTTTTGGAATGCTAAGCTGCCATACGCTAAGCAGCTCTAACAGCATGGCTTCAAAAGCCTGATCGACCTTATCGAGTTCGTCGATCAGCAGGACACAGGGTCGTTCGTTTCGCAATGCGCGGAGCAGCGGACCGGCGCCGAAGAATTGCTGGCCATGCAATTCGGTCCGCAACGATTCCCAGTCCATCGTCCCGGATTTCGTCTTCAGTTCGACGCATAGCCGCTGCAGCGATTCGTCAAACTTGCCAATAGCCTTCTCTTCGTTGATGCCTTCGTAGCACTGGAGACGCTCGACTGTCGTACCCGCAGCTTCCGCAACTGAGTAGGCCAGTTGGGTCTTGCCGCTCCCGGCTGGTCCTTCCAAGAGCAGCGGTTTATGGAGGCGCGCTGCGAGAAACACAGTCGAGGTGGCTACGGAATCGGCGATGTAGCCGGTTTCGCGGAGAGATCTATTCACTTCTTCGAGGGACGAGAACACGGTTGCTCCTGTGCCCAAAGGCGAATCTTTCACGCTTCGAGCATCAGGAACTTAACCCCGAATGAAATTTCGGTCAAATCGGCGCCTTCCGAACCTGTTTTGATCGAAATTCCAGTGTCGGATACAACTCGTTAAGGTCACTCAAGAAAGGAGTCATCTCATGAAACGTTCACGCAGGAATGATTTCGTTACCGAAATTCCGGTGAAGATGAAGGTGATCGAAATATTGGAGACAAGGGCAGAATCCCTAAGCGTCAAGGACGTAGTCGGACTGCTGGGACTCAGCAAATCCCTCATCTATGGCATGATCGCAACAGGTGAGCTGCCGGCCACTCGCTATCACAGCAGAATAAAACTTGACCCCAATCATGTTATTGAATGGGTAAAAAGGCGGACGTGGCAGCCGGTTCGGGCGATGCCACCGATGAGAGACAAGGCCGCGCCCGGCCTAGCGAGCGGACTGGAACGCGCAGGGTAAGGCACAGTTCAGAACGACGGTCCCTCTGCTATTCCAGATAGGCCGCCAAGGAACCCCCATTGACCTTAGCCAATGTGTCCTTGGATTGCACGCCCTTTAGATAAACCATGGTGGACTGGATATCACGATGTCCCAACCAGGTCTGAAGGGTGCGGATATCCACTCCATGACGCAAATGTTCGGTCGCAAAAGTATGACGAAACTTGTGTAGAAAGAACCGCATGCAAAATGGCCCATCGCTGCACCTGTTGCCGTGCTCGGTTTCGCACTGTCCACAGTTCAGCTTCGCACGTTGAGCCACGCGCTTGACGATGTCGATCTGCCGACTGTTCGGATTGCCCTTCGAATTGCCGAAGACCAGGTCCGACCCTGAGGCATTGCGCTCTTTCTTCAACTTTTGCAGCTGCTCAATTAGCTTGGTCGGCAGGGGCACGGCTCTTTCTTCATAATTCTTGGGACGGAACTTCCATCGTGGTTTGGCCGTGACACGGACAACGCCGTTTCGAAAATCAACATCGAGCCACAAGACGTAGCGGGCCTCCCGATCGCGGAACCCCGAGGACAGCAAGAATTTTAGAAAGATCGACTCCCTAGCGGTTGCCACTCGAAACATTCCCTCAACTTCTTCAGGCTCGTAGATCGGGCGAATGGTCTCGACGTACTTTGGCCAATCGCTGGATTCGATCAGGTGGCTCTTGCCGTTCCGCTTGAAAAACTGGAGTACGACCACGAGCTTGTCGTAGACAGTGCGCGCCTGTAATCCGCGGTCATAACAGAAGGACGTAAAGTTGAGGATGTCCTCACGCGTCACGGCATCGACGTAGGGCTTGGCATAACAAGTGCGGAGAAGCGTACCCAAAGTGTAGCGATAACTCTTGTAGGTCCTCTCGCTGCGGTGAGCCTGAATGTATTGCAGGTATTCTTGGATCGCTGCATCCTTTGCAAATCTCCCATTTCCGTTGCCCACCGGACCCTCATTGACCAACTCTGTGGTGAGCACACCGCTTCCGCGCGTGGAGTTCAATGGACTTGCGGCGGGCGGCTTCGAGGACATTCTCGAAGATGCCTACCGACTCCTTGCGGCGGCTCTTGGCGCCTTCGTACCACTCGATGTAGTAGTTGCCTTCCGGATGATGTTCATCCTGTCCCGAGATAACGACGTGATCGCGGACAATCTTGCCGCTTCTCTCGAGCACGGGAACAAACTTCCAGTTTTCGTTCACGAGGACTTTTTTGAGCACGTTAACGCGCTCGGCGTAGCTTCGCGATCTCGCCATAATTCTCTCCTTGCGGGGAGGAAATTAGAGCAAGTGGGAAATTCGGGCAAATCGAGGAAGGAGACTGGATACCAGGATGGATACCAACAGAGCTAAAGAATTGGAAACGCGGGGAAATTGTTAGAAGGCAGCGTTCTAACCAACTGAACTACGTCCCCACGTTTCTATACGGAATGCCGGACTGGTGGGCAGTGCAGGACTCGAACCTGCGACCTCCTGCTTGTAAGGCAG
>Ga0210406_10000356_pt1 | contig 64638 bp, 63 predicted proteins | sample IncBWC30MmetaG_FD_155454 | JGI IMG/M metagenome (GOLD analysis project Ga0210406, IMG submission 155454) | Forest soil microbial communities from Barre Woods Harvard Forest LTER site, Petersham, Massachusetts, United States - Inc-BW-C-30-M | ecosystem: Environmental > Terrestrial > Soil >...
TCTGGAATACCTACGAGATAATTCGGGCCACGGAAGCTTCGACTTGTGTGACGACATCACAAGCGGGTTAAGCGATGGCGTTTGCACGAGCATTCAGACCCGCACAAGAGACTCCGCTCGTAATAAGAAGATCGAGGCTATCGAGCAAAAAATGTCCCCTTCGTCTCGGAGGGCCTTCTTGGCTCTACGGGCGGCGGAATCAGCGTTCGAGGACGAACGAACTGATCGAGAAGTAGACTTGTCCGGAACTTCGCAGGCGGCGTTCGGACTGAGTGAACAAGCGAAACTGCGAAACCAGTTCCTCATTAATCTTCAGCGATTTTCAAGCAATGACATTCCGGCAACTTCAAAGGCTGAATTGGCATTCCTAGACGGCAAACTCAAAGCAGCCTATCAACGCCTCCAGGATGCACCAGCAAGGAAATGGGAATGCGGTACGATTAAACCCGATGGCATACGAGAGACTCAACTTAAGTGGGTGACCTTGCTCGACGCTTGGGTAGACTTTGCGCGCCTAGCCTATCCGGAACGGTCCGAAACGAGCTTGCGCGCGCAACTTGTCCGGTTGCGACTCCATCAACTTCGCTCGTTGTACTGAGAATGAGCCAGTCAGATCCGTTTTGTGCGTCTCAATACTTGCCCGCACGAAACGCCTTAACCGTCTGCTTTGCCAACAACGACAACCAGTTCAGCCAGCGACTGGCGACTGATGGCTGACAACTGAACTCCCCATCATCTTCGGAATCGTCACGAACTCGTAGCCCTTCGACCGCCACGTTTCAATCAAAAGGTGCGTGGCAACCACCGTCTGCCAGCGGTCCGCACCGAAGCCAAGGTGACTGCCATCATGCATCAGGATCACGGCGTGCCCGGCAATGTGCCGATTGCAGGTCTCAACAATCTTGGCCGCGGGCGGAACTTTCCAGTCCCAACTCGTCACGTTCCACATGACCGGATCGAGTCCCAGCGAGCGCGCAATCCGCAACGTATGCGGGCGGCGCGCTCCGAACGGCGGACGAAACAGGCGCGGTGATTCTCCGGTCGCATCCTGTACCGCGCGCTGGCATTCTTCCAGCTGAATCCGCGTCTGCACCGCGCCGGTCAATGCCAGACTCGGATGCGTAAAGGTGTGATTGCCGATTACGTGTCCTGCCTTGAGAACCTCGCGCACAATGTCAGGCCGTCGCTCGACATAGCGGCCAATCAGAAAAAATGTGGCGCGAACGTTATCTTTCGCCAGCACCTCGAGCAATTCCAGCGTGTGCGGATCGTTCGGGCCATCATCGTAGGTGAGCGCAATCTGCTTTGAATCCGCAGGTCCGCCGACGAAGGTCGCTCCGAACCCCTGCGCCCAAGGCGCCATCGCGTGATACGCCAGCGCACCAGCGCCAGCGACAACAGCCCCCGTGCCGATGAGAGGTCCGAGCATTGAGGCATTGTAAATCCAGTCGCTACTCGTCAGTCGCTAGTCGCTGGTCAAAGCAGTCGTTGGTCGTTCGTGGTTGGTTCTTTGCCAATCAATGCTGCGAAGAACCTCATCTGCGTGCCTTTCGGTGGCAAAACAGTTATGGATCGCTTCCGAGCCCGGGCTTCAAGGGATTTTTGCTAGCGACCAGCGACTGCCCGACTAGCGACTGCTTTCTGTTAACTCTTCCCGCAATTGTCACGACGCCGCACTCAAGATATTCTGCAGGACGACGAATTTCCCGCGAGCCCATGGCAAATCTTTTCGAGAGTCCCCGCTACATCGCAATCGAAGGCCCTATCCGAGTCGGCAAGAGCACTCTGGCCCGCATCCTGGGCGAGCGCTTGAATGCGCAGCGGGTGATCGAGCCGGAAGACAATCCGTTCCTGAAATCTTTTTATGCGGGCGAGGCCGGAGCTGCGTTTCAGGCACAGTTCGCGTTCATGGTGCGCCGCTTCGAGCAATTGCATTCGCTCGATCCCGGAGCCCGTTCGAATCGAACGGTCGTCGCCGATTTCATTTTCGAGAAAGACAAACTTTTCGCCTGCCTGAATCTCAACGATCAGGAACTTGAAATCTACAACCGCTACTACAATTTTTTCCGCGAACAGCTACCCACGCCCGACCTTGTCATCTACCTGCAGGCCACGCCCGACGTCCTGAAAAAGCGCCTCAAGAAGAAGAACGCCCCGGGCGAAAAAGCCATCAACGAGGATTACCTCGACGAAGTCATCAAGGCTTACGAGCACTTCTTTTTTCACTACACCTCGTCCGACCTGCTGATCGTGAATACTTCTGAGATCGACTTCGTCGATCACAACGAAGACCTGAAAGAACTCCTCCGCAAAGTCACCGAACCGATCAAGGGCACGCAGTACTTCCTGCCGCTGGGGAATCAGGAAGCAGCGAGTGCTTGATGCTCGTAGCCGGTGGCTGATAGCTCATGGCTGGTGGCTTAACACCAGGCGACCGTTCGAAGGAACAGAGTCGATCAGCATGCTGTTGTGACCTGTATGATCATGATAATTAAGGTGATTAGGGTTTTGCTAGCAGCCACCGAAGATCAGCCACTAGCCACCTCCGGCATTTTCGTTCTAAACTATCTCAGTACGAATCTAAAGATGTGACAGGCTCTATCCGGCTTAGCTGGAGGGGCACTGGAGGACATCGTGAGTCTCACGCCCATTGGCGAACCTCGCCACAAGATTACTGTCTCAAACCTTCTCGAAAAGAAACTTCAACATCAGCCCATTACCTGCCTGACTGCGTACGATTACGCGAGCGCGCGTCTGGTCGACGAGGCCGGCATCGACATCGTGCTGGTCGGCGACTCGCTGGCAATGACCATGCTGGGCTATGAAAACACTCTCTCGATCACCATCGACGAGATGCTGCATCACACGAAGGCGGTGCGCCGCGCCGTGAAGAATGCGCTGCTGGTCGCCGATATGCCGTACGGCTCCTATCACGTCAGCCCTGAGGAAGCGGTGCGCAATGCCGCGCGCTACGTGAAGGAAGCGGGTGCGGAGGCGGTGAAGATTGAAGGCGGCGAGAAACGAGCTGACCTGATTCGCCGCATCATCGACGCGGAAATCCCTGTGGCGGGGCACATCGGCCTGACGCCGCAATCGGTCAACGTGATGGGCGGGTACCGCGTTCAGGGCAAAGATCTCACCGCCATCGAGCACCTGATGCGCGATGCAGTAGCTCTCGACAGCGCGGGTGTGGCCTGCATCTACCTCGAAGGAATTCCACGCGAGGTCGCCGCCATGATCACCGCCGAGGTCAGCGCGCCTACGATCGGGATCGGCGCAGGCCCGGACTGCGACGGCCAAGTGCTGGTCTTCCACGACATCATGAATCTCACGTTCCAGCAGCCAGCGAAATTCGTGCGCCGTTACGGAGACGCCGCGGCCGAAATCACGCACGCCGTGCAGGCATTCCGCGCCGACGTAATCTCGCGGCAGTATCCTTCTGACGCCGAGTCTTATCACTTGCCGAAGGAAACCAAGGCTGCGTTGGAGACCGTGCTGGAGCGAAAGCGGGCCATGCGGCGTTAGACTATGGATCGGCGGGCGTCCCCGCCCGCCGTAAGTCCCTTTTAATTTTCCGCTCAGATGGAAATCCTGGCATCCGTTGACAGAACGCGCGCGGCAGTTCGCGCTGCCCGACGCGCCGGAAAACGCATTGGCCTCGTGCCCACCATGGGCGCTCTGCACGAAGGCCATCTTTCCCTCACGCGCATCGCCAAGGCGCGCGCGGATTTCGTGCTGGTCAGCCTGTTCGTCAACCCCCTGCAATTCGGGCCGAGAGAAGACCTCTCGAAATACCCGCGCACATTCGAGCGAGATTGCGAAATGCTGCAGTGCGAAGGCGTGGACCTGCTCTTTGCTCCCCCGGTGGCCGAGATGTATCCCTCAAGCGCTACGACCTATGTAAATGTCGAGGGCATGAGCGAGCGTCTCGACGGCCAGTCGCGTCCCGGACACTTTCGCGGCGTCACCACGGTGGTCTCGAAGCTCTTTCACATCGTCGAACCAGATATTGCAGTCTTCGGACAGAAGGATGCGGCGCAGGTCGCGATCATCAAGCGTATGGTTCGCGATCTGAACATGCCGGTGGAGATCGTGGTGGCGCCCATCATCCGCGAACCCGACGGCCTGGCCATGAGTTCGCGCAACGCCTACCTCGATCCACAGCAGCGACAACAAGCGCTCGTGCTGTCGCGCGCGCTCCGCCAGATGCAGCAGACTTTCGACAAAGGTGAACGCTCAGCGGCACGATTGATGGATGCCGGGTTGGCGGTGTTCCGGGAGGAACCCGCCGTGCGAGTCGACTACGTCTCGGTGGTCGATCCAGACTCGCTCGAAGCGATCGCAGAGATAGCGTCCTCCGCGCTGGTGGCAGTCGCGGGGTACGTGGGTACCACCCGCCTCATCGACAATATCGTTTTGCATCCTTCCAGCAAAAGCTAACCGCAAAGCTCGCGAGGATTCGCGCAAAGGACGCAAAAAGAACCCCTCTCCCAGAGTACTTCTTGGCGCTTTTTGCGATTTTTCGCGACCTTTGCGGTTAAAAGCTCTTGCCAAGCTATCCGCGAATTCGCGCCCCAGACACGAACCGATTTCCGGCGACAACATAACGCAAAGGGAGTTCTGCCGCCTTCGTGATTCCGATGCGCGCGGTGATCTTGACCCGGAAGCGTCCTGATCCATCGTCTGCAATCCACAAATCCGACGCCTGAGACGTGAGATCTTTCCCGTTGTCCCTCTCGCGGGTGATACCGAAGGCCTCGGCTAGTCGCCCCGGCCCCGATGTCAATCCGCGGAGATCGCGGAAATCTGCCAACGTGCCTCCGCGCCGCGTTGCCATCTCCTCCATACCAGCGAGTGGTTCAAGCGCGCGAAACAGAACTCCGCCAGGCACGTCATCCGGCAAGCACGAGACGTTAAAGCAAAAGTGATTTCCATAGATGAAGTACACGTAGGAAATTCCAGGCGGTCCCCACAAAACGGCGTTCCGTGCCGTGCGCCCGGCGAAGCAGTGCGCTGCCGGATCATCCCCAAGATAAGCTTCCACCTCGACGATCCGCCCCGCCAGCAATCGCCTGCCCTCACGTCGCAGCAGAAGCTTCCCCAGCAAGTCGCGCGCGACGCGACGCGGATCGCGATCGTAAAAACTCCGCGGGAGAGGCGGCAGGCGACGAAGGCTCACAGTCGCGACAGCCAAGGTCGACGAAGGTGTACGTGGGGGCATGGTCTAAGCCCGAACCGGACTCGGCCTTTCGTGTTGACGACTCCGGATCACTAGCGTCCCTAACCGCGCTCTCGACGGTAAAATGATTTCACCCATTCGCGCCACTTCCATCCAATTTATTCTTTCGAGGAGACATCATGCTCGGGACAACCCTGAAGATTACCGTATCCATCGCCCTGCTCACCGTGCTTGCGCTTGCGCAGACCATCCCCTCAGGGACGCACATCAGCATCCGCACAGGACAGGAACTCAGCTCCGGAACCGCGAAGGTCGGGGATCGCTTCGATGCGACCCTCACCCGCGCATTAGTAGTTGGCGGCAAGACGCTGGCGAAAGCCGGGGCTCCCGCGCGGGGCAAAGTCACACTCGCTAAATCCAGCGGACGCCTGCATGACCCCGGGCAGCTTTCGGTTCGCCTCACCTCGGTGCAAGTGGACGGCAAAATGGTTCCGATCTCCACCGGCAGCTATCATATTCAGGGCAAGAGTCACACGAAAAGCAACGCCACAAAAATTGGCGGCGGCGCAGCCATCGGCGCGTTAATCGGTGGATTGGCCGGCGGCGGCAAAGGCGCAGCCATCGGCGCAGGCGCGGGCGGAGCAGCAGGAACAGGGGTCGCCGCGGCGACCGGAAAAGAAGAAGCTATCATTCCGGCCGAAAAAACCCTGAGTTTCAGCACTACGGCAGTCGCAACCGTGAAATGAGATCGCGAGTCGCCGGTCGTCAGGGAAAACCGGTCACAATGAGAGTCGATACATTCTCGCGGTCATGGACTTGGGACTGGCGACTAATGACTGGTGACCGGCGACTGCTTTACGCAGCCTGCTTCAAATACGTCAGCACTTCCTCCGAGTGTCCCTCGGGCTTCACCTTGTGAAACACGTGCTTGATCTTCCCGTCGGGTCCGATGATGAACGTCGTCCGCACAACGCCCATTACTTTCTTGCCGTACATGTTCTTTTCCTGGATCACGCCAAACGCATTGCACAGCTTCTTGTCGGCGTCGGCCAGCAATGTGAAGGGCAGGTGGAACTTCTCCTGGAACTTCTTCTGCGCCTTGGGGGTGTCGGGCGAGGCGCCCAGCAGCACGGCGCCGGTTTTCTGCATCTGCTGGTAGGTATCGCGAAATTCGCAGGCTTCCTTGGTGCAGCCCGGTGTGTCGGCGCGAGGATAGAAATACAGCACCACCGTCTTCCCCTTGAAATCCTTCAAGGAAACCCCTTGGCCGTTCTCGTCCTCTAATTTGATGTCGGGGGCTTTATCATTGACGTCAAGCATGGTCGGCTCTCCAATCCGCTCATCGTTATACCCTAGGGCGCGGCGCGCCGTCATCTGGGCCCTCGTCGTCTTGGGCGTCGCCCAGATCGCATCCACGCAAGTCGCCAAAAAGAACAAAGAAACCAAAGGGCCGCGCGCGCTCGGCCTGGTCGAGCTTTCGTCTGACGGCAAGGCCCGCCTCATCCCCATCGCCATCATGGTCGACGGAAAGTTCTACGATGCCGGCGCGTACAAAGCCTCGCCGGTGCCCTTGGCACTCTGGAGCGAAACTGTTTACGAAGGAGAAAAAACCGGCGTCCCGCAGGGCTTGTTCACCGTTGGCGGGGCTCTGCAGACTACACCGGGCAACTGGCTCGCGGACGGCAAATGGCGTCCGGCAGGCTCTGAGCCAAAGACGAAAAAGCCCGCTTCGACCAAGCCGAAGATGGGCGACGAGGATGAAGGTCCGCCGAAGCTTCGTCGCGGTGACTCCGACAAGCCTGATGCGGCCAAGACGGCGCCCCCAGCCAGCGCTCCATCTGCCGAAGACAAAAAGACCCCGGCATCTTCAACGACTCCTGCCCCGCCCGCTACCCCTTCGACGTCGCCGCAAAATCCGCCAAAGGATAGTGCACCCGCCGACAAGCAGCCGGACGCTGCTTCTACCGACGTGAACGACGATGACCCAAATCGCCCAATTCTCAAACGCGGCAAGCCAGAGACCGAAAGCGCGGCGCACCCCGAAGTCGGTGCCTCCACCGGCGTCCCTCGGCGCCCTGTAAGTGATGCTGTAAAGGCCGGCGCCAAGCCCGACGCGAAGAAGACCAGCTTGCAGACGATCCCGGCCATCTCCGACGCCGGAGGGCCTGAGCCCCGACCCTACTCCTACGACATCAAACCCGACGAGGAGCAGAAATATCGCAAAGGAATGTTAGGACTTGCCTCGGACGCGCTGCTCGCTCGCATCAAGGAAATCTCGCCCGCCCCTCCGAGCGCCAAGCCCGCACCGCGCACCGCAACAAGTCGTCGCCAGCCGCGGCCTCCGCAGCCCACATTCGAAGATGTGCAGTTTCGCGCCTTCGATCTCTGGAACACAAACGAGCCCGTGTTCGTCCTGAGCGCGACGGCCCGCATGCCTCAGCCGGCCGTCGCCTCCGCCGAGCCGTCGCAGTCCTACTACATCACCCTGGTCGCGAAGAAAAATATCTATGACGAACTGCGCAAGCTGTATGCGGGTGTGACCGATGAGCGCCATCTCGACGAGACTCCACGCCTTGAACTCGTCGATGCAGTCGACGCCGACGGCGACGGCCGGGGCGAACTGCTCTTCCGCCGGATTTCTGACGCGGGCCGCGCCTGGGGCGTGTATAGGGCCGGCGCCGATCAACTGTTCCCGCTGTTCGAAGGCACTCCGTCCGGACAATAGCCCGCCTACTCATTCCCGCAGCAACCATTTACAATCCGTGCGAGTTTTTCATGCCGTGGGAGAGCTATTATGCGTCGGTTCGCACTGGCCTGTTGAGCCCTGCTTGTGGCCGCCGGGCTCGCCTTCGCCCAGGACGATGACTTCAGCAAACCCGGCAAGAAAGACACGAAGTTCATCAAACACAACTGACGGCGAATTCCATCACATCCTCCGACGAAAGCAGACAGCATCGAACCATGCCCATCGACCCCGGTTTCTTGACTCGAAGAAAATTTCTCGCTTCCTCTTTAGGATTCGCCGCGGCCGGCGCCGTCAGCGCCGCATTTCCGTTCTCTCTGGCCGCCACTCCCGCTCCGCCCTCACTGAGTTTCCCGGCGAATTTCTGGTGGGGCACCGCCACCGCCTCATACCAGGTTGAGGGCGCCTGGAACGAAGACGGGAAGGGCGAATCGATCTGGGATCGCTTCTCGCACACGCCCGGCAAAATCAAGAACAACGACAATGGTGACGTGGCCTGCGACCACTATCATCGTTACACCGAGGACGTGCGCATCATGCAGGCCCTGCAGATGAAGAGCTACCGCTTCTCGATCGCATGGCCGCGCATCCAGCCCACCGGTTCCGGCAGACCAAATGCCAAGGGCCTCAGCTTTTACAGCCGGCTCGTCGATCAACTGCTCACCGCGAAGATTCGCCCCTTCGCCACTCTCTTCCACTGGGATCTCCCGCAGGCTCTCGAAGACACCGGTGGCTGGCCGAATCGCGATACCGCGCAGCGCTTCGCCGACTACGCCGACATCATGATGAGCGCGCTGGGCGATCGGGTGAATTCCTGGATGATCTTCAACGAGCCATGGGTCTTTACCACGCTCGGCTATCTGCTCGGTACCCACGCACCCGGCCGCACCGACCTCGACGCCTACCTGCGCGCGACACACGTAGTGAATCTGGCGCAGGGCATGGCGTTTCGCGTCATGAAGGGCGTGCGCCCGAAAGCGACGGTAGGCACGGCCTTCAGCATGTCGCCAATGGAGCCGGGCTCTTCGTCCAAAGCTGACCGCGAAGCGGCGGAACGCGCTCATCTCTGGCAGAACGTTTGGTTTCTGGAGCCTGCGCTTAATGGGAAATATCCAGACGCGTTCGTTGGCCTGAAGCCGGAAATGCTGGGCGTTCAGCCCGGCGACATGGAGAAAGTGCGCGCGCCGCTCGACTTCATCGGGATCAATAACTACTTCCGCCAGATGGTGACCGCTATTCGCCCCGGCGCACTGAATTTGAATCCAATTTCGAAGATTTTTCCGGCCGACGTGAAATTAGGCGGCGACACCGGTCCCAAGACCGACATGGGATGGGAAGTCTACCCGCACGGCCTCTACGAAATCGTCATGCGCATCACCAAGGACTACAAGAAGCCCATTATCGAGATCACCGAGAACGGCTGCGCCTACGGCGACGCGCCGGGTAAGAACGGCGTCGACACCGACACGCGCCGCATCGCCTACTACCGCGGCTATCTGCGGGAACTGGCGCAGGCCATCAAGCATGGCGCCGACGTCCGCGGATACCACGCCTGGAGCCTGCTGGATAACTTCGAATGGGCCGAGGGCTATTCGAAGCGCTTCGGAGTGGTCTACGTCGACTTCAAAACCCAGAAGCGCACGGTGAAGGAATCGGGAAAATGGTACGCAAAAGTCGCGGCCAGCAACGCGCTGCCTGCGGCGGAAAAGAAGGCGGCAGCCGCGGGCTAAGTACTGTTCGAGTAGCGTTACCAGCAGGGCAGTGATAAGCGCATGCCTAGAAGCGCTCGTGTCGGGATGTCGTGGAAAGCCTGCCGGGGAAGGTTCGTATCAGGGCGCGCCTTCAGGCGCGCCACTAAGCTTTGGGTAGAGCCCCTTTAGGGGCTGCCTTGCGAAACTAGTCCTCGTTCATCGGACCAAGATCGCTCAAGCCTCGCGCTCGAAGCTCGCAGCTACTTATTCGATACTACGACTTCCCCGTTCTCCACGCGAATGCCGCCGACATTGTCGGGCAACTTTAAACGGTCGCGCTGCTCCGCCAGCTTCTTTTGCAGCTGATCGTTCACGAGCGACACCGGCACTTCGAGATCGCCGATCTTGATCTTGGTCGGATCAAATGTGGCATATCCATCTTTTGACCCGAGCTTTCCTTCCAGAGTGACCCAGACATCCTTACCCGCGATATGCGTCAAGAATTGCCCCTTTGCGATCTCCCCTTCAAAATTCACTGAGTAATCCTTCACCGATGGCTCGCCCGCTCCGAGATCGCCGGAAAGCGAATCGCTGGACGCAGCTCCAGCAGGCGCATTGCCGGGGCTGGATCCCTCCGGCGATGTCAGCGCTCCCGAGGCTTGCGCGATCGCCGCCGCGACTTCCTGCGCGTTCAAGCGAACCTCAGCGCCCGGTTGTCCCTGCGCGCGTGCCTGCTCCAGTTGCTCGATCTTGTCCTGAAACGATTGTGCGTTGGCCGCCACCGCAGGAGCAGGGAGTGCTGGAGCCACGGGTTGCGGCCGCTTGAGCACAAGCACGATCGCGATCACCGAAGCCGTCAAAGTCGCGATGCTGATAACGCGATCAAGTTTGATCTTCATAGTGTCCTGGCGAAGCAGCAACTTTGAGCGATGGAGCGACGCGCGTCCTCGCCCGTCGGCGCGGCGCAGCCGCGCTTCCCTATGCCAAGATTCTATCCCCGTCGAAAGCTGTACCCGAAGTCACGAAAGCCGCTGTCCGCCGGCTAGACCCGCAGGCTCCGCTCGCGAACCTGTTCCGAAGTCAGCCCGTAAAGCGGAGGCGTCGAGACCCCTAGCATGCTCAAGTAGAGATAAATCTGTCCCCGATGGTGGGCTTCGTGCTCCACCATCGCCCGCAACCACTTCCAGGTCGTGATGGACGCGCCGTCAGGAGTCGTACATTTCCCGTTCAACTGGTCCGGGGTGAGTTCGGAGAAAATTGCCACCGACTCCCGATGCTTCTGCTCGGCAAACTCCAGTACCTGCTCGTATCCATCGGCCAGTTCCTTGCCGCAACCCGCGTACCGGCTCGGGCGCCCGGAAACCGTCTCGGCATACATGTAGCGATTGATGGTCGCAATATGCCGCACGAGATCGCCAAGCGTGAACTGTCCCTCTCGATAGGTCCACTCAATCTTGTCGGCAGGAATGCAGCGCGCGATCCGCATGGTGCGTTGGTGGATTTTGTCGAAGTAGTCGAGGAAGATGGGGAGGTCACTAATCTGCATATCTCTGGCCGCTTTAGGCCTGCTTGGTGCGGATTTTCCAGATGTACAGAGCATCAACGGCCCCAATCCCTACGTACAAGATGACCAAGGCCGTTTGTGTTAGGAGGTCGAGATCGTCTGGTCGCGTCGGAGATGCCAGAAACATAAGCGCCCATGGTGCAAGCCCTATGATCGTCGAATACAGAGGGCGATCAGTGCTGAAAGCTCCGACCAGTACACCGGTCATAGCTGCAATAAGGGGACTGAAAAAGAATCGAACTAGCCCGGATAGTTGTGCCTCGCTTCGGTTTCCCGAAAATGAGGAAAGAACATAAGCGCTTGCTCCGGTGAGCGCAAAACTGATGAAGATCGCCAGTACACCTAAGAACACCCTTCGTGAGGTTCCTGAGCTCAGCGCAAGACCTCCTGTACGATGGCCTCAATCTGTTCGCGCCGCCAAAGCCCATCCAACTCCTGGGCCAATTCGGGCCGCTGTTGTTCGAGGGCAAGTCTTCTCAAAAACCTTTGCGCCGCCTTATTCGGTCGCTGGTTGGATAACGAAACTTCGAGCCAATCCACAATCTCGCTGGGACTCCCAAAGGTCTCGGAACTTGGATCAGGTAGGGTGACCTCGAACGCCTCCTCGATTACCATCATCATCTCGACGGTGTCGAGGCTATCCATCGCAATTGGCTTCATTGCTGTACCCTCACCCCTCCAACTTCCTGACCAGCACCTCATTCACCACCTGCGGATTCGCCTGCCCCTTCGACGCCTTCATCACCTGCCCCACGAAAAATCCGATCATCGTTTTCTTCCCCGCCCGGTACTGCTCCACCTGCTTGGGATTCGCCGAGATCAATTCGTCGATGATCTTCTCGAGCGCCGACGTGTCCGAGGACTGCACTGGCCGCCCTTCATCCTCGTACACGACGCCAAAGTCCTTCCCACGCTCAAAGCTCAAATCGTAGAGATCCTTCAGCATCTTGCCCGAGATCGCACCCGACTCCACCAGGTCCGCCGACATGGCTACGCCCTGCATCGTGACGGGCGACTGCCCGATCTCAAGGCCTCGAGTCTTCAGTCGTCCCATCAACTCGCCCTGCACCAGGTTGGCCACCCGCTTCGGATTCTTCGCCGCCTTCGCCGCCGCCTCGAATTGATCGGCGAACTCTTTCGAGGATGTCAGTACACCCGCGTCGTACTCGGTAATCCCGTAATCTTTTACCAAGCGCGCCCGGCGGGCCTCGGGCAGTTCCGGCAACTGCTTTGCGATTTCTGACTTCCACTTCTCATCCACCACCAGAGGCAGCAAATCCGGCTCAGGAAAATATCGATAGTCATGCGCCTGCTCCTTCGAGCGCATGCCATAGGTCTTGCCTTCGTTTGAGTTGTAGAGCCGCGTCTCCTGCCGAATCTTGCCGCCCGACTCGATGACCTCGATCTGCCGCCCGATCTCGTATTCCAGCGCTTCGCGCACGAAGCGGAATGAGTTCACGTTCTTGATCTCCGTCTTCGTCCCGAACTCCTTTTGCCCGCGCGGCCGCACGCTGATGTTGGCATCGCAGCGCAACGAGCCTTCTTCCATGTTGCAGTCGCTCACGCCCGTGTACAGGATGATTTCCTTCAGCAGCGTGAGGTACTCGTACGCTTCTTCGGGTGAAGACATGTCCGGTTCGCTGACAATCTCGATCAGCGGCACTCCCGTGCGGTTCAAATCGATGCCCGTCTTCTCGCTCGCGTCGGGGAAGCCCTCGTGCAGGCTCTTGCCCGCGTCTTCCTCGAGATGAATGCGCGTAATTCCGATCTTCTTTCCGCCATTCTGCTTAAGATCAATGCGGCCGAACTCGGCCAGCGGCTTGTCGTACTGCGAAATCTGGTAGCCCTTGGGCAGGTCAGGATAGAAGTAGTTTTTCCGCGCGAAGATTGACGTCTCATTGATGCGGCAATTCAGGGCCATCGCCGCGAGCACCGCAAACTCCACCGCCTTGCGATTCATCACCGGCAGGACGCCAGGCATGCCCAGGCAAACTGGACACACATTGCTGTTGGGCGGAACTCCGAACTGCGTGGAGCAGGAGCAGAAAATCTTGGTCGTGGTCAGCAGCTGAACGTGAACTTCCAGCCCAATCACCGCCTCGTATTTGGCATGAGCGGCAACAGAAGTATCAGGCGTGGTCGCCATATCGAGCGATTATAGCCGGGTTTTCTTTGCGGTCTTTGCGCGGTTTTCTTGGCGTGCTTTGCGGTTGAAGGCTTTGTGCAGTGGAAATCTACTTCTGGAAGTAAATCTCGAAATACAGTAGTTCCGTACCCTTGGCGTTCCGTAATCCAGTGAGATAAAACCGCCCGCCTGCCAGCGGAGAAGAAATCCCCGTCACATCGAAGAATACGAACCCGGACTGCGTCGAGTGCGGCTCCACGGCTTTGGCGGTAAATTGCGCCGCATCTATTTCATCGAGTGCTTTTTTGCCCACTGCTCCCTTCACCTTGGTACGAGGGAAGGGCAAAGGATATTTCGGCCCACTCGCATTCACGTGCGAAAGCCGCCGGTAGAGTTCGTCGTTGCTGGCGGCCGGGATTTTGTCTCGATGCGACGTTACCAGCTGCGCCTTCATGTCTGAAAGCGAGACCGGCTGCTCGCCGTCATTCGTGATTACGAGGAAGATCGGCAGGAATCCCTGCTCTGCCCACTTCACGTTGAAGATCTGTGCCTTCTCTTCATCGTCGTAGGGATCGACGCCGGCAGCCACGGCTTCATCGGTATGGTTATCGTGCAGCGGGTAGGTCGCGGCCGGCTTGGCCGCGGGCTTCACAAAGTCTTTCGCCAGCAGCACTGTGACGCCGAGCAAACCGAGCACACCCGCGAGCACGACGCCGGCGCGCAACCTGCGTGTCAGTTCACCCAGGAACGGCTGCATGTCGTGAATTATAACCGGGTGAGCAAAAGCCCGAGCTGCACTACGGGTTTGATCCCGCTGATGCGGGCGAGGGCGAATGGTGTCCCGTTGCAAATCCCACCAACGTGCCACCGATAATTCCAGCGAGCACGGAGAGGAGAATAAGAGTCAGCATCTGATTGCGCAGGTGGCTTTTCCGGCGAACAATGATTGGCATAATTGTCCCCCTGAAACTAAACGAGAACGCGGGCGCTGCCCATATTCTAGTAGAGAACTCCCTGCCCGCGTCAACCGAAACGTCCTGCCATCCGTTTAGAATGGCGTTTTCTATGTACGTCATCTACAGTACGCTCCTTATTCTCGCGCTCATCCTGGGCCTGCCGTACTGGCTGTACCAGATGCTGCGGCATGGAAAATACCGGTCGGGCTTTCTGGAGCGCTTCGGCACCGTCCCGGGTCACCTGGTTACCCCTTCCGCGGAGCCCACCATCTGGGTGCACGCAGTTTCGGTCGGGGAGGTTCTCGCGGTCAGCCACCTGGTCGAGGAGATGCGGGCGCGCTGGCCAGGTCACCGCATCGTCCTCTCGACCACCACCGATACCGGGCAGAAACTGGCCCGCACCCGCTTCGGCGGCGAAAGCGTTTTCTACTTCCCCATCGACCTCGGATTCGCAATCAGCCCCTATCTGAAGGCGCTCCGTCCGCGGCTGGTGGTCATTGCCGAAACCGAATTCTGGCCGAATTTCTTGCGGCTTTCGAAGCGTGGGGGCGCAGCCGTCGCGATTGTCAATGCCCGAATTTCCGACCGTTCCATCACGGGATACAAGCGGTTGCGTTGGTGGCTCAAAAGCGTTATCAGCAACATCGATCTCTTCCTGGCCCAGACGTATCAGGACCGTACGCGGCTGATCGAACTCGGAGCTCCTGAGGCCCGGGTGGAAGTCACGGGCAACCTGAAATTCGAACTGGAGCCCGGATCGCCGCCAGCCCTGGTCGCGCATCTTCGCGAAAGTTTCGAGGCCACGAATGCGGGGCCCATCCTGGTTTGCGGCAGCACGGTCGACGACGAAGAGGAGCGCATGCTCCTGCAGGCGTTTCAAAGCATTCTGGCGAGTCACCCGCGCGCGGTCATGATCCTCGCCCCGCGCCACCCCGAGCGCTTCGTCGCGGTGGCCTCGCTTCTGGAAAGCTTCGGCATCAAGTTTTTCCGCCGTTCGCTGTGGAGCGGGGAGCCCGTGAACGGCGGCGTCTTGTTGCTCGATACCATCGGCGAACTCTCCGCGATTTACGGCCTGGCCGATATCGCATTCGTCGGTGGCAGCCTTGTACCCCGAGGCGGCCACAACATCATCGAGCCGGCGCGGCATGGCGTGGCGATTGTCGTGGGCAACCATACCGACAACTTCCGCGATATTATCTGGCTCTTTCAAACGCAGGATGCGGTGCGAATCGTGGGTCCGGCCGAGTTGCCCCTGGTTCTGATGGAACTGATTTCCAACGAAGCCGAGCGGAAAGCGCTGGGGCGGCGCGCTGCCGAAACGCTACGCTCCCAGGCAGGAGCTACCGAGAAAACGCTGGCCGCGCTTGAACGGCTGCTGGCTCCCGCGGAGGCAGCCGCGCCTGCCGCACAATCGTGAGGCTCCTCTCGGCCATCTACGGATCGGCAGTCGGGGCGCGCAACCAACTCTACGACTGGGGAATCTTTCGCGCCCATCGCCTGCGTGGTCCCGTGATCAGCGTCGGCAATCTATCGGTCGGAGGGGCGGGCAAGACGCCTTTCGTCATCCTGCTCGGCGAGCTTTTTAAGGCTCGTGGCATCGAGTTCGACGTGCTTTCGCGCGGCTACGGCCGCAAGACACGCGGCGTGTTGCTGGTCGATCCGGGCGGCTCTTCGAGCGACTTCGGAGACGAACCGCTTTTGATCGCGCGCCGTCTCGAAGTGCCCGTAGTCGTCGGCGAGGACCGCTACCGGGCAGGCGTGTTCGCCGAAGGCCGCTTCGGACCCCGCCTTCACCTGCTCGATGACGGCTTCCAGCACCGGGCCCTGGCGCGCGAGTTTGACATCGTCCTGGTGAGCGCTGACGACTCACGCGACCAGTTGCTCCCCGCCGGGCGCCTGCGTGAGGCCCGCCACGCCTTGCGTCGTGCCGACGCCGTGGTTCTGACCTCGGGGGCGTCACCCAACGGCTTCCCGCTCGACGGAAAACTTGTGTGGCGCGTTCGCCGCGCCATCAAGGCTGTAAAGACTCCGGATCGTCCGGTGGCGTTCTGCGGCATCGCTCGGCCGCAAAATTTCATGCTTCAGCTGCGCAAGGCCGGCATCGAGCCGGCCGCCGAAGCCGTCTACCCCGATCACCACGCCTACACCGAAAAAGACATCCGCGAGTTGCGGGCCCTGATAGATCGCAGCCAGGCGGGCGGGTTCGTCACCACCGAAAAGGACGCCATCAATCTCGGCGGATTTTTCTCGGCGCTCGAACCGATTGCCGTCATTCCAGTGGCCATGGATCTTGCGGACGCGGCTAACGCCGTCGATACCATGCTGCGGATCGTGGGCGAGCGGAAGAACGCGGCATGAGAGAATCGGTACCCGGATGACCAAGCATCCCAAAGAATCCGACCGCCTCAAGAAAATTCTTGATGCGTTTCCCAAAATTACGGTCACCGCGCTCGCCGACCTGGTCGCCGACGAGTTCGTCTACGGCGAAATCTCCCGGGTCTCACGCGAAGCGCCAGTGCTGATTCTCAAGCATCGTGAGCGAACTATCGTTCCCGGCGGCGGCGCCAATGCCATCAACAACCTCGCCGACCTCGACGTCAACGTGCTTCCCGTTGGCATTGTGGGTGACGACGAAGCGGGCCGCCTGCTGATCAAGGCATTCCGGCACAAGCGCATTCCCGTGAGCGGGATTCTGAAAGACAAAAATCACATCACAGTGACTAAAACGCGCATTCTCGCCGGCATGACGCACTCCGCCCGCCAGCAAGTGGTGCGTGTGGACCGCGAGCCGGAGGCTGAGCCCAACGCCCACTTCGTCCGCGAGCTCGTGCTCTCGGCACGCGAGTATGCCCGCGCATCCGACGCTTTGCTCGTCTCCGATTACGGCTACGGGTCCGCAACGCCCGCGATCCTGAACGCGATCCGCAGCAAGGGTGGCCTGCGCGGTGCTCCGGTCACGCTCGACTCCCGTTTTCGCATGCTTGCATTTTCCGGAGTCACCGCCGCCACGCCCAATGAACCCGAAGTCGAGGCTTGCCTCGGCATACGGATTGGACAGAACTGGTCGAAGCTCGTCACCGCGGGACAGCACCTGATGGCCCGCATGAAGCTGCAGTCTTTGATCATCACGCGCGGGCGCGATGGGATGGCGGCGTTTACCGAGGGGCGGAAGCCGGTGGATATCCCTATCTTCGGTTCTGATGAAGTTGCGGACGTCACCGGAGCCGGCGATACGGTAATCGCGACGTTTACCGCCGCGCTGGCAGCGGGCGCAAGCAGCGAAGAAGCTGCCCAGCTGGCGAACTATGCGGGTGGAATCGTTGTGATGAAGCGCGGCACGGCCACCATCACGCGGCAGGAACTGCTGCACGCGATCGATCAGGCGGCGCCCGCGACCAGGCCTCATTGAGCGAACAAGCACAATCCAAGATTGTCGATCGCGACGAATTGCGCCGGCGGGTGGAGGCGTGGCGTGCCGCCGGCGACCGCATCACCCTCGCCAACGGATGCTTTGACCTTCTGCACGTAGGCCATGTCCGCTACCTGCGCGCCGCCAGGCAGATTGGCGGCCGCCTGGTGGTCGCAATCAACTCCGACGATTCGGTTCGTTCGCTGAAAGGCGAGGGTCGGCCTCTGATGCCTGCCGGAGAGCGGGCGGAAATTCTTGCAGCGCTCGCGGATGTCGACGCGGTCGTCATTTTCCCCGAGCGCGATGTCCGCGCGCTCATTCGCGAAATTCACCCGGACGTCCAGGCAAAAGGCACCGACTACACCGCGGATGGCGTCCCGGAAGCCGAAACCGTTCGCGAGTATGGCGGGCGCGTGGCCATCGTGGGCGATCCCAAGGATCACTCTGCCAGCGAAATCATCCGCAACCGGCTCACGCCGCGTAAGTCGTGAAGCAGTGTATGGCTGCCCACGATGCAACCCCGGTACAGGACCCCTCGCGAATTCTGATCGTGCGCCTCAGTTCCATGGGCGACGTGATCCACGCCCTGCCCGCGGCTATCATGCTGCGACAGGCTTTCCCACACGCGCACATCGGATGGCTGATCGAAGAGCGCTGGGCCGAACTGCTGTGCGCACTCTCCACACCGCGTGCGGGCCGGTGTTCTCCGGAACGGCCATTGGTTGACGTGGTCCACGTGGTGAATTTGAAGAAGTGGCGTCGCTCCCTTTTCTCTACCGAAACCGTGGAGCGAATCGCCGCTGGACTGAGTGACTTGCGCGGCCAGCAATACCAGGTCGCCATCGACCTGCAAGGGGCGGCGCGCTCCGCGATTCTTGCACGCTGGTCGGGTGCGCCGGCCGTCTACGGAGCCGCGCAGCCCCGTGAGAATCTGGCAAGCCTCTGGTACAGCCGAAGAATCATCACGCATCAGCCGCACGTGGTTGAACAGTACGCAGAGATTATCGAATCCATGATCGTCGAATCGAAGATCGAAGACCATCAATCCATACCCGATGCCGTTCTTCCCTGTGATCCGACTGCCGAGCAAGCGGTTGGGAAGCGCCTACGCGATCTCGGCCTGCACAACTTTGCAATTCTCAACCCGGGCGCCGGCTGGGGTGCGAAGCAATGGCCCGCCGAACGCTACGGAATGGTGGCGCAAGCGCTCGCGCAACACGGAATTCAGTCGCTCATCAATTACGGGCCCGGCGAAGAGTCCCTGGCCACGTCCGCGGAGAATGCAAGCGGCGGCATGGCCCGCGCCTCATCCTTTTCTGTTGGCGAACTAATTACCCTCACCCGCTGCGCTCGTCTTTTCATCGGTGGCGATACCGGGCCCATGCACCTCGCAGCCGCTCTTCACGTTCCGGTGGTCGCGCTTTTCGGGCCGACCGATCCAGCGCGTAACGGCCCGTTCCGGACGAAGAGCATCGTCCTACGTCATCCGGCGAGCCCCACTTCACTCACGCACCGCAACGATCCCGACCCGGGTCTGCACGCCATCTCGGCCGACGAGGTTGCCGCCGCGGCGCTCAAACTTCTGGACGGTGCTCGTGGCTGAATGGTCGCGCATCGCCCGCCGCATTCGCGTTCCTCTCGGATTCGCGTTCGCCGCGTTCTACGTCTTGATCGCGCGGCCAACCTGGATTTCGCTCATCGCTGGAACTGTGGTCGCCGTCCCCGGCATTTTTTTGCGAGCACTGGCCTCCGGGCATGTGAAGAAGAACGAGGAACTGACGACCTCGGGCCCCTACGCCTATACGCGCAATCCCCTGTACCTGGGCTCGCTCATCATGGCGGTAGGTTTCGCGCTCGCCGCCCGCAGCCTGTGGGTGCTGCTCGTGATGCTCGTTATGTTCGTGGCCATTTATCTTCCGGTCATTCGATCGGAAGAGTCTTTTCTGCGGCAGACGTTTTCGAGCTTTGAGGACTACGCTCGAAATGTGCCTCGCCTTTTGCCGCGGATCACGGCCTATCGCAACGATGGCGGCTCGTTCTCGCGGGCTCTCTACTGGCAGCATCGCGAGTACAATGCGATATTGGGCACTGCGGCTGTGCTGGCTGCCCTGGTGGCAAAATTATTCTGGGCCTCACGATAGCTGTCGGCATCGAACCAAAAGTGGCTCCGCAGGGCGTGCAGCAAGCCTTTGATTCCACGACTCTCCCAATTCGCTCGCGCACTCGCGCGATTGTTCCTGTGCTGTCTCTGCTTGTCGATCGGCGTCGCCAAGGCTCCGGCATCCAGCAATGATCAAGGCTCCATCGCCACGATCAGCCCCTCGGCGGAGATTCTCGCCCCGCCGCCCAGCTATCATTTTCCTGATGGGCAGGCCTACGTCTACACTGCGGAGTGGCATCTTTTCACGGCCGGATCGTCCACTGTAAAGATCGAACCCGTAGGCAACGAACGCCGGGTCACCGCAATCGCCGATTCGGCCGGCATGGCCAACGTTCTATACGGTGTGCACGATCGTTTTGAAGCACTCTTCGATTCGAAGACATTCTGTTCCAACGGCGTCTTCAAGCACATTGAAGAAGGCCCGCGCAAGCGCGAGACGAAAGTTACCTACGACTATCCCAAACGCAAGAGTGTCTTGACCGAAACCAACCTGAAGACCAGCGAGACAAAAACCGCGGAAAACGACATCCCGCCCTGCGTCACCGATGTGGTCACTGGTTTTTATTACCTTTCGTCGCTCCCGCTGCAAGTTGGCAGTTCGTACACGTTTCCGGTGAACGACGGCGGCAAGACGGCGGAAGTCACCGCGCATGTGGAGGGCAAAGAGAAAGTCAAAGTGCCGTCCGGCACCTACGAGACCGTCCGCGTCGCCGCCGAAGCAACCTCGGGCAACCTCAAGGGCCGAGGAAAAATCTGGACGTGGTTCACCGACGACGCCAGCCATACGCCGGTGCAAATGAAAGCCAAGCTGACCTGGGGAACTCTGCTATTTCGATTGCAGCGAGTGGAGAGGCACTGACGTACGTGGCGACTTCTACCGACTCTGCATAAACACAAATGACCTGTTCGAGGGCGTTCTGAATGGGACTCGACTTAATTGTGGAGGGCTGCGCCAAGCCTGGGCACGAAAAAGAATGGCGCCGTTTGTTACAGCGCTCTTTCGCGGACGAGGAGCTATCGGATGCGGAGGTTGCGCGCTTCCATGAGATCAGCATTCCGGGGTATGAGCACATCGGCGCTCCTCGTGTGGGGTACGATAACGCCGCGAATCAATGGATACTCGATGCACGCAAGGCGAAGACACCGGAAGAAATAGCCGTCGTGTTGAAAGAGTTCAACGGCTATCACGTCATTCAACTTGTTCAATGTGACGGTGTGCCCAGGTTCACGCATGCGGGCCTCTACGAAGGAGCAGACGAAACGAGTTTCCGCGGAGCGTTTCTGAATGACTGCCGTGAGTTGCTGGGCAAAGGCTTACTGAGTGATGCCTGGAACCACAAATTCCCGGAACAGGCGGTCGACTATGGGAAGGCACTGCTTGCCGCAGCCGAGGCGGCAGTTGGCGCTCCCAAAAGGCGACGAACTCTTCTTTCCCGATTGGGATTGGTTAAAGAATCCGAGCCACTCGCCTTGGCAGAACAACTGGAGATCCTGCGAGCCGCCGGACGCTGGTTCATTTTCTGGGGTGAGCCGGACATCCAATACGCGCATGGTTCTGAATCACCGACCGTGTTGAGCTGGAATCATTTTTCCTGCAAAAGACCCTTGATCTCCCGCTCGAACGACTCCTTCTCCACAACGCCCGCATGCATTTCGGCGATCCTTCCTTCTCGGTCAATCAGCACAGCTACAGGTGGATTCTCGACCGAGTAGAGCTTTTCCAAATCCTGATTCCCGACGACGATCGGATAGTTGAATTTCCGTTCCGCCAGAAACGGTCTTACCGATTTCCATCCATCATCATCCACCGAAACGCCAATCACGGCCAGGCCGTCGGCCTTATACTTGCCTTGGAACTCCATGAACCACGGAATTTCTGTCATGCACCCATGGCACCACGTAGCCCAGAAATCAAGCAGCACGACCTTCCCTTGAAAGTCCGCTAACTTGATCATCTTCCCCTCCGAATCATCGAGGGAGAAGCTCGGCGCAGCCTTGCGCGAGGTCGCCGCCGGCCGAGGCTCGGCTGGCAGTGCAAGGGATCCGATCAGAAACACGCTCGCCATCGTCAGTCTTGCCAGCATGCGAAACATGAGTAACTCCTGCACTCTAAGCCTTGGGCCGTAACCCGTGACCTGTCACCTGGACCCTGTTATCTGCAGTTCTACTTCGCCGCCACCAACCCCTTCGCCCGGTTCAGTTCGGGCCTCTCGGAATTTGACCCGGCGCACACCTTCACCAGTTCGGCATAGTACTGCGAGGCCTTCTCCTGCTTTCCCGCAGCCTCGGCCGCCTGGGCCGCACCATACAAGCCGTTAAACCGGTTCGGATTAAATTTCAGATCGATCTCATACTCAGCCAGCGCCTGCTCGGGACGCTTCGCCATCATTAAAATCTCTGCCACCATCTCGCGCGCGGGAACTTCCCACGGTTCCTCTCCCAGGGATTCTTGCTTATCGGCGATAGGACGCAGGATCGTCAGCGCGTCGTCGTACTTCTGCTGCGCAACGGCCAACCATGCTAGCGCCTGTTTGTGGTCGTTATCCACCCCTTCCGCCCACTCCTTCTTCTTTTTCGCCAGCAGTTTTTTGTGGATGCTATCTATTTGCTCCGCATCCTTTTTCACCTGCTCAACATTCCCCGTGTGTGCCGCGCCGACCGCCCGCGCCCAGTACACGATGGAATCTTCCTCCACGCCCGCCGCACCCGTCGCAGTCAACGCCGCCGCATCCGCCCAGTGATGCATCTCGACCGGATACATCGCCGCGAAATGCACCAGCGCCGATGCGCGCGGGTTGTAGTCGGTACCATACATGTTGTGGAAGGTATCAGGCATGGCTTTCACTTCATCGATCAGCGCTTTGGCGTCGGCGTCTCGCCCGCTCTGCAGGTAGGCGTAGAAGAGATAGTCCATCGCGTGGAACTGATGTCCCTCTCCGCCCATATGCATGGCTGCGGTCTTGCGCGTTGCGGCTACTGAAGCCAGGTTCGACTTGATGTCCTCATCCCACATGCCAACGCGCGCAAAGATGTGCGACGGCATGTGCAGCGCGTGCGGTGCCGCCGGAGCAATCGCCGCATAGCGCCGGGCTGCCGGCAATCCCAGTTCCGCCAGCTGCGGACGGTCGTACGCGTGAATCATGTAGTGCGCCACGCCGGGATGGTCGGGCTCTATGGCAAAAAGCTTTTCGAGGATCGCCGCCGCCTTCTTGTCATTGGCGAAGGTCGGATCATTGCCTTCATCAGCAGCGAGAATCGAGAGCGCGTAAAACACCGCCGCCTCGTGATCCTCGGGGTTGCCCTGATATACCTTCTCCATGGCCTTGGAGTACGCGGTGGCGCGTTTCTCGAAGTCGCCCTTGGTCCCATAGAAGGTCTTCATCGCGGCGATGTAGTCGCGCTCGCGCGGGGTTGCGGCGTGAAGTTTCGCCGCCTTTTTCATTTCATCGCGGCCCTTCTTCGTGGTCGCGGCGTCCGGGTGGTTCCACAGCTGGTGCCACTGGCTCATCGCCAGGCCCCACTGCGCCATGGCGCACTTGGGATCGTCTTTCCCGATGTCGGCAAATTCCTTCTCGGCTTCTTCGTACCAGAACGAGTGCAGCAGCGCGACGCCACGCTCATAGGGCTTCTGCACAGCCGGCGCGCACGAGACCGGGAAGTGCACCGTACCCAGCTGCTTTTCCGTCAGATCCTCGTGGTGGTGACCTTCATCGGCGACCGCGGGCAGGGCGCAGCACATCAACGCCATAGCGAGACAAAAGGATTTCATTTGGAAGGACCTCGTATTCAGCGAGTCTAGCCGCGTCGCGCACGCGGGGTCAATTTCCCCAGAACGTGAAAGCACTCCTGTCGAAAAATGCAGTTGTCGATAATTTTGACGCCGGGTCTACTTTGAATTCCTGTGCGTCGTAACCTTCGAACAGGAAGTGAGGTTTCGCGTAGCTCGTGCCGGGAACCTACTGGATCCGAAACCGTTCTGTCATCAAACGCTGCAGACGCGGCTTGTAGAGAATGTCGAAAGCCAATTCCTTGCCGGGGAACATCGCGAGCGCGGCCCGGCGCGCGTTGGCGGAAAGTTCCGCCGCTTCTTCGATGGTGAGATTGGGATCCTGGCTGATCACCGACATGACCATGCTGATCATGACTTGCAGCCGTCTGATTTTCCTGGCTTCGTCCTGGCGCTCCTGAAGATTACTCTCGTGCCCACCCCGGTTCGCATCTTCCATACGGCCCTCGACAGGGAGCCCGCTGGAAATTGTCCAGCTCAGCCATGCGCCTTGGGTAGCGCCGCGCCGCGCCGCGGGCCTAACCCCTGTTGAGCCCATTTTCAGGGCAGTTCGGTACGGAAAGCAACTCCCCCAACGTGGGGGGCCAGCAGCGAAATTCCCGGTAGATCGCAAGTTGCTGAGTCCTTTGCCTTATCCAGAACGAGTTGTGATAGGGTTTACAATCTCTACGGCTCGAGAAGCCCGGGAATGTGAATCGGTTTCCCAGTCTGCCAATGGAGGACGTATGCCAGAAAGCTCCGGTCCCAACGCCCCGGCGGGGCGTGTTCCTGATCCGAACGAGAAGCTCGTCAAGGCATTCGACAGCGAGCAGGAATCCGAAGCTCTGGTTGTAAAGGGACTGCTTGACTCCGCGGGCATCGACTCCGATCTCACCTCGGTCGACGCCGTGCAGGACATGTTCCCCGGCGTGGGCGGCATGGTCATCCTGGTCCGCGAAGAAGACGCCGAGCAGGCCCGCCGCCTGATCGAGGAATACCGCCAGTCTCCCGACTCCGACGAGACTTCCGAGATCGACCTCAACGAAGACACGCCAACTGTGGGCTGACCGTCTTCCCGTCCAGATAGAACGTCAGCGCACCATTCCGATCGGTGCGATAAGTCAACGTCCCTTCCTGCTGCAGATTCTCGAGCGTTTCCTTCCGCGGATGTCCGAACGTATTTCCCGCGCCTACCGAGATGATGGCCCAGCGCGGCTTTACCGCGTGCACGAATTCGGCTGTCGAACTGGTAGCGCTGCCGTGGTGGCCAACCTTGAGGAGATCTGATTTCAGATCCTCAGAAGCAGTCATTCGCTGTTCCACCGGCCGTTCCGCATCGCCCTCGAGCAGCACACTCGATGCACCGAAGCTGACGCGCATCACCAGCGAGTCGTTGTTCCTGGGCTGAGGCGTCGTGTGCCAGGCCGCGGGCGGCGAAAACACCGCAATCTGCGTTCCGCCAAATGCGAAGTGCTCGCCATCATGGCGCCTCATCACGTGAACGCCCAGATTGTTGGCGTAGCTCAGCAAAGCAGCGGTCGCAGGCGTCTCCGGCAACGCGCCCACCCATAGCTCGCGCGGGCGAAAATTGGTGAGCACCGCGGGCATGCCGCCGATATGGTCGGAGTGCCCGTGCGTGATGGCAACCGCATCGAGTCGCGAGATGCCGCGCTCCCACAGATAGGGCGACACCACGTTCTCGCCGAAGTCGAAATCGGATTGCTGCCCTCCCACGGGCCCGCCCGCATCGATCAGCACAGTTTTGCCCTCGGGCGTTACCAGCAGCAGCGAATCTCCCTGACCCACATCGATCGCGGTCAGTTCCACTACCCCGCGTCGAATTTGTGGAGGGGCAGCAACCGCGCTTACCCACACTCCCGCAGCCGTAAGAGCCGCAAGTCCTCCAACCAGCAGAATGCGGCGCCGCCACGCCAGCGCCGTTGCCAATGCCAGCGCGGCGGAGGCCACCAGCATCGTGGTGACTTCCGGCATCGCGACCCGGTGATCCGCAATGCGCAGCCCGCCCAGGCCCTGGACCGTCCCGGTAATTCCATGCAGTGACCAGGCGGCCATCAGGGCAGGCAACTTCGCGAGCGGCATCCAGACATAACCAAGCGCAACCGCGAGCACGGCGGCCGGCATCAGGATGCCCGTGAGGGGAACGGCCAGCGCATTCGCAGGGATGCCAATCACGGTCGCCCTGTGGAAGTAGTACACCATGGGCAAGGCCATGCCGACTTGCATCAGCCCCGAGACGCACAGCAACTCCCACGCCGACAACGCGGCGCGTGCCGTCAGCCTGGCTACGCCCCCTCGCCACGCGCTTTCCGACCAAGCTCGCGAGTCGATCCGCCATCAGCCGCAGATCCAGCCGCATCTATGCCACACGTGGCTCAAGCGTTCGGTCGTAGTCGGTCGAATCGAAGTTGCGCAGGCCTCGCAGATAGGGCTGCGATGTTCGGTCGATCACGGGAATTGCCACCGCCGCGACGAGGAACACCGCCAGGAATGTCAGTTGAAAGCTCGGCCCGAGCAGCGCCTTGGGATCGGCCGCCAACACAGCCAGCGCTGCGCTCCCGAGCGCATTCAGCATCGAACGCTCTCGGTACAGCAGTCGCCCTCCCAGGTAAACAGTCAACATCAACACCGCTCGCCATACCGGAGGTCCGACGTCGGTCACGAACGCATAGGCTGCACACAGCAGCACCGTCAGCGCTGGCCAGAAAATCGCTGAGCCGCAGCCGCCGCATCGCCCAGAAGATCACGAACGCGAGAATGCTGACGTTCATCCCCGACACCACGAGGACGTGATACGTCCCGGAGCGCTGGAAATCGACCTTCGTCGAGGGCGTCAGGAACGCGCTCTCACCCACCCCCGCGGCATCCATCAACGCCGCATCTTCCGGATTCCAGAGAGCATGAATCCTGCGCACGATGCTGCGGTGCACCCTCTCGCGCCACCACTCCACGCGCGATCCGACGAAGCCGGGAAGCACCTCGACCGTCGCGCTCTTCGCGGAAGCCAGCATGCCGATGCCGTGATCGGAGAGATATCCGCGATAGTCGAATGCGCCCGGATTTCGAAAATTGCGCGGAGCCCGCAGCTTCGCACTGAAACGCCAAGCCTCGCCATAGTGATACACGCGCATGGGAACCGGCGAGCCCTCGTCGTAGTCCTGCTCCGGTTCCTTCGCGTAAATGCTGACGCGCATTCCGCCACGGACCTGCTGCGTCTGCTCGTCGCTCGCGATTTCCTCGGTCTCGACGTCAACGGACTGGCGCAGTCCCCCAAGGCCCGCAGGGCGAGTCTCGCCCCCATGAATGACGTGCGCCGTCACGACCACCTGCTCGCCGGTCGCAAACGCCAGCAAACCGTCGTCATGCGCACGACGCGCATTCCGCGACTGGATGGCGAGCGCTCCGACGCTAAACAGCGTCCCCAACGCAAGGGGAAATGCCAGCCACCAGCGTCTGCGAGCAAAGTAGAGTGCGGCGAGCGCAAACCCGACCGCCGCGACCATCCACCAAAAAGGAGGCCGCCACGCGTAAACGCCGCAGACAGTGCCCGCCCCATAGGCCAGGGCGGCCCAGAGCATCGGCTGGCGCGGTGGGTTGCGGATGTTAGCGAAAAACGAAATGACCTTCTCGAGGAACACGGCTTCCGGTAGGAAGGGAAGGCTAGCGCGCCAATTCGACGACGCTTTCGATGTGATACGTCTGCGGAAACAGATCCACCAGGTGCAATCGCTCCACCCGGTAGCCCGCCCCTGTCAGCGTGATCAAATCGCGCGCCAGTGTCGCCGGATCGCACGACACGTACGTCACTCGCGGCGCGCCGAGCTTCGCCAATCCACTGGCCACGCGCTCTCCGAGACCGGCACGCGGAGGATCGACCACGACGTAGTCCGGCCGCACCTTCGCACCCGGTCCCGCGAGATAGGCGTCCACCACGGACCGCACCGCCTTCACGTTCCGGGGAGAATTGTATTTGAGGTCCGCGGCCGAACCTTGTGACGACTCAACCGCCACGATGTGACGGAACGACGCCGCCAGCGCCGCACTGAACAGGCCAACTCCGGCATAAAGATCCAGAGCAATTTCGCCGGAACGGCCGCCAGTCACGATTCCCACCAGTTCCTCGACCAGGAACCGGTTCACCTGGAAGAAGGCCCCTCCGCTGACGCGCAGCGCCCCTGCCTTGGTGCGATAGCGGAATTCTCCCGGATGATCCGTCCAGAGCGGCTCTTCGGTGATGTGGCCCTCCGCACCCCGCGCCTGTGCGACCGTCTGCGCGAACACGTAAATGGTCGAGACTTCCGGCAAGGCAACGCGTAGAAGTTCCGCAAATGCCCGCGGTTCCGGCTTTCCCACTTGCTGGCGCGAGTCGACATACAACTCAACCTGCAATTGCGAATCGTCGTCGTTTGCGAACAGCTCAACCTCGCGCACGTTCGGCGCCACCTGCCCCCCTCGGCCCAACTTCCACAGAACCTCGATGGCACGATTCAGCAGCGATGAACTGATCGGGCACCGTTCCACCGGCAGCAGTTCGTGTGACGAAGCCTTGAAGTACCCTACGGCGAAGCCGGAATCCACGCGCACTTGCAGGCGCGTACGGTTGCGGTAGTTCCACGCTGGCGAGGCATGCACAGCCACCTCTGGCACCGGCTCCATCTTCGCCAGACGCCGCAGGTTTTCTTTGAGAATGTCTTCTTTGAGCTTGAGCTGCTCGCCGTAGTCGGTGTGCTGGTAGTGGCATCCGCCGCAGCGCTGGAAGTATGGGCACGCCGCCTCGATGCGCAACGGCGAAGCTTCGACCAGCCGGGTTGCGGAAGCGCGCACGAAGCCCGGCTTCTCGTCAGTGATCTGCGCCTCGATCTTTTCCCCGGGCAGGGTAAACGGCACGAACGCGGCCTTGCCGCGTCCCTTTTCGTCGGCCGGGAGCCGTCCCAGGCCGTCGCCGCCGTAAATAAGTTTTTCGATGGTGAGTTCCAAGGCCTGATTCTATGCTAAGGATAAGCAGCAGCGCCGAACGCGGGCGGCGCCTCATCCATGAAACTCTCCGTCGTCATGCCGATCTACAACGAGCGGGCCACTGTGCGGCGCGCTGTCGAAGGTGTGCTCTCGGCGAACCCGGGGCTCTCGATCGAGCTGCTGTGCGTGGATGATGGCTCCACCGACGGCTCCCGCGAAATTCTGGAAGCGCTCGAGCGCGAATACGCTCCCGCCCTGCGCGCGCTGTGGCAAACCCGCAACCTGGGTAAGGGCGCCGCCCTGCACCGCGGCATTCAGGAAGCTACCGGCGACTACGTCATCATTCAGGATGCCGATCTTGAGTACGACCCCGCGGAGTATCCCATCCTGCTCGCGCCGCTGATGCAAGACAAGGCCGATGTCGTCTACGGCTCGCGCTTCATGGGCGGCCGCCCTCACCGCGTTCTGTATTTCTGGCACTCGGTCGGCAATCGCATGCTCACGCTGCTTTCCAACGCTCTCACCGACCTCAACCTCACCGACATGGAGACCTGCTACAAAGCCTTCCGCCGCGACGTACTCCAGTCGATGCACCTCGAAGAGCAACGCTTCGGCTTCGAGCCCGAAGTCACCGTCAAAGTCGCCAAGCGTGCGCTGCGCGTGTATGAGGTTGGCATCAGCTATTCCGGCCGCACCTACGAGCAAGGCAAGAAGATTGGGTGGAAAGATGGCGTGCGCGCCGTCTGGTGCCTGCTGAAGTACGCGCTCACTGAACCTCGCGTGAAATTCGCGGATATCGCCGGGCGATCTGACTCGCACACCGAACATGGCGATGCCGAATACTCCGTGCCTGAACGCGCGAGCACTAAGAGCCGCTAGCGCTCAAATCACAGCTGTCGTCCTGAGGGGGAAACCCGGGGGCTTACTTACCAACATAACTCACTCGCCAGATGGAGTTCGACCCATCGTCACTCACCAGCAGCGATCCATCCTGCGCCACCGTGACCGCCACCGGGCGTCCCCACACCTGCCCGTTGGGGAGCACGAATCCTGTAAGGAAGTCCTGATAGTCTCCGCTCGCCTTGCCGCTCTGATGCAGCGGAACGCGAATCACTTCGTACCCGGTTCGCGCCGCCTTGTTCCAGGAGCCATGCTGCCCGGCGAAAATGTCGCCCTGGTACTCCGCCGGGAACTGCTTACCGTCGTAAAACGTGATGCCCAACGATGCATTGTGCGGCTGCAACAGAACATCCGGGACAATCGCCTTGTCCTTCAGTTCCAGATGCTTTCCCTTATGCCGCGGATCCTGATGCGCGCCCATATACCACCAAGGCCATCCGTAGAAGCCGCCATCCTCCACGTGCGTGATGTAATCGGGCACGAGATTGTCACCCAGTTCATCGCGCTCATTGACGGAACACCACAGCTCTCCAGTAGTCCGATCGACCGCCAGCCCACCGCCCGCATTGCGGATTCCATATGCATAGACGCGCATGTTCTTTCCGTCGGGATCGAACGCCAGAATGTCCGCGCGATTTTTCTCCTCGGGCGTCGTGTCGGGATCGTCCACGTTCGAACGCGAGCCCACGGCCACGAACATTTTCTTACCGTCGGGCGAGAACTCAACCGAACGCGTCCAATGTCCGTCTGTCGGCAAGCTGAGCAGATGCTCCGAGTTGCCGCGTGCCGCCATGTCTCCGTTCTTGTAGGGATAGCGGACCACCTCGTTCTCGCATCCGATATACACCCACTGCGGATCAGGTCCGGGCGGATAAAACGCGATTCCGTACGGACGCTTCATCCGGGTCGCGAACACTTGCATCTGCTCGGGCGTGCCGTCGCTGCCCATGCCGCGAAACACGCGAATGCGCCCGGCTTCGCTTTCAGCCAGAAAGATGTCGCCATTGGGCGCCGCGCGCAGAAGTCGCGGATTCTCCAGTCCCGCCGCGTACAGATCGACCTTGAACCCGTTCGGGGCCTTGGGCCACGCATCGCGGGGCCGCGCCACCACGTCGGGACCGTTGTCGCTCGACTTCGTCATGAAGGGCTTGGGGAGATCGTTGACGGTGATCTTTCGATCGACGCCCGGCGCTTCATAGCGGAAGTCAGTAAACGGCGCATTGGGCGAGCGCAGATTCAACGCTGCTGATTGCGCAGGCGAGGCAGCGCTGGCCAGCGCACCCTTCTGCAGGGAATCGCTCTTCACGTAACTGACAATCTTCCAGCGCTGATCGGCCGGAAGCTTCCTCCACGACGGCATCTCGCGTTTGGGATCGCCCCTGGTGATGAACCAGAACACCTCCCCGGGCGTGGCCTTGCGTATCTCGCCGGCGCGCAGCGCAGGTATGTTTCCGGAGCCCCGCCCGGTTTCGCCATGGCAGCGCGCACAACGCAAATGATAGAGAGGCTTGCCGGCTTCCGCACCCGCGGGGTCCCCCTCGTATGGATTTTTTGTTTCCTTCGCCGAATCGGGTGCCCCACGAAAGTTCTGTGCCTGCGAGAAAGCCATCGCACCGCACAAAACGATTGCAGCAACTGCGCCCACCACCCACCATGCTGTCCGCATCGATTCCTCGCAAGGTTCTCGGGCCGAGAAAACCACATTTCAGCCTCGTGAAATGTCCTTAATTCCTTTGACAATGGGAACGGCTAAACGGATGCAAGGGCAGGAGCCCGCCACCCTGACTGCCCGCAGTCCCAGGGATTCGTATCAGGGCGCGCCTTCAGGCGCGCCGAAAGAGGCCGCCACAAAATGCGGCTTCAGCCGCTGCCGGCCGCGTGCCTTCAACGCTTTTTCGCAAACTCGAGTCCGCGCTTCAACTCCGCCATCAGATCGCTTTCGGCCGTCACGATATGCACTGGCTTCTTCGATACGCTGGCCAGCCATTCGTTCAACTGCGCGGGAGTAGCACTCACCGCGCGGCCCTCTTTCGTCACCGGCATGCCTTCCGTCGCCCAGCGTTGCACGACCGAAACGCGCTCGCCTAAGTAGCCAGCAATTTCCTTCCAGCCCTTCAGGACTTCAGGCGGACTTTTTGTTTTCGAAGCGCTTGCTTTCTTCGCCATGATTCACCTGCGCGCTGCCCGCAACGGCCAGTTCCAGAAAGTCAGAAACGTTCAACAAACCCAGGATGAATCGCACCAATCCCGGCATCGCGCGCCGCTGCTCGTCGCGATACAGGTAAGGGCTGTCAAGTGTCAGGTTTTGACCCTGCGTCTCGAGTACGCAGCTGTTGTGCGCGATTACATTGCGCACCCATTCCGAGTCGCGGCCATACGTCAGCGCTACCACGACCCGATCGCCCTGGCGAAAAATCATCACAGGCGTGCGATGCACGCGCCCGGTCTTACGCCCGACATGGACTATCACCCCCATTCCGGGCATGCGGTGCGCCAGCGGGCCGAGAATCCGGTTCGTCACGCGCAGGTTGAATCGCGCAAGCCATCGGGGGGCAGGCATATGGATCTTCAACCTATGGGATGCAGTGGAACCTTGCACCGGTCCGCAATTCTTATGATCTGGGTGACACGCGGAAGGGCTACATGTAGAACAGGCTCAGGCGCGGCAGCCCATATTTCTCCAGCAAACGCTTGTGGATGTATTGCTTCAGCAGTTGCTCGGTCTGCGGCCCGGGCATCTTGCTGCGGTACGGGGCCAGTTCGCGATCGGCCTGCGCGCGCACATTCACCAGATCCGCATCCGGCGTGGCCGCGAGCAGGGCCGCATGCAACTTTTCTTCCACCACCGTCAGCCTGCGTTCCACGTCCTCCAGGCGCGAGGTCGGTTTGGCGCCGATCTCTCCAGCCATGCCACGCAAAGTCACGACCGCTTCCTTCGCCAGCGCCGCCGGTGAACTCGCGCCTCCGCCAGGCAGCTTCGCGTTCTCCAACAGGTCCGCGTTCCTTATTAGAAAGTTCATGATCTCTGTGGAATCGAACCCGCGCGGGGCATCCGACGGCGAAGCTGCCTCAGCACTTGCGCCTACGGCGGCTTCTTTCATGTCCTCGGCCGCCGCCAGAACTTCCTGCGAGCAGTATGCGAGGCTGTTCACCTTTCGCGACTTCGATGGACGCTGCTCGTGGCGGTCGAAGGCCGCATCGATCCCGCGCAGAGCCGCTTCCAGCGGGATGCCCGCGTCCTTCCAGGTCTCAATCAGCGCCCAGTCGAGCGTGGAGAGCAGCAGAATCCCGCCACGCCGCCGCTGGAATTGCTCTTCGATTTCCGTGAAGTAATTGAAATAGTTTTCCACGCGCTAGTGAGAGGAGGTGCGGGCCTTGGCGCTGTTGGAGGGTTTACCGCCATCGTTGGCCTGCTTGGCGGCCTTGCTCTTCGCGTCGGGCCGGCTCGACGTGTTGCGCTCGTAAATGATGCGCAGGCCTTCCAGTGTGAGGTGGTCGTCCACCGTCTTGATGTGCTTCGAGGCCGTGCCAATCATCGACGCCAAGCCTCCGGTCGCGACGACCTTCGTGTCCTTGCCCATCTCGGCAAGCAGTTCTTCGAGAATGCCATCGACCAGGCCGAGGTAGCCGTAATAGAGTCCCGACTGCAGGCTGCCCACGGTAGTGGTGCCGACAACCCGCGCAGGCTTGCGGATGTCGACCCGCGGAAGGCGCGCCGTACGCTGGAAAAGCGCGTCGGCGGAGATCCCGATCCCCGGGCAGATCACGCCGCCCATGTACTCGCCCTTCGCTGAAACGCAATCGAAGGTCGTTGCCGTTCCGAAATCCACCACCACGCACGGACCGCCGTATTTCTCGAACGCCGCTACGCCGTTCACGATGCGATCCGCGCCCACTTCTGCTGGATTCTCGTACTGCACCGGCATCCCGGTCTTCACCCCGGGCTCCACGAACAGCGGCTTAAGCTTGAAATATCGCTCGCAGACCTGGCGCAGGGTCGAGTCCAGCGACGGCACTACCGACGAGATGATGATGCCGTGAATGCCCGAGACATCGACGCCGTCCATTGCAAACAGGCTGCGGAACAGCACGCCATATTCGTCAACCGTATGGTTCCAGATGGTCGAGACGCGCCATTGCGCCATAAGCCGCTCGTAGCGCGAAGCCTCCTCCGGCTCACGCCCGGCATGAACTTTGGGCACGCGCGCGAACACGCCCAGCACGGTGTTCGTATTGCCGACATCGATGACGAGTAGCATGAAATCAGTCGCTGGTCGTTAGTCGTTTAGTCGTCGGTCGTTGGCATGCCGTGGTTAAACATGGTTCGGATTTCCAGTTCACTCTCCGCGCCCTCTGCGGATTTTCTCTGCGTCCTTTGCGCTTTCAGATTTTCACTGATCGTCAGCAAAACATTAAACCGCAAAGATCGCAGAAAAATGCGCAAAGAAAAGGCTCTGCATTCTCAAGCCTTCAGCGGCCTCACCGTTCCGCTCAACACAGTGCGTACCCGGTCCCCGGAGCGCACTAGCAAAAACCCTCGATCATCCAGCCCTTCGGTGACGCCTTCGAAGCCGCCGTTCTCCTCGACGCGCACCTTGCACCCACGAATATACGACGATGCATCGCTGAAGCGGCGCAAGATCGAGCCGTGCGCGCCCGGCATCGTTACCAGATCGCGATACTCTCGGTCGAGCGATTTTAACAAAGCCGCCGCCAGTTCCACGCGCGACCACTCGGAGCCCGTCGCCAATAGAAGCGAGGTCGCCGTGTCACGCACATCGTCGGGAAACTTCTGCTGGTTCACGTTGATGCCGACTCCAACCACGATGTGCCGCACACGCGTCGCTTCCGCGTTCATCTCCGTAAGAATGCCGCAGAATTTTTTGCCCTCGATCAGAAGATCGTTCGGCCACTTCAGGTCAGGGTTCAAGCGCGCATCAATGGAACGAATCGCCGAGTGCACCGCCAATCCGGCGGCCAGAGAAAGCACGAGCGCATCCGAGGGCGGCAGATGCGGCCGCAGAATCACCGAGCAATAAATTCCCGACGAACGCGCCGAATGCCACTGGTTCCCTCCGCGTCCTTTACCCCCAGACTGCTCCTCGGCCAGGAACACGCTACCCTCGGGAGCGCCTGCGGCCGCCGCCTCCATCGCGGCGTCGTTGGTCGAGCCGATCTTGTAGTAATGGTGGATCTGCGAAAACAAAGTCCCCTTGACGAGGGGCGCAACCACATCGGCCAGCAGCAGATCGGGCACCGCCCGCAACCGGTAGCCGGTCGCCGGATGGCCCTCGACTTCCACGCCCAGCGAACGCAGTTGCTGAATGAGCCGCCAGACCTCCGAGCGTCCCGTGCCGATCTCTTCGCCGATCTTCGTGCCGCTCACCATCACCATGGCGTGATCCATGAGCAGGCGCACAATGCGCCCCAGTCGATCATCGGTCTTCTGCGCAGTCTTTCCGGAACCCGGCCGCCGGGTTCGAGTTGGAGTTCGTTTGGTGATGGCGGGGATTATAAACAGTCGTCAGTCGCTAGTCGTCAGTCCTCGGCGAAACGTGCTTCACCCGTGGTCAAGGGACGTTCGTCCGCTTACGACTCCCGGGCAGTCTTAAGGGACCACGGACAGCGGTACGATTTTTGAGTTCGCTTTGGGCTCAGGAAGCGTTCGGGAGCACCAGAAGGACACTATTTCGCCTAAGTCCTTCTGCTTCATTATATTATCTAAATGATATTGCAAGAGGCCGACCATGGAACTGACTCTGGGGGTCGAACCGACCCAGCGACCGGTTATAGAATGCCCCCTAGTGGCCTTTAGAGAGCCTACAGGCGCACTCCGGGCCTTGGGTAATGGGTTTGGGGTCATCCAAGACACCTGGAAGCGATCTTGGGGCTTCCTGGCGCAAAGCTAAGCTTAAAGGAAATGAAATTCAATTCCGAAAAAGGAGCAGATAGGTGATGGAGAGTCGAAACTGGCGACTGGCGACTGACTAGCCTACTCCGGAACGATCCTCAAATTCATATCCACTGCGGCCGCGGAATGCGTGAGCGCACCGACAGAAATGAAGTCGACGCCGGTCTCAGCATAAGCGCGCACATTCTCAAGCCTTATGCCGCCCGCGCACTCCACTGGAATTCGCTTTTCGAGCTTCGCGCAGTATTCGACCGCCTTGCGCACGTCGTCCACCGACATGCCGTCGAGCAGCAGCGCTTCTGCCCCGTGCGCCAGCGCCTGCTCCATTTCCGCCAAGCTGCGGACTTCGATCTCGATCGGTTGCGAGCCGCGGCGATTGCGATGAGCACGCTCGAGCGCGGGCACGATGCCTCCGGCCACCGTGATGTGGTTGTTTTTGATCAGCACGCCGTCGGAGAGATCAAGCCGGTGATTCTGGCCGCCGCCGCAGCGCACGCCGTACTTGTCGATCAGACGCAGGCCGGGCACGGTTTTGCGCGTGTCGAGAATGCGCGCCCGGGTGCCGCTCACGGCTTCCACAAACTGGCGAGTCAGCGTGGCCACGCCGCTCATGCGCTGCAGGAAGTTGAGAATCACGCGCTCGCAGGAGAGAATCACACGCGCGTTGTGCCGGATAACTGCGATCGACTGCCCCTGGTGGAGACGCACTCCGTCAAAGATTTCGGGATGGCTGATGACTTCGTAGTGCGAAATGACCGCGCCGTCGAGCGCCGCAAACACGTCGAGAATGGCCGGGATGACGCCGACGCCCGCGAGCACGCTATCCTGTTTCGCGACCACCGTGGCAGTGGCCCGCTGGCTGGGCTCAACGCAGGCATAGCTGGTCGCGTCGCGCGTGGCGCGATCTTCAAGCAGCGCGTTCTCAAGAATTGCCGTGATGCGGCGGCTGTTCCAGTCCAAGGTCAGCTCTTTGCTTTCAGCTGTCAGCTAGTAATTGTCTTTGTCTAACCGGTGTCGGTGCGTGCGTGAATCGAGGTTCTAGGTACAGCCCAACTCACGCATCTTGCTTTTCGTTTTCTCGATCAGGCCCTCATTCTCGTGCTTCTGTTTGCGAAGACCTTCGACCACGTTCGCAGGCGCTTTCGCGAGGAAGCTCTCGTTGCCCAACTGGCGCTGCGCATTCGCGACATCCTTCTCGAGTTTCTCCAACTCCTTTTTTAAACGCGCGCACTCAGCGGCAACGTCGATCTTTTGTTCGTATATCAAATGCACATCGAAACGTGCCGTATGCCTTGCACTTGGCAGTTTCGCCAGCGAAGACTCGACGAACGTTATCGATTCCACATTCGCTTGCCGGTCGCTCAGAATCGCGTCGCGATTCTGCTCGATAAGCGCTCGGATCTCCGGTTCATGTACGTAGACCTGGATCGGCGCCTTCACCTTGGGTTCGACCTTCAGCTCGGCCCGCAGGTTGCGCACGCTGACGATCAGGTCCTGCAGCACGGCCATGTGCGTCTCCGACTTCAAGTCGATCTGTTTCGGATCGGCCTGTGGGAAGGCGGCCAGCGCAATTGACTTCAGCGGTGGCTTGCCATCGTAGATTGCATGCCAGATTTCTTCCGTGATGAATGGCATCACCGGATGCAGCAAGCGCAGGGAAGCTTCGAACAAGGCGACAAGATTGCCGCACGCAATACGCGCCGCAGTTTGGTCCGCGCCCTCTTCCAACATCAGCCGCGGCTTAATCAACTCGATATACCAGTCGCAGAACTCCCCCCAGAAAAAGTCGTAGATGCGGTTGGCGGCTTCGTGGAAGCGATACTCCTCGAGCGCGTCGTTGACATAGGCGGCCACGCCGTTGAAGCGCGAAAGAATCCAGCGGTCTTCGAGGGTCTCTGCTTTAAAACCAACAACTCCCAGTCCCCCGGCATCAGCAGACAAGGGTGTCCGCTCTACACCGATCTTATCCACGTTCATGAACATGAAGCGGGCGGCGTTCCAGATCTTGTTGGCGAAGTTGCGGTAGCCTTCCGTGCGGCTTGGGTTGAACGCAATGTCAGTGCCCGGGGCCGCCATGGCCGCGAGCGTGAAGCGCGTCGCGTCCGTGCCGTACTTCTCGATCACCTCAATCGGATCAAGCACGTTGCCCTTGGTTTTCGACATCTTCTGCCGCTCGGCATCGCGCACTAGCGCATGGATATACACCTCGTGAAAGGGGACGCTGTTGCGCAGTGTTTCTTCGTGGCTCTCGGCTTTCTCTCCCGCACGCACCGGCTTCTCGGGCGGCATCATGAACCAGCAGCCCATCATGATCATGCGGGCCACCCAGAAGAAAAGGATGTCGAACCCGGTGATCAGTAGCGATGTCGGGTAGAACACGTCCAGATCGCGCGTCGCTTCCGGCCATCCCAGGGTCGTGAACGGGAGCAGCGCCGACGAGAACCAGGTGTCGAGCACGTCGGTATCCTGCTCAAGCTTCGCTCCCCCGCATTTCGTGCACTTGGCCGGCGTCTCGCGCGCCACAATCATTTCGCCACAATCGCCGCAGCGCCACGCCGGAATGCGATGTCCCCACCAGAGCTGGCGCGAGATGCACCAGTCGTGGATGTTGTACATCCAGTTCAGATAGATGGTCTTGTAGTTATCGGGCGTGAAGCGGATGTAGCCCTTCTCCACGACTTCGATCGCGCGTTTGGCTAATGGTTCGATTTTCACGAACCACTGCTCCGAGAGGCGAGGCTCGACCACCGTGCCCGAGCGGTCGCACTTGCCGAGCGAAATCGTGTAGTCCTTGATCGCGACCAGGAAGCCTTGCGCCTCAAGATCGGCGAGCACGCGCTTGCGAGCCTCGAACCGGTCGAGTCCCGCATAGGGGCCCGCGTTCTGGTTCATGTGTGCGCGCTCATCCATCACGTCGACCTGCGGCAGGTTGTGGCGCAGTCCGGCCTGAAAGTCGTTGGGATCATGCGCCGGCGTCACCTTTACCGCACCCGTGCCGAACTCCGGATTCGCGAGTTCATCCAGAATGATCGGGATCTCCCGATTCATCAGCGGCAGCGTGACCTTCTTGCCGTGCAGATGCGTGTAGCGTTCGTCCTTCGCGTTCACCGCGATCGCCGTGTCGCCCAGCATAGTTTCCGGCCGGGTGGTGGCCACGGTGATGAATTCCTTCGAGCCGACGACGGGGTACCGAATCTCGTAGAGCTTGCCGGGCACTTCCTCATGCTTGACCTCGAGGTCCGAGATCGCGGTGCCGCAGTCCGGACACCAGTTCACGATGTACTTGCCGCGATAGATCAGCCCCTGCTCATACAGTCGGACGAACACCTCGCGCACCGCACGCGAAAGGTTCTCGTCCATCGTGAAGTACTCGCGTTCCCAGTCGACCGAGGCGCCCAGCCGCTTCATCTGATCGAGAATTGCGCCACCATACTGCTTCCGCCAGCACCACACGCGCTCAATGAACGCCTCGCGCCCCAGATCGCGCCGCGACTTACCCTCGGTGCGCAGTTGCCGCTCCACCATCATCTGGGTGGCGATGCCGGCGTGATCGGTGCCCGGCAACCAGAGCGTGAGATCGCCGCGCATGCGATGCCAACGGACAATGATGTCCATTTCCGTCTGGTTCAGCATGTGGCCCATGTGCAACCGCCCGGTCACATTGGGCGGAGGCAGCAGCAGGCTGAACATGTTGCGGGCATGTCCCTCGGGCGGAGTGGGGGCATGGAACAGCTTCTCGTTCTTCCAGTACTCGGCCCAGCGCTCTTCAATCGCGCCCGGTTCGTACGCCTTGGGGAGTTCGTGGGGCATGTTTTGCAAGACAAACAGTCCAGCGCGGGCAAACAGTCAGGCCGAGCGCTGGAAGGGTAATCCTTGATAGTAAAGGGCTGGGAAAAGGGGGTCAAACGGTGAAGGGATTAGGTTGGTCGATGGCTCGCCAAGCAAGAACGTGAGCACCGCGGCAATTTCAGGTCAAGACCACGGCGTTGTACACCATGTGCAGAATGACAGCTGGCACCAGGCGTCCACTCTTCTTGAAGATGAGCGCTTGCACCCAGGCCGTTGGTCGGTTCGTCGAGAAAGAGCAGGCGCGGTTCGTGCAGCATGGCGAGAAGCAAGCCCAGCTTCTTCTTCATGCCACGCGAATATAGAACACCGGCTCGTCGGGAAGAAATCCGATGAGCCGCTTGACCGCCACCCTGTCTTCAAAGGCGTCGAGGTTCTCGATCAGTAGTCTTCCCTCGGTCGCTTTCAGGATTCCCATCAAAAGCCGGAATAGCGTCGTTTTGCCGGCGCCATTGGGCCCGAGCAAACCGCAAATCTGACCGGAGGGAACGGAGAAGGAAATATCCCTGAGCGCGACTTTGCCGCCAAATGACTTCGTTACGTGGTCGATCTCGACCAGCGCAGAGGGCTCTGCGGCGAGAGAAGGATCCGGCTTCTGGTCAGTTTCGAACGGGTCGGACATGTTCATTTCGGTTCAGGCCGGGTTCCCTCACTTCGCCTGACCCACAATGAACGCGCTCTGGGAGAGAACGTGTGGGGCGGCGCTGCTGGTGACTTTCAGCGGGTGCAGGGGATTGGGCAGGTCCCGCGGAACGAAGGTGACGATGTACTGTCCATTGAGTTGATTGGCGATGGAGGCGACCGCGTCGGGAAAGTTCTTCTTCGTGCTCCAATACGTGGCACCTCCGGTTTCGGCAGCCATGCGCTCGACGTTCGATCTACCAGCGTCATAGGCGTGCTTGCGTTCCTTCTCCATCTGCAGGTCGAACGAACGGCTAGCCGAGCCGGCGCCGCCGTCATCACCGGCATGCAGCGAGATGTAGTTCTTTCCGATGTTGTTGTCCGTAATCCCGTTAAATTGCTGGTCTTCCAGGCCAATGATGAACGTCGCGATATGAGCTTCCTGGGCAGCAGCGATCACACGAACCGTGCGCCCTTCGACGAAGGTATTGGCGCGGCGGCCAAAGCCTGGGCTATGGGACCAAGGCTCTCGGAACATGAGGACTACTCGCCGCGAGGGCCGTGGATCGGAACTCATCATGGAGTAGACCACATCGAAAACGCTGACGCCATTGCCGGCCACAGTTTGCAATGTGCTGCGCCCGGCATTTTCGTCGCCTGAGGTCTCAACAGTTTGCAAGTCCAAGTTGAACGCGTCCCAAAAGCCGGCGTTCGGATCGAGGCTCTGGATCGTCTTCGTGAGCACCGTGGGATCCGTCTTCCACTCCAACCGTTCTCCCGGCCACGGGCGCTTTCCGCGCGATGAGATAACGAATGCCTCGTCGACGCCGGGGCGAATGACTTTATTGACGAGATCAATAGCTGCGGCTTGCTGCTGCGCGAACGTACGAGGCGTGCACAGGAGAACGATGCCGAGGTGTATGGGAAGATCGGTTCCTTTGTAAATCTGAAGAGGCGGGACAGAAAGATTCGAATCCAGCAGCGTGACCTGATCTTTCGTGAGGTTCAGGACGGGATTGCCATGGCTATCGGTGGCCGAGATTAGGACGGGAACGAAATGCGGCGCCCGCGCCGGCTCGGTCGCGCCATTGGTCGACGGTGCACCCGCCGAAGGAGACGGGTTACTCAGATTGGATTGCGGAACTGGATTTGCCTGCCCCCAAAGAACGGCGGTCAGAGTCAAGGCAATAAAGAGACGTGTGGCGGCGGTAATGAGGTTTTTCATGGGCGTCTCGCGCCGAAGATATTAGCCGACTAAGGCTCGGTCAGCAACGGTTCTTAGACGGAGTTCCAAACCGGAACTAATGTGCAACTTATTTCCACTTATGGTTACTTAGTGCCACTTGTCTCCGAATGTTCGGCGGGGCACGCGCTTCATCACATCTTCACTCCGACAGCCAGTCGCAGGTGAGAAGGCCGATGGAATTTAACGGTCAACGTCACGGCAGTGCCCGAGCACTGCTAGGCACTGGCGTTCTGGGGATTGGCAGGCTGATGCGATTCAGGCGGTCACGTTGGTGAAGCGCAGCTCTGTGACACGCTGGCGGGCGGAACGTTAAACCCCAAATCTTTTCCGGTACGCGCTGGGCGCTACGCCGGTGTGGCGCTCAAACAGCTCGCGGAAGAACGCGGCGTCCTCATAGCCTACCGCGTTGCCGATTTCCTGCACATTGCGATGATCGCCTTCCAGCAGGCGCTTGGCGGCGGCGATCCGAAGCTTCTGCAAGTAGATCAGCGGGCTGTCTCCGGTGGCCTGCTTGAAGCGGCGGACAAAATTGCGCACGCTCATGGCCACCTGCGCGGCCACGGACTCGAGCGGGAAGTCGCGGTGAAAGTTCTGGTGCAGCCATTCCTGTGCGCGCGAGATGGCGTCATCAGTATGGTCGGTTTTCAGGGGCACGATGGCGAAGCCGGATTGCCAGGCTCGCGGCGTGTCGATGAGCAGGGCCTTGGAAGTCTGTACGGCGACTTCGTGACCACAGAACTTCTCGACTAAGTAGAGACTAAGATCGAGCGCGGCATGCACACCGCCACCGCAGTACGTGCCGCGATCTTCGGTCACCATCAATTCCGGCATCCATTTCACTTTCGGATACTTCTTGCGGAAGGTTTCGGCCAGGCCCCAGTGCGTGGTGGCGCGCTTGCCGTCGAGCATTCCAGTGCCCGCGACCAGGCCGACTCCGGAGCAGACCGCCGCGATGGCCGCTCCCCGCTTGTGCCAGCGACGAAGCCAGGGGAGGACGGGAGCATAGAGTTCGCCGAGGTTGTCGATGTTCAGGCCGGTCGTGGGGATGAAGATGAGGTCGGTGCGGCGGACGCTGGTGATCGCCGCTTCCGGCTGAATGCGAATGCCGCCGTCGCAGAGCACAGCGCGCCCGTCGGGCGAAGCGGTGGTTACGCGAAAAATAGGAGAAGGGCGCACCCCGGTTAGGTAGTTCCAGAGCGAACCGGCGTGTCGGAAAACTTCCATCGGCCCGATCGCGGTCGAGGAAAAGGTGTCTTTCAGAAGCAGTACAGTGACATCAATCATGACGAGTTCTTCTGGCCGAAAGCGGGGGATGGCGTAATCACCACTCTATAATGGCAAATCTGCCATCTTGTCCGCAAGCTGCCTCATGGCTATCTTCGAGACATTCGAGAACCTTCCTGAAAAAGGATTGGAGGAATGTCATGAAGAAGTACCTCATTGAGCGCGAAATCCCCAAGGTGGGAGATCTGCAGGGGGAGCAATTGAAACAAGCGGCAGCCACGTCAAACAAGGCGCTGGCCGAAATCGGATCTCACGATATCCAGTGGGTCGAGTCGTACGTCGCCGAAAACAAGACTTTCTGCGTGTACCTGGCAACGGATGAATCCGCGATTCGCAAGCATGCGGAACTGAGCGGCTTTCCGGCAGACAAGATTACCGAGATTGGAAAGGTGATCGGCCCCAGGACTGCCGAGGAACTCTGCTAGCGGCAGCATCCTTCTGAACGCAACTGTCGGGGACTCCGCTAACCCCGTCGCAGCGCTTGAGTCTATGTACTCCGACAGCGGAATCCCTCGCGGGGTCCGCCGACGGAGGCGCGCATGCCCCGAGTTCTGCCCACACTCCTGCTGCCGGCGACCAGTCTGCTGCTGCTCGCGCAGACGAACTCTCCCAAGCCGGCTTACGACATGTCACTGCCGCGCGCGGAGAGGATCAAGCTTGCGAAGAGCGCTGCGCCGCCTGAAATTTCCGACCGGTCGACTGTTTATGTGCTGGACTCGACCGGATACGTGAAAGTGCAGGACGGCAGCAACGGCTTCTCGTGCTTCGTGGACCGGCAGACCCCGATGAACCAGGAACCCACGTGCTTCGACGCCGAAGGCAGTGCGACGACGCTCTCCACCCGCCTCTTCGCGGAAGAACAGCGCGCCAAGGGCAGGACCGAGGATCAGATCAAGGCCGATCTCGACGCGGGATACAAGTCCGGAAAATTTTTGGCGCCGAGAAAGCCGGGCGTTGTCTACATGCTTTCGGATTCCATCTATCTCTTCATCGCCCAGAACAATCAGCTCGTGCATGCCCCACCGCACCTGATGTTCTACGCGCCGTATGCGACGGAGAAGGATTTGGGATCGCCACCATCGGGCATGAATATGCCCCGCCTGATTCGCGCCGGACAGCCGGATGCGGTCATGATCGTGTTCCCAGCGCAAAAGGCTAGCGCCACTCATTGAGTGGCGCGTGTGATCTGGTTTGGGTGGATCCGACTATTCTTTCTTCGAGTCGGCGAGCTTGCGGGCGATCTCTTCCACGATTTTGGGACGCAGCTCGGCGAGCACGCTGTCGACGATGTTGGCGATCGCCGTGGGATCGCTGGCTTTGAATTGGGGCGCGGCTTGCTCGGCCTGCGCCGGAGCGTGGTGATCGCCAGATGCGGGCTCGGGATCGCGAAATTCTTCCTTGCTCAAGGCGGGTTTCGCCGCGGCCCCTGCGATGGAGTCGCGTATGTTTTTCCAGCTGGCAGCCATAACTTCTCCTTCGATTGTGTTCGTCCCTTCCTGAGCGAACTCCGCGACGGACAAAGGAGGAACGCTGGCAACTTCGGAAATCGAGATCGTAATTTCAGCCGGCCGCTCCGCGGTCGAGGGCTCGGATGGAGCTTGCGGGCTCACCGATGAGTATGCCGGGGCTCCTTCGCCGGCAGCCGCCGCCGAAGCCATTGCATGGGCCGGAGGCTGTTCGATCGCCTCGGGCAAGGTTGCTATCGATTCGGCCGGCGCAACCATGGACTCGTGGGTTGCGGTTTCCGCGGCATGCGCGGCTTGACCCGAGAAGGTGCTGTAAGCGGCAGCCATTTCTTTCTCGAGAGAGATGGTTGCTTCGTTCATTGCGAGGCCAACTTCCTCGGCAATCCATCGGGAATGGGCAGAATGAGCCGGGAAGGTTGCGGCCGCCCCGTTTGAGGGGGAATCGGCTAAGCCGGATGCAGTGTTCTCCGAAGCCGGAATCAGAGTCTGCAGCGCGGCCATGACTTCGTCGTCGGAGGCGTTGGACGCTGCGGGGTGGTAGGCCGTAATTTCTGGCGCGGCCTCGGGCGCTGGAATTGCTTCGGGCACTTCCGTCGATACGACTTGGGGCATCTCAGTCACGCGCTCAACCACAGAAGCAGTTTCCGCTTCTGCAACCGGAACGGGAGTGGCTTCGACCACAGCTTCGACCGGAGGCTCGTCGGACTGCATCGCCAACGGAGCCGCTGGTCCTCCGGCGAGTATTTCGGAAGTTGAAATTGCCTCGCTGGCAACTTCCACGGCAGGCGCACTCGTCTCGGCGACCGGTTCGACGGGCGCGGCCTCGACAACGAGTTCAGGTTGAGGCAAGTCGATCGGTGCTACGGCCGATGTTTGAACATCGGCTGCAGTTTCCTCGAATTCGGCAAGAGCAGGGGAACTGGCGAAAGTTACGGGGTCGTCGTCTTGCGACAGAGGTTCCGGGGCGCTTTCGCCGGTGGCGGTTTCCGGAACGTGGATTTCGATGTGCTCGACCGGGGCCAGCGAAGCGGCGCCTCCCAGTTGGGCCGCTGCGGCGGTAATGGCCGCAATTTCTTCGGGCGTGATGTCGTGCGGAATTCCTGTGGGCAAGGGAGGACGCTCGGGCACGGCAGAAGCAGCCGGCGGCGCGGGCGACGGATTCCTCTTTACGGTTGGCTCGGTTAGGTCGCGGAAGCCTTTGCCCTGGGTGGCGGCGTAGTCTGGATCAGGTTCCGGATCTTTCTCTTTCGGCTTGCCGGTTGGAATGCGCAAGCGCGCTTTCCATCCGCCATCGGAGTCGCCGAATCGCTCACCTTCGGGCTCCTGGTCGACCGAGGCGATGGCCTTGGCAAATCTTCCCTGCTTGTAAGGCTCTGCGCCGGGAATGATCTTGTCTTCGAGCTTTGTGAGAGCCGAGAGCAACTCGCTCGCTTCGAACGGCTTCACGACAAAGGCGTCGGCGCGGGCGCGGCGAGCTTCTTCCGGTTTGAAGGGCTCAAGCTTTCCGACCGTCAGCAGGATCGGGATGCGCGCAGTCTCGCGGTTCTCCTTGATACGCTGGCAAACCTCCAGACCGCTGTAGCCCGGCATGTAGACGTCGAGGACGATCAAGTCGGGCTTGCCCTCGGCGATCTTCTTAAGCGCTGCCGAGCCGTTGTTGACGGTAACTACTTCGTAACCAGCGTCGGTAAGGATCTTCCGGCCCATGTTTTGGGCGGTGACGCTGTCGTCGGCGAGCAGAATCTTGCGAGCCAAGGGGTGTCCTTTGGTGAAGGGGGAGATACCGCGAAGTTAACCTGTGCCTGTTTTGAAGTCAATTGTGGAAGGGGTTACGAGAGGTTACTAGGGGTCATGGCTTATCGAGATTGGCACGAGGATGCCGCGGATGCATGCGGGCATTCCGTGGAATTCGAGTGCGGGCAATTTCCGCCCGCCCTCTCGCGAACGTCCCGTTCTAGAACGGGTTTAGCTTGCCCAGGCCCTTTTTCTTCTTTTTCTTGCTGGTGGAAGCCTTGTCTGCGGACGCGTCCGACGAACTGGAGCTGCTACTTGCAGACGCTGCTGGCGCTGAGCCGTTCTGTATCTCGTTCACCTGTGCCGGAGGCGGTACGGACGGTGTGCCTGCTTCGGCGGGCTCCACTTTGAGCTCGTTCGGGTCCGGCGCCGCATTCGGCTGTAACTCATTCGAACTGGGGGCAGGTGCCGGAGCACCGCCTTCCGTGGGCGCCGGTGCAGGTGTTGGTGCAAGGCTGTCGGATCGGGGAGCCGGTTCGTTCGGCGGAGGAGGCGCCGAACCGTCCGTTGGCACAACGGTAACGGACTTTTCGCCGCCTGGCGGGTGCGGCATCAGGGCGGCCGTAACTTCTTTGCTGAATTCGGTTGCGCTCATGCCCTTGGGATCGGTCAGAGGTGGTTCGCCAACTTTCGTGGCCTTCGCCACGTCAGGATGTTTTTTGAACCCAGCCATCACGTGACTGACCATGCCCGTAGTGCGGCGGCTTTCTTCCTCCGCCTTGTTCTGCGCGATGGCTTCCTTGGTTGGCGTAGGAATGGTGCGGTGCAGGGCTTCGAGCCTTTTCTTGGCGTCCTCGGTGCGACCGGTTAGAGGATAGCGCTCCAGGATCTTGTCGTATGCCGCGGCGGCCCGGTTCGTGAAGTCTTCGATGACGCGCGCCTTCATCGCCTCGGGAATCGGCCTGGAACGAACGGTGGTGATTTCGCTTTCATAGCACTGCCCGAGAAGAAAGAGGGTCTCGTCAGCTCCGCTGTAAAGCGGGTAGCGTTCCACCAGCGAACTCAAGCGCGCAATGGCCGCGGGGTAGGACTGGCGCAGATAGTAGAAATGGCCGATCTGAAATTCTCTTTCGCCCAGGACTTCCTGCACTTCCAGCAGACGCTGCTTGGCTTCCGGGAGCAGCTTTGAATCGGGATACTGCAGGATCAGATTGCGATATTCATCTTCGGCGCGCTTGGCGTGGGTGTAGTCGCGATCGGGCTTTTCCATCTGCTGGTAGTGGATGTTCGCGATCTTGAGCTGAGCTTCAGCCGCTTCCGGCATGTTGGGAAAGAATGTCTCGAAGTCCTTGTACTCGATTTCAGCCTGCGAGAGCGCGGCCGTGCCGCCTTCGGCGTACCAGGAATCGCCCACGGCCAGTTTGGCGCGCGCGATGAATTCCGAATCCGGATAGGTGTTGATCAGGGTCTGCAGGGTCATGCGCGCGACATCGAAGCGGTTGTGCTTCATCGCGTCCATGGCGCGGTCGAACAGGACCTTGTCGGGCTGTTTGGAGCCGACGTTCGCCAGCGGATTGTTGACCTTCTTATTCGTGCAGCCGATGCTGAACGCGAGCGCGCCCAGCAGAACGATCGTGGGGAAACTACGCGACATAAGGACCTCGATCTTTGTATCAGAGCCCGGATGCTTGGACAGCGGCTAAAGCCGCTCTTATAGCTGCATTCTGCGGCGCGCCTGAAAGCGCGCTTTGATACGAACCTTGCTATACCTTCTGCAACGTCGCCTCGGTGGCGGCCTTCAGCAACTTCTCGGCATTTGTCTTTGGATCGCCCTTACCGAACACCGCGTTGCCTGCCACCAGAATTTCTGCTCCCGCCCGGACCACGTCGGCCACCGTATCGAGGGCGACGCCGCCATCGACTTCGATCCGGAAATTCAATCCCCGGCGCGCCCGTATCTCGCTGAGTTGCCGCATCTTGTGGAGAGAATTGGGCAGAAACTTCTGACCGCCGAAGCCGGGGTTCACCGACATGACCAGCACGTAATCAACGATATCGAGGACCTCCGACAGCATGTCGACCGGCGTTGCGGGATTGATCACCACGCCGGCCAGGGCACCGTGATCCCGGATGTGATGCAAAGTGCGATCCAGGTGAACGCAGGCCTCCTGGTGAACCGATACCCAGGTCGCCCCCGCTTCCACAAACGCGGGAATGAACTCGTCGGGATTCTCGATCATCAGGTGGCAATCAAGTGGCAAGTCAGTCGCTTTGCGCAGAGACTTCACAACGGGAGGGCCAATCGTCAGGTTGGGGACGAAATGGCCATCCATGATATCGACGTGGACGACGGTGCCGCCGCCTTCGGTGGCGCGGGCAACCTGGTCGCCCAGGTGGGCGAAATCGGCCGAAAGTATCGAAGGTGCTAGTTCGATCAAAACCTGGGTCCCGCGAGAAAGATTGCTTCGGCAAATTCTAACACGCGATTTTGGGCCGGAAACCCCAAATCTGGCAGCAGTTTAGGGCGGAGGGGCTGGAGGTGAGCCGCGGCTAAAGCCGATCTGTCGACTGATTGTACGGCGCGCTTGAAGGCGCGCCCTGATACGAACCCTCGCGACCCACGCGGTCAGGTCTTCTAGAGTTTGGCGGCTTTTAGGAAGCGCTTAACTGTCTCTGGGCGCAGAGCAAGGTTGTCTTGTTCGGTTTCGTGCAACGCGTCTGCGTCGGCTCGCGCCTTTGATTGTTCCAACAGGCTGGCATGCACTTCGCGAACGCTGGTCGCTTCGATAATCCTCCGCACGTTTGCTTGGCGGATGGTTCCGCAAGCGAGAATGCCGACGCGGCCTTCGGCCAACTTAACAAGCCGAGCCAGAACCGCAGATCCCTCTTCGGCGGTGCGCGCTCCGCCAGACGTCAGAATCCGATCCGCACCCGTCTGGAGCACGTTCCGGAACGCCTCTTCGAGGTTCCCGCACACATCAAACGCGCGATGGAACGTGACGCTCAGCGGCCGGGCCAATTCCACCAACGCTTGCGTTCTCGCCACATCCACCCGGGATGTCGAATCGAGAATGCCAAACACAACTCCATTCACGCCGACTTCCTTGGCGCGGCGGATATCGTTCTTCATCTGCTCGAATTCGCTCGGCGAATAAGAAAAGTCGCCGGGTCTCGGGCGAATGAGGATGTGGAGAGGAATCGAGATCTGGCGCCGAACCTCTTCAATAAGAGACGCCGAAGGAGTAACGCCCTCGACCGCCAGGTCGGAGCAAAGCTCCACGCGATGCGCGCCCCCGAGCTCGGCCGCCACCGCCGACGCAAGCGATTCCACGCACATCTCGAGCAACAGCGGCGTGGGCATCGATGGTTTATTGACCTCCGATGAAACGAGCGTCCACCACAATAGCAAAGCTGCGGCCCACAGCCCGCGTGCTAATCTCTTTGGACTTCCTCGACTTCAGCGTGCTCATTCCGTACCAACTCGTGCCCGCAAGCTCAGCATTGGCTGCCACGTTCGCGTGGGGCATGAGCGATTTCGTCGGAGGCTACGCCTCGCGGAGGGCGAACGCGTTTCTGCTCACGACTATCACGCACCTGAGCGGCACAGCGCTGATGCTGGTGCTCGCGCTGATCTTTCATTCCCCCATGCCCGCCCGGTATAACCTGGAATGGGCGGTCGGCGGCGGGTTGTTCGGAGGATTTGCTCTCGCGGTTTTCTATGGCGCCCTGGCGCAGGGAAATATGGGGCTCACGGCGCCTGTTTCCGCCGTGGTGGGCGCAGGCATTCCGACCGCTTTCGGGTTCTTCAAACAAGGATTCCCCGGAACCGTTCCGATTGTCGGCTTCCTGCTCGCGGGAATCGGAATCTGGTTGATCTCGCGCACCGAAGACACCACCGATCATCCGAGAGGAATCGCCATGGCGCTGCTGGCTGGGTTCGGCTTCGCAGGATATTTCCTGTGCATCCACCAGGCGGGCGAGGGTTCAGTGTTCTGGCTCGCGGGCACGTCGCGCTTCGTCTCGCTGCTGACCACTGGCGCCATCGTGCTGGCCACTCGGCAATTCGGCCCCATGGATGCGACTGGCGTAGCCTGGGGCCTCGCGGCCGGAGTGCTCGACATCAGCGGCAGCGCGCTGTTCATCGTGGCCAGCCAACGAGGGCGCCTCGATGCAGCGGTCGTCATCAGCTCGCTCTACCCGGCGGTCACGGTGTTACTGGCGCGTATATTTTTGAAAGAACACTTCTCCAGGTGGAGAGTCGTCGGGATGATCGCGGCGCTGCTGGCCGTGCCGATGGTGGCCGGGTGAAAGTGATTGAGTAATTGGGAAATTTGGTAGTTGAGTAATTGTTGAATTTGGTAATTTGAGATTTGAAATTTTAAAATCAATCCTTTGGGTTTTTCGGAGGGTTAAATTACAAATTGCCGATTACCAAATTACCGATGTCCCCAATTCCAGGGCCCACAATTACTCAATTACTAAATTCCACAATTTCTCAATGTCTCCATGCCTCTGATTGACGTTCGCAACCTGACCAAGGTCTACCCGCTCGGCGAATCTGTGTTTGGAGGCCGCGCGCACGGCGAAGTTCGCGCCGTGGACGATGTTTCGCTGACCATCGAGCCGGGAGAGACGCTCGGGCTGGTCGGCGAGTCAGGGTCAGGAAAGAGCACGCTGGGGCGGCTGATTTTGCGGCTGGTCGAACCGACTGCGGGCAGCATTCGCTTCGATGGTCACGACGTGCTAGCGGCTGGGCACCGCGAACTTCGCCGCCTCCGCCGCGACATGCAGATCATTTTCCAGGATCCGTTTGGATCGCTGGATCCCCGCCTGCGCGTCAATGACGTGATCGCCGAACCGCTGCTGATCCACGAATCGCTGGGCGGGGAGGCGCGGCGCACGCGCGTGGCGGAACTGCTGCGCGCGGTGGGCATGGACGAATCGGCCGGACGGCGCTATCCCCATGAGTTCAGCGGGGGACAGCGGCAACGCATCGGCATCGCACGCGCGCTCGCGCTGCGCCCCAAGTTCATCGTGGCGGACGAGCCGGTTTCAGCGCTCGACGTCAGCGTAGGTGCGCAGATCGTCAATCTGCTCGCACAACTGCAGCGCGAGTTCGGCCTTACTTACCTGTTTATTTCACACTCGATGCCGGTGGTGCGCTACCTCGCCACACGAATCGCCGTCATGTACCGAGGGCACATCGTCGAAACCGGGCCGACGGCGCAGATGACCGGGGAGCCGCAGCATCCTTACACCAGGAGCCTGCTCGAAGCGACCCCGGAAATTTCGGTGTGACGGATCCGCGATCGAGTGCCTCGTTCGGCAGCCCGTATGTTGACGCGCCTCGCGGAGCGTTCTGGGTAGCTCCGCTCGTGACGACGACCGCCGCTCTTGCTGCCAAATCAAACTGCCCCGCAGGTGACGGATTCGCGGCTTCCCGGGTATCCTTGCTGCATTCTTTTGGAGGCTTTCTATGAAGCGTTTCTGTTTGTGCGTAGCTCTGTGTGCCCTCTGCCCCGCACTGCTGGCGCAGAAGAAGAATCCTGTCACCACCGTGATTAAGGAAATCCTGCCGCGGCAGGCCAAGAACCTGCAAGCCGCAGTTGAGACGATGCCGGCCGACAAGTTCTCCTTCAAGCCGACCCCGCCGCAGATGACGTTCGGTCACCTGGTGGCGCACATGATTGATTCGAACTATTACCTGTGCGCGAAGGCGAGCGACACGGCGCAGCCCAAGCTCGACATGCCGAAAGAGACCGACAAGGATGCGCTGGTTATGGCGCTTAAGGGATCCTTCGATTTCTGCACGACGACTCTCGCGAAAGTCGACGACAGCAAATTGGGCGACACGATCCAGGCCTATGGCGGGCGCGAAGTGCCGCGCGCATGGTCACTGATCGCGCTGACCAACGACTGGGCGGATCATTATTCGGCGGCAGCGACGTATTTGCGGTTGAACGGGCTGTTGCCGCCGACCGCGCAGCCGAAGAAGTGAGAGAAATTGGGGAATTGGGGAATTGGGGAATTGCGCAATTTGTAATGCTGCAATCTGTGATTTGTAATTTAAGACCCTGCTCACTCTTGGGCGCTTCTAGCCGTTGTCGCGGGCTCACGCGTTGTGGGCGCCGCTCGTCTGGTTGTTAATAGCAGTTCCGGTCAGGCAGAAGCAGCGGCTAAAGCCGGATGTCCATTGGCCTTTAACGGCGCGCCTGAAGGCGCGCCCTGATACGAACCTAAATTACAAATTATCCGATTACCAATTACAAATTTCCCGATTGCCGAATAGCAAATTCCCTGACGAACAACTCCCCCAATTTCTCGACTACTTAATTTTTCAATTACTTAATTTCTCAATTTCCCCAATCCTTTTCACCCGATCTGCACGAGCCCGTTGGTTCCCGCCTCTCCAGGTTGTTGAGGGGCGCGCCAGGAGTCGAAGATTGAGACCTGGTGCACGCAGGAAACGGTGCAGTGCGGGGCACAACCTTTTTCGGTCACGTACTCGCGGCGGATATCGGCAACGGTGTACTTTGAGAGCGGCACGCCGGGATAACCGCGCTGCTGCGAGCAGTAGTGCACCAAACCGTCTTCGCAGATGTAGAGGTAGCGCGCACCCGCGCGGCAGCGCCACTGATTCGGGCGGCCCTGGGCGATGTTGTCCTGAAACGCGTTGATGCGTGTGAAGCTGCGTTTCTCCATGGACTTCATTTCGTGATACACCGAGCGTTCTTCTTCATTCAGCGGTTGGAGTTGGCCGCTGCCGTCGTGAATGATGCCGATGGTCGAACTGAAGCCGAGGTTCATGGCGCGCCGGCCGATAGTAAGCGCGTCCTGCGGATTCTTCACGCCGCCGCCCACAACCGAATTGATGTTCACGTGAAAATCGGCGTGCTCGACCAGGAGTTCGAGCTTCTTGTCGAGGACTTTCAAGCTCTTCTTCGATACGTCGTCGGGAGTTACGTTGTCGATGGAGATCTGCAGCCACTCCAGTCCGGCTTTATTGAGACGCTGAATTCGCTCCGCGACCAGCAAGTAGCCGTTTGTGATGAGTCCGGCGACCATGCCGTTCTTGCGAATCCGACGGATGATGTCGTCGAGTTCGGGATGAAGTAGTGGTTCGCCCCCGCTGATGGTAATCACCGAAGTGCCCAGTTCGCCGAGCTTGTCGACACGCTCGAACATGGTTTCGGTGGGTACGGGCTTGGAGATATCGTCGAATTCGTTACAGTACTCGCACGCCAGGTTGCAGCGGCGGATCGGAATGATGTGCGCGAGCAGCGGATGGTCGGGGGAGGCGAGACCCTTCACAATCATCTGCGCGCCGCGGATGTTCCGATGGAGCGCCTTGAACCGGCGCTTCCACAATGTGGTCTGGGATGGCATGTTTTTCCGTCAGTTGATTAGACCACACTGGTCGTGCCGGCCGGTGCGCGGGATCAGTATTCGGCGGAAATAGGGACTTGAACGGCGGCAGACAAGAGCCGGGCGACTCGTGTGTGAGCCACGTCGCACATCAGCGAAGCTCTTCGTGGCCGGCATCCCGCAGAGCGTCCACCGCTCGGTCCAGCCATCCGCGCTTCACAAGCACGTAATCGGTATCGAAGGTGGAGATCGCGAACACGGGGATGGCACGCTCGGAGAGAGGCCGGACGAACGACGTAAGTATGCCAGTCTCCGAAAACGGAAACGGCCCTTCGAGCTTGATGCAGGCCCAATCGCCCTCGTGAGGCACGTGCGCGGGGACTTGGGTCTCTTCGCAGACGACCGAGAGCTCTTTGGCAGTGGAGGTCACCGAGAAGAACGCTCCGTGGGGTGCCCAGTCGGGGATGACAGCGCCTGGGTTCAGGCGGCAGATCGCGAAGGATCCGGACAAGCGCGAGAATTTCAGTTTGCGCGGCACGCAGTTATGTTCACTACAACAGTATGTGCGGTGAAAGCTTTCCCCGAGCAGATCTCATCCTTCCACCGCTTTGCGCAACGCAGCCCGTGCCAGCAGGCGGGTGGAATCGAGCGTCGGCAGTGGCGAGGATTCGGGGGTGACGATCAGCGGAATCTCAGTGCAGCCCAGCACGACTGCGTCGCAACCCTGGTCCTTCAACTCACGGATTACTTCGGTGAAGTAGGCGAGTGACCGCGGGAGGAACTGCGCGTTCACCAGTTCGTCGAAAATGATCTGGTCGATCTTCTCCCGCTGCTGCGCATTCGGGATACGATAGTCGAGGCCAGCGGCTCGCAGGGCTTCAGGATAGACGCGCGATTCCATGAGCGAGCGCGTGCCCAGGACACCGATTTGCTTGTGTTGCCGGCGCGCCGCTTCGCAGGTCACCTGGCGCGCAATGTGCAGCCACGGGCGGGGCGAACGGTGCTCGATCAGATCGAATGCCTGGTGAACGGTATTGTCTGGGCAAATCAGAAAGTCTGCGCCGACGCGGGCCAACTTCTCCGCCGATGACATCATCAATTCGGCCACGCCCGCCCACTGGTTCGCGTTGACGAACTTCATGTACTCGGCGAGCGGATGGGTATGCATCGAGACTTCCGGATGATTGTGCGTCCCCAGCAGCGTTGCGCCTTCGAGACAGATGGTTCGGTAACACAACGCCGCCCCTTCCGCGCTGCAGGCGACGATTCCGATGTGTTGGGGCATAGGGTTGCGGATCTACGACTTTAGATTGTTTCGGAGTCATCCACCGCGAGGCAGCCACTCCCGAATATTCGATGTGCAACTTAGAGACCTGGAATCAAGAAATCATCGAACCGGAATGTTCGACACTCAATCTGAAATCTAAAATCATCAATCTGAAATAGCTTTATCTGGCTACTGCCGCATCAAACAGATTCAGGAATTCCAATTTCTTCTCCGCGGGTAGAAAAGCCGCCTCAAAAGAATTGCGGGCCAGCTCGCGCAGGTGGTCGTCGCTGAAGGCGAAGTTTTCCTGCAGCAGCTGATACTCGGTGGAGAGCGAAGTCTCGAACATGGCGGGATCGTCGGTATTGATGGTGACCATCAAACCTTCGTCGAAATAACGCCTGACCGGATGGTCAGCGAGATTGGCGCACTCACCAGTTTTGATGTTGCTGGTGACGCAGACTTCCACCGGGACCTGGCGCTGGGCAAGTTCCTGCATCAAGTCGGCATCCTGGTAAGCCGTGAGGGCGTGGCCGATTCGCTCGGCGCGCAGATTCAAGGCTCCCCAGATCGACTCGGGACCGGCAGTCTCTCCCGCGTGCGCAGTGAGGTGCAAGCCGTTCTCCGCACAATAGGAATAGACTTCGCGGAACAGCTCCGGCCCGGCACGTTTCTCGTCGCCGCCAATGCCGAAACCCACCACGTTACGATCGCGATAGCGCACCGCCCACTCGGCCACCTTCTGGGCTTCGGCCGAGCCGAAGTGGCGGACGGCATCAAAAATCCAGAGCAGCGAGATGCCGAAGTCGCGCTCGCCTTGTGCCCGTCCGCGCTCCAGTCCTTCGAAGATGGCGGGGAAATCCTGCTTGCGAAACAGGCTCACGCCAACGGACACGTACACCTCGGCATGCAGAACGTTCTCGGCCTTGAGCCGCTGCATCAGGCGGTACGTGATCAGTTCGTAATCGGCGGGTGCCTTGAGATGCTCAGTGATGTCGCGAAAGGAAATCAGGAAGCCGGCGAAATCGGAATACTGGTAGAGCTTCTGCACGTCGGCCAGCGAGGTCGCCAGGCCGTGACTTTTCTGAATCTCGAGCAGAGTCGCGGGTTCGATCGTGCCTTCGAGGTGCAGGTGCAGTTCGGCCTTCGGTAACGAACGAACGAAGGCGCTGGGATTCGGGTTGGCGAACAAACCCATGGCCAGCCATTGTAGATTCGAGAGCACCTTTCGTGAAACCGGGGCCGGTGTGGAAGGAAATTGGCCAGCTCGGGCAAGGTTCGGATTCCGCCGAAACCCGCGCCAGTAGGGGTAATCAGACCCAGCATTGGCCTTGCGCAGGGCCCGCATTGGCCAAGTGCGAATCCCCCATGCACGTCGGTGCGCAACACTTTCGTGAGTGTGTGCTAAGTTGAATTCAATCCCGGACAGAAATGGCCAGTGACGGGATTTCGAAGCAAAGATGAGCGTGGCGTGCCACGCAAGTTCGGACCCGGAAGGAGAAAGCCAGGCATGCCAGCCCGATTGTTCAACCGGATTATCGAAAAACTCTGCCCCCACCGCTTTTCATGGCCGCACAGCGGCGCGCACGGGCAGGATTACCAGGTTTGCCTGATTTGCGGATCGATTTACGAATATGACCTGGTCATGATGCGCAGGACCGGCCGGCTGATTGCTCCCGAGCAAATCCACGGCGTAGCGTCCGCCCACAAGTAAAAAGGCGCGCCATTGCGGTTCCCGGCGCGCCCGTGTCTTCCCCAAGTTTTGATGCTTCGCCTAGTCGGCTGCGGGCCACCTGCGCTCGTTGGCCGAACCTTCTCGCCCGAAGTGCTCGCCCAAGTTCCGCACGACTGAACTCAAGCCGCTTGCCAGCGTGCTCTGCAGACGCTCGACGGATTCTCGCTCGAGTTCTTCCATCGACTGCGCAAATAGACGGAGGGTATCGGTGACTTGCTTGTTCAAGGAAGCGAGTGCTGTGGCCTGGATTTCTGACTGCGTCGCCCTCAGTTGTGCGGCAGCTGCTTCCACTTGTGCGCCGAGTTCGCGCGAGCTGCGGGTTTCGAGCTCGATCAGGATCTCGTCCGTCGCGCTTTCCAGCTGCTTGCGGACGTCGCCCAGCGTATTGCTGGCCATTTGACCAAGGCGCTTGTCGAGGCCAGACTCGAGCCCGCGCGCGGATTCGTCGAGCTTCGCGAGGCGGCCGTCGAGCTGGGTGACCTCGCCCTCCAGACGTTCGCGCTCGGTTGCCATTGCGGACTGCACCTGCTCGAATTCCTGGCGGCGCACTTCGTGTTCTTCGCCCAGGTCGTGCTGCATGACGCGGAACAGATCTTCGCTGAGTTTCTTGAGGCGATTACCACCATCAACCACGTGCTGATGGAACTCGCCCAGGCCGCGATTCAGATGCTCGCGCTGGTTTTCGGCGATGTCAGCCGATAGCTTGCGCGCGCGTTCTTCTACCATCTGCAGTTCTCGCGACACACGCTTGATGAAGTCGTCGTGCGTCTCGGCGGTTTTCTGCGTGATGGCAGCCTTGGCGTCTTCCAGGACGCGCATTGCTTGGGCGCCCGTCTGCTCGAGCACACGTGGCCCGAGGTTCTTTTGCAGGCGCTCTTCCATCTGGTCCTGCAGTTCGGGAGGAATCTGCGTGAGCGAGACTTCGAACTTGCTGCGTCCGCGGGTTGTCTTCTCGCGCAGTTCAGCCAATTCGGCCTGCAGGGGACCCACGAGTTCGCCAATCATGGCACGCAGGTGATCGTCAGAGACTTGCTTCTGAATGTTGTCGAACATCATCTTCAGCGATGGCGACAGGGATGCACTTCCGTCGACAAGCTGGACGTTTCTTGCGGCGAGCTGCTGCGGCACCTTGGACTTGGTGGGCGCAGCGGGAGCCGGCAGCTGCGCCCAATCGGCCGGGCAACTGGTGAGACCCCAAAAGTTTTCTGGTCGGTCAAGCCGCGCCGCCAACCGGAAGGTGGTGCGATCGGATTCGAGCGGCTGGCAGGCGATGACCTTGGCTGTGGTCTCGCGGCCTTCTTTGCTGTGGAAGTGCAGGAGCACGCCCGCGTCCAGCTTCACCGGCGATCGCATCGCACAGCCATGCGCGTTGACGACCAGGGTTTCGCAGACTTCCGAAAAGCGCGTGCCTGGTTCCAGGCTGGTGACGAGAACGGGAAGGTTGATCGGCACTCTTGAACTGCGCCGAAGCGCGGCGGGGGAACTCGTATTGTGCATAATCACTGCCTTGACGCGAGGAGTAAGGGATGCTGCGGTGCGCGCAGCTTCCCTGTAGCGACTAACTTACCCCCAACCGAGGTTCCTGCATCTGTCTCGGGAGTGCTGTGCGGGCTTGCCGAAAGGCCCATGGGGTCACGTTCTTTGGTAACCGAGTAACCTTGGCCAGATTCGCACGTGGATGGGGAGTTTCTCGCGATCACCGCGAGCTTATAATCGCGCTCACATGAAAGCCTTCCTCCGTCTCGCGTTCATTGCGCTGGTGCTGTTGGTGGTCGCGATGGCGTCCGCGCTGCTGGCCATGCGCTTTGCCATTCACGGCAGCGAAGTCGCCGTGCCGAAAGTGACGGGGCTAGCACCCGGGGACGCGGAGAAAGCGATCGCGGGCGCCGGCCTTACGCTGGCCATCGAGCGGCGGTACTACAGCGTGGACGTGCCGGAGGGGAAAATCATTTCCCAGATTCCGGCGGCCGGTATGAAAGTACGGCGCGGCTGGCAAGTGCGTGTGGCGCAGAGTCTCGGACCACAGCGGGTGGCGATCCCTGATGTGCTGGGCGAAAGCGGACGGGCAGCCGATCTGAATATTAGACGCCGCGGGCTCGACATCGGGTCGGTTGCCTACCTGCAGATGCCGGGCATGAACACCGACCAGGTGCTGGCGCAAAATCCGCCGCCGAATGCGAGTGGTGTCTCGGTTCCTCGATTGAGTCTGCTGGTGACCAGTCCCGCGCAAACTCCGGCGTTTGTGATGCCCAGCTTTATTGGACAGACGCTGGGCACTGTGAATCTCGCAGTGCTTGATGCCGGTTTCCACCTGGGCAATGTAACGGTCGCGCCGACTCTTACCGACAATCCCAGCATCACGCTGGTTACACCACCCCAGCCCTCACCGGCCAGCATCATCGTTTCGCAAAACCCAACCGCCGGGATGAAGGTGAATTCGGGCGCAACGATTAATTTCGAGGTACGGTAACTGGCGGCAGGTGCCGGCCGCAAGGGCGAGCCTTCAGACCTTTTTTCGCAGCATCGCCACGAAGAATCCATCGGTTGGGTGAACCCCGGGAATAGTGCGCAGGTACGATCCTTGAATCGCCGACTCTGGGGAAAAATCCGCAGCCAACTCGCCAGCACTTTGAAGTTGTTCCAACTCTGACTTGGCATCCAGCAATCGCAAGGAAGAATCCAGGTTGAGAACATCTTCCAAGACACTCTCATCCTCTTCGCGCTCGAGCGAGCAGGTGGAGTACACCAACTTTCCACCGGGTGCGAGGTGCCTTGCGGCCGCTTGCAAGATCTGCGTCTGCCGCGCGCGCAGATCGGCGAGATCTTCCGGGCGAAGCCGCCACTTGATTTCAGGATTGCGCGCGATCGTGCCGGTACCTGAGCAGGGCACGTCAACGAGCACGCGATCGAACAGGTCCCCAGTGGGCAACTCGCGAATGTCCCCAGTGATCACCTGGACGTTGGCTGCCACACGCTTGCGAACAAGTTCGGCGCGACGGGCATGGAGTTCAACCGCGAGAACGGTCGCGTCAGGATTGCGATCGGCGATCGACCAGGTCTTCCCCCCTGGTGCGGCACAGCAATCGAGGATGCGCGATCCTTTCCCCACGAGCGCTCCGACCAGTTGTGACGCTTCGTCTTGAATCGCGATTCGGCGATCCGTATACGGTTTCGTTTTTGTGACGTCGCCGGCTTGTACGCGGCGAGCGCTCGTGAGCAGTGCGCCGGGGGCGAGTTCAATGGATTCGGCCCGGAGTTCGAATTCTGCCGCGGAATCCCGGGGGCGGATCGATGTGACCGGCTGTTCCTGGTCGAAAGCAGAGATACGGGCGGCGACCTCAATGCCAAATTGCTCGGCCCAGCGTTCCACGAGCCAAAGCGGGTGGGCGGAACCCTTCGCAATCGATTGAGGATCGGCACTGGTGAGCAGAGTCTGCTCGTGGCCGTGAATTCGATCGGGACGATCGGCGAGCTTGCGCAGAATGGCATTGGCAAACGGCGCGGCTGACCGCTTTCGCGCGCGCTTCACCAGTTCCACACTTTCGTAGATTGCAGCACGGGCCGGAACGCGGTCCAGCCATCCCAATTGATATGCGCCCAGGCGTAGCGCCGTGAGAACCTCCGGATCGAGCCTGGCCAGGTTCTGGGCGGAGACGGCGGCAATCGCGTCGTCAATCGTGGAACGCCAGCGCAGCACGCCCATGACCAGTTCCGTAGCCAGCGACTGATCGAGCGGACTCAGATCAGAGCAACGTTCCGAGTGGAGAAGCTCGGACGCGTAGGCATCCTGCTCTTCAACGCGAAGCAGTATGTCGAAGGCGACCGCACGAGCTGGGGATACCGGCATGGAAGGCCTAATCTTCCGAAGGAACAGAGCCGAGCGGTTCGCCGTCGTAGGGGCGGTAACCGTTCACGAAATCCTGCGCAGACATTCTCCTCTTGCCTTCGACTTGAACTTCGATGAGTTCCAGTGCGGTGCCCGGCGAACATCCGACCATGGGCAGATGGCCGGCCATCTGGATTGTGCCCATCGAAACGTGAGCTTCCACTGGCCGCCCCGACCACACATGGAGATTCTTGCCGCGAAAGCGCGTGAACGCGCCCGGCCAGGGCTGGAAGCCGCGCAGACGATTCCAAGTCTCGGTTGCGCTGCGATGGAAGTCGATCTCGCCGTCTTCTTTTTGCAGGATCGGCGCCAGCGTCGCCTGTTCATGGTTCTGGTGGCGTGCGGTGATGGAGCCTTCGCGCAATCCGCGCAGGGTCTCGACCATCAGGCCGGCGCCGAGGGCGGCCAGCTTGGGCGCCATCGTTTGCGACGTTTCCTCCGCTGCGATCGGGAGTTCGCCTTGCAACAGTATGTCACCGGTGTCGAGGCCGGCATCGATGCGCATGGTGGTGACGCCCGTGACCGATTCACCGCGTGCAATCGCCCACTGGATCGGGGCCGCTCCGCGATACTTGGGCAGCAGTGAGGCGTGCACGTTCAGATTGCCGAGGACGGGAAGTTCGATCATCCATTGCGGAATGATGCGACCGTAGCCGACTACGACGATCGCATCGGGGCGAACCTCGCTGAGTTCCCCGCGGAACTCGGGGTTTTCTTTGATTTTTTCCGGCTGCAAGACGCGCATGTCGAGCTTGCGCGCGGCCTCTTTTACGGGAGATGCGGTCAGTTCCATGCCGCGGCCACGGGGGCGATCGGGTTGCGTAACCACAAGACGGACGTGGAATCCAGCTTCCACCAGCTTCTCCAGCGTGGGTACAGCGAAGCGCGGCGTGCCTGCAAAGACGAGATTCATGGAAGTTCGAGAGTTGGAGGTGGCGCAGGGTCGGATTGGCCGATCTTGATGGCTACGCGCACCAAACTTACCACTCGCCGGCCTTCATCAGCTTGCGAATCTTGCGCTTCATCAAGTCGCGCTTCAGCGCGCTGAGATGGCTCATGTAGAGCTTGCCGTTGAGGTGATCAGTCTCATGGAGAAAGGCACGCGCGAGGAGTTCTTCTCCGCTCTTCTCAAAGAACTTACCGTTCACGTCCTGGGCGCGGACAGTGACCTTGCGCGGCCGAGTGACATTCTCGCGAAAGTCAGGGACGCTCAGGCAGCCTTCGTTTTGCGAGTGGCGGCCCTCCGTGTGAATGATTTCTGGATTTGCCAGCACCAACTTGGCGTCCGGGTCTTCCTTGAAAGTTACGTCGATGACCGCCAGCCTCTTGGAAATGCCGATCTGCGGCGCAGCCAGACCCACCCCGTGGGCGGCGTACATGGACTCGAACATATCATCGACCAATTTCTTCAATTCTTCGTCGAAGACGGTCACCGGCTCGGCCCGCTTTTCGAGCACCGGATCACCATATTTCACGATTGTGTAGATCATTCCGGTTCGTCAGAACTTCTTCAGCTGATCGAGGTAGCCCTCAAAGTTGCGCCTGGTTTCGAGCATGGAGTCGCCTCCGAATTTCTCCAGTGCCGCGCGCGCCAATGTAAGAGCGACCATCGACTCGGCGGCCACGCCGGCTGCCGGAACCACGCACACGTCGGAACGCTCATAAGCAGCCTTCACGGTTTCGCGCGTGGAAAAGTCTACTGATGCGAGAGGCCGTCGCAAAGTTGAAATCGGCTTCAGATAGCCACGCACCCGGATTTCCTCGCCATTCGAGACGCCGCCTTCAATGCCGCCTGCGTTGTTGTGCGCGCGGCTAAACTTCGTATAACGGTCTTCGGCCTGGTACGTGATTTCATCGTGCACCTGCGAGCCGGGGGCAGAGGCAGCGCTGATCCCGAAGCCGATCTCAACCGCCTTCACGGCCTGCAGCGACATCACGGCGGCAGCCAGGAGCGCATCCAGACGCTCATCCCATTGCGCGTAGGTACCGAGGCCAGGCGGGACGTTATGCGCCACCACCTCGAAAACACCGCCCACCGAGTCGCCGGTTCTCAAGACCTTATCGACTTCTTCCTTCATGCGCTGTTCGGCGACGCTGTCGGTGCAACTGAGCAGGATCTCTGTCTTTTCGCTGACCTTCTTGATCTCGCTCCAAGGAACTTCCTCTGTGAGTGAGACCCCTCCGACCGAAATCACGTGGCTGAGAACTTCGATATTCAGGTCGCGCAGAAAGAGCTTGGCCAGGGCGCCTACCGCTACGCGTGCCGCTGATTCGCGCGCCGAAGCCCGCTCGAGTACATAGCGAGCTTCAGAGAAGTTGTATTTCAGAGCGCCGGCGAGGTCCGCGTGGCCGGGCCGAGGAGACGTCACCGCTTTGTGCTTGCCGGGGTCTCCTTCCGCCACCGGCAGCGATTCCTGCCAATTCTTCCAGTCTTTGTTCTCCAGAAGGATTGCGATTGGCGATCCAATAGTGATGCCGTGATGAACGCCCGACAGGATGTGGGCTTTGTCGGTTTCGATTTTCATACGGCCCCCACGGCCGTAACCCTGTTGCCTCCGCCAGAGGTCGCGATCGAGGAAGCCCTGGTCTACCTGCAGCCCGGCGGGCACGCCGGAGAGAAATGCGACCAGAGCTTCGCCGTGAGACTCCCCGGAAGTGAAGTAGCGCAACATAAACAGTTGATTCTAACTGATGAGGAGCAGAGATACGGGAAACCCAAACGCGGAATGCATGCTTTTCTGCACGTGACATCGTCACCATCAAACGGTAGAATCTTTCGAGCCCCAGTCTCTAGTAGCGATGCTGTGGTCCTGCCACCCTCGTTTCAGTTCCAAATACCCCTGGCCTTGGAGGAATGGTGTATCTCGACGAGACGACCACGACAGCGCCGAAACCGAAAAGCAAAATTCGATGTCTCATCGCGGACGATCACGTCTTGGTGCGCCAAGGAATTCGCCGACTACTTCAGGATGAAAGCGACGTGGAAATCGTCGGCGAGGCGGGCGACGCGGCCGAGGCCCTGAAGGGCGTAATGGAACTTCGTCCCGATATCGTTCTGATGGATATCGGTATGCCGGGCTTCTCTTCGTTCGACGCGACCCGCGTCATCCAGACGGACTATCCACAGACCCGGGTGATTTTTCTGACCATGCACGAGAGTCAAGACTATGTAATGCAGGGACTGCAGGCGGGTGCTGCCGGGTATCTGCTCAAAGACACTCCCTCCGACAAACTCGCCAGCGTGCTTCGCGACGTGCATCGCGGCGGAAAATTCGTCAGCCCCGAAGTGCTCGGCGGACTATTAGACAATGGCAAGTTCGGACACGAAAGACCGCGGCCCTCGAGAACGTCGCTCACCCCGCGCGAGACCGAGATCATGAAACTGCTGGCCGAGGGCAACACCGTCCGAAAGATTGCCGGCATGCTGGGCCTGAGCCTGAAGACGGTGGAGGCGCACAAGTTCAATCTCATGCGCAAGCTCGATATCCACAACAAGGCCGAACTGGTGCACTGCGCGATCCGGAAAAAGATCGTGAAGATGCCGGTCGGGTTCTAACGGCCGGTTTCAGCAACCTGCGCGCTCTGCCAGAGTTGCGAGGTCAGGAACTTCAAGGTCAGGTTTGCCGCTCGCCTGCTTCACCGCCCCAATCCCCGCCCGGGGCGAAGGACGATTCACCCACACCGTCGCCAGGCCAAACGACTGCGCGGGAACGACATCGTGATAAATACTCTGTCCCACGTGCACGATCTGGGCGGGCGTCGCGGAAGCTTTCTGCAGAGCCATCTGAAAAATCGCGGCTCCCGGCTTGTAGCAGCGAGCCTGCTGCGCTGTCGTGATGCTCTCGAACTCCAGAGGCAACCACTCGCGCGTCCGCGTGAAGAGATCGTCATCAATATTTGAAATAATTGAGAGCTGGAACCTGGTTGCGAGTCGCTTGAGAGCCGCCACCGTATCGGGCCAAGGCTGCCAACGCGGTACGGAGTCCGGCAGAGCTTCCAGCTCGCACGGAGTCGGCTGAAATCCGAGCCGCTTGCCGAAGTTGCGGCACACCGATCGCAGGACCTCGCGGTATTCCGAATATTGCGCACTCTCCGCCTGGGCTTCGAACTCTCCATACAACGCCAGCAGTTCAGAGTCGGACATGGATTTACCGTGCGCGGCCAGCACAGGTCGAAGGGCGGAGAAGATCCCGCTTTCCCAATCGATTAAGGTCCCGTAGCAGTCGAAGGTTAGGAGCTTGGCTTTCGAAAAATCGAGCATGATCGATCCTGAAAGACCTGCAGTTCCAACGCAAAAGAAATCCCGGAGACTGCCCGTCCCCGGGGAGTGATCAACCGAGAGTTGCGAAGATTAAGGTTCCACCTGCAAAGGTGATTCGAGTTTGAAGCTAACGGCCGATTCTGCCGGAAGAGTAACGTCGCGGTTTCCGGTGTAAGCCGACCCCGCGGTACCTGCGCCACCGCCGACCAACGCGCCAATTGCCGCGCCTTTTCCGCCTCCCGCAAGAGCGCCGATCAATGCACCTGCCCCGGCGCCGCCACCGATCATCGCAGCGGTGCGTTTGCCCTTGCCTTTTTCCGAGCGCGCTACTGACGAGGTTTCAATGGATCGCTGTCTTCCCCCAACTGTGACCGAGTTCAACTTGATCTGAAGGAGAGACGCTCCCTTAAATTTCCCGGCTGCATGTGCCGCGACCACCGTCCCAGTCGCGGTTGCGCCGGCGGGAATCACCGTCTTGCCGTCAGCTTCCACCGGCTGTGCGAGGGTTGCCGAGAATGTCTGGCCAGCCTCGCTCTGCTTGGAACTCA
>Ga0210406_10000357_pt1 | contig 64250 bp, 56 predicted proteins | sample IncBWC30MmetaG_FD_155454 | JGI IMG/M metagenome (GOLD analysis project Ga0210406, IMG submission 155454) | Forest soil microbial communities from Barre Woods Harvard Forest LTER site, Petersham, Massachusetts, United States - Inc-BW-C-30-M | ecosystem: Environmental > Terrestrial > Soil >...
CTTCCATGGAACCTTTACGTTACTGCCGTCTGCTTTGATGACGTGGACGGGCTGCTTGAGGTTCTCGGGGAACACGATGCGCTGCGCTCAGGGAAGCTGCAATTGTGCGCGGACAGCTTCTTCGATTGTGAGATCGCGCAATTGAAAGAGATGGGCGTGATCGTTGAGGTCTTCAGGGACCCCCGTCCGGTACCGTATTCGGGCTGGTGAAGATTGGCAGGGCGAACGTGTCCTTGATGCAAAGGCAAAGGCGCCAATCCTGAGCAAAGGCCAACCGGAGCAAAGGCCAACCTGAGCAAAGGCCAAGAGTGGCGAGCGCAGGCCGTTGCCGTCATTGGTCACAACGAAGGGAAGAAGCATGCAACCTGTACCTACCTTCAATCCCGCTCTCCTCAAGAAGGTTGACGAAGTGGGACTGTCTGAGCGCACCGTCCTGGTATTGAAGAACGGCAGCATCCTCTACATCGGCGAGCTTGTTCAAAGGAGCGAAATGGAGCTGTTGCGGCTGGCTCACCTTGGGGGGACTACACTCCACGAGATCAAGGTGGTGCTCGGCGGCATGGACCTGCATCTCGGCATGGAGGTGCCCAACTGGCCGCCGGAAAACCTCTAATTTCCCGAGTGCGCAGTTTGCGTCCCGGCGGCCGCCTTGGGGTCCATTGTTGATAGAATCGTAGGGTGGGCAAAGGCGCGCTTGCGCCGTGCCCACCATCCAACACGGCGCTCGTGATGGTGGGCACGCTTGCGCTTTGCCCACCCGCATCTACGCATCTACGCATTGGTCACGCACGGCACGCGCAAAAATCCGCGGAAGCGGACGCGGCCGCCGCGCACCGGCTCGCCGTTCAGCGCATAATTCGGAAACCGCGCCAAAAATCGCGAGATCGCGATCGCGCCTTCGAGCCGCGCCAGCGCCATGCCGGCGCACTGGTGCGCGCCGGTGGCGAAGGCGAGATGCCGGTTGGGGGTGCGGGCGATGTCGAGCCGTTCGGGATCGGCAAATTGCGCGGGATCGCGGTTGGCAGCCCCGATGCATAAGGTCACCGGCGTGCCGGCTTCCAGCGCGATGCCACCAAGCTCGACGCGCTCTGTGGTCATGCGGTTGCCGAGCTGGTTGGAGCTCTCAAACCGCAGGATCTCCTCGACCGCGGTCTTGATCAGATCGGGCTGCTCGATCAGCCGCTTCTTTTCGGACGGGTATTCGAAAAGCGCCACCAGTCCGTTGCCGATCAAATTGGTGGTGGTCTCGTGGCCGGCATTGAGCAGGAAGATGCAATTGTGAAGGAGTTCTTTTTCCGAGAGCCGTTCGCCGTCCTCGCCTTGAATGAGCCGCGTCAGCACGTCTCGCTCGGGATTGCCGGGTTTTGCCCGCCGTCGCTCGACCAGCACTTCCAGATACTCAAGAAAATCCCCTACCGCCTTGTTGCCGCGCGCAAAAACCTCGGCGCCGATGACGGGTTCGAGCGCGCCAAGAATCGCCAGCGACCAGCCACGCAACGGCTCGCGCTCTTCGTGCGGCACGTCCAGGAGATTGCCGATCACCTCGACGGGAATCGCGGCCGCGAAATCGCCGATCAGCTCACAATGCTCTTTCGCGGCGATGGCATCGAGCAGCCGGTCCACCAGCGCCACCAGATCGGGCTCCATGCCTGATATCGCGCGCGGCGACAGCGCGCCCATGATCAGGCGCCGCACGCGAGTGTGCGCGGGAGGGTCGTTGAAGACGAGGCTCGTGGTGTGATGTTCGTAGAGCAGGGAGTTGCCGTATTTCGGCAAAAACTCCTTTCTCTTGTCGGATGAGAACGCCTTGGTGTTCTTGTAGGCGGTGACCAGATCGTCGTAGCGCGTGAGGAAGCGCGAGCCGTTCGGCATGCGCTTGACCGGCTCGTTCTGCCGCAGTGCACGATAAGTCGGATAGGGGTTGGCATAGAATTCGGGTGTCAGCTTCTCAAGGTCGAAGCTTGCCGCCAGCGCCTTCGCATCCACATTCATGCTGTCATACTCTTTACGAAGACCGATATGCCGTTTTTGCTCTTTCGCGAAACGCGGCGCCGTCTACAGTCCCGCACGACTTTCCCGCTACCCGATCGGAAATGCAAATGCACGCCCGTGCCGACGCTGCCCCAGAACAAGCGGCCGAAAATGCAGCCGAGCATACAGCCATTTGGCCCGAGGAGATCTTTGCGATCCTGCAGCGTTTCGACGTCCGTCAGGTGCCTTACGTGCCGGATGCCGGGCATTCGCAACTGATCGAGCGGGTGCTGGGGTCATCCTCGATGCGCGGCATCGTGCTGACCACGGAGGAGGAGGGCGTGGCGCTGCTCGCCGGCGCCTGGGCCGGAGGCCAGCGCGGCGTGCTGCTGATGCAGTCGAGCGGCGTCGGCAATTGCATCAACATGCTGTCGCTGACGCAGATTTTCCGCTTTCCGTTCCTTACCCTGGTGACGATGCGCGGCGAATGGGGCGAGTTCAATCCCTGGCAGGTGCCGATGGGTTCGAGCACACCAGGCGTGCTCGAACTGGCTGGGATCAAGGTGCTGCGCGCTTCGCATCCCGAAGAGGTGAGCGACGTCGTCGAGGCGGCTGCGAGCCAGGCCTATAACGCCTGCACGCCGACCGCGGTTCTGTTGTCGCAACGCCTGATCGGCACCAAGGTGTTCGTGAAATGAGCAAGGAAACCAAGCCAAACCTGCTCGACCGCCGCGCCGTCGTCGCGAGCCTGTTGGCGAACCGCAAGGGCGCGATTGCCGTCGGTGGATTGGGCGCGTCGACCTATGATATCGCCGCCGCCGGCGATCATGACCGCAATCTCTATCTGTGGGGCGCCATGGGCGGCGCCGTGATGATCGGGCTTGGGCTGGCGCTGGCGCAGCCAAAACTACCGGTGGTGGTGATCACCGGCGACGGCGAGATGCTGATGGGGATGGGGAGCCTTGCCACCGTCGGCCTGCAAAAGCCGGGCAACATCTCCATCATCGTGCTCGACAATGAGTGCTATGGCGAGACCGGCGGACAGGTGAGCCACACCGCCGGGACCGCCGACCTCGTCGGCGTCGCCAAGGCTTGCGGGATTAGGGACTCCTTCGCGATGACGACCATGGCCGAGGTCGAGGCCTTTGCCTCGACGCTTGCTGACGTCACGGCCGGGCCGCACTTCGCCAGCGTCAAGATCGATGGCGCCAATCTCGAGCGCGTGCTCTCCAACCGTGACGGCACCTTCATCGTCAACCGCCTGCGCGGTTCGCTCGGGTTCCTGCCGATTTAGCCCCCTTGTGCCTGGTGCGTCATTAAACCCTCATGGTGAGGAGGCGCCAACGGGTCGCGCGAATGCGCGCCCGATGACAGGCTCCGCGCCGTCTCGAACCATGAGGCCCCCGGTGCCCCACTTCCGGGCTTCATCCTCGAGACGCTTGCTGGCGCAAGCTCCGCCGGCGACAACGGCGAAGCCGTTGCGCGGGGATGAGGATAAAGCCTTGGTGCGCTGCAATAGATACCTTGACATTTGGTAAGGTGAGTGCTTACTCACAAGCATGAGCACCCTTCGCATGACCAGCGACTTGCGGCGGCAGCTGATCCTTGGCGCAGCCAGGCGGTGCTTCGCCCGCAACGGTTTTGCCGGGACCACGACCAAAAGCGTCGCGGCGGCGGCCGCGATTTCCGAAGGGCTTCTGTTCAAGCATTTCCCCTCCAAGGCCGCACTTTACGCCGAGATCCTCGCCGAGGAATGCGAGGCCGATCCGGAGCTGGCGCATCTTTTGGGCCAGGAACCGTCGACCGGGACGCTGGTCGAGCTGATGAAGGGCATGGTCCGGCATTTCATGCAGATCACCGAAGTACCGGACGATGAGGAAGCCCAGCGCCTGCGGCTGATGACGACAAGCCATCTCGACGACGGCGAGTTCGCGCGGCTGCTCTACGCCAAGGTGGCGGATTTGATCGGGACGGTATTTGTGGCTTCGCTCGATCGCGCCGTGGCGTCGGGCGACGCATCGCGGATCGGCAGCGAGCCGCTCAACCTGTTCTGGTTTGCCCATCATACGGTGCTGATGGCGGCGCTATCGAGACTTCCGGCCATTCCGTGCCTGACTTACGGCAATGCTTCCGACGTCGAACGGCAGCTTTGCGAATTCCTGCTTCGCGGGATCGGACTTAACGAGGCCGCAATTGCTTCGCATTTGGACCGCGAATGGTCGCCGGCGCAGGGACAGCCGGTAACTTCAGAAAGTGCATGACATGAACATTGTGACCGAATCCCATATCTCGGGCAAACCGATCACTGAGGCGGCGCGCACGCGCCCCGTGCGCCCCGTGCGCTGGTTCATCATTATAGGGCTCACGTTGGCGCTCTTGGTCGGCGCTCTGGTCGGCTTCAATGCCTTCCGCAGCCACATGATCGCGCAGTTCTTCGCCAACAACAAGCCGCCGCCGGCCAATGTCAGCGTCGTCGAGGCCAAGTCCGAGGTGATCCCGAACCTGTTGATCGCGGTCGGCGACCTCGCCGCCGTGCATCAGGTCAATGTCACCTCCGACGTCTCGGGCCGCATCACCGGCATCCTATTCGAGGCCGGCTCGCATGTGGCGGCGGGCGCGCCGCTGTTGCAATTGTTCGACGGTCCCGAGCAGGGCGATCTCGCCAGCTTCAAGGCGCAGGCGACCGGCGCGCAGCTTGCGCTCGACCGCGCCAAGCAGCTCGCCGCGCGTCAGTTCGGTCCACAGGCGACCGCCGATGCCGCGCAGGCCACCTATGACACGGCCGTTGCCGGCATCGCCAAGACCGAGGCGATCATCTCGCAAAAACTGGTGCGTGCGCCGTTCGAGGGCGAACTCGGCGTCCGTCATGTCGAGGTCGGGCAATATCTCACCGCGGGAACGCAGATCGTCTCGCTGACCGATCTGTCGACGCTCTATGCGAACCTGACCGCGACCGAAAAGGACAGCGCGCAGCTCAAGGTCGGGCAGACCGTCCGCATCGCGGTCGACGCCTATCCGGGCCGTACCTTCGACGGCAAGATCACGACCATCGAGCCGCAGATCTCAGCGGATACCCGCAACATCCGTATCCAGGCCACGATCGCCAACCCGGATCACATCCTAAAGCCCGGCATGTTCGCGACCACCACGATCGTGCTGCCGGAAAAGCCGCCCGTCATCACCGTCACCGAAACCGCGGTGGATTACACGCTCTACGGGGATTCGGTGTTTCTCATCACCGAGAAGAAAGCGGACGACGGCAAGACCAGCCTCGCCGCGGTACGCACCTTCGTGCAAACCGGCAATCGGATTGGCGGCCGCGCCGAGATCCTCAAAGGCCTCAATCCGGGCGACCGCGTTGTGGCGGTTGGCCAGCTCAAGCTGCAATCGGGAGCGGCGGTCACGATCTCGACCGATCCGCTGCCGCCGATTCCGGCAAATCCGCCGCGGTACTGACGGACGGCAGAAGCATGATCCCAACCGGGCATTGGTTTCCGGAAAGGATCATGCCGCAACAATAGAGAAATCGAGATCGCGATGGCCTTAACCGATATCTTCATCAAGCGCCCGGTGCTGTCGGTCGTCGTCAGCCTGCTGATCCTTCTGATCGGCCTGCGCGCGGCGACCGTGCTGCCGATCCGGCAATATCCAAAGCTGTCGAACACCGTCGTCAACGTCACGACCTCCTATCCCGGCGCGTCGGCGGATCTGATCCAGGGCTTCATCACGACGCCGATCGAGCAGGCGGTGGCCTCGGCCGAAGGCGTCGACTACATGACCTCCTCGTCGGTGTTGGGGACCTCTACGATCCAGGTCTACATCAAGCTGAACTTCGACCCGAACCAGGCGCTGACCGAAGTGCTCGCCAAGGTCAATTCGGTCAAATATTTGATCCCGAAGGAATCCAACGACCCGGTCGTCACCAAGACCACCGGCCAGACCACGGCGGTGATGTATCTCGGCTTCTCCAGCGAGGAACTCACGGGATCGGCGATCTCGGACTATCTGACGCGCGTCGTGCAGCCGGTGCTGTCGACCGTCGATGGCGTGGCGTCGGCCGACATCCTGGGTGGTCAGACTTTTGCGATGCGGCTGTGGCTCGATCCGGTGCGGATGGCAGGCCGCGGCGTGTCGCCGAACGACGTCGCGGCCGCCATCGCCGCCAACAATTTCCAGGCGGCTGCCGGCCAGGCCAAGGGCTATTTCATCGTTTCCAACGTCTCGACCAACACCGATTTGAGGAATCTCGATCAGTTCAAGCGCATGATCGTCAAGTCCAAGGACGGCGGTTTCGTGCGGGTCGAGGACATCGCGACCGTCGAGCTTGCCGCCCAGAGCACGGACGCGAGCGTCGCCTTCAATGGCGAGCACGCGATCTTCATCGGCGTGCAGGCGACGCCGCAGGGCAACCCGCTGACGCTGGTGAAGGGGGTGCGCGCGCTGTTTCCGGAACTCGAGCGCAACCTGCCGCCCTCGATGAAGATGAAGGTGGCCTACGATTCCACAAAATTCATCCAGTCGTCGATCGATGAAGTCGAGAAGACGCTCGGCGAAGCCGTGCTGATCGTCGTCGTCGTGATCTTCCTGTTCCTGGCCTCGTTCCGCTCCGTCGTGATCCCCGTCGTCACCATTCCGCTGTCGCTGATCGGCGTTTGCACGCTGATGCTGATGATGGGATTTTCCTTCAATCTCCTGACGCTGCTGGCCATGGTGCTCGCGATCGGCCTCGTCGTCGACGACGCCATCGTGGTGGTCGAGAACATCCACCGCCATCTGGAACAGGGCAAGCCGCCGGTGCAGGCCTCGCTGCAGGGCGCCCGCGAGATCGTAGGCCCCGTCATCTCGATGACGATTACGCTCGCGGCCGTCTATGCGCCGATCGGTTTCCTCGGCGGCTTGACGGGTTCGCTGTTCCGCGAATTCGCCTTCACGCTGGCGGGCTCGGTGATCGTGTCCGGCGTGATCGCGCTGACGCTGTCGCCGATGATGTGCTCGGTGTTCCTCAAGAGCGCGGAAGAGGGACGCTTCGCCAAGATCGTCGGCAAGGTGTTCGGCGCGACGACGCGCTGGTACGGCAGGCAGCTCGACCGCTCGCTGGACTATCGCCCCATTACCGGGCTGTTCGCGCTGACCATCCTCGGCCTGGTCGGCTTCCTCTATTTGCACACCTCGAAGGAGCTGGCGCCGGAAGAGGATCAGGGCATCGTGTTCTCGGTGATCAAGGGGCCGAAATACGCCAACATCGACTACCTCAACTTCTACGGCGAAAAGCTCGACAAGGTGTTTTCGAGCTTCCCCGAAACCGACCTGCGCTTCGCGCTCAACGGCATCAACGGCCCGCAGAACGGCATCGCCGGCATGCTGCTCAAGCCGTGGGACGAACGAAAGCGCTCGTCGATCGCGCTGAAGCCGTTGGTGCAGGCGCAGCTCGGCAAGATCGAAGGCGTCAACGCATTTGCCTTCAACCTGCCGCCGCTGCCGGGCGGCCCCGGCGGCTTGCCGGTGCAGATGGTGATCAACTCGACCAGCGGCTTTCCGGCGATCTATGAGCAGATGACCAAGCTGAAAGACGCCGCGCGCAAGAGCGGTCTGTTCATCGTCACCGACAGCGACCTCGAGTTCAACCAGCCGATGGTGCGGGTCAAGATCGACCGCTCCAAGGCGAGCGATCTCGGCATCACCATGCAGACGATCGGCAGCACGCTCGCGACCTTGCTCGGCGGCAATTATGTGAACCGCTTCAACCTCGAAGGCCGTTCCTATCAAGTGATCCCTCAGGTGCCGCGCGGCATGCGGCTGTCACCGGAATCGCTCGGCGCCTATTACCTGCCGACCTCGACCGGCCAGCAGGTGCCGCTGTCGACCGTGGTGTCGATCGAGACCGGTACCGACCCGAACGCGCTGACCCACTACAACCAGCTCAACTCGGCGACCTTCCAGGCGGTGCCGATGCCCGGCGTGACCGTCGGCCAGGCGGTCGACTTCCTCGAGGGTGAGGCGAAAAAGATGCCGTCCGGCTTCAGCCACGACTATCTCGCGGATTCGCGCCAATACGTTCAGGAAGGCAATCAGCTCGCGATCACCTTCGGTTTCGCGCTGATCATCATCTTCCTCGTGCTGGCGGCGCAGTTCGAAAGCCTGCGCGACCCGCTGGTCATCATGATCAGCGTGCCGATGGCGATCGTCGGCGCCTTGATCCCGCTGTTCTTCGGCATGGCGACGATGAACATCTACACCCAGGTGGGATTGCTGACCTTGGTCGGCCTGATCAGCAAGCACGGCATTCTGATGGTCGAGTTCGCCAACGAGCTGCAACTCAACGAGGGGCTTGACCGCCGCTCCGCCATCGAAATGGCGGCGCGGGTCCGGCTGCGTCCGATCCTGATGACGACGGCGGCGATGGTCACGGGGCTGCTGCCGCTGTTGACCGCCACGGGAGCGGGGGCGGCAAGTCGCTTCTCGATCGGGCTTGTGGTGGTTGCCGGCATGTCGATCGGCACGCTGTTCACGCTGTTCGTGCTGCCCGCGGTCTATGTGGCGATCGCCACCGATCACCGCGCCAAGGCAAGTTCGGAGCGGACCAAGGAGATCGCGGACTTCGATCTTGGTTCGAGGGCGATGAAGCCAACCTGACCCATGGATTGATGGGTTTTTTGAACGGCGGCCGCCTCAATCGCGGCCGCCGTTTCGCTCTACCCTGAATGTTCCTGCCGCACTGCGGCAAGAGACAAGTTCCCGCCTTCTTGCTAAAACAGCGGCGATGAGCATTTCCCTGCACCCCGATACGGCGCAAGGGCGGACGCTGGCGGCCGCACCCGCGGCCGAGGCGGCGCCGAGGACTGTCTCATCGGGCACGAAGATCCGCAGCCGGCTGTTTGCCAAATATGTCGCGCTGTTCGTCGCCGTGGTCGGCGTGGCACTGGCATCGAACGGGATTTTCGAGGTTTTCTTCTATTATCGCGAGCACAAGGCAGCCCTGATCCGCATCCAGCACGAGCAGGCGGTGGCGGCGGCGGCCAAGATCAGCCAGTTCATCAAGGAAATCGAGAGCCAGCTCGGCTGGACCACGCAGTTGCCGTGGTCGGCCGGCTCGATCGAGCAGCGCCGGTTCGACGCATTGCGGCTGCTGCGTCAGGTGCCGGCCATCACCGAATTGGCGCAGGTCGATTCCACCGGCAAGGAGCGGCTGCGCGTCTCCCGTCTTGCCATGGACGTCGTCGATTCAGGACTCGACTTGTCCGGCGATCCGAAATTCACCGAAGCCGTCGCCCACAAGGTCTATTACGGGCCGGTGTATTTCCGCAGGGAGTCCGAGCCCTACATGACCTTGGCGCTGGCCGGCACCCGCAAGGATGCCGGCGTCAGCATTGCGGAAGTCAATCTCAAGCTGATCTGGGACGTGGTGTCCCAGATCAAGGTCGGCGAACACGGGCACGCCTATGTGGTCGGCGCGCAGGGCCGCCTGATTGCCCATCCCGACATCAGCCTGGTGCTGCGCAATACCGACATGTCAAAACTCGTGCAGGTGCAGGCGGCGCAGGCCGGCGCCGACATGGAGTCGCTGCAGGGCGCGCGGAACATTCAGGGGCAGGAGGTGCTGACGGCTTCCGCGCCGATCCTGCCCTTGCGCTGGACCATGTTCGTCGAATTACCGGTCGAGGAGGCCTATGCCTCGCTCTACGCCGCGCTGCAGCGCCTCGCCATCGTGCTGGCGGCGGCGTCGATCTTCGCGGTGCTGGCGGGGATATTTTTGGCGCGGCGCATGGTCGGCCCGATCCAGGCGTTGCGCGCCGGAGCAGAGCGCATCGGCGGCGGCGATTTCACCCAGCGCATTTCGATTCCGACCGGCGACGAACTGGAAGGTCTTGCCGACCAGTTCAACGACATGGGCGCGCGCTTGCAGGAATCCTATGCGGATTTGGAGAAGAAAGTTGAGACGCGGACGGCCGAACTGACCGAGTCGCTCGAGCAGCAGACCGCAACAGCAGAAATTCTCTCGTCGATCAGCGCTTCGATGACCGATACGAAACCGGTGTTCGACGCCATCGTCCGCAATCTGCGCCGACTGTTCGGCACACGCTTTGCCGTGCTTCAGACGCTGCGTGACGACGGCATGGTCGAAATGCCGGCCGTGGATGGCGACCCCGGCTTTGAAAAATTGATTGACCGATATCCGCGACCGCTTTCCGACGACACCGTCGGAGGCTTGGCGATGCTGTCCAGGCACCCGGTCCAGTACTCTCCCGTTCTTGGCAATCCGGCCACCCCTGTCACGACGCAGCAATTTGCACGTGATTTCGGCTTCGATTCGGTGATCTTCACACCGATGCTGCTGCGCGACAGGGTGATCGGTGCCATTGGTGTTGCCCGCCGGGAGGCGGCCCCCTTCGACGAGAAGCAGATCGCGCTGATCGGGTCCTTCGCCAACCAGGCCGTGATCGCCATCGAGAATACGCGATTGCTGAAGGAGCTGCGCGCGCGCACCGACGATCTGAGCGAGTCGCTGGAGCAGCAGACCGCGACCTCGGAGGTGCTCAAGGTCATCAGCAGCTCACCGGGCGAGCTTGACCCCGTTTTCCAGACCATGCTGGCGAATGCGACCCGCATCTGCGAGGCCAACTTCGGCATGATGTACCGTTACGATCACGGTGCGTTTCACCCAGCGGCATTGCTTAACGTGCCGCCGGCACTTGCCAAATACGTTGCGGATCGCGGCTCGTTTCTGCCGCCGCCGGGAACTCCTCTCGATCGTCTCTTTCGGACAAGAGAAATAATCTACATCGCTGACGGGACCGCGGAATCGAATCCTGGCGTGCCAGCCAGACTTGGCGGCGCACGCTCCCTTGTCGGCGTGCCGATGCTCAAGGAGAATGAACTGGTCGGTGCGATCATCATCTACCGGCAGGAGGTCCGGCCGTTCACCGACAAGCAAGTCGAGCTGGTAAGAAGTTTCGCAAGCCAGGCCGTCATCGCCATCGAGAACACCCGACTGCTGAACGAATTGCGCGCGCGCACCGACGATCTGAGCGAGTCGCTGGAACAGCAAACCGCGACCTCGGAGGTTTTGGAAATCATCAGTTCCTCGGCCGGCGAGCTGGAGCCGGTATTCCAGAAAATGCTGGAGAACGCCACGCGAGTCTGCGGGGCGAAATTTGGTGTCATGGGCCTTTTCGAGGGAGACACCTTCCGGCGGGTCGCGGTTCACAACCTTCCGCCCACGTTCGCTGAGATGCAGCGCGTTGACGCGTGGCGGCCCAACCCCGAAGGCGGCCTTGGCACTGTTGCCAGAACCAAACAGGTGGCTCACATCGACGATCTCCGGACGTCCGGCCCGTACGTCCAGGGCGACCAAATGACTCGCATACTGTCCGATCTCGCTGGAGCCCGGACACTTGTCGTCGTGCCGATGCTCAAGGAAGGCGAATTGATCGGCGCAATTTCCATCTTCCGCCAGGAGGTCAAGCCGTTCACGGACAAGCAGATTGCGCTGGTCAGCAATTTTGCCAATCAGGCCGTGATTGCGATCGAGAACACCCGCCTGCTCAACGAGTTGCGTGAACGCACCACGGAATTGTCCCGGTCGCTCGAGGATTTGCGCACCGCGCAGGACCGCCTGGTGCAGACCGAAAAACTCGCTTCCCTCGGTCAGCTCACCGCCGGCATCGCCCACGAAATCAAGAACCCGCTGAATTTCGTCAATAATTTCTCGGCCGTTTCAGTCGAGCTGATCGACGAGATGAACGAGGTGTTCAAGGACTTAAAGCTCGACGGCAAGAAGCGGGAGGAGATCGACGAGCTCGCCCATATGCTGAAAGGCAATCTCGAAAAGGTGGTGCAGCACGGCAAGCGCGCCGATTCGATCGTCAAGAACATGCTGCTGCATTCGCGCGAAGGTGCCGGCGAGCACCGCCCGGCCGATATCAACGCCATCGTCGAGGAGAGCCTCAATCTCGCCTATCACGGCGCGCGCGCCGAAAAATCCGGCTTCAACATCACGCTCAAGCGCGACCTCGATCCAAAGGCCGGCATGATCGACCTCTATCCGCAGGAGATCACCCGCGTCCTCCTCAATTTGATCTCGAACGGCTTTTACGCCGCCACCAAGCGCAAGGAGGCCGGCGTCGACGGCTTTGAGCCGACCTTGAGCGCGGCCACAAAAAACCTCGGCAATTCAGTCGAGATCCGGATTCGCGACAACGGCACCGGCATTCCTTCCGAAGTGAAGGAAAAAATGTTCAATCCGTTCTTCACCACCAAGCCGGCCGGCGAGGGGACCGGATTGGGGTTGTCGATGAGCCACGACATCGTGGTGAAACAACATGGCGGCAAGATCGACGTAAATACGGAGGCCGGCTCATTTACCGAATTCATTATTACGCTGCCACGGACCATGGCGGCACGCGCAAATGCGGGAGGCGTCAATTGAGCGTTTACATATTGGTCGTCGATGACGAGCCCGACGTGGAAGCCCTGTTCCGGCAGCAGTTTCGGCGCGACCTGAAATCCGGACGCTTCCTGATGGAGTTTGCACCCTCGGCGCCGGCGGCGCTGGTCCGCGCGGCGGAAAGCCGCGAGCCGTCGCTGATCCTGATTTTGTCCGACATCAACATGCCCGGCATGAGCGGGCTCGAGATGCTGCCGAAGGTGCGCGCGGAGCGGCCCGACGTCCCCGTGATCATGATCACCGCCTATGGCGATGCGGAGACGCGGCGCAAGGCCATCGAAAAGGGCGCGGAGGGCCTTTTGACCAAACCGATCGATTTCGCGCTGCTGCGCCAGGAGATCGATACCAGGCTCGGACAAGCCGCATGACGACTGCGACGATCCTCTTTGTCGACGACGAGCCGGATCTGGAGGCGCTGGTCCTGCAGAAATTCCGCAGGCAGATACGCGACGGCACCGTGAGCTTTGTGTTCGCCCGTGATGGCCTCGAAGCGCTGCAGTCGATCGCGCAGCATCCCGATGTCGACATGGTGGTGTCCGACATCAACATGCCGCGGATGGACGGGTTGTCGCTGCTCGCGAGGCTGCAGGAGGCTGACGACAAGAAATCGACCATCATCGTCTCGGCCTATGGCGACATGAGCAACATCCGCACCGCGATGAATCGCGGCGCGTTCGATTTCCTGACCAAGCCGATCGACTTCGGCGACCTTGAGATGACCATCGACAAGACCATCCGTCATGTCGAGATGATGCGCGAGGCGCGCCGCCGTCAGGCCGAGGCCGAACGGGCGCATGCGTCGCTGTCGCGGTACTTCTCGCCGCAGATCGCCTCCCGCCTTGCCGCCGTCGGCGAGGCCGATGGCATGGCGGTGCATTGGCGCGAGGTGGCGACCATCTTCACCGACATTACGAATTTTACGTCGCTGGTGGAAACCGCAACAGCGGAAGTGCTGGGCGAGTTGCTCAACGAATATGTCGGCGGCATGACCGACGTCGTGTTCGCCCAGGAAGGAACGGTTGCCAAGATCATCGGCGACGCCATTCAGGTTCTGTTCAATGCGCCCGACGAGCAGCCGGATTATGCGGCGCGCGCCATCGCCTGCGCGCACGATCTCGATATTTGGGCCGAGGCGTTTCGTGAGCGCTGGAAAACCAGGGGCGTCAGTTTCGGCGTGACCCGGATCGGCGTTCATGCGGGTCCGGCGCTGGTCGGCAATTTTGGCGGCAGCCGCTTCTTCGACTACACCGCCTACGGCGACACCATCAACATCGCGGCGCGGCTCGAGGCCGCCAACAAGTTCTTGGGCACTCGCATCTGCGTCAGCGCCACGATCGCGAAGGCCGCGGAAAATTTCAAGGGGCGGCCGATCGGCGATCTGATGCTGCGCGGGCGCAGCGAGCCGCTTCGCGCCTTTGAGCCGTTGCGCGCCGAGGTTTTTGCCGCGCCGGCGATGAGTCAATATTCGGAAGCCTTTGCCAAGCTGGAAGCCGGCGACGCCGCGGCGATGCCGGCCTTCGCCGCGCTGGTGGGCTCGCATGCCGACGACCCGCTTGCCGGATTCCACCTCAGGCGGCTGCTCAACGGCGCCAAGGGCGTCCGCATGCAACTGGAATAACCTCGCGACAAACGCGGAACGCGTTTGCGCGGAGATCCGAAAAGGGACTTTAGATGACGCGCGATTTCGCACCCGGCAACTACCGATACATTCCGGCGGTGTTTCAATATTCGAGCGGTGTTGCGGCCTTGCCCGGCTACGAGATCGAGCGGGTGCGTTTCGACAAATGGTTGCCGCTTGCCGAGGGCTTTGCGCAAGCTAAGAAATATATCCAAGCTGCGGGCGGGCCGCTGACTTCCTTCTGCGCCTGCGAGCTGCGCTCGCCCGCGGCGTTCACCGAAGACGGGTTTCTGAAATTCAACCAGCACTACGTCAAGACATTAGCGGAATGGGGTCTGTTCGACGGCACCGCCAATCCGGTCGCGCGCAGCAACGTCTGCCCCGAGATTGATCCGCCGTCCGAGCCGTCATTCTACGCCTTCTCGTTCACGCGCCCGAGCCAGAGCAAGACGCCGAGTTTTGTCATCGCCGGCAGCGCCGAAGCGCGCGAGGGAGGGGCAACCTATTCCGAGCGCACCGTGCGCTATCGCGACCTCAGCCCTGACGGCCTGAAGGAGAAAGTGGGTTTCGTGGTCGGCGCCATGGAAGGCCGCATGGGTGAGTTCGGCTTTGGCTGGAAAGACGCGACGGCGGTCCAGGCCTACACCGTGCACGACTTTCATCCCGCCTTTGCCGAGACGCTGGTCCGCCGCGGCACCGCGCGTTCGGGCCTGACCTGGCATTTCGCACGCCCGCCGGTGATCGACCTCGAATACGAGATGGATTGCCGGCGGGTGTTGCGGGAAGTGGTCATCTAAAGCCAGATCGCATTTTCGTCATTGCGAGCGCAGCGAAGCAATCCATCTCGCGGCATAACGGAAGGATGGATTGCTTCGTCGCTTCGCTCCTCGCAATGACGCTCTCTGGGGCCTCGTGGTTCGAGACGCGCGGCGTTGCCGCGCTCCTCACCATGAGGGTCTAAGACCTCATCCTGAGGAGGCGCGAAGCGCCGTCTCGAAGGATGAAGCCACCGAACTGGAAAGTACTACCGCTCCCTTGGATCGAGCGCGTCGCGCAGGCCGTCGCCGACCAGATTGAGCGACAGCACCACGAGGAAGATCGCCAATCCCGGCCATATCGCCATCCACGGCGCATTGGTGAGAAATCGCTGCGCGGCGTTGAGCATGCTGCCCCAGGATGGCGCCGGCGGCTGCTGTCCCAGACCTAGAAACGACAGCGCGGCCTCGGCGATGATGGCGGCCGCAATCGACAATGTCGCCTGTACCAAGAGTGCCGGCATGATATTCGGCAAAATGTGGAACAGCGCGATCCGCCAGCGCGGATTGCCGATGGCGCGCGCGGCCTCGACATAGTCTTCGACCTTGACGCTCATGACCTGGCCGCGGGTCAGCCGAACCAAGACCGGAGTTGCGGAAATGCCGATCGCGATCATGGCATTGCCAAGACTCGGCCCGAGAAATGCCGCCAGCGCAATGGCGAGGATCAGGAACGGGCAGGCCAGCATGGCGTCAGTGATCCGGCTGATCAGCGCGTCGATGAAGCCGCCGCGATAGCCCGCGAGCATGCCGAGCGGCACCCCGATGCCAAGTGCGATGGTGACCGAGATCGCGCCCGCAAGCAGCGATGCACGGGCGCCATAGATCACGCGGGCCAAAATGTCGCGGCCGAGATCGTCGGTGCCGAACCAGTGCAGTGACGAGGGCGCCCTTCGTACCAGCGACCAGCTCGTCGCGATCGGATCATAGGGGACAATAAGGGGCGCGAACGCCGCAAGCAGGATGAACGCGACAATCACGACAAGGCCGGCCACCGCGCCTTTGCGCTTGAACAGCCGCCGCTGCGCGCGCCGCGCTGGACTTTCCAGCGCTTCGTCGAGATCTACACCCGGGATGGACGTGAGCGCGGCGTCGGTCATGCGGTTCACGCCCTCAGCCGCGGGTTGACGAGGATGTAGGCGATATCGGCAATCAGATTGAGCGCGATGTAGATCGTCGCGGTCACCAGCACGACGCCCTGCACAACGGCATAGTCGCGGTTGAACACGGCATCGACGATCAATTTGCCGAAGCCTGGAATGGAGAAAATCTGCTCGGTCAGCACCGCGCCCGATAGCAACGTTCCAAGTTCGAGCGCTCCCAACGTGATCACCGGCGTCAGCGCGTTGCGCATCGCGTGCTTGAGGATGACCGAGCGCTCGGAAAGACCTTTGGCGCGGGCGGTGCGAACATAATCGCTGCCCAGCACCTGCAGCATGGCGCTGCGGGTATGCCGCATCAGGATCGCCGCGATCGCGTTGCCGAGCACGAAGGCCGGCATGATGGTGGAGGCAAGGCTCGTGCGCCAGTCTTCAAAGAGGGGAACATAGCCCGACGCCGGCAGCCAGCCGAGCTTGATCGAGAACAGGAAGATCAGCAAGATGCCGAGCCAGAAATTCGGCGTCGAAATCCCCCACAGCGCGAACAGGTTCGCGCCATAGTCCCAGGCGGTGCCTTTCTTGACCGCGGAAACGATCCCCGCGGGAATGCCGATCAGAAGGGCAATCAGGATCGCCATCGAAGCGAGTTGCATCGTCACCGGCAGCTTTTGCCCGATCAGGCTCAAGACCGGCGCCTTGACGCGAAGCGACTCGCCGAAGTCGCCGGACAGCACCCCCTTGACCCAGTAGAGGTATTGCACCGGGATCGGCCGATCGAGCCGGTATTGCTGCCGGATTTGTTCGATGACGGCGGGGTCGCGCTCCTCGCCCGCCATCACCAGCGCAGGGTCGCCCGGCAAGAGATGCTGCAGCGAGAAGATCAGGATCGACACGAAGAAAAGTGTCGGGATCAGTTGTAGGATACGCTTGCTGAGAAAATTCAGCATGGGCTTACTCGTGTCCCGGGCGCGGCGCATCGCGAAGCGTTGCGCCGCAGAACCGGGACCCAGTCCGGACGGGCGGTGGCTCCCGGCTCTGCGGAGCAGCGTAAGAACGCTGCACCGCGTCCGGGACAAGAGAGCGGCATGGCCGCACTCACTTCAACTTCAGCCCGACGACGCGTACGAGGCCGTCCGGCATCTGCCGGTAGCCCTCAAGCCTGGTCGTGTGCGCGATGAGAATCTTGCGGTGATAGAGATAGATGATCGGCTCGTCGTTGAGCACGTTCTTGGTCAGCTTCTCATAGATCGCCTCGCGTTGCGCCGAATCGCTAGTCAGCCGCGCGTCTTCCATCGCCTTGTCGGCTTCCGGGTTGGAATAGCCGCCGTCGTTCTGCGGCGCCTTGCTGTGCAGGAAGACGTAGGAATTGCCGTCGGGATCGATCCGGCCGCTCCAGCCGATCAGGAAAGCCTGGAATTCGCCGGCCTGGGCTTGCTTGAACGATGTTGCAAACTCGATGAGGCGGATTTTGAGGTCGAAACCTGCTTCCGCCGCCATCGACTGTAGGACCTGGGCGACGGCCTCGTTCTCCGCGCCCTTCGGCACCATGAGATCGACGCTGACGGGCAGCGTCGCACCGGATTCTTTCATCAGCGCCTTGGCTTTGGCGATGTCGCGCGGCTGAACCGGAAACGCCTTTTGATAATAGGGATGCACCGGGCTGACCCACTGATTGCCCGGCATGAATTCGCCGTTGAACACGACCTGGTTGATCGCTTCGCGGTCGATCGACAAATCGAGCGCATGGCGTACTTTTTCCGACTGGCTGAGCGGACCCTTGTTCTTGTCGTTGGCGATGTTGATGGTGAGGCCGAAGTAGCCGATCTCGGGCGCGGTCGACAGGACGAGCCTGGAATCAGCACGGACGTCCTTGATGTCGGTTGCGAGCACGCGCTCGATCAGGTCGAGCCCGCCGGATTTCAGGTTGGCGAGCCGGACCGTGGCATCGACAATCGGCAGGAACACCACGCGATCGATGAAGACATTTTCCTTGTTCCAGTAGTCGGCGAATTTCTCGAATACCATGCGGTCCTGCTGCACGCGTTCGACGAATTTATAAGGGCCCGCACACACCGGATGCAGGCCGAACTTGTCGCCTTCTTCTTTCGCCGCCTTTGGCGAGACCATCATGCCGGAGCGATCGGTGAGCTGCGTGATCAGCGGTGCGAAAGGTGTCTTGAGCACCAGTTTGATCGTCAGCGGATCGACGACCTCGACATGGTCGACGCTCGCAAGCTCTGACTTGCGGAACGAGGTCGGCAACGTCATATGGCGTTCGATCGAGAATTTGGCAGCCTCGGCGTCGAGCGGTTCGCCGTCGTGGAATTTGACGCCAGGCCTGAGCTTGATTGTCACTTCCTTGCCGTCGGCCGAAGTTTCATGGGACAGCGCAAGCTGCGGCACGATGTTGAGCTTTTCGTCGATGTCGAACAATTTGTCGCAGAACGCAGCAAACACGATGCGGCCGACATAGGTGCGCGCCATGGTCGGATCGAGGATATCGGGGTCTTCGGCAAGCCCGATGCGCAAGGTGGTCTGGGCGATCGCGCCCGTTCCCAAAGCCAGCACCAAAGCGGCTGTCGCTACCGCCAAACGCAGGATATTCATCGTACTCGTCCCCCTATTCGCCAATTCGTACCGCCGTCGGTGTCTTTCCGGCCATATCAAACCCCAGCCGCTGCCTGTCCTTGCTCGAGGTCGCCGAACGCGGCGACCAACTTCTCCAGCGCCGGCGAAAAGCCGCCGTCCAACGGAACGATGGTCTCCGCCGCCGGCAATTCCGCCGTTCGGTGACAGGCGGTAGCATGCCGCGTGCCATCTGCCAGCAGTTCGGGCGGCTCGATGCGGCAGCGCGGAATCGCATAGGGACAACGCGTATGGAAACGGCAGCCTGACGGCGGATTGAGCGCGCTCGGCATCTCCCCTTGCAGCAATATGCGGCTGCGCTTTGCCTGCGGTTTAGGCACGGGGATCGCGGACAACAGGGCGCGGCTATAGGGGTGATGTGGTGCTGCGAACAGCGATTGCGTGTCCGCGATCTCGACGATGTTGCCGAAATTCATCACCGCCACGCGATCAGCGATATGTCTTACCACCGCAAGATCATGCGAGACGAAGATATAGGCAAGCCCCAGCCGCTCTTGCAGGTCGCGCAACAGGTTCAGGATCTGCGAGCGGATCGACACATCAAGCGCGGAGACCGGCTCGTCACAGACGATGAGCTTCGGCTCGACCGCCAGCGCCCGGGCAATCGCGACGCGCTGGCGCTGGCCGCCCGAGAACTCGTGGCTGTAGCGCTGCGCGAAACGCGGCTCGAGCCCGACCAGGCGCAGCAATTGCTCGACGCGCTCGCGGCGGCCCGCGGATGGCACGAGGTCGTGCAGCGCCAACGGCTCGCTCAGGATCTGGCCGACCGTCATGCGCGGGTTGAGCGAGGCATAGGGGTCCTGGAAGATGATCTGCGCCTTGCGGCGGAAGGCGCGCAAATGGTTGGCGTCGAGCGCGAGCAGATCGCGGCCCTCGAAGCGGATGCCGCCCGAATCCGGCTCGATCAGCCGCAGCACCAGCCGGCTCAACGTCGACTTGCCGCAACCGGATTCGCCGACCAGCGCCAGCGTCTTGCCGGCGTCGACGCTAAAACTCACCCCGTCGACCGCCTTGATGAAGGCCTTCGGCCGGCCGAGCAGCGAACGTTCGGCGACGAAATGCTTGACGAGATTTTGCACTTCAAGCAGCGCGGTCACGTTCTACCCCCATCGTGTCCCGGGCGCTGCGCAGCGTGCAACGATGCGCTGCAGAACCGGGACCCACGCTTCACCGGAGCGATACCGGGCCCCGGTGCAGCGGCGCAACACTGCGCTGCGCTTGTGCTGCACCGCGCCCGGGGCACGAGGAGGGACAGCGCGGCCATCACGATACCAGCCTCTCCAGCGGCGTCTTGATGCAACGCGACCAGCGGCCGGGGCCAAGCGCGGCCAGCGGTGGTGGTGCTTTGAGGCAAGCTTCGCCGACAAACGGGCAGCGCGCGGCAAAGCGGCAGCCGGAGGGCAACTTCGCCATGTTCGGCACCATGCCCTGGATCGTCGCAAGATGGGAGGCCCGGCGATCGAGCCGCGGGATCGAGCCAAGCAGGCCGACGGTGTAGGGATGCTGAGGGGAAGCGAACAACTCCTCGACGCCCGCGCGCTCGACGATCTCGCCGGCATACATCACGGCGACTTCGTCACAGACCTCGGCGACGATGCCGAGATCATGGGTGATCAGAATGATCGCCGCGCCGCTCGCGGCCTTCAGTTCGTGCATCAAATTAAGGATCTGCGCCTGCAAGGTGACATCGAGCGCCGTGGTCGGTTCGTCCGCGATCAGCAGCTTTGGATCGCAGGCGAGCGCCATCGCGATCATCACGCGCTGGCGCATGCCGCCCGAGAGCTTGTGCGGATATTCGTCGATGCGCCGCTCCGGTGAGGGGATGTGAACGCGCCGCAAGAGTTCGATCGCGCGCGCCCGCGCGCCGCCGCGCGATCCGCCGCGATGGCACAGAATGGTCTCGATGATCTGGTCGCCGATCGTAAAGCTCGGATTGAGCGAGGTCATCGGTTCCTGAAAGATCATCGCCAGACGGTTGCCGCGCAGCTCGCGCAGCGTCTGGTCGGTTGTTTGCAGCAGGTCGAAACCGTCAAACCGGATCGAGCCGCCGACCTCGGCGCTTTGTTTCGGCAACAGGCCCATGATTGCGAGCGAGGTGACGCTCTTGCCGCAGCCGGATTCGCCGACCAGCCCCAGCGTCGCGCCATTGGCGACAGAAAGGTCGACCCGGTCGACGGCGTGGGTGGTGCGGCCGTCATCGCCATGGAACAGCACGCGCAGGCCTTCGATTTCGATCAGCGGCGCCGCGCTCATCGTTGGCCCGCAATCGCGGCTTCGATGCCGGCGTCGATGGCCGCGCGATCGGTGATCCCGGCCGGGTTTTTACGTGTCGGCAGGAAGTTCTTGAAATGCACCCAGCGCTCGCGGCTCACCTGTTCGAGCCGCTCCAGCTCGGCCAGCGGATCGGTGTGGTCGTCGACGCGCAGGTCGAGGTCGGACCACTCCTCGCTGCCGTGGATCAGAAGTGCTGCCGACTGTTTGCCGCGCTTGTCGCCGCCGGCTTTTTCGCCCGCGCGCATCGCCGCGATCAGGCGCCGCGCGAACGGCGGCGCCGCGTTCGCGGCATAAGCCTGGGCGGTATCATCGAGCACCGCCGCACCCGTCAGCATGTTGCCGGCAATCGAAAAGCCGTTGCCCTCGATATGCCCACACCATTCGACGCATTCGCTGCCGGTGTGGGCAGCGATCCGGCCGCTCGCATCCATGACGTGAAGCTGCCGGCTCTCGCGGCCGCTATCGGCTGATATCAGCGCGTCCACGATCTCGCGCGGACTCCTGCCTTCGCGCAAGAGTTTTACGCCGTCGATGCCGTAATAGGGATTGACCAAGGCCTGCGTCGCGATGGCGCCAAGACGAGCGGCGATATGCGGCACCCGCGCGCCGACCGCGAAAAACTTTGTCGCGACCGCGATGCCGATCTGGCCAGTAGCGCTGTCGCGGGCGATGATCGACCAGGTCATCTATCGTCCGGCCGCGTAGCCTTGCATGCCCCGGGGATTGGCGGCGGCGCGACGGCGTCGGCCGATCCTGGAGGCAGCGGTGAGGCGGCCTTCCGACCAGTCGGGTCCGGTCTCGACGACATGGCCGCGGCGTTGCAAATTATCGATCGTTCCCTTCGGCACGCGGTTCTCGACCACGAGCACGCCGGGCCGCGCCGTGCGCGGCCAGAACGAGATCGGGAAATGCTCCGAATGCCACGCCGGCGCGTCGATCGCTTCCTGCAGATTCAGCTTGGCGTGGACGTGCCGCAGGAAGAATTGCGTGGTCCATTGGTCCTGCTGGTCGCCGCCGGGCGATCCCCAGGCGAGATACGGCTCGCCGTCGCGCAGCGCGATCGTCGGCGAAAGCGTGGTGCGCGGACGCTTGCCCGGCGCCAGCGCAGCCGGATGATCTTGTTCCAGCCAGAACATCTGCGCACGGCTGCCAAGGCAGAAGCCGAGTTCGGGAATCACGGGCGACGATTGCAGCCAGCCGCCGGACGGCGTGGCAGAGACCATGTTGCCGGCCTGGTCGATGATGTCGAAATGCACGGTATCGCCGCGCACCTCGCCGAAACGCCCGACCGTCGGTTCGCCCGCGCCCATGGCGCCGACGGCTTCGCGGTTGCCCTCCGCGCGGCGCAGCTTGACGACCGCTCCAAAACCCTCGACCGAGCCCGGAATGAAATCGAGCGAGGCTTTTTCCGTGATCAGCTTGCGGCGCTCGTCGTTGTAGGCATCCGACAGCAGGGTGGCGATCGGGATTTCGGAAAAGCTCGGGTCGCCATAAAACTTCTCGCGATCGGCATAGGCGAGTTTGGCGCATTCGACCTGCAGGTGAATGAATTCGGGACCCGCGGGATCGAGCCCGTCGAGCGCAAAACCCTTCAACAGCGCCAGCTGCTGCAGCATCACCGGGCCCTGGCTCCAGACGCCGGCCTTGCAGACGGTGTAGCGGCCGTAATCGTACGTCAGCGGTGCTTCGATCGTTGGCTGCCAGCGCGCCATGTCGTCGGCGCTTAGCACGCCCTTATGCGGCGAGCCCGAGACGTCCATCACCTCCTGGGTCCGGCAGAATCTGTCGATCGCCTCCGCAACAAAACCCTGCGACCAGGTTTTTCGCGCGCGTTCGATTTGGGCGGCGCGATCGGCGCCCGCGCTCTCCGCCTCTTTCAGGATGCGGGCATAGGTTTCCGACAGCCGCTTGTTGGTGAACAGCGTACCGGGTTTTGGCACTTCGCCGTTCGGCAGATAGACGACAGCGGAGGTCGGCCAATGCATCCGGAACAATTGCTCGACGGTCTTGATCGTGGCGGAAGCGCGCTCGACCAGTGGATAGCCGTCGCAGGCGTAAGCGATCGCGGGCTCCAGCACATCGGATAGTCGCATCGTGCCGTAGTCGCGCAAGAGCAGCATCCAGGATTCGAACGTGCCGGGCACGCAGGCCGCGAGCAGGCCGGTGCCGGGCACCATCTCCAGGCCCTCGCTGCGATAGTGTGCGATGGTGGCGCGCGCCGGCGCGGGACCCTGGCCGCAAATCACCTGGGTAGCGCCGCGCCTCGTATCATGGACAAGGATCGGGACGTCGCCGCCGGGACCGTTGAGATGCGGCTCGACCACCTGCAGCGTGAAGGCGGTCGCGACAGCGGCATCAAAGGCGTTGCCGCCCTTTTCTAAAGTCGCCATCCCGACCGCGGTGGCGATCCAGTGGGTGGATGTCACGACGCCAAACGTGCCCTCGATTTCAGGCCTGGTCGTGAACGGATCGGGATTGATCTTGCTCATGGAGATCCATCGTCTTTCTCGCGCGATGTGGGCCGCACTTGATCACAGCCAGCCTGGTATGCCAACACGCGCCGCAGCATGTTTTTCTCGCACATCGCCGTGATTACGCAGGCGCTGGGGCCGTGTTGACCGCATGGCAGGCGACGCCGTCGATTAGCGCCGGAGCCTCGCGGCGACAGAGGTCGAAGGCCAGCGGGCAGCGCGGGTTGAAGGCGCAGCCGGGTGGGGGATCGATCGGATTGGGGATTTCGCCCTGGACCGGAATCCGCTGCCGGCCGGACATCGCCAGATCCGGCACCGCGCCCAAAAGCATCTTGGTATAGGGCATGCGGGGGGCAGCGAACAATTCGCGGCTTTCCGCGATCTCGACGATGCGGCCGAGATACATCACCCCGATCCGGTTCGCCATGTGCCGCACCACGGCAAGATTGTGGCTGATGAAGAGGTAGGTCAGGCCGAACTTGTCCTGCAGGTCGCGCATCAGATTGAGGATCTGCGCCTGCACGGAGACGTCGAGCGCCGAGGTCGGCTCGTCGCAGACGATGAATTCGGCTTCGGAGGCGAGCGCGCGCGCAATCGCGATCCGCTGCCGCTGTCCGCCGGAGAATTCGTGCGGATATTTCATGCCGTCGTCGGCGTGCAAGCCCACCAGGCTCAACAGCTCACCGACCCTGTCCTGAATGCTCTGCTCGCCCTGGATCAGGTCGAACGCGCGGATCGGCTCGGCCACGATGGCATCGACCCGGAAGCGCGGATTGAGGCTCGCGTAAGGGTCCTGAAAAACCATCTGGATGCGGCGGCGCAGAAGCTGGCGCGCCTGAGCCTGCCTGGGGTCGATCATCGATACGCCGTCGATCACGACTTCGCCTGAGCTCGGCGGCAACAGTCCGACCACCATCCGCGCCACCGTGGTTTTCCCCGAGCCGGATTCGCCGACCAGGGCAAAGGTCTCGCCCTTCCTGATATCGAAGGTCACGCCGTCCACCGCCTTCAAGGAATCCGGATGACCGCCTTCGAGCACGCGGTTGAGCCACGGTCTTGAGACGTCGAAGGCGCGGCGCAGCTGTCTCACCTCGACAAAGGGCGCCGCACTCATGCCGCGGTGTCCTTTGCGCTCGCGTCATAGAGGTGGCAGGCAACGGCCTGCGCACCGTGCCGGATCGGTTCCGGCCGTTCGACCCGGCAGCGGTCAAAGGCAAAGGCGCAACGCGGGTTGAACGGGCAGCCTGACGGGATCGCCGACAGCCGCGGCATCGAACCTGGAATCTGCACCAGCCGCTTGTCTTCGCCCGCAAGCGTCGGGATCGCGCCCATCAATCCCCTGGCGTAGGGATGCAGCGGGTTCTGGATCACGTCCTGCACCGGGCCGATTTCGGCGATGCGGCCGGAATACATCACCGCGACGCGGTCGGACGTCTCGGCGATCACCCCCATGTCGTGCGTCACCAGCATCACGGCGGTGCCGTGATCGCGGCCGAGACGTTTGATCAATGAGATGATCTGGGCTTGTACTGAGACGTCCAACGCCGTCGTGGGCTCGTCGGCGATGATCAGCTCGGGCTCGGCGCAGATCGCAAGCGCAATCACCACGCGCTGGCGCATGCCCCCGGAGAATTCGTGCGGATAGCCGTCGATGCGCTTTTCGGCTGCCGGGATTCCGACTTCGGCCAACAGCTCGATGGCGCGTTTTCGCGCGGCGGTTTCCGAAAGGTTGCTATGCGTCTTGATGGTCTCGATGATCTGGTCGCCGATCCGGTACAGCGGATTGAGGCTGGTGAGCGGATCCTGAAAGATCATGCCGATCCGCTTGCCCCTGATGCGGCGCATTTCCTCGGGCGGCAGGTTGTCGATTCGCAGGCCCGACAGAAGAATCTCGCCGCCCGAGATGCGGCCGGGCGGGTCGATCAGGCCGACGATCGCAAGGCCGGTGACGGATTTGCCGGCGCCGGATTCGCCGACCACGCCGAGCACTTCGCCCTTGGCGATATCGAACGACACGCCGTCGATGGCGCGCAGCGTCCCCCCGCGAGGCGCGAACTCCACCTGAAGATTACGCACGGAGAGAACGGGCCCGGTCATCGCAGCTTCGGATTAAGCGCATCGCGCAGCCAGTCGCCGAGCAGATTGATGAAGAGGATCAGCGCGGCCAGCGCGAGCCCCGGGAAGGCGACGATCCACCATTCGCCCGAAAACAGATAATTGTTGCCGATCCGGATCAGGGTACCGAGCGACGGCATGGTGTCGGGCATGCCGGAGCCTAGAAACGACAGCGTTGCCTCCGTGATGATCGCCAGCGCAAGATTGATGGTCGCGATCACCAGCACCGGCCCCATCGTGTTGGGCAGCACATGGCGCAGCATGATGACGCGTGCGGGCAGGCCGATCAGCCGAGCGGCCGCGACGTAATCCTTGTTCTTCTCGACCATGACCGAGCCGCGCACCGTGCGCGCATATTGCACCCAGAAGCTCAAGCCGATCGCGAACACCAGCACTGCCAGCATGCTCATGGCGTCGAGCCGGTTGCCGAACATGGATTTGGCGACGCCGTTGATGAGGAGCGCGATCAGGATCGCCGGGAAGGTGAGCTGCACATCGGCGATGCGCATGATCAGGCCATCGACCGCGCCGCCGACATAGCCCGCGATCAGCCCGAGCAGGATTCCGAGCGTGCCGGAGAACAGCACGCCGAGCACGCCTACGGTGAGCGAGATGCGCAAACCATACAGGATCGCCGAAAACACGTCGCGGCCCTGTTCGTCGGTGCCGAGCAGGAACGGGCTTTGGCCGTCTGCCGTCCACAGCGGCGCGATGCGCGAGTTCATCAGTTGCAGCTGCGCCGGGTCGAACGGGTTCTGCACCGCAAGCAGTGGCGCAAAGATCGCGAGCAGGAAAAACAGAATCGTTACCGCGGCCGCGACCATGGTGAGGCGGGAGCGACGGAATGAATAGAGCATGTCACTTTCGGCAAATCGTGCCAGCCAGCCCACCGGGACAACGCGCGTGCGCTGTGCGCTCGAACTGGCTTTGTGGGGGACGACGGCGTCGCTCATGGTTAGGCCGCGCGGCCGATGGTCGAGCGCAGGCGCGGATCGACCACGGTGTAGAGGATATCGACCAAGAAGTTGATGGTGACGAAGATCAGCGACACCATCAGCAAATAGGCCGCCATGATCGGGATATCGACATTTTGCACGGCTTGCACGAACAACAATCCCATCCCAGGCCACTGGAATACGGTCTCGGTGATGATCGCGAATGCAATTACCGAGCCAAACTGCAGGCCGGCCACAGTGATGACGGGAACCAGCGTGTTCTTGAGCGCGTGGCCGAAATGGATCGCGCGCGTCGTCAAGCCTCGCGCGCGGGCAAAGCGGATATAGTCGGTACGCAGCACCTCGAGCATCTCGGCACGCACCAGCCGCATGATGAGGGTCATCTGGAACAGGCCGAGCGTGACCGAAGGCATGATCAGCGCCTTCAACCCGGAGACCGTCAGTAGCCCCGTGGTCCACCAGCCGATCCGCACCACCTCGCCGCGGCCGAACGACGGCAGCCAACCCAGCACCACCGCGAACAGATAGATCAGGAGAATGCCGATCAGGAAGGTCGGCAGCGAGATTCCGATCAGCGAGATCGCCTGGAACGCGTTCGCAAGCAGCGTATCGCGCCGCAAGGCCGAATAGACGCCCATCAGGATGCCGAACACCATCGCAAGCACGGTGGCGCAGGTGGCGAGCTCCAGCGTCGCCGGCATCCGCTCCTTCAGCAGATCGGCGACCGGCTGGCGAAACTGGTAAGAGACGCCGAATTTGAACTGCGCGGCGTTGGCGAAATAGCGGGCGAACTGCACGGCAACGGGATCGTCGAGACCGAGGGATTGGCGGATCGCCGCGCGCTCGGCGGCCGAGGTGTCGATGGCAACCATCTGGTTGACGGGGTCGCCGGCAAAGCGGAACATCGAGAACGCGATGATGCCGACCGCGATCATGACCCCCATGGCCTGGATCGCCCGGCGAAGAGTGAAAGCGAGCATGTGATCCTTTCACTTCCTGTAAGTGTGGCGCGCGTCGTTGCGAACCGTAACCAAAGGTCCCGGAAGCGGGCCTCCCGGGACCTTTCGCATTCGGGCTGCTACTCCTGTTTCGTTGCCCAGTACAGCAGCACCGCGTTGTCCGCACGCTGGGTCAATTTCACCTTGTTCGAGACGCCCCAGGCCAGCGCCTGCTGGTGCAGCGGGATATAGCCGTAGTCCTTGATCCCGACTTCATAGGCCTGCTTGATCATCTGGTCGCGCTTGGCCGTATCGGTCTCGAGCAGAACCTTGTCGGTCAGCGTATCCAGCTCCTTGTTGCAGTAACCGCCGAGATTGGCTTCGCCGCGGTTGGGGTCCTTTTCGTCGCCCCGGCAGCCCATGATGTCGTGCAGCACGTTGTGCGAGTCCGATGAAGCCGGCGTCCAGCCCAACAGATAGAACGACGTCTTGAACCCGCCGGGCTTCAGCACCTTGGCGAAGTATTGCTGCTTCGGCTGGGCCAGAAGCTCAACCTTGACGCCGATGCGGGCCAGCATGCCGACCACCGCCTGGCAGATCGCGGAGTCGTTTACGTAACGGTCGTTGGGGCAATCCATCGTGACTTCGAAGCCGTCTGCATAGCCCGCTTCGGCCAAGAGTTTCTTGGCCGCGTCGGGCTCGTATTTCGGGCGCGTAAAGTCCGTCGACAACGCGAACAGCTGCGGCGCGATCATCAGCGCCGACGGCGTCGAGAGGCCGCGCATCACGCGGGTCTTGATCAGCTCGACATCGATCGCCTTGTAGAAGGCCTCGCGCACCCGGATGTCCTTGAACGGGTTCTTGCCCTTGACGTTCGAGTACAGCAGCTCGTCGCGCACCTGGTCCATGCCGAGGAAGATGGTGCGCAGTTCAGGCCCGGTCAGAACCTTGGCGGTTCCGCTCGCATTGACGCGCTCGATGTCCTGGATCGGAACCGGCTCGATGACGTCAACTTCGCCCGAGAGCAGGGCGGCGACGCGCGTCGCGGCGGAGGCGATCGGCGTGAAGTCGATTTCCTTCAAATTATGTTCGGGCTTGCCCCACCAGTTCGGGTTGACCTTGAACACGGTCTTCACGCCGGGCTGATGGCTTTCGATATAGAAGGGACCCGTGCCGTTCTCGTGCAGCGATGCGTAGCTCGGCGTCGTTGCCGAGGCCGGCGTCGGCGCCACCGAGCTGTTTTCCTCGCACCATTTCTTGTCCATGATGAACCAGCCGTCCCATTGCGACGTCAGAATGGGATTGGGCGAGTCGAGCATCACGTCGACCGTGTAGTCGTCGACCTTGACGAATTTCGCGTCGGCCGGAACGTTGGTCAGAAAATTGGAGCCGGTGGCACGCACGCGCTCGGCGGAAAAGATCACGTCGTCGGCGGTGAAGGGATCGCCGTTGTGGAATTTGACGCCTTTGCGCAGATGGAAGCGCCAGTGGTTTGGGTCCAAGGTTTCCCAGCTTTCCGCGAGCGCCGGCACGATCTTCAGATCCTTGTCGCGGGTGACCAGGCCCTCATAGACATGCGCATGATGGGCGATGGTCGTGGTTTCCTTGAGCGTATAGGGATCGAGCGATTTGAGATCGCCCTGGTTGGCATAGCGTAGCGTCTGGCTCGATGCCGGTGAGATCACCGAGGCGGCCATGGCGATTGTGGCCGCTGCAAGCAGGGTATGACGTACCGACATAGGGTTCACGCTCTCCGCTGTGGTGCGCCGCGCGATTTATGCAGTATCGGCGGGCTAAGGTCGATCCATGTTGCCAGAGTTTGGCCGCTGCGCAAGCGCGATTTCACGGCGGTTTGCGCGAGCGCGCGGCAGTAGCTAGTTTCACTTGGGGCAAGAAAAAGACATTCAACTTTCGGAGTGCCGAATGACGGAACTCAAGGCCGACGTTCTCGTACTGGGTGCAGGCATGGTCGGCGTCGGCGCCGCCTTGCATCTGCAGAAGCGAGGGCGCGACGTCATCCTGGTCGATCGGCAGGAACTCGCCGGCCAAGGCACGAGCTTCGGCAACGCCGGCATGATCGAATGCGCCTCGGTCTTCCCCTATATGTTTCCCCGCGACTTCGGCGAGATCCTGCGCTACGCGCGAAACCGCAGCCCCCAGGTGCGCTACAGCCTCGCTGATCTACCGTTCTTCCTGCCATGGCTGGTGCGCTATTTCCTGGCGTCCTCGCCGGAGCGGGCACGGCAAAGCATGATGGCTGCACTGCCGCTGATCCGGCGCAGCCTGATCGAGCATGAAGAATTGATCGCGGAGGCCGGCGTGGGCGAGCTGTTGCGGCGGACCGGCTGGATCAAAATGTATCGCTCCGATGCAACGCTCGCAAAAGCCTTGAGCGATTTCGAACGGGCGAAACAATTCGGCGTCGCCGGCGAAGTGCTCGACGATGCGGCGATCAAGCTGCGCGAGCCGCATCTTGCCGGAGAATTCAAAGGCGCGATCCATTTTACCGAGCCCGGATTCGTTCCTGACCCCGGCGGATTGGCCAAGGCCTATGCCGCGCTGTTCCGGCGCAAGGGCGGCCGCTTCCTTGCAGGCGATGCAAGAACGCTCGAACAGTCGACCGGCGGCTGGCGCGTCAGCGTCGATCAAGGCGCGGTGACGGCGCGCGAAGCCGTGGTGGCGCTCGGACCCTGGTCCGATCTGGTGTTCAATCGGCTCGGCTACTCGATTCCGCTGAGCGTCAAGCGCGGCTACCACCTGCATCTGGCGGCGCGCGGCAATGCCGTCCTCAACCATCCGGTGCTGGACGCCGATCAGGGCTTTGTGCTGGCGCCGATGAACAGCGGCATTCGCCTCACCACGGGTGTGGAGTTTGCCCGCCGCGACGCCCCGCCGACGCCCATTCAGCTGCAGCGGGCGCTGCCGCGGGCGCACGCGCTGTTTCCGCTCGGCGACGCCCTCGATGCAAGGCCGTGGATGGGCGCGCGGCCATGCCTGCCCGACATGCTGCCGGTGATCGGCAGGGCGCCCCGCCATGCCGGGCTGTGGTTCGATTTCGGCCATCAGCACCACGGCCTGACGCTCAGCGCTGCGACCGGCCGTCTGTTGGCGGAGATGATGACCGGCGAGACCCCGTTCGCCGATCCTGCGCCGTTTGCGGTCGAACGTTTTGGTTGACCATATCCGGCGACGGAACCGCAAGCGGCTAGCTTGTAGCGTCAGGTCGCTTGCGTCGCGCTCCAACTCGCGGTGTTATGGGAGCAGCCGTCAAACGCGATCAGGAGCGGATATGAAGATTAACGTCGAGATAGACTGCACGCCCGTTGAAGCCCGCCAGTTCTTCGGGCTTCCGGATGTAGCGCCGATGCAGACGGCGGTGATGGAGCGGCTGCAGCAGCAGGTGATGGCCAACATCGAGAAGATTTCACCGGAAGCGTTGATTCAAAGCTGGTTCACCTTCGATCCGAAACTTGCCGAGCGATTCCAGGAGATGTTCGTGACGATGGCCGGCCTCGGCGGCATGCGCGGCAACGACAAGAACAAATAATGCCCACCAACCGCGACGATGCGCCCGCGAAAGGCCGGCTTCGTCCGCCGGGTCTCGGCCTGCTGTTGGCCGAGGCAAGGGGAATCTTCGAGTTCAACACCAGCCTGTTGCTGTCACCGCTGTTGATGTGCGCGCCGATCGGCGACGGTCATCCGGTGCTTACGCTGCCGGGATTTCTTGCCAGCGACCTGTCGATGGCGCCGATGCGGCGATATCTGAAAGAGCTTGGTTACGACACCCATGCATGGCGGATGGGCCGCAATACCGGCGGCGTTGCGCGCATGCAAAGCGCGCTGCTCGATCGGCTCAAGGAAATTCATGCCGAAGCCGGCCGCAAGATCTCAGTCGTCGGGTGGAGCCTTGGCGGCATCTATGCACGCCACCTCGCGCTGCAGGCCCCTGACATGGTTCGATGCGTCGTGACCCTGGGAAGTCCTTTTGCCAACGACGTGCGGGCGACCAATGCGACGCGGCTTTACGAGGCGCTGTCCGGCGAAACGATTGAAGAAACTTCCGGGCTTCAACAGGCGATCGCGGGCGACCTGCCGGTCCCCGTCACATCGATCTTTTCGAAGAGCGATGGCATCGTGAACTGGCGAACCTGCGTGCTGCGGCCGTCCGATACCGCCGAGAATATCGAGGTGCGCTTCGCGAGCCATGTGGGATTGGGCGTAAATGCGGCAGCGCTCTGGGCGCTCGCCGACCGGCTCGCTTTGGCGGAGGGCCAATTCATGCAATTTGACCGATCCGGGCCGTTTGCCATTGCGTATGCCCCTGCAGAACATGCACAATCGGCTTGAACGCAAGAAGCGTCATTCATACGCCGCGTGATTTCTTCGGGAGGAAAAACATGAGTGACGGCAAAAAACTGTCCTCGCTGGACGCATCGTTCCTGTACCTGGAAACGCCGGAAATGCCGATGCATGTCGGCAGCATGGCAATCTTCCGCCTGCCCGACGACTACCAGGGTGACTTCTTCGAAGACTTCAAGGCGATGATCGCCTCGCGGCTGCACCTTGCGCCGATCCTCAAAGCGCGGCTGGAGAAGGCGCCGCTCGACATCGATCATCCCTCCTGGGTCGAGGACGACCAATTCGACATCGACCGCCATATCTTCCGCGGCAGCCTGCCGGCGCCGCACGACCGCGCGACGCTGGAGCGCCTCGTCGGCTGGATGCATGCCAAGCTCCTCAACCGCGCTCGACCGCTGTGGGAGTTCTATGTCTTCGAAGGCATGAAGGACAACGAGATCGGGCTTTATTCCAAGATGCATCACGCCTGCATCGATGGCGGCGCCGGCGCTGCGCTCACCAACATGATCTACGACGTCTCGCCGGTTCCGCGGACAGTCGAGCCGCCGGCGGCGAAAGCGAAGGTCGGCCAGGAGCCGCGCGACATCGCCTCGACCCTGCTTGATTCCTACACGCAGCTCTGGACCCAGCCGCTCGATGCCGCGGCTGCCGCCAGGAGCATCGAATTGCCGCGCTCGGGAAAGAGCGACCTCGGATCGATCCTGTTCGACAATGCGATGTATCAGATCGAAAGCGCGGTGAAATTCGCCGGCAATATTCCGGCCATGCTGAAGAGTGTTTCCGACATGGTCGGCACGATCGCCGATCCGAGGTCGCGCGACAGCCTCGCCAGCATGATGTCGCCGCCGAGCATCCTGAACAAATCGATCTCTTCCGAACGCAGCTTTGCCGGCACCTCGATCTCGCTGTCGCGGGCGAAGGCGCTTGCGAAAGCGTCCGGCGGCAAGCTCAACGACGTGGTACTGGCGCTCGCCTCCGGCGTGGTGCGGCGTTATCTGCTTGAACATGGCGCGCTGCCGGCGAAATCCTTGACCGCCGCGGTGCCGATCTCATTGCGCGAAGAGGGCAACACCGACAGCAACAACCAGGTGTTCGGCATGATCTGCTCGATCGCCACCGATATCGAGGATCCCAAGGCGCGGCTCGAGGCGATCATCGCGCAATCCACCAAGTCCAAGGAGATGTCGCATCCACTGCGAGCCTTGATGCCGCAGGTCTCCAACATCTCGATGCTGGGGGCGCCGATCCTGGTGCAGATCCTGGCGCTGCTCTACAGCCGTTCCAGCCTGTCCGATGTGCTGCCGCCGTCGGCCAATATCACGGTGTCCAACGTGCCCGGGCCGCGCCAGACGCTCTATGCCGCGGGCGCTGAATTGCTGCATATCTTCCCGGTGTCGATCGCGACCCACGGGCTTGCGCTGAACATCACCGTGCAGAGCTACCGCGACCAGCTCGATTTCGGCTTCATTGCGGGCGCCAACATCATCCCCCATGTGCAGATTCTCTCCGACATGCTGCCCGGAGAATTCGCAGCCCTTGAAGCTGCGTTCGCGCCGCCGGCTGCCGACATCAAGGGCGCGGCTGAATAGGATTCAAGAAATGATCGAGATGCCGCCACTGCAGTTCGCCCGGACCAACGGAATTCGCATGGGCTTTTACGAGGCGGGACCTGCGACCGACAAGCCGCCGGTCATCCTTTGCCACGGCTGGCCGGAGATCGCGTTCTCCTGGCGCCACCAGGTCAAGGCGCTCGGCGATGCCGGCATCCGCGTGATCGCGCCGGACCAGCGCGGCTATGGTGCAACCGACCGCCCCGAGGCGGTCGAGGATTACGACATGGAGCATCTGACCGACGATCTCGTCGGCCTGATGGACCACCTCAAGATCGACAAGGCGATCTTTGTCGGCCACGACTGGGGCGGCTTTGTCGTCTGGCAAATGCCGCTGCGGCACATCGGTCGCGTCGCCGGTGTGGTCGGCGTCAACACCCCGCACACCAGCCGTGCGCTGACCGATCCAATCGAATTGCTGCGCAAGCGCTTCGGCGAGCACATGTACATCGTGCAGTTCCAGGATCCGCGGCGGGAGCCGGACAGGATCTTCGGCAGCCGGGTCGAACAGGTCTTTGATGCCTTCATGCGCAAGCCGGTCCCGCATGCCGACACCACACCAGCGGAGCCGCCGGTCGCCGGTGTCGGCGCCTCGCCGAGGTCGAATCTGGCGTTTCCGCAAATGATTGCCAACTACGACGCCAAACACGACCCGCGCGCACCGATCCTGTCGGCAGAAGAAAAGAAGGTCTTTGTTGATACTTTCACCAGTACGGGGTTTACCGGCGGCATCAACTGGTACCGCAACATGTCACGCAACTGGCAGCGCTCGGAGGGCATCGACCATACCGTGCGCGTGCCGTCGCTGATGATCATGGCCGAGCACGATCGCGTGCTGCCGCCATCTTCGGCTGATGGCATGGAGAAGATCGTGCCCGATCTGGAAAAATACCTGGTGCGGGACAGCGGCCATTGGACGCAGCAGGAAAAACCGGAGGAGGTCAGCGCCAAGCTGATCGAATGGCGCAGAAGGCGGTTTGGGTGAGGAGCGAGCCAGCGTCGTCATTGCGAGGAGCGAAGCGAGGAAGCAATCCATCGTCCCACGCAAAAAGCGTGGATTGCTTCGTCGCAAGCGCTCCTCGCAATGACGGCGCGTATTAACGAGAGAGCAGGGAAACGAACTTCGCAGATGGCATCCAACAACCGACTGAGCCCGATCCCGCGTCCGCCGACAAAGCCGGTGGTCGGCAACATGCTGTCGCTGGACTCGACCGCGCCGGTGCAGAATCTGGCCCGGCTCGCCAAGGAGCTCGGGCCGATCTTCTGGCTCGACATGATGGGCACGCCATTTGTCGTCGTGTCGGGGCACGATCTCGTCGATGAGCTCTCTGACGAGAAGCGGTTCGACAAGGCGGTGAAAGGGTCCCTGCGCCGCGTGCGGGCCGTCGCCGGCGACGGACTGTTTACAGCGTACACGAACGAGCCGAACTGGAGCAAGGCGCACAACATCCTGATGCAGCCGTTCGGCAACCGTGCAATGCAGTCCTATCATCCGAGCATGGTCGATATCGCCGATCAGCTCGTCAAGAAGTGGGAACGCCTGAATGCTGATGATGAGATCGACGTCGTTCACGACATGACGGCGCTGACGCTCGACACCATCGGCCTGTGTGGATTCGATTACCGCTTCAACTCGTTTTATCGAGAGGATTATCATCCGTTCGTCGCGTCGCTGGTGCGTTCGCTCGAGACCATCATGTTGACCCGCGGCCTTCCGCTCGAAGGGCTGTGGTTGCGCAACCGTAACCGCGACCTCGCGAGTGACGTCGCGTTCATGAACGCGATGGTAGACGAGATCGTCGCCGAACGGCGCAAGAACGCCGAAGCTGCCGAGGGCAAGAAAGACATGCTCGGCGCCATGATGACCGGCGTCGACCGCGCCACCGGCGAGCAGCTTGATGACGTCAACATCCGCTACCAGATCAACACGTTCCTGATCGCGGGGCATGAGACCACCAGCGGACTATTGTCGTGCACGCTGTATGCGCTCCTCAAGCATCCCGAGGTCCTGAAAAAGGCCTATGAGGAAGTCGACCGGGTGCTTGGGCCCGATCCCGGGGTAAAACCGACTTATGCGCAGGTCACGCAGCTCACCTACATCACGCAGATTCTTAAAGAGGCCCTGCGGCTGTGGCCGCCGGCGCCGGCCTACGGCATCGCGCCGCTCAAGGACGAGACCATCGGCGGCAAATACGAGCTCCGGAAGAACACGTTTGTTCTGGTCCTTGCGCTGGCGCTGCACCGCGATCCCAGTGTGTGGGGACCGAACCCTGACGCGTTCGATCCCGAGAATTTCAGCCGCGAAGCCGAAGCCAAGCGCCCGATCAATGCCTGGAAGCCATTCGGCAACGGCCAGCGCGCCTGCATCGGCCGCGGCTTTGCGATGCATGAGGCGACCCTTGCGATCGGCATGATCCTGCAGCGCTTCAAGCTGATCGACCATCAGCGCTACCAGATGCATCTGAAGGAAACGCTGACGATCAAGCCGGACGGCTTCAAGATCAAGGTGCGCCCGCGTGCCGAGAAGGATCGCGGCGCTTTTGCCGGCGCAACGACCGCGGTGGTTGCGTCAAACGCGGCGGTGCCGGGCGCGGTGGCGCCACGCGCGCGGACGCGGCCGGGCCATAACACGCCGCTGCTCGTCCTCTACGGGTCGAACCTCGGCACCGCGGAAGAACTCGCGACCCGCGTCGCCGACCTTGCCGAGGTCAACGGTTTTGCCACCAAGCTTGCGCCGCTCGACGATTTTGCGGGCAAGCTGCCGGAAAAGGGCGGCGTCTTGATCTTCTGCGCGTCATATAATGGCGCCCCTCCCGATAACGCCACCCAGTTCGTTAAATGGCTCGGCGGTGATCTGCCGAAGGACGCCTTTGCAAACCTGCGCTATGCGCTGTTCGGCTGCGGCAACAGCGACTGGGCCGCGACCTACCAGTCGGTGCCGCGTTTCATCGACGAGCAGCTGAAGGCGCGCGGCGCGCGAAATGTCTATGCGCGCGGCGAGGGCGATGCCCGCAGCGACCTCGACGGCCAGTTCGAGAGCTGGTTTTCGGCCGCAGCGCCCGCCGCGGTGAAGGAATTCGGCCTCGATGCGAATTTCAGCCGCAGCGCCGATGACGAGCCGCTCTACAAGATCGAGCCGGTGGCGCAGGCCGCGGTCAATACCATGGTGGTGCAGGGCGGCGCTCTGCCGGTGAAGGTGCTGGTCAATAACGAGCTGCAGAACAAGACGGGCGGCAACCCGTCCGATCGATCGACCCGGCATATCGAGGTGCAGCTGCCCGCTGGCGTCAGCTATCGCGTCGGCGATCACTTGAGCGTGGTGCCGCGCAACGATCCAGCGCTGGTGGATTCCGTGGCGCGCCGCTTCGGCTTTCTGCCCGCCGATCAGATCCGGCTGAGTGTCGCCGAAGGCCGCCGCGCGCAATTGCCGGTCGGCGATGCGGTGTCGGTCGGGCGGCTACTCACCGAGTTTGTCGAATTGCAGCAGGTCGCGACCCGCAAGCAGATCCAGATCATGTCGGAGCATACGCGCTGCCCGGTGACAAAACCGAAACTGCTGGCCTATGTCGGCGAGGATGCCGCATCCGCCGAGCGCTATCGAACGGAGGTTCTGACCAAGCGCAAATCAGTGTTCGACCTCCTGGAAGAACATCCGGCCTGCGAATTGCCGTTCCACGCCTATCTGGAAATGCTGTCGCTGCTCGCGCCGCGCTATTATTCGATCTCGTCCTCGCCCTCTCACGATCCCGCGCGCTGCAGCATCACCACCGCCGTCGTGCAGGCGCCGGCGAGCTCAGGACGCGGTACTTACAAGGGCGTCTGCTCCAACTATCTCGCCGGCCGCCGGGTCGGCGACACCGTGCATGCCACGGTGCGCGAGACCAAGGCCGGCTTCCGCCTGCCTGACGATAGCTCGGTGCCGATCATCATGATCGGTCCCGGCACGGGCTTGGCACCGTTCCGCGGTTTTCTGCAGGAACGCGCCAATCGCAAGAACAAGGACACTAGCCTCGGCCCTGCGATGCTGTTCTTCGGCTGCCGCCATCCGGATCAGGATTATCTCTATGCCGACGAGTTGAAGGCGTTCGCCGCCGATGGCGTCACCGAACTGCACACCGCGTTCTCGCGCGGCGAGGGCCCGAAGACCTATGTGCAGCACCTGATCGTGGCGCAAAAGGAAAAGGTCTGGAATTTGATCGGGCAGGGCGCGATTACTTACGTCTGCGGCGACGGCGGCAAGATGGAGCCGGACGTCAAGGCAGCCCTGGTTGCGATCTATCGCGAGCGAACGGGCGCCGATGCCGATGCGGGGCAGCGCTGGATCGATGATATGGGTACGAAAAATCGCTACGTGCTCGACGTCTGGGCGGGCGGGTGAGATTCGTAGGGTGGGCAAAGCGAAGCGTGCCCACCATTCCTAAAGGGAATTCGTGGATAAGTGGTGGGCACGGCGCAAACGCGCCTTTGCCCACCCTACATTTGCTACGCCGCCTTCGCCGCAGCACCATGGGCGTGCTTGTCGATCGCATCGATGATCTCTTGCCACATCGGGATCGGCAGCGCATGCCCCATGCCCTCGATCATCAAAAGCTTGGCGCCGGGAATCGAGGCCGCGGTGTCCTTGCCGCCTTCGGGCCGCACCAGGGGATCGACGGTACCATGGATGACCAGCGTCGGCGCCTTGACCTGCCGCAGCCGTTCCTTGCGGCTGCCGGAGGCAAGAATGGCGCGGAGCTGGCGCCCGACGCCGGCCGGATTGAGACCGCGCGCGAAGATGCGTTCGGCGCGCGAGGGGTCGAGCGCCTCGTCTTGCGGAAAACTGCCGACCCGCAGCACCTTCCAGGTTTGCGCAAAGCGAACGAGATATTCCTCCTTGGTCGCCGGCGGCGCCGCCGCTAGGATCGCGGCGGCCTCGCGGGTCGCCTGCGGCAGTTTTGGATTGCCCGTCGTCGACATGATCGAGGTGAGCGAGCGCACCCGTTCTGGGAACGAGATCGCGATTTCCTGGGCGATCATGCCGCCCATGGAAGCTCCGACCAGATGCGCCGACTTGATGTCGAGCATGTCCATCAGGGAGGTCGTGTCTTTCGCCATGTCGATGAGCTTGTAGGGGGCTGCGACCGGAATCCTCAGGAATCGCAGCTTGAGCAATTCGACCGCCGAGAGGCGCTTGCCACCGGTGAGTTTTGAGGATTTGCCGATATCGCGATTGTCGAAGCGGATGACGCGAAAGCCGCGCGCCGCAAGCTGGCGGCAGAAATCGTCGTCCCAGAGGATCATCTGGGACCCTAACCCCATGATCAACAGCATCGGCTCGGCCGCGGCGTCGCCAAAAATCTCGTAACAGATATCGATGCCGTTGGCGCGGGCGATCTGCGGCGGCTGATGGGCTGACAAGTTCACCTGTTGTTTCCCTTCAAAACGGTAGTCGAAGCGGAACTCTATGCCACGGTTTCCGGCGGCGCAGAAGGCTTTCCGATGTTGCGGGGGCCACTCGCTGTTGACCGGCCCGCCGCAACGGTGTCGTATGACGACAAATGACGGGGAACCAACCCCGATGACGATGATGGCGGGAGGGCGCCAATGGCCGACAAGACCAACGATCCGCTCGCGTTATGGCAGAAAATGATCGGTGAGATGGAGAAGGGGTTCAATGCCTTCGCCAATCAGGCGATGGCGTCGCCGCAATTCTCCAAGGCGATGAACCAAGCCGGCGGGGTCACGGCAGGCGCGCAAAAGCAGCTCGGCGAGCTGATGGAAAAATACCTCGTCAGCATGAACCTGCCGAGCCGGGCGCAGATGATCGGCATGGCCGAGCGGCTGCAGTCCATTGAAGGACAGTTGAACGAGATCAAGGTGCTGCTGCAACAGATGAACGCCATCTCCGGGATGACGCATGACAGCGTTGCCGCAGCACCGAAGCCGCCGCGCACCAAGCGCCCGCAGCCACCGCCGCCTCCCGGAGAGCCAAAATGAACGCAGCCGCTGGCCTGGGTCTTGCGGGGCTCGATCTGGCTGATATCCCCGGTCGCATCCAGTCCGAGGTAGAGCGCGCGATCCAGCGCAGCATCAAGGGCGTCGAGTATCTCTCGGCCTCGGGGCCGTCGCTCGGTTCGACCCCAAAGGACATCCTGCACGCGCGCGGCACCATGAACCTCTATCATTATCGCCCGGTCGAGGATGAAATCTATCGCGTGCCGATCCTGATCGTGATGGCGACCACCAATCGCGGCTACATCCTCGATATGGTGCCGGGCCAGAGCTTTATCGAATTCCTGCTGAGGCGCGGCTACGACGTCTACATGCTGGACTGGACCGCGCCCAAACCGGAAGAGAAGAGCTTGCGGATGGAGGACTATGTCCTCGACTTCATCCCGGATTGCGTCCGCCGCGTGCAAGCCGATTCCGGCGAGAGCGAAATCACCGTGATCGGCTACTGCTTCGGCGGCGTCTTGTCACTGCTGTACGGTTCGATCTTTGCCGACGGCCCGATGAAGAATCTGATCTGCTTCACCACGCCGGTCGATTTCCGCGAGATGAAGCTGTTCCAGAATTTTGCCGACCGCCGCTATTTCGACGTCGACCGGCTGATCGACAGCGTCGGCAATGTACCGCCGGAAATGATCCTGTCGTCGTTCGAGATGCTGCGGCCGGCCTCGCGCGCCGCAGGCCAGGTGCAGTTGTGGGAGAACATCTGGAACGACGAGTTCGTGAAATCGTACCGGATGTTCGATCGCTGGGCGACCGATACGCTTCCCTTGGCCGGCGAATATTTCCGCGACATCACCAAGGACCTGATGTGGGACAACAAGCTCTACAACGGCACGATGTCGGTCGGCGGCAGGCCGGCCGATATCGCCAACATCAAGGTGCCGATCCTGCATGCGGTCGCCGAGCACGACCACATCGTTCCCTATGACGCGGCCAAGCACCTGATCGCGAAGGTCGGATCGCAGGACAAGGAGGAGGTGATGCTGAAAGGCGGTCACGTCAGCCTCGTCGCCGGCGCCAACGCGATCAGGCGGCTGTGGCCGAAGCTGGACTCCTGGTTAGGTGGAAGATCGACATGAGTGAACAACGTTCCTATCCGCGCCACGTCAAGACCGACGCCGGCGATGTGGAATTCCGCCTGATGTCACGGGCCGACGAGGCCGCCGTGCTCGACTTTGCCAAGGCGCTGCCGACGCATGACTTGTTGTTCCTGCCGCGCAATATCAGCCAGCCAAAGGTGCTGTCGGCCTGGATCCACGAGATCGAGCGCGGCGACATCACGAGCCTTTTGGCGGTGAAGGACGGCAAGGTGGTCGGCTGCGGCACTGTGGTGCGCGACCCGCATTCCTGGTCGCCGCATGTCGGCGAGATCAGGATGGTGGTGTCGCAGGAGGTGCGCGGGCAGGGCGTTGGACGGGCGCTGTCGCAGGAGACGTTTGCCTTGGCATTGGGCGCCGGGCTGGAAAAGCTCTCGGTGCAGATGACGGTGGACCAGAGGGGCGCGATCGCGCTGTTCGAAAGCCTTGGCTTCAAGGCCGAGGCGCTGCTGCGCGACCATGTGCGCGATGTCGACGGCAAAAAGCACGATATCGTCGTGCTCGGGCACAATATCGCGCAGTTCCAGGCCCAGTTGGAGGCCTACGGGCTGGACGAGGCTGTCGAGCACTAAAAGCCTGCTGGGCAGGCAAAAGCCCAACAATCGGGCTGATCACGGTTTAGTGATATCGCATCGCAACATTGATGTTGCGCCGCACCATTAACTATGGCACAAGGATCTCGCCCCGGGCCAATCCGGACGGGGTGAGCCCATAGCTCAAAACCTGAGGATGGAGAGACCCCCATGACCACCGAAACCAACCCGATGCTCGACAGCGTGAAAGGGGCCTTTGCGCCCGTCACCGAAGCCCTGAAGAACCTCCAGAACATGGAAGTCCCCGAGGCTGCGCGCGAGTTCGTCAAGAAGACCGCCAACACCGCCAAGGACCGTGCTGCCGAAGCATTCGCCGGTTCCGAGAAGGTGACTGCTGCGATCGAGACCGCCGCTGCTGACTCCGTCAGCGAGGCCGCCAAGATCAGCCGCAACATTCAGCAGGCGCTCTACCAGGACGCGGAAGCGTTCTTCGCCGGCATCGAGAAGCTGGCGTCTGCCAAGTCGCTGAACGAAGCGGTCCAGATCCAGTCCGACATGGCCCGTGCGCGCGGCGAAGTGTTCGTCTCGCGGGCGAAGGCGACCACCGAATATTTCGGCCAACTGGTTGCCAACGGCGCGAAGAACGCCCAGGACAACTTCGCCAAGGTCTACACCAAGACTGCCTGATCCCTGTCGATCGGCGGAGAGTTTAAGGCCCGCTTTGCGCGGGCCTTCTTTTTGTCCTGGTGTTTGCGCGTTCCCCGGACGCTGCGCAGCACGCCGCGTTTTGCGACGTGGCGCGCTGCTGATCCGGGGTCCATCCCTACCTATATCTGTTGTGGGTCCCGGCTCTGCGGAGCAGCGCTACGAAGCGCTGCACCACGTCCGGGACACGCAAGGCCGTAGCGCACTCGCCTTCTATCCTCCCGAAAGCCGCCCATGACCTCATCCGCCACCTTCTCATTCGACGCGCCCGGCGACGCCCGGCGCGCCGCGGAACTCAGGCGTGTCAAGGCGCTGGCGACGCTGGTGCTGACGGCGACGCTGGCGCTGTTCGTGATCGCAAAGCTCTTGCTCCCGGTCCACCCCGTGTTCGGCTTCGTCGCGGCATTCGCGGAAGCGGCCACCATCGGCGGGCTCGCCGACTGGTACGCGGTGGTCGCGCTGTTCAAGAGGCCGCTGGGATTGCCGATCCCGCATACCGCGATCATCCCGAGCAACCAGGAGCGCATCGCCGACAAGCTCGGCGAATTCATCGAGGTGCATTTCCTCGAGGCAACGCCGGTCGAAGCAAAACTGCGCCAGGTCGATTTCGGCTCCTTCATTGCCGACTGGCTGCGCGAGCGCAAGCGCAGCGACGATCTCGCCCGCTTCGCATTGAGGCTTTTGCCGGAGGCGTTTTCAGCGACCGAAACCTCGGGGCTGATGACCTTCATCACCCGCCGCATGACCTCGCAGTTGCAATCGATTGATCTCGCGCCGCTCGCCGCCGGCACGCTGCGCGCCTTTGTGCAAGAGCGCCGGCATCAAGCGCTGCTCGACGATCTCATGCGTGTGGTTCACGACACGCTGACCCAGGCCGAGACCATGGCGATGATCCGCGAGAAAGTCCGCAGCCAGTTGCCGACGCTGCTAAAGCTCTATCGCACCGACAAATTCCTGGTGAACAAGATCGTGGCGTCGGCGACCGCGTTCTTCGAAGAAGTCCGCCGCGATCCCAACCACCCGTTCCGCGGCGAGTTCGATCGCACGGTGCTGTCGTTCGTCGACCGGCTCGGCACCGACAAAACCTATGCCGGCCGCATCGAGGGCTTGAAGCGCGATCTGTTGGCGCGTCCCGAGCTTTCCGATCTCGCCCGCAACATCTGGTCGAACACGCGCTCATTCATCGAACGCAGCGCCTCCGGCGAGACCCAGGTGCTGCAGCATCATCTCGCGGGGATGTTCGTCACCGCCGGCGAGGCGCTCAAGAGCGACGCCGAATTGCGCAACGAAATCAACAAGGGCCTGGTGACGGTGCTGACGAGCTTCATCGCCGATCAGAAGAGCGGCGTCTCGAGCTTCATCTCCGAGCAGGTCAAGGCCTGGAATATGGGACAGTTGATTGCGCTGATCGAAATCAACATCGGCAAGGACCTGCAATATATCCGTTTCAACGGCTCGCTGATTGGTGGGCTTGCCGGGCTCGCCCTTTACGGCGCCGAATCCCTGCTGCGGCTCTTGTGATGAATCGATCACGGCAAGGCTTTTAATTGTGGCAAGTGTGATCTGGCCGGCTTGAAACGCCAAAAGCTGTTCCCTAGCTTTTCGTAAACGATTGTTGCATTGCGGAACGATTCTACGGGTTTTCTCGTCTTTCCATCCATTGGCCGGCTGCCGCAACTCAAAAGGGGCCGGCCCGAACAGGAGATAAGATGTCCGTTGCTTCCGAGAGGCTTCGCCCGCCGTCCAAAACCCTGATGTTTCTGGAAGGGCGCGCCATTTCCGAGCTCGGCGCCTTTCTCGGCGCCCTGCCGTTGCTGTCGCTGGCGCCGCGTGGGGACGGACATCCCGTGCTGGTATTGCCCGGCCTCGTGGCCTCCGATGCTTCGACGCGCCCGCTGCGCAGTTTCTTGAAGAACCGCGGCTATGCCGCGAGCGGCTGGCGGCAAGGTCGCAATCTGGGCCTGCGCCCCGGCGTGCAGCATGCCATGATCGACCTGGTCAAGGAATTAAGCGACACCCATGGCCGCAAGGTCTCGCTGGTCGGTTGGAGCTTGGGCGGTCTTTACGCGCGGCAACTGGCAAAAATGATGCCGGAGCGGGTGCGGCAGGTCATCACGCTCGGCAGCCCGTTTGCGGCTGGCCCAAAGGCGACCAATGCCTGGCGCGTCTATGAAATGGCGAGCGGCCGCCGCGCCGACCAAGAGGACGCGCGCTTCGGCGGATCGCTCTCGGGGACGCCGCCGGTGCCGACCACCGCGATCTTCAGCCGCACCGACGGCATCTGCGCCTGGCAGGGCTGCAAGGAAAAGACCTCGTCGACGTCGGAGAGCATCGAGGTCGAAAGCAGCCATTGCGGCATGGGCCATCATCCCGCGGTGGTCTATGCTGTGGCCGATCGTCTGGCGCAGCCGGAAGGCCAATGGAAGCCGTTCGATCGCGGCGGCTGGCGCAGCCTGGTCTATCCGGATCCGAACAGGTAAGCCGGTTTCCCGTCCGGTGGCTTCATCCTTCGAGACGCCATGCTGCGCATGGCTCCTCAGGATGAGGTCTTGGACCCTCATGGTGAGGAGGCGCCCTTGCGCCGTCTCGAACCATGAAGCCCGGACGTTGTCGTAAATCCAGAAAACGCGCTATGCCATCCGCATGGCGCAGCCGCTCGCCCGCATCATCCAACAGTTGAAGCGCGAACCCTCGCGCACCGGCTCGATTATCATCACCGTGTTCGGCGACGCCGTCGTGCCGCGCGGCGGATCGGTGTGGCTCGGGACGCTGCTGAAATTTTTCGAAACGCTCGACATCGATCCTAGCGTGGTGCGCACGGCGATGTCGCGCCTCACCGCCGACGGCTGGTTCGAGCGAACCAAAGCGGGTCGCAACAGTTTTTATCGGCTGGTGCAGCGGGAGCGGCTGACCTTCGATATCGCAACCCGGCACATCTACGGCGCGCCGACCTCCGACTGGACCGGACGTTTCGAATTGCTCTTGATCGCCAATGGCTGGGATCGCGACGCCGCGCGCGAGGCTCTCAAGAACGCCGGCTTCGGCAGTCCGCTGCCGGGTGTGTGGGTCGCGCCATCGGGCGTGCCGATTCCTGAAGAAGCCGCATCCGCGATCCGGCTTGAAGTTTCTGCCGAGGACGACAGTGGCCGGCGCCTGCTCAGCGCGAGCTGGCCGCTCGACCGCACCGCGGATGCCTATCTCAAATTCATGAAGACCTTTGAGCCGTTGCGCGGCTGGATCGGTCGCCACAATCCGCTCGGGGATGCCGACGCCTTCGCGGCGCGGATCCTCTTGATCCACCACTACCGCCGTGTGGTGCTGCGCGATCCGCTGTTGCCGACGGCTTTGCTGCCGAAGGATTGGCCGGGCAGGGCGGCGCGAAAACTCTGCGGCGAAATCTATCGCGCCCTGTTGCCTCTTTCCGAACAATGGCTTGACCGGCATGGAACCAGCGAAGCCGGGCCGCTGCCGAAAGCCGGCCCAGAGCTCGGGCGCCGGTTTGGCGACTAGTCTAACTGCGGCAATAACCACCCATCCGTCATTCCGGGGCGAGCGAAGCGAGAGCCCGGAATCCATAACCACCATCGTGAGTATGGATTCCGGGCCTGCGCCCAAGAGGGTGCATCCCGGAATGACGACGCTTTTTATGTTACAAAATATGGTTGACCTTTTTAAATTATGTTATATATCAATGCGCAACGAATTCAGGGGAGGGCGGCATGTATACCCAGGCGCTCAATACGTCGGACGCCGAGGAACGCCATATCGAGGATGCCGCGCGCGCAGGCCAATTTCAGGCCCGGATCGACGCCGACGAGCGGATCGAGCCGAACGACTGGATGCCAGCGGCCTACCGCAAGACGCTGACGCGGCAGATTTCGCAGCACGCGCATTCCGAAATCGTCGGCATGCTCCCCGAGGGCAACTGGATCACGCGCGCGCCGTCGCTGCGCCGCAAGGCGGCGCTGCTTGCCAAGGTGCAGGACGAATGCGGCCACGGGCTCTATCTCTATGCGGCAGCCGAGACGCTCGGCGCCTCGCGCGAGGAACTGGTCGACCTGATGCTCGCGGGCAAAGCAAAGTATTCCTCGATCTTCAACTATCCGACGCTGACCTGGGCCGATATCGGCGCGATCGGCTGGCTGGTCGATGGTGCGGCGATCATGAACCAGATTCCGCTGTGCCGTTGCTCCTACGGCCCCTATGCCCGCGCCATGATCCGCGTCTGCAAGGAAGAATCCTTTCACCAGCGCCAAGGCTTTGAGATCATGCTGACGCTGTCGCGCGGCAGCGAAGAGCAGAAGGCGATGGCGCAGGATGCGCTTAATCGCTGGTGGTGGCCGGTGCTGATGATGTTCGGTCCGCCCGACAAGCTGAGCCAACACGGCGACACCTCGACCAAGTGGAAGATCAAGCGTTTTTCCAATGACGAGCTGCGGCAAAAATTCGTCGATGCCACGGTGCCGCAGGCGCAGTTTTTGGGGTTTACGATTCCCGACCCCGACATGAAGCAGGATGAAGCCGGGCATTGGGTCTATGGCCCGATCGACTGGGAAGAATTCAATTCTGTGCTGGCCGGCAATGGCCCGTGCAACCGCGACCGGTTGGCGGCGCGGCGCAAGGCGCATGACGAGGGCGCCTGGGTGCGCGAGGCGGCCGCCGCCTATGCCGAGAAGCGCAAGCATCGACACGTCGCGCAAGCTGCCGAATAGCATTTTAGGAGACCGCATGACCACGCCGAACACGCCGCTGTGGGAAGTATTCATTCGCAGCCGCAACGGGCTCGCGCACAAGCATGTCGGCTCGCTGCATGCGGCAGACAGCGTGCTGGCGCTGCAGGCCGCGCGCGACATTTATACGCGCCGCGGCGAGGGGCTGTCGATTTGGGTGGTGCCCTCAAGCGCGATCACTGCATCCGATCCAGCCGAGAACGGCATGATGTTCGAGCCGGCGGAATCCAAGATCTACCGCCACCCGACGTTCTATGACGTTCCCGATGAAGTCGGGCATATGTGAATTCAACCCTCATGGTGAGGAGGCGCGTGAGCGCCGTCTCGAGCCATGAGGCCCGTGGCGATCCTTCGAGACGCCTGCTGCGCAGGCTCCTCAGGATGAGGAAGAACAAGTAGAGAGCACATGGCCGCAGCCTCCATCTCCGTCTCCGAAACGCCGCTGGTGCTCTACACGCTGCGCCGCGCCGACGACGCACTGATCCTGGGACACCGGTTGTCGGAATGGTGCGGCCATGCCCCGATGCTGGAAGAGGACATGGCGCTCGCCAATATGGGCCTCGATCTCTTAGGCCAGGCGCGCGAGCTCTACAGCTACGCGGCCAAGGTCGAAGGCAAGGGCAACGACGAAGACAAGTTCGCATATCTGCGCGACGTCAGGCAGTACCGCAATTTGTTGCTGCTGGAGCAGCCGAACGGCGATTTCGCGCGCACCATGGTGCGGCAGTTCTTCTACGCGGCCTTCGCGGATCTCTATTGGCGCGCGATGATGAAGTCGAGCGATATGACGCTCGCCGCGATCGCAGCCAAATCCGAGAAGGAAATGGCCTATCATCTGCGGCATTCCTCCGAATGGATCGTCCGGCTCGGCGACGGCACCGAGGAAAGCCGCGCCCGTGCGCAAAGCGCGATCGACGATCTCTGGGCCTATACCGGCGAGATGTTTTTTCTCGACGACAGCGAGCGGGCGCTGGTCGATGCCGGCATCGCCGTCGATCCCGCGACTTTGCGCGCGCCATGGCTCAAGACCGTGACGGATGTCGTGAGCGAGGCGACACTCGCCCTGCCCAACAGCGGCTGGATGCAGCAGGGCGGCCGCAGCGGCCGGCACAGCGAGCATCTCGGTCATCTGCTGAGCGAGCTGCAATCGATGCCGCGCACCTTTCCGGGGGCAACATGGTGACGGCTACTCTCAACGATGCCGATTTGCGCCGGCGCGCATGGGACGTTGCGGCAGCCGTGGTCGATCCGGAAATTCCGGTGCTCACCATCGCCGATCTCGGCGTGTTGCGCGACGTCGCGGTCAATGACGGCCACCTCGAGGTTACGATCACGCCGACCTATTCGGGCTGTCCGGCGATGAACATGATCGCGCTCGAAATCGAGCTGGCGTTGGAGCGCGAGGGTTTTGGCAATCCAAGAATCCGCACGGTGCTGTCGCCGGCCTGGACCACCGACTGGATCAGCGACGACGGCCGCAGAAAACTCAGGGAATACGGCATTGCGCCGCCGCTGCCCGCAAGCTCGCGCCGAGCGCTGTTCGGCGTGCTTGAGGTCGCGTGCCCGCAATGCGGCTCTGAAGACACCGAACTGCTCTCCGAGTTCGGCTCGACCTCCTGCAAGGCGCTGTGGCGCTGCAAGAGCTGCCGCGAGCCGTTCGACTATTTCAAGTGCCACTGATGTTCGTCACGACGGTGAGCGAAGGAGCTGTAGGGTGGGCAAAGCGAAGCGTGCCCACCATTGAGATCGCAATCCTATTAGTGGTGGGCACGGCGCAAGGGCGCCTTTGCCCACCCTACAATTCTTCGCTCCTCGCAATGACGGTGGGAAATAACTGATGTCACACGGACCGCGTTTCCATCGTCTTGCCGTCAACGATCTGCGCCGCGAAGCCGCCGACGCGGTGTCGCTGACGTTTGCGGTCCCCAAAGAGCTTGCGGAGGACTACAGCTTCAACCCCGGCCAATATCTGACCCTGCGGACGACCATGGACGGCGAGGAAGTGCGCCGCTCCTATTCGATCTGCTCCGGTCCCGACGACGGCGAACTGCGCATCGCCCTCAAGAAGGTCGACGGCGGCGCGTTCTCGAGCTGGGCCGCCGACGAGTTGAAGGCCGGCGACGAGCTCGACGTGATGACCCCGACCGGCCGCTTCGGGGTCGCGCCCGCGCCGGAAGAGGCGCGGGTCTATGCCGGCTTCGCCGCCGGCTCCGGCATTACCCCGATCCTGTCGATCGTGAAGGGTGTGCTGGCGCGCGAGCCCAAGAGCCAATTCTTCCTGTTCTACGGCAACCGCACGACATCCGGCATGATGTTCCTCGAGGCCCTGGAAGAGCTGAAAGACCGTTATTTGCAGCGGCTGTCGCTCTTTCATGTCATCTCGGGCGAAGAGCAGGACCTTCCGATCCTGCACGGCAGGCTCGACGGCGAAAAGGTGAGGGTGCTGTTGCGCTCGCTGGTGCCGGCATCACGCGTCGATCATGTCTTCATCTGCGGCCCGACCAGGATGAGCGAAGACATCGAGGCGACCTGCCGCGAGATCGGTATTGCCGAAGATCGTATTCACGTCGAGCGCTTTGTCTCTGGGTTGGGCGGCAAGCCGCGCCCGAAGAAGGTCGTGGCGGCCATGGCACCGCCGAAGGCGTTTGCCGCGTTGATCATCGACGGCAAGCGCCGCGAGGTTCCGGTCGCCGAAGGCGAGGCCATTTTAGATGCCGCACTGCGTGCCGGCCTCGATCTGCCGTTTGCCTGCAAGGGCGGCATGTGCTCGACCTGCCGTGCCAAGCTGGTCAAGGGCGAGGCGGCGATGGACGTCAATTATTCGCTGGAGCCGTGGGAGCTGAAGGCGGGGTTCATCCTCACCTGCCAGGCCAAGCCGGTTTCGGAAAAAGTCGTGGTCGACTACGATCATGTGTGATCGTCATTCCGGAGCGCGCGAAGCGCGAGCCCGGAATCCATACTCAACGATCGTGGTTATGGATTCCGGGCCCGGTCCTTCGGACCATCCCGGAATGACGCTGCAAAAAGGGAGGCGATAAGTGAACGTCAAGGCCACGCTTTCGCCCGACGACCTCGGGCGCGCCTGCGCGGAAGCGATGTGGAAGCAAGACGACGCCAGCAAAGGCCTCGGCATGGAGATCGTCGACGTCAAATCCGGCGAGGCGACGCTGACGATGACGGTTATGCCGCACATGGTCAACGGCCAGCGCATCGCCCATGGCGGCTTCATCTTCCTGCTCGCGGATTCGGCGTTCGCCTTCGCCTGCAATTCGCACAACGAGCGTGCGGTCGCGGCCCGGTGCGACATCACCTTCATCAAGCCGGGCAGGCTCGGCGAGAAACTGAGCGCGACCGCGCGCGAAATCTCGCGCAGCGGGCGATCCGGCATCTACGACGTGCGCGTCACCGCGGGCGACACGGTGATTGCCGAGTTTCGCGGCCATTCCCGCACCATCGGCGGCTCGTGGCTGCCGGCCGAAATCGATACCAAACAAAAATGACGATCGGGGAAACGCGCCAATAGGAAACAAGCCAAAGGGAAATATGCTATGGCTTCGACAAAACTTAAGGCCAGGGACCGCGGCTACCGCGCCGAGCTGGACGAGGCCGAGCGTGCCTCCCGCGACGAGATCATGGCGCTGCAGGAAAAGCGCCTCGCCTGGTCGCTCAGGCACGCCTACGACAATGTCGCGCATTACAGGCGCGCGTTCGACAAGGCCGGCGTGCATCCTTCCGACTTCAAAGCCCATTCCGATCTCGCCAAGTTCCCGTTCACGGTCAAGACCGATCTGCGCGACAACTATCCCTTCAACATGTTCGCGGTTCCCCGCGAAAAACTGGTTCGCGTCCACGCCTCTTCCGGCACCACCGGCAAGCCGATCGTGGTTGGCTACACGCAAGGCGATATCGACACATGGACTAACGTGATGGCGCGCTCGATTCGCGCCGCCGGCGGCCGCAGCGGCATGATCATCCACAATGCCTATGGCTATGGCCTGTTCACCGGAGGCCTTGGGGTGCACTACGGCGCCGAAAAACTCGGCTGCACCGTGGTGCCGGTTTCCGGCGGGATGACCGAGCGGCAGGTGCAGCTGATCTGCGATTTCAAGCCCGACATCATCACGGTGACGCCGAGCTACATGCTGGCCATTCTCGACGAGTTCAAACGCCGGGGTTTTGACCCGCGTAAATCGTCGCTAAGATTCGGCATCTTCGGCGCCGAGCCCTGGACCAATGCGATGCGTGCCGAGATCGAGGCGGCCTTCGACATGGACGCCACCGATATTTATGGTCTCTCCGAGGTGATCGGCCCGGGCGTCGCGCAGGAATGCGTCGAGACCAAGGATGGCCTGCATGTCTGGGAGGATCATTTCTATCCTGAGGTGATCGATCCCGAAACCGGAGCGGTGCGGGGCGACGGCGAAAAGGGCGAGCTCGTCTTCACCTCGCTCTCCAAGGAGGCATTCCCGGTCATTCGTTACCGCACCCGCGACCTGACGCGGCTGTTGCCGGGCACGGCACGGCCGGGGATGCGGCGGATGGAAAAGGTGACGGGGCGGTCGGATGACATGATCATCCTGCGCGGCGTCAACGTGTTCCCAACCCAGATCGAGGAAGTGCTGCTGGCGACCGACTGGTGCGGCGGTCATTTCATCATCGAACTGACGCGCGACGGGCGGATGGACGAGATGGCGATCCTGGCGGAATCGCGCCCCGAGCATTGGGACGGCAGCGGCCTTGCGGCGCATGCCGAGAAGGTCTCGGTCTTCATCAAGAACACCATCGGCATCTCGGCGCGGGTCATGGTTGTCGCGCCCGATACGCTGGAGCGCTCGCTCGGCAAGGCCAAGCGTGTTTACGACAAGCGGCCGAGGGAGTAGGTCTTGACCCTCATGGTGAGGAGGCGCCTTGCGCCGTCTCGAACCATGAGGCCCCGACTGTGGCCTCATCCTTCGAGACGCGGCGAAGATGCCGCTCCTCAGGATGAGGTTGTCCAAAACCCTCATGGTGAGGAGGCGCCCTTGCGCCGTCTCGAACCATGAGGCCCCGACTGTGGCCTCATCCTTCGAGACGCGGCGAAGACGCCGCTCCTCAGGATGAGGTTGTCCAAAACCATCATGGTGAGGAGGCGCCCTTGCGCCGTCTCGAACCATGAGGCCCCGACTGTGGCCTCATCCTTCGAGACGTGGCGAAGACGCCGCTCCTCAGGATGAGGTTCTGGAGTATCGAATGGAGAGATCTAAATGGCTGATATTCTTCGATGCTCTGATGGAAGCTTCTATATCGGAACAACGCGCACGGCGTTAGAAATAAGAATTGCTCAGCACAATGCCGGGACTTTCGGCGGTTACACCGCGACTCGCCAGCCAGTCACGCTAGTATTCTCGCAGTGGTTCGACCGCATCACCGATGCAATCGAGAATGAGCGGAAGCTCAAGAAGTGGAGTCGGGCGAAGAAAGAAGCTTTCGTGCGGGGCGATTTTGCGGCGCTACGGCAGCTTTCAGCACGGAGATTACCGCATCCTTCGAGCCGACCGCCGGCGACGGACTGATTGGCCGTTGAAACAAGCCTCTTGAACTAGCCGATCAGTCGGTTAGTCATGAGGGAACATGTCAGCCCCCAAAAAATCACCCCTTACCGTCGAGGCGCGCTGTGTGCGGCTGCAGGCCAAGGCGGCTGATCCAGCCTCGCTGGCGCCGGCGGTCGAACGGCGCAAACTGTCACGCGCCGCAGGCGAGGTGCTGATCGAGGTGAAGGCGGCGGCGGTCAATCCGTCCGACGTCAAGGCCGCGACCGGCTCGATGGCTTACGCGGTATTCCCGCGCACGCCCGGCCGCGACTATGCGGGTGTGATCATCGACGGTCCATCCGAGATGATCGGGCGCGAGGTGTTCGGCTCCTCCGGCGACCACGGCATCCGGCGCGACGGCACTCATGCCACGCATCTCGCGGTCGAGGCCGATGCGGTGGTCGAAAAGCCAAAAAACATTTCCTGGGAAGAGGCGGCCGGGATCGGCGTTCCCTTTGTCACCGCGATGGAAGGTTTTGGGCGCGCGGGCGCGCCGAAACAAGACGAGACCGTGCTGGTCATGGGCGTCAACGGCAAGGTTGGCCAAGCGGCGGCGCAGATCGCAAGCTGGCGCGGCGCGCGCGTTATCGGCGTAGTGCGCAAGCGCGAGCCCTATGAGGGTCACGCCAACGCCAAAGTCGAGGTGATCGATGCGTCAGCTGTGGAGGTGGCGACGCGCGTTCGCGAGCTCACCGGCGGCAAGGGCGCCGATATTGTCTTCAACACGGTGGGCGATCCCTACTTTCAGGCCGCGAACAAATCGCTGGCGCTGCGCGGGCGGCAGATCCTGATCGCCGCCATCCATCCGATCGTGCCGTTCGATATCCTAGAATTCTATCGCGGCCAGCACAGCTATTTTGGCGTCGATACGCTAGCCCTGTCGTCGGCCGCGACCGCCGCGGTATTCCGCGAACTCAGTCCCGGCTTTGCCAGCGGGCACTTAAAACCGTTTCCGGTCAACCCGGCCGCGATATATCCTCTTGACGATGCCAAGCGTGCCTTCGTTGCGGTTGCCGGTTCCTCGCGCGACCGCGTGATCCTGCGGCCGTAACCGTTATTGCGAGCGAAGCGAAGCAATCCACAAGGCCACAAAGAAAGAATGGATTGCTTCGCTTCGCTCGCAATGACGCCTCGAGGAAAATAGCCATGGATTCCGCCGTCAACATCGCCGTCCTTGCCGGTCTTGCCATCGGTCTCGTCTACGGCTCCGTCGGCCTGTTGAGCGGATTTTGCATGATGAGCAGCCTGCGCGGCTGGTGGGCGGAGGGAGACGGTCGTCTGGTGCGGACCTATGCGCTGGCGATCGGGGTGGCGATTGCCGCTTCTCAATTGCTGGCCGCGCGGGGCCTGGTCGATCTCGGCAAGTCGATCTATCTGCAGCCGACATTTTCGGCGCCGCTCATGTTCTTCGGCGGGCTGTTGTTCGGTTATGGCATGGTGCTTTCCAATGGCTGCGGCTCGCGCGCGCTGGTGCTGCTCGGCCGCGGCAATCTGCGCTCCTTCGTGGTGGTGATCGTGCTCGGCATCTTTGCGGCGATGACGCTGAAGGGCCTGATCGCGCCGGCGCGGATCGCCGCGGTGCAGGTGTCGCAGGTGACCACCAAGCTGACGTCGGTGCCGGCGCTGCTGTCGATCGTAGGTCTCAATGAGACCTATGCTCGGATGGTCGCCGCCTCGGTGATATCGGCGGCGTTGATCATCTTTGCCTTCGCGCATGCGCCGTTTCGCAGATCGCCGGGCCAGATCGCCGCCGGCTTCCTCGTTGGGCTGTTGATCGCCGCCGGATGGTTCGCGACCGGCCATCTCGGCGCCGACGATTTCAATCCGGCGCCGGTCGCCTCGCTCACCTTTGTCGCGCCGATCGCGGATTCCCTGCAATATGTGATGCTGTCGACGGGATCGACGCTCAACTTCGGCATCGCCACCGTCGGTGGCGTATTCGCCGGCAGCCTGCTGACGGCGCTGGCGACAGGCCGTTTCCATTGGGAGGGCTATCAATCGCCGCGCCACATGTTGCGTTCGGCCGGAGGTGCTGCGCTGATGGGTACGGGTGGGGTGATGGCGTTCGGCTGCTCGATCGGCCAGGGCTTGACCGGATTGTCGACGCTGGCATTGCCATCGTTCGTCGCGGTTGCGGGCATCATGCTGGGCACCGCGGCCGGCCTGCGCGGCGCGCTGCGCGTCAGGCCGCTTTCTACGGCTTAAGCGCGCGAGGTCGCAAGCCGCATCACCTCGAGATAGCCGGGCCGGACCTCCATCCGCTTGATCAGGCCCTTCTCGATCAACAGCCGGTGCGCTTCCGGCAGCCGGTAGCACGGCAGGTACATGAACAGATGATGTTCGGCGTGGTAGTTGACCCAATACGGCGCGATCAATAACCGCTCGATCGGGTTGGCCAATGTCGTTCGGGCATGGCTGAACGGGTCTTCGCCCGTCGATGTGCAGGCGTGCTCGGCGATGTTGCGGATCCGCGTCACCAGCGACAGCCAGCTCGCCATCGCCACCACCCAGACGCCGAAATACCAGACGCCCGCGCCGGCGATATAGAACAGGACAAACAGCACGGCGTTGAGGCCAAGAAAGCGTGCCATCTTCTCGCGGCCGCTCGAAACGAAGCTTTCATGTGACATCGGCTCATCCTCGGCGCCGCGCTTGAACAGCGCCAGCAGCAGCGGCAACCGCTGCTTGACAAAGGTCTGCCCGGTGAGATCGCGGATCGCCTTGCGGCCGTAGCTCTCCTTGGTGATCGGAAACGGCGCCGACAGCGAGAGGTCGGGATCCTCCGGCTGCTGGGTAAACTTGTGATGCTGCAAATGGTAGGCGCGGTAGCTATTAAGGTCGGCGCCGACCGGCACGGCGCACAGCCATTGTCCGATCCACTCGTTGATCGCCTTGTTGCTGTGAAGCCCGCCATGGGCGGCCTCATGCATCAGGATCGCCAATCCGAGCTGGCGCGTGCCGACCACCATGACCGCGATCAGCCAGGTCAGCGGATTGGGCCATAGCGCGACCAGCGCGATTGCCGCGGCGATGGTGCCCCAGGCGTGGGCCACCAGCCACATGCCGCGCCACGAGCTACGCGAGGTCAAAAGGCTCCATTCGTCCGGTGAAAACACGGTTTTCGGATCGATGCGGTTCACGGCCGGCATGGGCGGCTAAGTCCTTATCTGACGCGTTTTCTTCACGCGAACCGGTACCCACCCCGCATCAGGTCCGGGGCAGGCTTTCGCTTGAAAACGCTTTGCAAGGGATATTACATCAATCCGCCGCCTTGGTCACGATGCGGATTTCCGACGTCAAGGTGCGATGCACCGGGCACTTGTCGGCGATTTCCAGGATCCGCTTGCGTTGTTCGGCATCAAGCGCGCCTTCAAGGCCGATCGCGACGTCGATCTGATCGAGCATGCCTTCCCTGGTTTCGCACTCTGCACAATCCTGTGCATGGATCTTGCTATGGTTTAGCGTGACGGTGGCGCGCTCGAGCGGCAGCGATTTGCGGTTCGCATAAAGCCGCATGGTCATTGATTTGCAGGTGCCGAGCGCCGCCAGCAGAAAGTCATAGGGACCGGGCCCGGAATCCTCGCCGCCGGCCGCGACCGGCTCGTCGGCCAGCATCTGATGCGGACCTACCATGACGGTCTGCTGGAATTTGCTGTTGCGGGTTTCGCGCACCACGACCTGGCGTGGCGCCTCGCCCGAAGCGGCGGCTGGCGCGGGCGCTGGCGGATCGATGTAACGCTCGGCCCAGGCGGCGATGACGTCGGCGACATAGGCACTGTCGCGCCTCTGGCTGAGCAGGTGATCGGCATCATCGAGCGAAACGAAACTCTTGGGATGCTTGGCCGCGACGAAAATGCGTGTGGCGTTGTCGATGCCGACGGTGTCGTCAGTTGGCGAATGCATGACCAGCAGCGCCTTGTGGAGGTTGGCGACATGCGCCGTCAGGCCGTGCTCGGCGATGTCGTCGAGGAATTCGCGCTTGATGTGGAACGGCCGGCCGGCGAGCGAGACCTCGACGTCGCCGACTTCACGGATGTCCTCGATGCGATCCTTGAAAAGGCCGGTGACATGGGCCGGATCGGAGGGGGCCGCGATGGTGACGACGGCCCTGGCGTCCGGGATTTGTCTGGCGGCGGCGAGGATGGCGGCGCCGCCGAGGCTGTGGCCAATCAGGAGAGCGGGCGCTTTGCGAGTCTCGCGCAGATGATCGGCCGCACGGACGAGATCGGCGACGTTGGAGGAAAAGGTCGAGTTGGCGAAATCGCCTTCGCTGGAACCGAGGCCCGTGAAATCGAACCGCAGCACGGCGATGCCGTTTGCCGCCAGCGCGGCCGAAATTCGTTTCGCCGCAAGCACATCCTTGCCACAGGTGAAGCAATGCGCGAACAGCGCATAGGCTCGCGGTTCGTGCTCAGGCAGGTCGAGTGCGGCCGCAAGCTGATGGCCGCCTTCGCCGGTGAATTGGAAGCGTTCAATCGGCACGTTCAGTCTCCATGGTCTGGATAGGTTGCCGCGTCAATCGCCGGAGTAGCGCTGCTCGGCCCAGGGATCGCCGCGGTTATGGTAGCCGCGGACTTCCCAATAGCCGGGCGCATCGCGCTCCAGGAATTCGATGGCCTTGAGCCACTTGGCGCTCTTCCAGAAATACAGATGCGGCACCACCAGCCGCACCGGGCCGCCATGCTCCTGCTCCAAGGGCGCGCCCGACCAGCTGTGGGCGAGCAGGGCGTCAACGGCCGCGAAATCTTCCAATGCGAGATTGGTGGTGTAGCCGTCGTAGGAATGCAGCACGACGAAGCCCGCCGCCTCGCGCGGCTGGCAGGCGGCCAAGAGGTCGCGGGTCGCGAGCCCCTCCCATTGATTGTCGTAGCGCGACCATGTGGTCACGCAGTGAATGTCCGAGATGAATTTTGTCTGCGTCTGGCCTGCGAACTGCGCAAAGGTCCAAAAGATCGGATTTTCCACCGCGCCGTAGATGTCGAGGCGCCAGCGTTCGCGGGTGATGTTGGGCGTTACGCCGAGATCGAGCGTCGGCCAATCCTTGGTGAGATGCTGTCCCGGCGGCAACCGCTGCTCTTGCGGCCGGGAAGGCTTGCCGGAGAGGAATTTTCCTTCGCGCGCCCAGCGCTGTTTGCTGCGCGTCAGCTTGCTTTCGCCGGGCAGCTTATTCTCGTCGGACATGTTACGACCCACCAACTACTCGTGGCGATGCATCGCGGAAGCATGCTTGGTGTCGCGCATCGTAGCATAGATGATCAGCGAGAGGCAGATGATGCCTGAGAGGTAATAATAGAACCAGTCCTCATGCCCAAAACTCTTGAAATAGAGCGCGACCGCGGGCGCCGTGCCGCCGAACACCGATACCGTGATCGCATAGGGCAGGCCGACGCCGAGCGCGCGGACATTGGTGGGGAACAATTCGGCCTTCACGATGGCGTTGATCGAGGTGTAGCCGGCGACGAAAAGCCAGGCCGCGCAGATCAGGAGGAATGCGAAAAACGGCGATTTGGTTTCCTTCAGCGTGGTCAGGATCGGGACCGTCGCCAGCGTGCCGGCAATGCCGAAAAAGATCAGTAGCGGCTTGCGGCCGATGCGGTCGGACAGCGCGCCATAGGTCGGCTGCAGCAAGGTCGCAAAAATCAGCGAACCGAAAATCACCAATGTCGTTTGATCCTCGGTCAGTCCAACCGACAATTTGACGAAGGTCTGCATGTAGGTCGTGAACGTATAGAACGCCGCAGTGCCGCCGGCGGTGAGTCCGACCACCAGCAGCAGCTCGCGCGGGTACTTCAGGAGATTGGCAATCGAACCGGTCGGCTTGACGAGCTTTTTGGCTTCGACAAACGCCTCGGTCTCATGCAGCTTGCGCCGCATCACCGCGGCGAAAATCGCAAGCCCCGCGCCGATCGCGAACGGGATGCGCCAGCCCCAGCTTTTAAGCTCTTCAGGCGTCAGGAACACCTTCTGCAGCAACAACAGCACGATGATCGCCGTGAGCTGGCCGCCGATCAGGGTGACGTATTGGAAGCTCGAATAGAAGCCGCGATGGTTGGCGTCGGCGACCTCGCTGAGATACGTCGCGCTGGCGCCGTATTCGCCGCCAAGACTTAAACCCTCGATGATGCGCGCCAGTGCCAGAATGGCGGGTGCTGCGACGCCGATCGAAGCGTAGGTCGGGGTCACCGCGATGATCAACGAGCCGAAGCACATGCAGACGACCGAGAGCGTCAGCGACAGCCGCCGCCCGTAGCGGTCGGCGATATAGCCGAACAGCCAGCCGCCGAGCGGCCGCATCAGGAAGGTGGCCGCGAACAGCACGGCGGCGTTGAGCTGCTGCACGACCGGATCGCTGTTCGGGAAGAATGCCGGCGCGAAGTAGAGCGCGAACGCCGTATAGGCGTAGAAGTCGTACCATTCGACGAGGTTGCCGACCGAGCCGATGAAGATCGCCTTGATCCGGCGTTTCGCATCGGCGATATCGAGATGCCCGCTGCTCGGATTTATGGCTTGATCGGTCATGACAGGCCTCCCTGATGGTCGGCCTGTTAACCCGTTTTTTAAGTTCAGGCCGGCTTCCCGAATAGCATCGGCAGCTGCCGCGGTCCACGCACGGTGCCCTCCGACCAGGTGACCTTGCCGGCCGGATCGAGCCTGAAGTCGGGAATCCGCTTCAGCCATTCCTCGATCGCGACCGTCATCTCCATGCGCGCGAGGTTGGAACCGACGCAACGGTGAATGCCCAAGCCGAACGCGGCATGGCGGTTCTCCCTGCGGTCGATCACGACCGTGTCGGCATTGGGGAACATGGCGGGATCGCGGTTGGCGGCGGGAAACGACAGCAGCACCATGTTGCCCGGCTTGACCGGGCAGCCGCTGATGGTGGTTTCCTTCATCACTTCGCGCGCCATCGTCACCGGCGAATAGGCGCGCAACAACTCCTCGACCGCCGTCGGCATCAGCTCGGGCTCGGCGACCAGGCGCGCGCGATCGGCCGGCGTCTTGGCGAGATGCCACAGCGAGGAGCCGATCGCGCTCCAGGTGGTATCGATGCCGGCAATCAACAGCAGCCGCAGCGAGCCCAGCACGTGTTGATCCGACAATGGCTGGCCGTTCTTGTCTCTCGCCTTCATCAGGACCGAGATCAGATCGTCGGTCGGATGGGTCTTGCGATACTCGATATGGCCGGCGAAATAGGCGCTCATCTCCTGGACCGCGTTCATAAGGGCGTCGTTGTCCTTGATGCCGAGCTCGAGGATGCCGTGGATCCATTTGATGAAGAGTTCGCCGTCCTTTTCGGGGATTCCGAGCATATGCGCGATGGCGCGGACGGGAACGTGCTTGGTATAGCGCGCAGCCGCGTCGCATTTGCCGTCGGCGATGAATTCGTCGATCAGCTCGTTGCAGATCGCGCGAACCCGCGGCTCCAGTTTTTTCATGGCATCGGGCGTGAACGGCGGTAGCAGCACCTGCTTGGCGGGCTTGTGCTGCGGCGGATCGGAGGTGATCGGCGGCGCCGTTTGCGTAGTGTCGGGCCGGATGTCGCGCACGACCACGCGGCGCGAGGAAAAATGCTCGGTGTCATAGGCGATCTCTTTCACCGCCTCGTAGGTGGTTGGCATGTAGCAGCCGAGGAAGCGCTCGGTGTGCACGACCGGCGAAGCCGATCGCAATTGCTTCCAGATCGGGAACGGATTTTCCGTCCAGCGCGGGTCGGTATGATCGAAATCGTGAATCCAGTCGAGGACCGGCGGATGTTCGGGCAGGATGCTGGCGGTGTCGGACATCGGGTTTTTCCCCTGTTTTGCTCGCTCGGATCAAATCTTGCGTGGACTGAATTGTTTCGAAGGATAGCTCATTCCTCGGTCACTTCGATCGCGATCTCCGGACAATTGCTGCGGGCAAGCCAAGCCTTGTCCTCGAGGCCCGCGGGCACCGAGCCGTCGCCGACCTCATGGGCATTGCCGAATTCGTCGAGATCGAACAGCTCCGGCGCCAGCGACTTGCAGCGGGCATGTCCCTGACATTTCTCCTGGTCGACGTGTATCTTCAGCTTTGCGGCCATCGCAGGCGTTTCCCGGTCATTGCGACTTTCGTGCGGGCAGCTTGGCGGCGCCCTTGAAATTATATCGTATTACATTTCGTGCCGTGTTGTGCTGTCAAGTAAAAAGTCATAGACCTTGCCCTGATGCCGTCTCGATTAGCCCGCAAGCCGCTCAACACCTACCACCATGGGGATCTCCGGGATGCTCTGGTGCACGCGGCGCTTGTGGAAGCGGAGCAAGGCGGCCCGGAAGCCGTCAACCTCAAGGCGCTGGCGAAGAAGCTCGGCGTCTCGCAGCCGGCGCCGTACCGGCATTTTGCCGATCGCAAGGCCCTGCTTGAGGCGGTCACCGCGGAGGCGTTCCGGCAGTTCAGCGCTACCTTGCGGCAGTCGATTGCAAGGCCATCGAAACATTCCAAATTGTCACGTCTCGCGCAGGCCACGCTGGCGTTTGGTCTTCGCCGCAACGGGATTTACCGCCTAATGTTCGCCTCGCGAACCATGGCCTGTGCGCCAAAAGGCAGCGAGCTTCATAACGCGGCCATGGAAACCTTCGGGCTCTTGGTGGAAGCCTTGGAAGCTCCCGCCGTCGGATTGATACGCGAGCGGCACGCATTGAAAATCTGGGCCGCGCTGCATGGCGTGGTGATGCTCGCGGAGCAGGGGCTGCTCACCGGCCAGCTCGCCAGCATGAGCCGGGAGGAACTGGTCGAGGACATCGTGGCGGAAACCAAATTGAGCCTGTCGGTCGCCATCAAGGAGGCTGGCGGAGATCGCGTGACGCGGTAGCGCTCCGGCCTCATCCTGAGCAGGCGCGCCTTCGCCCTTCGGGCCACGGCGGGCTCCTCACCATGAGGAGCTACGATTTCGCAGGCTTTGGGTCGATCGGCGTCGCACCGCGCAGGCCCAGAACGTCCTCCAGCACCTTTGCACCAGCGAGAAGTCTTGCCTCGCCGCGCGGCGGCGCCACCATCTGCAGGCCGACCGGAAGGCCGCTTGCGGTGAAGCCGCAGGGCAGCGACAGCGCCGGGCAGCAGGCCAGCGTGATCGCATAGACGATGCCGAGCCATTCGACGTAGTTGTCGAATTTCTTGCCGGCGCATTCGGCGACGTAGCGGTTTTGAACCGGAAACGGCGCAACGATGGTCGCTGGCGTCAGCAACAGATCGTAGGCCTTGAAGAACTCGATGGTACGCGCGGTCATCGCGACGCGCTGCGCTTCGGCGCGCGCGATCTGTTCGACCTTAAGCTTGAGGCCCTCCTCGATATTCCAGATCACCTCGGGCTTGAGCAGGTCGCGCTTGTTGCGCAGCAGCTCGGCCTTGGTGACGGCGAAATCGAACGCGCGCAGCACGTGAAAACATTCATGGGCCTCGCGCAGGTCCGGATGCGCTTCCTCGACGACCACGCCCGCTTCCGCAAAGCGCTGCGCCGCCTTCCGGGTGATGGCGGCGACCGCGGGATCGACAGGGGTGATGCCGAGATCGGGCGAATAGGCGACGCGCTTCGGCTTTCTTGCGGCCCGCGCGGCCGACAGGAAGGACTCCGGAAGCACCGGCAACGACAATGGATCGGCCGGATGTTCGCCGCTCATGGCATCGAGCAGCAGCGCGAGGTCTTCGACGTTGCGCGCCATCGGGCCGTGCACGGTGAGATTGCGGTCGATCTTGAAGGCCGGGGAATGCGCGACCCGGCCGATGCTGGGCCTTAAGCCCACGATGCCGCAGAAGCTTGCCGGATTGCGCAGCGATCCGCCCATATCGGTACCATGCGCGAGCCAGGCCATGCCGGTCGCAAGCGCGACCGCAGCCCCTCCCGAGGAGCCGGCGGCGGATCGCGACGTGTCCCAGGGGTTAAGCGTCGCGCCGAACACCTCGTTGAAGGTGTTGGCGCCGGCGCCGAACTCCGGCGTGTTCGATTTGGCGTAGACCACGGCGCCGTTATGTTCGAGATGCTCGACCACGATGTCGGAATAAGTCGAAATCGCATCCTTGAAGATCGGCGAGCCCTGGGTGTTGCGCACCCCCTCGACGTGGAACAGGTCCTTGATCGGCACTGGTAGACCAGCAAGGGGACCGCGCCCGGAGGCCTGTTTTTCCATCAGCGCCTTGGCATGGGTCCGGGCGCGCTCGAAGCACAGGATCGGCAGGGCGTTGACCTTGCCGTCGACTTCGGCGATCCGCTGCTCCAGCACATCAAGAAGATCGAGCGGCGTCACCTCGCCCGCTTTGAGTTTTGCCACGACGGCGCAGGCGGTCTCTCGCACCAATCCCTGATCGGCCAACGGCGTCTTCCTTGTTGGTTCGTTTGATTGGCTAGTCCTGTAGAACATTTTGCGGCAGAGTGGCAACGCAGCACAATTGGAGTTTGAAGCATGAGTACGCCGCTCGATGCACCCGACTGGCGCAAGATGAGCCAGCACGAGCGTGACCGCGGCCTCAACAATGGCGAGGCCGTGGCCGGAAGCGCCGACATCATTGCCGATTGGGAAGTCCGCTCGGCCAAGTTGCGCAAGCGATATCCTGTTCATCTGGACCTGCGTTATGGCCCACGCGAGCGCAACCGGATCGATTTCCTCAAGGCGCGCGACGAAGGCCCAACCCTTCTGTTCATTCACGGCGGCTACTGGCAAAATCGGTCGAAGGAGACCTTTGCGCTGTTTGCCGAGGGCCCGATAGCGTATGGCATCAATGTCGCACTGATCGGCTATACGCTTGCGCCGGATGCCTCGCTCGATCAGATCGTGGCCGAGACCCACGCCGGCATCGACTTTCTTGCACAACGATTGCCCGCGCTCGGCGGCGACGGTAAGGGAATCGTGGTGTCCGGGTGGTCCGCCGGTGGGCATTTGACCGCGATGGCGCTGGCGCATCCTTTCGTGAGGGCGGGGATGGGGATATCAGGCATCTACGATCTTGAGCCGATCCGCCACAGCTATCTCAACGCAAAACTCTCCCTCGATGAGGCGGCCTCGCACCGCAACTCGCCGATGATGTTCCCGGGTGGGCCGATGAAGCCGCTATCGCTAGTGGTCGGCGCCGCCGAACTGCCGCTGCTCCGCAAGCAGACCGCGGATTTCGCCTGCCATCGCGCACGACACGGATTGCCGGTAACCTATGAGGAGATCGCCGGCGCGAACCATTTCACGATCATGAACGAGATCGCTTCGCCGATGGGCCGGATCACGCGCTTGATCCGGCAGTTGTTCGAGCGGACGGCGGGTTGAACCAGCGACGTCATTCCGGGATGGTGCGCCAGCACCAGACCCGGAATCTCGAGATTCTCCGATGTGCAATTGCACATCGTAGTTCGATGCTTCGCATCGCCCCGGAATGACAGTTACCTACCCCCACCCCGCACTGATCCCGCCGTCGACCGTAAAAATCACGCCGGAGGTGTAGCCGGAACGGTCGGAGGCGAGGAACGCCATCAGGTCGCCGATTTCGCGGGCGTGTGCGGGGCGGCCGAGCGGAAAACCTTTCTGGAATTCCTTGTAGCGGGTTTCGTCGCCGAACTGGTGTTTGGCGCGGGTCTTGAGGAGCGTGACGTGGCGGTCGGTGCCGACCGGACCCGGGTTGATGCCGACCACGCGAATATTGTCGGCGAGACTCTTGCCGCCCAACGCGCGGGTAAAAGCCATCAGCGCGGCGTTGCCGGCGCTGCCGCAGATATAGTTGGCGTCGAATTTTTCGCCGGCAGCACCAATGTCGTTGACGATGACGCCACCTCCGCGCGCCTTCATCTGCGCGTAGATCGCGCGGGCGAGGTTGATATAGCCGAACACTTTCAGCTCCCAGGCGTGACGCCAGGTCGCCTCGTCGATCTTGTCGATCGAGCCGCCGGGGATATCGCCGGCGTTGTTGACGAGGACGTCGATGTCGGAAGCGTCTTTCACAAGGCGTGCAATGTCCTCCCCCTTTCGTAGATCGACGACGTGCACGGTGGCGTCGATCTGATGCGCGCCGCGCAGGCGCTCGGCCAATGCCTTCAATTGATCGCCGCTTCGCGCCGCGAGCCGGAGATGGCAGCCTTCCGCGGCAAAGGATTCGGCGGCGGCCGCGCCAATGCCCTTGGAAGCGCCGGTGATGAGGACGCGCTTGCCGCGCAGATGCAGATCCATGGGAGCACTCGCTGGTTGGAAGAGGCGGGTCAAAAATTGTTAGGCGGGAGGTCTAGCCACAGTCAACACTGCACTGCAGCGTTGCGCGGCACCAAAGTTTGGTCCATTGCAAGGCCGTCGGAATAGGCGGCGATGGCGGGTGGCCA